>Ga0193713_1000486_pt1 | contig 13316 bp, 8 predicted proteins | sample H3a2metaG_FD_143054 | JGI IMG/M metagenome (GOLD analysis project Ga0193713, IMG submission 143054) | Soil microbial communities from a riparian zone of the East river system, Colorado, United States - H3a2 | ecosystem: Environmental > Terrestrial > Soil > Riparian zone | place: USA: East River... | reverse complement strand
GACGATGTCGAAGAACGGGTCGAGCGCCGTGAATGCCGCGTACTTGGGATCGGTCACGATTTGCTCCTTGGTTGTTGCGTGAGTTAGTTCAGGTGAACGAAGAACCCACGAATCGCCTCTTCCGCCTAACGAGAATTCGGCCGAATAATTCGGTCTAATCCGGCGAATCTCACGACGAGATGCGCAAAAATTTACGCAGGGGCCCCGCCGAGAGCGCCGGGAAGCGGCGGCGTGACGTCGGGCGCGGCGACGACCTGCTTGGGTGGTTTTTCCGGCGGCATTCTTTGACCATCCGGGGGCGTTCCCCTGCCTGGCGGATTTATTAAGCGACCGTGCTCGACAATCTCTTTAATTTGCAAGCCATCGAGGGTCTCGTACTCGAGCAACGCTTTTGCAATGACCTCCAGCTGGTCGCGATGGGCGATGAGGGTTTGTTTCGCCAGTTGATAGGCTTCGTCGAGTAGTCTGCGCACTTCCTGATCGATTTGCTCCGCTGTCGCTTCGCTGTAATCGCGCGCGCGCGAAATATCGCGGCCGAGGAACACGTAATCTTCGTGGTCGCCGTATTCGACCATGCCCATTTTTTCGCTCATACCCCATTCACAGACCATGCGGCGCGCGATTGCCGTTGCCATTTTGATGTCGCCCCGCGCGCCGTTCGTAATATCGCCAAATATTATTTCTTCGGCAACGCGACCGCCCATGCTGACGGCAAGACCGGCGAGCAATTCATTTTTGCGATTGGTATATTTGTCTTCCTCTGGCAACCACATTGTCGATCCAAGCGACGGGCCGCGTGGAATGATGGTGACTTTGTGCAGCGGCTCGGTGTGCGGGAGAAGTTCCAATAACAGCGCGTGACCTGCTTCGTGATAGGCGGTGTTTTGTTTTTCTTTCTCGCTGAGTGCGAGACTGCGACGTTCTTTGCCCCAGCGGACTTTGTCGCGCGCTTCTTCCAATTCGGCGAGTGTGATGCCTTTTAGCCCGCGCCGCGCGGCGAGCAGAGCCGCTTCATTGATCACATTGGCCAACTCGGCGCCAGAATAACCCGGTGTGCCACGGGCGACCACGGCAAGATCGACGCTTTCCGCCAGTTTCACTTTCTTGGCATGGACGCGTAGGATCTCTTCGCGCCCTTTCACATCAGGCAAATTAACGGTAATTTGCCGATCGAAGCGCCCCGGTCGGAGTAGCGCCGGATCGAGAACGTCGGGGCGGTTGGTGGCCGCGATGATGATGACGCCTTCCTGCGTATCGAAGCCATCCATCTCGACGAGTAGGGCATTCAACGTTTGCTCGCGCTCGTCGTGGCCGCCGCCAACACCGTGACCGCGATGACGCCCAACGGCATCGATTTCGTCGATGAAAATGATGCAAGGCGCGGATTTTTTGCCCTGCTCGAACATGTCGCGAACACGCGATGCGCCGACTCCGACAAACATCTCAACAAAGTCCGAGCCGCTGATTGAAAAGAACGGAACATCCGCTTCACCCGCGATAGCGCGCGCCAGCAAAGTTTTGCCAGTACCGGGCGGCCCGACCAGGAGAACACCTTTCGGGATGCGACCCCCGAGCTTCTGGAATTTCTTTGGGTCGCGCAAGAACTCGACGAGCTCTTGCACTTCATCCTTAGCTTCCTCGACGCCAGCGACATCCCGAAATGTGATTTTATTTTTGTCGCGCGCCAGCATGCGTGCTTTCGATTTCCCGAAATTGAGCGCACCTTTCCCCGCCATCCGGATCTGCTGACGGAAAAGAAAATAAAGCACTAGCAGAAAAAGCGCGATCGGGAGAAAACCGACCACGGTCTGGGCAAGCACGTTTGATTCCGTTTTAATGGCCGGTTGAATGCCGGCGGCGGCGAGTTTTTCCTGCAGATTATTCGTGAAACTCAAATAGACCGTAGTTCGAAACGGAACCTGCTGCGCAGGCGCTGAACCCAGGCCTTGGCGGATATAAGCGCCGCGCAAGGTTTGCGTCGGTCGGCCATCCTCAACGACCAGTTGAAGTGGATAATTCTTATCGGTGGAGATCTGCTTGTTGTCGAGCAGCTCGAGGAAACGATTGTAAGGGACGTCTTCGACTTGCTGCATCCCTCCCCGGTAAAAGAGCATGGCGAGCGCAATGAAGCTAAAGGCGATGACGATGAGAATGACGCCGCGCCAGTTGAAATTAGGCTCGTTCCCGCGGGATTTGTTCTCCTTTTGAGAGTTGCGATCAGCTTGAGGCATGGAAATAAACGCTCTACGAGCAAATGCAGGTTACCATGAAGGCTTTTTCAATGCAAAGAGTAGGCCGCGTCCCGAGTAGAGGACGAATGGTGATAAATGAATAGTGAGAAGATCGAGATTGCGCGAGTAGGCTGGATTTTGGGACTCCTTGCCTATGTATCGTGGCTGCGCATTGCGTCGCTCGTCGATTTCGCGTAAAATTCCGGTTCAAAACGCCGGTATGACAGAAATGGTTTCATCGGTTGCAGATAAAATCGACCGCGCAGTGCAGCGCGTGACCCCGCTTGCCTATCGCGTGCGGCGGACCGGCCGCCGTTGGGTGCGCCGTGCCTTGCGCAAGCCGCGCAGCGTCTCGGAGGGTCCGAATCTGTTGCCGCTGTTGATCCAGGTGCTCGCCAGCTTTTCAAAGGCGGATGGCGTTCTATTAGAGGAAGAGATCGACTCGAGTCTCGGTTTTTTACGTTACGATTATCCCGAGGCGGTCTACTCGGAGCTGCGGCAGTTATTCCGCCAAGCGCTTTACGAACAGCAGGACCTTGCCGCCATGGCGCAGAAACTGGGCGCCCAACTAAGCACAGAGCGCAAGATCATGCTGGGAGTCCAGCTCTACGACCTGATCTCGCAAGCGGGATTGAAGCAGGAGCAGGTCGTCGCGTTCTATTCGTTCATGTCACAGCTCGGCATGGCCGCACAGGCCATCGATATCGTTTACCAACTGAATGCCTCAGAGGATTCCGATCCATCGATCTATCAGCGCGGCGCATCCCCGCTCGAGTCGCTCTCCTTCGCCACCAATGGGAAGGCGGATGTGATACTTAAGAACCTGGACGGCAACGATCGGTTGATGGCATTTCGTTATCACGATCTGATTTTGCTCAAAAACTACAGCGGGCAGAATGTTTCGGTGCGCGGGCGACCGCTGGTTCGCGGCGGGTTCTGCCGGATTTACCCCGGCCAGCGCATTCTGGTTGGCAATCAGGTGCTCAGCTATCAGGAGCTGGCGCAATATTTCAACGCCAAGAAGAATGTTTCGCTTCCGCAGATTCTCATCCGGGTAAACAAGGACTCAGATGAAGTGGAACTGGAGCGCTCGCGTACGCGCGAAAGCTCGCTCCGGATTACTTTCGGATTAAAGGTGCGCGTCAAAGCGCTGCGTGACGTGGATGCTGAGCTAAACGGGATAAAACTGAAAGCCGGCACGCAGGTCGAAGCGACGCTGGAAGACAAGATCATTTTCCACAACGACAGCGAGATGGATTTGATCGATCTGCGCCGGCGGGCTCGTGCGTTGGGTGGCCGATTTCAGCTGAAAGCCTCTAAATCCGAATATTTGGTGTCGAACGATCCGAGCCGCCTGGAAGCCGGCGATATTTTGCTTTCACCGGGCACTAGCGGCGACGTGCTACTGAAGATTTTTTGCGATTACGACCAGCGGGTTGGGCTGTTGGAGGTGATCGAAGCCGATCGCCCGATTATGGTGGGCGACACTCCCGTGCGCACAACTACGCCGCTCAAAGACGGCGACACGATCCGGATCGACGTCGGACAATTTCTTCGTTGCAATTTTTCAGAGCGAATCATCGAGGAAGAGCGTAATATCATTCGAACCCTCGAAGTAAACGAAGTCACCCATCGCTTTAGCAAAGGCGAAATTGGGCTCGAGGGAATCTCCTTCGGCATCACTCGTGGCGAGCTCGTTTGCGTGATGGGTGCGAGTGGTTCGGGGAAAAGCACGCTCCTAAAAGTGCTGGCCGGGCAACTTCAGCCCACTAGCGGCGAGGTCATCCTCAACGGACAATCCCTTTATCCGAACCTCGACGCTCTCAAGCGCTACATCAGTTACATGCCGCAGCAAGACGCGTTCGACGAACATCTCACGATCGGCGAAAACCTGCAGTTTGCAGCGGCGATTCGTTCGCCGCACCTCTCACGGCGCGATCGCATGCGGCGCCTGGACGCAAAACTGATCGAGCTCGGTTTGGGCGAACGCCGGGACGCCGTTGTCGGCAGCGCGGACAAGAAGACATTGAGCGGCGGCGAGCGCAAACGCCTTAATGTCGGCCTCGATATGATCGGCATGTCGGACGTTTATCTTTTCGATGAACCGACGTCGGGCCTTTCCTCGAAAGATTCCGAACACGTGATCGAGATCATTCGTGGCATGGCGCACAACAAAATCATCATTGTCACCATTCACCAGCCGAGCTCAAAACTCTTCCAAATGTTTCACAAGGCGATCTTGCTCGACAAGGGCGGACGGCTCGTTTTTTTCGGCACGCCTTCCGATATGCTTCGCTACTTTGCCGAAGCGGAACACCAACATCAGTTCGGCGCCGAACTGGGGGCGTGCCCATCATGCGGAACAACCCGTCCTGAGTTCATTTTTGACGTGCTCGAGACACCACTGCGCGATATTAGCGGCGACATTATTTACGAAGAAAATAGTCGCGGACAGCTCGTTGCTGCCCGGCGTTACTCGCCGGAATTCTGGCGCGACAAATACGAAGCGTTTCGATTGATCCAGGACGTTAAACAAGTTTCCTTGCGCAAAGAAGCGGTTGCGCCGCTGCCGGCCGCTCCGGCCCAGAAGAAGAGGTTGCCATTTCGCTGGCACGACGAATGGACGCAATTCCGCACCCTTCTGCGCCGTTCCTTCATAAGTAAACTGCGCAATGGCGCCAACCTCGTCATCACAATCGGCGTTTCGCCTGTGCTGGCGTTGCTCATTGCGACGATCCTGCGCTACTCGGACAGCGGGAAATACGATTTCGCGTCCGCTTATCACATCCCGACGTTTTTGTTCCTTAGCCTAATCGTTGCGATGTTCCTCGGCTTAACGAACAGTGCGGACGATATTATCCGCGACCGGCCCGTGCTGCAGCGCGAACGCAATCTCAATGTTCGCCTCTCTTATTACGTAATCTCAAAAACGCTCACGCTTGGAATTTTTGCGCTGATCCAATGCGTGCTTTTCGTTCTGATCGGCAATTACGTCCTGCAAATCCGTGGGATGTTCTGGATTGATCTCGGAATCATGCTCATGACGGCTATGGGTGGTGTGTCGCTTGGGCTGCTTATTTCTTCGCTCGTCGCCGATCCAAAGACGGCGGCCAACATCGTCCCGCTCGTCTTAATTCCGCAGATCATCATGGGTGGCGCTCTCATCAAATACGAGGACATGAACCGGAACCTCGCGCTTGTTTACGCGCTAACGCACTGGTTTTCAGAACATCCCAACATAGAGCAAGAAAAGAAAATGGGCAGCAAGCTGGAGGTGCCATTTGTCTGTCAGTTTATCGCCATGCGGTGGTCGTATGAAGAAATGATTGTCGCGCAAGCCAAGCTTAATCCGCTCACGCGCCGGCAGGATCGAACGCAGCGTGAGATCGATCGGATTGTCGCGAAACATCGGCAAGATCCTACCGAAAGTAAGCGGCTGGATGAGCTGAAGGAAACGCTCGCTCTGCTTTCTGGCCTCGAGGCGAACTCCGTGGGCGAACTCGATCATTACCTCGGCTTGATCGATCAAATTCTGGATGGAAAGCGGCCGTTCGACCGTACCCTTTTCACGAATGCGGCCGGCCCGATTACCGCCGAGCAGATTTATGTGAATCAGAAAGTTTCTGATCTGATCTCAAACGCCGAGATGGAACAAAGCGATTATCGCCGGGGCAACCGGCCGAACGTCTTCTTCGGCGCACAAAAACGTCATTTCGGGATTAAGATCAGTGTCTTCGTCTTCAACACGGTCGTTTTGATTGGATCGACGCTCGGATTGCTCGCCCTGCTCCATTGGATTTTGCGAAGACAACTGGAAGTGCGAAGAAGCTAAGCGGCTCACAGATCGACGTGCGTTCGCGTTTGTCATTCGGAGCGTAATCGAGCAATTTCTTGCCGAAAGAGAACGAAAGAGAAGCGCGTCCTTTAAATCGCACGGCTGACTAGCAAGAATAGACGCGAGCTAATATGAGGGTACCGCTGTAATCGGGATGACAAGCATGAAAGGTGAGCGTAAATGGACAGCGAACACTGAATGAGAAAAATAAAGAACAAAGCGACCCGACTGATCGTCGCCGCTAGCGAGACGGATCCGGACATGCTTTACGCGACCAAGTTTTGGGCGCCCGACCCATTCATTTTTTTAGAACGGAACGGCAAGCGCACACTTGTTTTGAGCGATCTGGAAATCGATCGCGGGCGCAAGCAAGCCAAAGCGGACGAATTCGTCATCTTCAGCCGGCTGGAGCATGAAGTGCAGGGAAAATCGAAGAAGGCACCGCCCTACGAAAAAGTCCTTGCGCATTTTCTCCGAAAACGCGGCATAAGATCGGCAGTCGTTCCATCGAATTTTCCGCTCGGTTATGCGCAGGAACTCGCGGCAAATAAGATCCATGTTCAGGCGACAAACGGGCTTTTCTGGCCAGAACGCGAAGCGAAATCCGACAAGGAAATCGAAATGATTGGTCGCGCGTTGCGAATTACGGAAACGGGACTGAAACGCGCGATTGAGGTTTTGAAAGCGTCGAAACCTGGCGCCGGAAAACGATTACGTTGGAGCGGCAAAACGCTGACCTCGGAAATGCTTCGTGCGGAAATTGATTCTGCGATTCTGCGCGCCGGCGGAATCCCGACCGGCACGATCGTCGCGGGCGGCGACCAGGCCTGCGATCCTCACGAGCGCGGCTTTGGTCCGCTCTACGCGAACTCGCTGATTATTCTCGACGTCTTCCCGCGCGACGCGAAGACAGGCTATTTTGGCGACCTGACCCGAACGGTTTTGCGCGGGCGCGCAGGCGAGGCGCAGCGCAACCTTTGGGACACCGTGAAAGCGGGGCAAGCGCTCGCTTTGAAGAAAATTAAGGCGGGAGTCGATGGCGTGACGATTCACAAAGTAATCCAGGAACTCTTCGCCGACCGCGGTTTTCCGACCGAGGTTCGGAAAGGCCGGCGGGTTGGATTCTTTCATGGGACCGGTCACGGCCTCGGGCTGGAGATTCACGAGCATCCGCGGCTGCAAAAGGTTACGTTGAAAGACCGACAAGTACTGACGGTTGAGCCCGGATTGTACTACCCCGGACTGGGTGGCGTGCGCCTGGAAGACGTAGTCGTGGTCACAAAAAACAGTTGTCGCATGCTTTCGCGTTTTCCAAAGCAACTGGAGGTCTGACGTGGATCGCCCTAACGGGGGCCTCCATCGCCGAAATGAACGTTGACTGCGCTTGAGCGTCTAATTTAACCAGTTACACTTAATACAGGCATGTTCTATCCTTACGGATTCGGTTTTGGATCTCATTGGCTCTTTTACATCGGCGTGCCGCTGATCATTGCGCTTTGGGCGCAATTTCGGGTGAGCAGCGCGTTCCGAAAGTGGGGTGAGGTCCGCGCCAGTTCGAACATCACCGGTGCAGAGTGTGCGCGCGAAATTCTGGCAGCGGCGCAAATTCACGGTGTCGATGTTGTCGAGACGAATGACTTTCTCGGCGATCATTACGATCCCACGAGCAAGAAACTTTGTCTTTCGAGCAATGTTTACAACACGCCTTCGGTTGCCGCACTTGGCATCGCGGCACACGAAACGGGTCACGCCATTCAGCATGCCAAAGCATATGCGCCGCTCAAGGCGCGGATGGCCATCGTCCCGGCCACGATGCTTGCGTCGCGCCTGCTGCCGTTTGTGATCTTTGGCGGACTCTTCTTTCACATCACTGGCCTGATTACACTCGGGATTTATTGCTATCTGATTTTGCTGGTCTTCCAATTGATCACGTTGCCGGTCGAGTTTGACGCCTCACGGCGTGCGAAAATCATTCTGCAACAAATGGGCATCGTGCAGCCGGGCGACGAGGTTGCCGGTGTAAACAAAGTTCTCAATGCGGCTGCGCTCACCTACGTGGCGGCGTTCATCGCGGCGTTAGGTAACCTGCTCTGGCTCCTTTCCGTGCGCGACCGGCGTTGATTGATTCGCACGGCGACGTTTGAAGATGAATCCGTCTATCGCATTGTCCGCCATCGGACGGATTGACTCCGGCGAACCTGCTCGCCGGATTTCCGATTTGTTATCGTCCGGTCTCGATGCTCGTGCTAAATCTAAGCGCGACGCGATGGAGAAGCCAAAAACGGATGAAGACCAGCAGCTGGTGGCGCGCACGCAATCGGGAGATGCCGGCGCGTTCGATCAACTCGTGGTTAAGTACACACCGCGCCTTTACGGTCTGGTCTACAACATGACCTCGAACCACGAGGACACCAACGACCTATTGCAAGACATTTTCTCCAAAGCGTACAAAGCGATCCGCGGATTCCGTGGCAAGTCCTCGTTTTACACTTGGATCCACTCGATCGCGGTCAACATGACACTGAATTTTCTCAAAAAACGCGGCCGGCGTTTTCATCTCAGTCTGGACGATGTCGATGCCAGTATCCAAAATGACAAAGAGTTTCTTGAACTGACCGCGACGAGCTGTCCGGTGCGAGAAGCAGACCTTTCTGAACTGCAGCGAAGATTGAACGAGGCTATGATGAAATTGTCTGATGAACACAGAGCCGTGGTCACCATGTTCCATATCCAGGGGATGCCTCACGCGGAGATCAGTAAGATCTTGCGTGTTTCGGAGGGAACAGTACGTTCGAGGCTCTTCTACGCGAATCGGCAACTCCAAAATTACCTGGACGAATTTCGAAAAAATCCTGTTTCTTAGCCCTTGCTGCAATGGACGAATTTAACGATAACGAAATTGCAAGACTCCTTCGGTTGAAGCGCTTCGAGCAACCGCCGCCTGGCTATTTCGAAAATTTCCTGCACGAGTTTCATCGCCGGCAGCGCGATGAATTGCTCCGTGAACCGCTCTGGCGGATTCTTCTGGAACGCGCTCAGGACTTCACGTTCCGGTTGAATGTTCATTCCCTCACCTCCTACCCAGCGGCCATCGCCGCGGTGTTGGTTTGTGCGGCAGTCATTTCGTTGAAAATTTATCAGGAACCGCGGACTGCCACTGTCGCCGCCCTCCAGAACGAGCCAGCGCTATCCACAGCCGTGAAGGCGGAAGGGGAATGGACGCTCGCATCCCCAGTGGCCACGCGGATCTTCAGGACGCAGCCGCTCCGTAGTTTGAATGAAAGCGCCCACACTCACCGGGCCGCCCCGCCGCGCTACGTGCTTGATAGCGTCCCTGTGAGTTATGAGTCGACCTTCAGATTTTAGCCGCGCGCCGGAATTTCTTTTCCGGTTTCATTTTGCCCCCGTCCGCAGACTCGCCGTCGCGCTAAGTCTATTTGCGGCGATTTCCATCGTTAATGCTCAGGAAGAATCCGCCACGGCAGTCAGCCGTCAGGTGAAGGAGATCTTTGAACGCGCCGCCAAAGCTGTGGTCAAGATTCACGGTGTTGACGAGCACTGCGAAATTTCGGGTACCGGATTTTTTATCGATCCGACGGGAACCCTTTACACCGCGTATACAGTCGGAGGTGAAGCGGGAAATTTCAGCGTTGAGTTTAATGGCAAACAATATCCCGCGCGCCAGGTTTTGGCCGATGTCCGCAGCGGCATGGCCATATTGAAGACAGATGTCGCAACGCCCGCGCTGCCGATTGGGAAATCCGAGGAGCTGGGAGTGGCAACCCCCGTCGTCACGATTGGTTTTCCATTGGATTTGCCGGAAACACCGAATTTCGGAATGGTCGCAGGATTTGATCGGAAATACCTCGGCCGTTATTTTTCGACCACGCACCTGCGGGTCAATCTTCCTACACAGCGGGGAGAGGCTGGCGCGCCGCTCTTGAACATGAAAGGCGAGGTTGTCGGCATCCTGGTCAGCAGCCTCGAAAACAACTCTTCGTGTTATGCGGTGCCAATCGAAGCGGCCGAGAAAATCCGCGGCGATTTTGTCCGCTTCGGCGAAGCCAGGCATGGTTGGATCGGGATTAATGTTTCCGAGGCGGCCGCGCCGATGGAAGGTTCCCGTGCGGAAATGACGCAGATCATGGATGGCACCCCGGCGGCCGGTTCCGGGATCAAGTCCGGCGACATTCTCTTGCAAGTGGGGCGGAAAAAAGTCCACGAACCGGAAGACGTGCTGGATGCTTCGTTCTTCATCACGGCTGGAGACACCGTTCCGATCACAGTGATCCGGGGCAACGAGAAGCTGACGTTCAACGTGCAGGCTGAGATTCACCCAGCCAGTCAGCATCCGCCGCTAATTGCTGCGCCGACGATGATGAATCAGGCGATTCCGCTCAAGCTCGATTCTGAGGTGCGGCGCACGCCTTGAGGCCGAGTCCCGCGATTAGCGCGCGAGCATTTTCCGAAATTCCGCCTCGCTGAGAATGCGAATAGCGAGTTGTTTCGCTTTCTCGAATTTGCTGCCAGGCTCCGCGCCCGCCAGAACGTAATTAGTTTTCTTGCTCACGCTGCTGCTAACTTGGCCGCCGAGCGCTTCGATCTTTGTCGTCGCTTCCTCACGCGACATCGCCGGCAGAGTACCGGTAAGAACAAAAATTTTCTCAGCCAGCGGTAGCTCTGCCGCTTTTTTCGCTGAAATCTTTTCGCTCTTGGGAGAAATGTGCAGCTGTTTCATTCGGCGCAAAACCTTGCTGCCGGCTTCCGACTCAAAGAAGGCAAGAACGCTTTTCGCGACGACTGGTCCAACCTCGGTCACAATCCCGTCCTTTTCAGCTTTGCTTTTCGACTTCTCAGCAAAACCCGCCGCGATCAAACGATTGGCGATTTGCTTGCGATCCTGGTCGCTCCTTTCGTGATAGGTCAGAACGTCCCGTAGCAATTGTGAGCCCGCGATATCCTCGATCGTTTCATGGAAGCGCGCTAACTGCATCGCTGTCGTTTTCCCGACATCAGGAATGGCCAGGGCAAAAAGCCAGTGCGAAAGCGGCAAAGTTTTCGCCCGCTCGATCGCATGAATGGCTTTGGTCGCATTTTTCTCCCCGAAAATTCGCGGCGCTTCTTCCGTGCCGAGGTTCAATTTGGCGAGCTGCTCAAGCTTTAGTTCGAATAAATCCAGCGGTTCGCGGACGAGGCCGCGCTCGACTAATTTGTCGGCAACGATTCCACCGATGCTTTCGATGTCGAGGGCGCCGCGCGCCGCAAAAAATTCCACTCGCCGCGTCGTCTGCGCTGGGCACTGAATATTTTCGCAGCGCCAGGCGACAAATTGCGGATCGCGTCGCGCCGGGCCGCTACAGACAGGGCACTTGCCGTGAATGTGTCTGAAGAAATCGAACGGCTTGGCGCTGCGCAGCCGCTTCGATTTCACTACCCCGATCACCGCTGGGATCACTTCACCGGCTTTCTCGATCACAACTGTATCGCCGATGCGAATGTCTTTGCGTTTGATTTCGTCCTCATTGTGGAGGGTCGCACGCGAAACCCGGCTGCCGCTCACCGTCACTGGATCGAGCATCGCTACTGGCGTAAGCACGCCGGTGCGCCCGACCTGAACCAGGATGTCGATCAAACGCGTCTCCACGCGCTCCGCTTCGTATTTATATGCGATCGCCCAGCGCGGCGATTTGGCCGTGAACCCGAGCCGCTCGCGCTGCGCAAACGCGTCTACTTTCACGACCGCGCCATCGGTTTGACACGCAAAATCGCCTCTAATTTTGTCCAGTTCGCGGATCGCGTTCAAAATTTTCTCCACCGAATCGGCCAGCCACCAACGCGTGCTCGTGGGCAAGTCGAACTTTTTAAGAAGGGGAAAGAGTTCGGAATGTTTCTCAAGATCGATACCTTCCACCGCGCCCGTGCCGTAAAACACAATGCCAAGCGGTCGTTTGGCAACGATCGCTGGATCGAGTTGCTTGAGGGATCCTGCCGCTGCGTTCCTCGGGTTCGCGAACAGGGGCAAGCCTGCCTTGCTCCGTTCTTCGTTCAATTTCGCGAAGCCGCGCTTATCCATGAAAACTTCACCGCGCACTTCGAAAACGTTCGGTTGTGCACCGCGCAAGCGCCCAGGAATGGAACGAATGGTTTTAATATTTTGCGTGATATCGTCGCCCACCGCGCCATCCCCGCGCGTGGCCGCATGACGAAGCCGCCCGTTTTCATAAAGCAGTGAAACGGCGACCCCATCCACTTTCGGCTCGATCACAACCGGAATCCTTTCGTTCGGTAAAAGGCGCGTGATTCGCGCATAAAAACTCGCCACTTCTTTTTCGGAGTAAGTGTTATCCAGGCTCAGCATCGGGACTCGATGCGCGATTTGCGCAAAGGCCTCGAGCGGCTTGCCGCCGACCTGTTGTGTCGGTGAATCAGGTGTGACAAGATCGGGGAAACGTTTTTCAAGATCGACAAGTTTGGCGTAAAGCCGGTCGTACTCGCGGTCGCTGATTATGGGCGCGGCCTCCTCGTAGTAGAGTCGATTATGCTTCTCGATCTCACGTCGGAGCTCCGCGACACGTTTTGCCGCTTGAGTCTCGTCTTTCGCCATGAAGCATGATACAAGCAGCGGAAACATCGACAATGAACGGCCGCGAAAAAATTCTCGGCGTCGAAGGCGGCGGCACTAAAACTGCCTGGGTTTTGGTCGAGCGAACTGGAACCGGGGGCCCCGACTCCGGCTCGCAACTGCGCATTCTCGATCAAGGAGGACTACCTTCCTCAAACTTCCGGCTGGAAACACCAGATCGCCTGAGAGCGATCTTCGGCGAACTTCCGAGTGAGATCGATCGTGCTGGGATCTTTCTTGCCGGCTGCGGGAATGCCGAAGATCGACAATCGCTTTCCCGGCTCTGCGCCGAAATCTGGCCAAACGCCAGAATCGTCACTGGCAGTGATCGTGAATCTGGCCTTGCGGCTGCCCTCGGACATGGCGACGGAATAGTGGTCAGTGCCGGAAGTGGCTCCTCGGTTACAGGACGGCGGGGCGACAAAATCGAGAATGCCGGCGGCTGGGGACACATCCTCGGCGACACCGGCGGTGGTTATTTTCTTTCCATTCAGGCGCTGCGCCTCCTCTTGCGTGAATACGATTTGCATCGCGGCGAGATGCAATTCGCTGCGAAAGTCTTGCACGCGCTTTCGTTGAATAATCTTGATGAAGTTGTCCGCTGGGCTCAGACGGCGGATAAAATGGG
>Ga0193713_1000485_pt1 | contig 13373 bp, 8 predicted proteins | sample H3a2metaG_FD_143054 | JGI IMG/M metagenome (GOLD analysis project Ga0193713, IMG submission 143054) | Soil microbial communities from a riparian zone of the East river system, Colorado, United States - H3a2 | ecosystem: Environmental > Terrestrial > Soil > Riparian zone | place: USA: East River... | reverse complement strand
GCGCGCCATGGAGGTCACCGCCCCGTATCAGGCGGCGCTGCGCGACGTCGCATGGACCGAGGGCCCGCTCGTGGGTCGGCCGATTCTCGCCTTCAACCCCCAATCGTTGATCACGGCGCGCGGCCTGCTGCGCATGGGTTCGGCAAGGGAGGTGCGGTTCACCGATGTGACCGGCGAAGCTGGTCTCTCCGAAGGGGGCACGCCCCCAACGGCCCTCGCGCTGGGCGACTACGACGGCGACGGCGAGGACAACCTGTTCGTCGGGCCGGGCTCACTCTACAACGTGCACGGCGGCTTCATCGCGGACGTCACAACCCACACCGGTCTCGTGCTCCCGGCCGGCGCTCGCTACGCGACGTTCGCGGACTACGACAACGACGGCTGGCTCGATCTGTTCGTTATCAGTCAGGATGGTCGCGGCTACCTCCTCCGCAACGATGGGAGCGGGAAGTTCACGGACGTTACGGCCTCTGCCCGGATCACGGACCTTGGGGGAGCGCGTAAGGCTCTCTGGTTGGACATCGACCACGACGGCGATCTCGATCTCCTGCTCGTCGCCCCGGGCGGGAACCGGGTCTACCGGAACAACCTCGACGGCACGTTCACCGACGTGCCGGGACTCAGTAAGGGCAACGATGCCGGTTTCGGCGATTTCGACGGAGACGGCCGCACCGACGTCTTCGTGGCTGGCCCCGACTCGCTGTACCGCAACGGCGGCGCGGTGAGCGGCCTAACGGGGAGTCACGGCTCCGCCGCCGTCGCCGTCGGCGATTACGACAACGATGGGGCGTTGGACCTTCTGGTGTTGTCCGACTCCGCGTCCACGCTGTGGCATAACGCGGGCGACGGCACATTCACCGCACGGCAACGACTTGGACACGGCGGGCGCCTGGCTCAGTTCATGGATTATGACAACGACGGTTGGCTCGACATCGTGGCCGCCGGCCCCCGGGGCCTGTCGCTCTGGCACAACGATCGCACCGGGGGGGGGCGCTACGAGGATCGCACGGCCCTGCTCCCCGCGAACACCGGCAAGGATGCGATCGCCATCGGCGTGAGCGACGTGGATGGGGACGGAGACCTGGATCTGTTCGTGGCGGGGCAGGGCGGAGTGCACTTGCTGCGCAACGACGGCGGCAACGCCAATCTGGGCATGGACGTGCAGCTCTCGGCATTGCGTACCGGCAGCGGCAAGAACAACACGTTCGGCATCGGCTCGAAGCTCGAAGTTCGCGCCGGGGAGATCTACCAGACACGCGTGGCAACCGAGCGGTTGACCCATTTCGGACTCGGTACCCACCTGAAAGCGGATGTACTACGGGTGGAGTGGACCAACGGCGTGCCGCAGACCGTCTATTTCCCCGGTACTGATGCCGACGTGCTCGAGCTGGAGCAGCTCAAGGGCTCGTGCGCCTTCCTCTATACATGGGATGGGAAGCAGTTCCGATTCATCACGGATGTGATGTGGCAGAGCGCCCTGGGGATGCCCGTCGGCATCATGGGGGGGGGAACCGGCTCCCAGGCCTACGCACCGGCGGGCGCGTCGCAGGAGTACCTGCGGATCCCCGGTGACGCGCTCCAGCCGCGGAATGGCCGTTACGTCCTGCAGGTCACGGAGGAGCTGTGGGAAACGGCGTATCTGGACGAGATCAAGCTCGTCGCCGTGGACCACCCCGACAGCGTGGACGTATTCGTGGACGAGCGGTTTCCACCAACTGGACCCCCGCGGCTGCGGCCGTTTCAGGCAGTCGATCGCCGGCCGCCCCGCTCGGCCACAGACGAGCACGGCACCGATCTGCTCCCGGCGCTACGCGAGCACGACGATGCGTACGTGTCGGACCTGACGCCCACAGCGTACCAGGGCGTGGCCCTACCGCACGCGTTGATTCTCGATCTAGACGACGAGGCAGGGCGCGCCGGCATGCTGCTCTTCTTGCGCGGTTGGATCTATCCCAGCGACGCTGGGATCAACGTCGCGCTGTCACAGCAGGCGCGCGCGCGCTCCCAGCCGCCGTCGCTCGAGGTGCGCGACACCCAGGGTCGCTGGACGACGGCGATCGCCAACATCGGATTCCCGTCGGGCAAGGACAAGACGATTGTCGTCGATCTCGCCGGCAAGTTTCCGACGCGCGACCATCACGTGCGCATTCGCACGAACCTGCAGATCTACTGGGACCAGGCGTTCACGGCGCGCGATGCGGCCGCGAGTCCGATCCGCATCACACCGCTGACGCCCGCCTCAGCCGACCTGCACTATCGCGGGTTCTCGCGCATGTATCGGCGCGGCGGCCGCTATGGACCGCACTGGTTCGCCTACGACGACGTCACCAAGGCGTCTCCGTGGCGTACGATCGAGGGGGCGTTTACGCGGTTCGGCAATGTGGAGCCGCTGGTGGGCAACTCTGATGACCGCTATGTCGTCATGGCCCCGGGCGATGAAGTCACCGTCGAGTTCGACGCCGCGGCGGTGACTCCGCTCCCGCCCGGATGGCGGCGCACGTTCCTGCTCTACACCGACGGTTGGATCAAGGATGCGGATCTGCATACCGCGTATGGCGACAGCGTGGCGCCGCTGCCGTTCCACGCCATCCAAGCCTATCCGTACGCGGCGGGCGAGTCGTACCCAGCCGACTCCGCGCACGTCCATTACTTACGGCAATACAACACGCGGCTGATCCGTCGCACCCCGTAGCCTCGGCAGCGCCGCGACGATTTCCTGGCGCGAGAGTCCCAACAGCGCGTGGCGGTCCACCAACACGTCCAGGTCCACCGGATAGAGATTGTGCGCCGCCGGGTCGGCGAATCCGGCGATGTTGCGGGGCGCGATTCTCTCGGCCACCCAGCGAGCGAAGGCTCCGGGCTTTTGGGCACGCCGCAGCCGCCGCAGGCTCTCGCGCGGCACGCTCCCTAGCACCGGATCTCCGACGCCGAGGAAGCCGCTCCAAGGGTCGGCCTCGACCAACCGTTGCCGCATCTCGGCAAAGGACACCGTCGCGAAATAGATCAGCGCTTGTGCCGCGAACAAATCGAAATGGTCCATCGCCTGGTAGGCGCCCGCGACGAGCTGGTCGATCTGATCCGCCTCGGCGCTGAGTAAGCGCTCGTACCGCTTCAGGTTCTTCACTCCGGGCATCCCGTCCTCGAAGCACAGCGCCAGCCGCTCGATCGCGCGGAAACTCCAGGCGATCCCCGTCGAGAACAGCGGATCGACAAAGGCGTAGGCGTGCGGCAGCAGGGCCCAGCGCGCCCCCGCGGCTCGCGTGAGGCGGTGCTGGATCCGCGCCCGGAAGCCGAGCGGCCTGAGCGGCGTCGCGGTGCGGAATGCCGCGCCGATCGTGGGATAACGCTCGAGCAGGGTGCGCCACAGCGCGCCGGCATCGGGCGACCGCGACCGCGTTACGGCAGCGAGGCCGCGCGGTGCGAGCGCGAAACCCGCGCTCGTCACGCCGTCATCGAAGCGCAGCGAGTACATCCATCCGCCGTCGATCACGTGATGCACCGCCGCCCAGTCGTCGGGATAAGGGCCTTGCGGTAACCCCGGCACGACCTCCGGCATCAACCGCACGCCTTCGAAGTGGCTGAAGACCAGGGCGGAGCGCGTCTCGGTCCGGGCCAACCCGGACGGAATCGAGAGTTGGCGAGCCAGGAATCCGCCCGGCCCAGATGCGTCGATCACGAAGTCGACCCGATACGTGACGGCGGTTCCGTTGCGCTGCCCGGTGAGCCGGACGCCGCGTCCATTGATCTTGGCGTCCGTCAGCTCGACGCGGTCCTGGTAGTCGACGCCCGCCGCGACCGCCTCTCGGACGAAATGGTGATCGACGTCGGCGCGCAGCCAATGTGTGTCGGCGACGTCATCGGATGGGCTCGCGGCGACGAGCAAGCGCTCGGACTCGAGGCCGCGGTCGGCGAATGGCTTGCCCCGATGATGCCGGTAGAACGTGAAGCCGCGCTTCAGGCCGCGGCGCAGCTCGGGATAGCGCTCGAGCCAACGGCCGTGGGCTGCCAGGTGGTAGCAGTCGGTCAGGCCGTAACGGCGGGCCAGTCGTTCGAGCGCCAGATTCGCGAGCGGTGTGGTCGATTCGCCGATGGCGAAGCGCGGATGCGTGCCGCGCTCGAGGAGCACCACGTCGTGGCCCTGGCGCGCCAACACGCGCGCCAGCACCGACCCCGCGAACCCGCTGCCGACAATCGCAACCGAGGCGACCGCGCGCTTCGCGGTCATGGGTCGCAGTCGGAGCAGCTGACCGGCGGTTCGCCGCACCCCGTCAGGTTCATGCGGCGCAGCCGCTCGACGCGGCGCGGCCCGCAGTCGGCGCACGCATCGAGCCGATCGACATCCCACAGATCGGCCGCGACAGCCGCCGGCGCGAAGCCGAGCGGCCACTTTGCTGCGACTTCGAGCTGCGGCAGCGACGGCGCAGCAAAGTGGCCGAGGGCGGCGAGGCGCTCCAGCTCGCCGTTGCCGCCGCGCACGGGGATCAGGGCGATGGCGGCCGCGCCGCGTCGCGCGGCGTACTCGGCGGTCCGCACGGTCCACTCGACGGATTCCTTGGGATCGACGTAGGGTGCTCCGAGGAGCACGAACACGCGCAGGGCGATGTCGTGCTCGGCGAGAAACTCAGCGGCCCGGTCGAAGCGCGTCAGGTCCATGCGCTTGTTGAGGTGCTGTGCGGCAGTGGGGTGGATGGTCTCGAGTCCGATCGCAACTTCAAGGCGGCCGGGGATGAGGTCGGCGAACTCGAGGACCGGCTGGCCGATCATGTTGGCGTGCGCTTCGACTGTGACGGCGGAGAAGGGACGGGCCAGCTCGGCGAGCGCGGGGATGTCCTCGGGCGGCACGGCCCGGTGGTCGAAGAAGTTGCTGGCATTGTAGAGCTTGAGCCGGTCGGGCAGGGGCCGCTCGAGCGGCTCGAGAATGCGCCCCAGCTGCGCCGGCAAGGCGCCGGGCGGCGTGGGGCCATCCAAAGTCCAGCGCCAGAGGTCGCAAAACGAGCAGGTGAAGGGACACTCTGCGCCGGCAAGAAAAACAGTCAGCGCACGCTCGACGATGCCGCCAGGCCTACGTTCAGAGTCGATCGTCGATCCGTGCGCCTTCAACGGATTGACGTGGGGTTTTGCTGGGCGGAGGCCCCTGATGCGCCGGTCTTCAGTAGAGCCCAAGGAAATGCCGGCGATAGCCCTCTTCGTCGCCCTGGAACCGCTGCGGCACTCCGTCCTGGAAGCGCCGCTTGGGATACACGGGCATCTCGACGCCGAGCACCGCGCGAATGCCGCGGCTGACGATCTCTCCCTTGAGCGCGTACAGGCGCTCGGTCGAGCCCTCGGTCAGCTGCGCGAACGGAATCGCCTCGGCGACCGCGATCACGGAGGGACGGGTGTTGGGACTGAAGCCGCTGAAGCCGTGCGCGCGGGCGCAGGCGTAGCCGCGCACGCACCCCCGGCTCAATCCGCCGGAGTACGTCAGGGAGTGCTTGATCGCATCGACGCCCCAACCTTCCTGATACAGCATGCGGTTGTTGACGACGCTGCGGATCGTCAGCTCGCTGTTCTCCTCGATCGGATAGTCCTTGAGATTCTCGTCCCCGCCGTCGCCGTCCACGAGCAGCCGCCACTCGGGATAGCGCGCGCGGATCCCCGCCAGGAGCGCGAGGTTCACCGCCGCGCACTCCACGTCGAGCGGCTTGTAATCCTCGATGACTGCCACGGCGCGCATCGGATCGAGCTCGCTCGACCGGACGTCGATCGTCTCGCCCAGCATCTCGAGATTGGTGCACTGCAGAAACTCGCGTGCCTGGCGCGCGTCGTCGCCGCCGCCATCCACGGCGAGCGTGAAGGCCTTGAGGCGCGCGGCGGACTGCCCTTCGTTCAGGAGCAGCCGATAGAGGCAGAGGAGGACGGCGCCGCTGTCGATGCCGCCCGAGAAGGGAACGCCGATCGGCGCCGCCTGGTCCTGAGCCGCGAGCCAGCGCCGCAGCTCCTCGTAGACCGCCTCGACATAACGCCGGCCGATGATGTCCAGATCCGGCGGCAGCGTCGCGCGCGGCGGGTCGAAGAAGCGTCGGTGAATGGGATTGGGATCGGGACACCCGATCAGGCGTAGCGTGGTTACGTGGTGCGCGGGGACCATGCGCGTATAGGTCGGATGAAATTGACCGGCCCAGCCGCGGCGCTCCAGCTCCGCCGCGATCTCGTCGATCCGCTCGGCGACGATGAGCACCGGGCCGTCGACGGCCTTGGCGAGGAAGTAGCGCAGCGGCCGGTCGAGGCTGCGGGCCAGCACGGCGCGTTCGCCTTCTTGCGCCACGAGCGCGAAGGAACCCTCGATCTCGAGCACGGCCGCGGGATCGGCCGCGAGCAGCCGCTGCCGGGCGCCGGCCTCGGTCTCCGACCAGAGCCGCTGCGACTCTGGCGGAATCAGGTTGACGACTCGGGCGATAGGAAGTGAACGGTCCATAACGTGAATCTAGCGCGCCGGTCTGATACGAATCGCCTGGCCGCCGCCGCGCGCCAGCACGATGTGGAGTCGCGTCAATGACGTCACCGGGCGCCGCGAAATCGTGACCGGTAGCGGGTTCGTCGCCCAATTGGCTCCGGGCCCGTCGGCATAGATCTCGGCAACGTAGCGCCGGCCCGGCGTGAGGAACGAAAGCGGGACGTCGAAGCTGCGGGCTTCTTCGTCGGTGATCGCGCCGATGAACCATTGGGGGCTGTTCTTCTGGCGCCGTGCGACGATGACGTAGTCGCCGATCTTGCCGTCGATCACCCGCGACGTGTCCCAGTCGACGGCGACGTCTCTGATGAACTGAAATGCCGGCTGGTGCTCGTAGTTCTCGGGCAAGTCGGCCGCCATCTGCAGCGGCGAATAGATCACGACGTAGAGCGCGAGCTGTTTCGCGAGCGTAGTGCGGACGCGCGCGTCCTCATTGGTGCGCGCCGGCCCGGTCTTGGTCCGGAGGATATCGAAGATGCCGGGCGTGAAATCCATCGGGCCGTCGAGCAGCCGGGTGAAGAACAGAATCGTTTCGTGCTCGGGTGGGTTGCCGCCCTCGCCGCCCCAGGCGTTGTACTCCTGCCCGCGCGCGCCTTCGCGGCTCATCATGTTCGGATAGGTGCGGCGCTCGCCGGTGTCGTGAATCGGCTCGTGCACATCGAGCATGATGTGGTACTGCGCCGCCTTCTCGATCACATGGCGGTAGTGCTGCACCATGCGCTGGCTCCAGTGCGAGTGCCCGCCCGTAATCGTGTCGGTCACGTATCCCGACTTGATCGCGTCGAGGCCGAGCGACTGGTAGAGCGCGAAAGCGCTGTCCATCTGCCGCTCGTAGTTCTCGATTCCGCCTGACGTCTCGTTGTGCACGATCAGCTTCACGCCTTTCGACTGCGCGTAGCGAGCGAGCTCGGCGAGGTCGTAGTCAGGATACGGCTGCGTGAAGGAGAAGGCGTTCCGGTTCTGAATCCAGTCGCCGTCCCAGCCGATGTTCCACCCTTCGACGAGGACGCCGCCGAGGCCATTCGCGGCCGCAAAGTCGATGTAGCGCTTGGTATTCGCGGTGGTGGCGCCGTGCTTGGGCCCCGAACTCCACGTCATCGTGTTGATGTGCATGCCCCACCAGATGCCGACGTACTTCATCGGCTTGATCCAATCGGTGTTGGCAATCACGCTGGGCGGATTCAGGTTCAGCCCGATGACCGAGGGCGACAGTTCCGTCACCTTGTCGGCGATCTGGATGGTGCGCCACGGCGTCACGAACGGCGTTCTGCCGCTCACCTTCACACCGTTCGCCATCGACGCCAGATCCGCGTGCAGCACTCGGCTATCCAGACGGGGCCCGCGAATGTTCATCCTCGCGTAGTTCACGAGATTCGCCTCGTGGATCACCACGAACGTCCTGCCGTCGCGCAGCTCCATGGTGAGCGGCGTCTGCACGCTGTCGAGTGTGCTCACCGGTCCCGCCGACCAGAGCTGCTCCGACCGGTCCAGCCTGGGCCGGTTGGAGGCAATCCACCAGGCGCGCGCGTTGTCGGCCATCGCGAATTCCGTCAGCTCGTCGGTGATCTCGAAATCGCCCAGGCCTGCCTGTGCCGGGAATTCATAGCGGAAGGCAACGCCGTCGTTGAAGGCCCGGAACGCCACCGTGAACTTCCGGTCCGGCGGCCCAGTCTCGCCGACCGAGACCGTGAGCTCGTTGTGGTGATCGCGGATGTGCGACACCTCACCCCACGGCTGGGTCCACGTTTCGTCAAATGTGTTGCGGCTCGAATCCACGATGCGGAGCCCGTCGCGCAGCGGCGGGGCGCCGCGGAACTCGAACCCCAGCAGCGAGCGCGTCAGCAGCGGGTGCCCGTCGCGCTGCACGCTGTAGTAGAGCTTGCCGTCGCGCGTTTCCACCGTCACCTGATTGCGGCCATCCGGCGACGCCGTGCGCACTTGGGCCTGTGGTGTCGTGGCGGCCGTGAGGGCGAACAGGAGGGCGATTAGAGCCTTTCGCATGCTAGTCTCCAGGTTCTGGTCAGAGTGCTATATTGGAACGAAAGGGGGGTCCAATGACCTCAGCCCCGTTTCGCGTCCTGTCAGTCAGTCTTGTGGCCGTAGCCATCGCCGCGTGTGCCCACCGGCAGTCCGCCGCGATCGCGCCGGAACAAATCCCGCCCCGAGCCGAGTCGCTTGCGCAGATGCTCGCGGGCCGAGTGTCCGGAGTGGACGTCGCCGCCGTTCCCGGCGGCGGCATCTCAGTGCGCATCAGCGGCCCACGCTCCTTCTTCATGTCCTCGGAGCCGCTGTACGTGGTCGACGACGTCGTGGTCCAGCCCGGGCCGAATGGCATGTTGTCCTGGGTGAATCCGGAAGACATCGAGTCCATCGCGGTGCTCCGCTACGACGCCGACGCGGCGATATACGGAGTGCGCGGTGGCAACGGCGTGATCAAGATCAAGACAAAGGGATCGCACTAAGCGTCACCCGAATCGCGTGGTGCGCCACAGCGCCACGCCACCCGCGGCGAGGAACCCGACGATCGCGAGGGTGAGTGCCGCCGCCCATCCCCATCCGATGTTGAGCGCGGGCACGCGGGCGAGCGCGGCGGATCCCACAAAGACCGCCGTCGCGACGAGCAGGAGCAGCCAGTCGAGCGGACTGTGGCGCGTGCGCGCTCCCGTGTCGTCCCCCGCCATCCGGGCAGCCACGTAAGCAGGATCCACGCCGTACCGGGCGCTCTCTCGAGCGCCCGCTTCCTGCCAGCGACGATACTCTCGGGCCGGCGCCGAGGCGAACGCGATCGCGCCCGCGCCCGCCGCCATCAAGAGCGAGCCTGCAATGACCGTCCCGCGGCCGCCGCCCGCCAGCTCGCCGAACACGAGCATCCCCCACAGCAGTCCCCACAGCTGATTGGTGTTGGAGAGCGGGATGCCGCGGCTGATGCCGATGTACTTGGCCGCATACTGTTGGAACAGGTCGCCCACCACCCACACGAAGCCGGCGATGAGCAGCCAAAACAAGACACCGCGACTGGCGGCCAGCTCGTGCCATAGCTCGCTCGGCCCCCCCAAGAACGTGAGTGCCAGCACCGTCATCATGCCGAGCTCGCCGATCGTGAAGAACGCGATGAACGACAGCGGGTGCATGCCGGTGAGGTACGCCTTGCGATAGGGGATGTACATCGTACCCCACAATGCGCCGGCGGTGAACGCGGCCACGACGCCGCGCACCGCGTTCCCTCCCGGCGCGTGAGCCGACGACGTCACAGCCAGCACCGTTGCACCGGCGAACATCACGACCGCGCCACCCAGCACACCGGCCCAACGCACCCGCCCGGCATCGCGCAGCTCGTTGAACAGCAGCGTGCCCCAGAGGATGCCGAGCAGGCTGTTTGAGTTCCACAGCGGGAACGCGACGGCGAGTCCGATGTCCTTGATCGCGAAGATCGTCAAGGTATTGGCCACGGCCCAGAGGCAGCCGCCGAGCGCCGCCCAGACCAGCAGGTGCGGCGCTTGCCGCAGGTCGTCCTTGAGGGCGGAAGTGCCGCGCACCAGCGCCGGGAGGCTCCAGCGCGCCAGGAACACGCCCAGCACCATCATGAACGAGATCACCACCGGCGAGATGCCAAGTGTGACCAGCTTCGTGGGTGCCTCGGCGGCGCCGAGCCAGGCGCCGGCGGCGAACCCGGAGAGGGTTCCCACGAGCTGCAGTTGGCGCAGCCGCGCGGGGTCGAGCTCGCTCACGCGATCCACCAGAGCACCATGAGCCCGACCGCGAGTACGGCCACCGGAATCCAGAAGTGGACGTCGCCCAGAATGGCGCGCCAGCGGGAACGAGGTGTGGGATCCACGAGCAGGGGAGACAATGGTGGCGAGACGATGCGCCCGCTAGGGCTCGACCACGTCGATGGTCCGACCAGTCTCGATGGGGCCTGCCACAGTTTGGCTGCGGCCCGATGGCCAACGGACCTCGATCCTCGCGGCCTGGACCGAGCCGCCGAGGCCAAAGTAGAGTGGCAGGTCGCTCTGGGAGAGGTAGCCCGACTTTCCGTCCACCACCTTCAGGATTGCCCGGCCGTCCGGTAGTACGACGGTGACCTGCGCGCCGAGCCCCTCGCGGTTGGAGTGCGTGCCGCGCAGCCGGACCTTGAGGAAGTGGACGCCATCGCGATGTCGCTGCGCGAGGTCGCTGATGAGCACTTGTGGGTGCCCGTTGAATTCGTTGGTCACGATATCGAGATCGCCGTCGCCGTCCAGGTCGAGCGCGACCGCGGAGCGCGAACCGAGCGATCCCATCATGGTCAGGTGGCCGGCCTTGTCGAGCCGGCACATGTGCGCCGCGCCCGGTGTGGAGCAGGCGTCACACAAGGGGCTGGCCGCGTCTGCTCCGCCGCACTCGAGCGTGAACCACACCTGTTGCGTGGCGCCATTCAGGCGTGGTTCGACGCCCACCGCGAACTCGCTCGGCAAGAATCGGTGTCCTGCCTCGTTCAGCAGGACGGAATTGATCGCGTACCGGTAGGGGAAGTTCATGCCCGCGGCGATGAAGATGTCGTCCCAACCGTCGGCATTGAAATCATCCACGCTGGGTCCCCACGGCCAATACGTTTCGACGTGGGTCGAGTCGGACATCTCCTCGAATCGCCCCGCTCCGCGGTTTGCGAACAGCTCGTTGCCGAAGATGAAGCGCGCCTTCCCTTCAGGAATCATTCCGGATGCCACCGTTGCCGTGTCGGCCTTGCGACTCTCGGCCGCCCAGTCGCCCGGCGGGACGTCGACCCACATGTCGGGGTGCATGCTGGTCACGAAGAGATCGAGCCGGCGGTCGCCATTGAAGTCGAACGCTTTCACACCCATCGATCCCCAGGCGCTCTTCGGAAAGTACTGAGCGGTCGCGTCACGAAAGCGTTTCCCGCCCTCGTTCACCCACAGGTGATCTCCCCCCTGCATGTCGACGATGTACAGGTCGGGAAAGCGGTCGTCGTTCACGTCGAACGCCGTGGCATCGCCGCTCCAGCTCCGATCCACCAGCCCGACGTCGCGCGTCACGTCTCGGAAGCGGTTGCCGCCCAGATTGCGGTAGAGAATGCTCGCTACGGCTCGATCGGGGTGGAGGTGGCCCATGAAGGCGTCTTCTAGGCCGACAAAGTAGCCGCCGGGGCCCCGCTGGTTGCTGGTGAACACACCCACATTCGTGACGAACAGATCGACCAATCCGTCGCCGTCGTAGTCGAAGAACACTGCCCCGGAGGAGTGGCCGTCGTATCCCACGCCTGCCTGGTGCGTGATGTCGCGAAACGTTCCCTTGCCGACATTCTCAAAGAGGCGATTCCCGTGGCGCACCGTCGTCACGAAGAGATCGGGATCGCCGTCGTTATCGATGTCGGTAAACGAGCAGCCCACCGCAATCGCGTCCGGCATTGTGAGCCCCGCCGGTTCGGTGATATTCACGAACTGGCCGTTGCCCTGGTTCTTCCACAGCTCGTTGCTGCCGAGTTGGGTGGTGAAGTAGAGATCGGGGAGGCTGTCGCCATCCACGTCCGCGGCACAGATGCCGGACCCGTGGTCGTAGTGCACCAGCTTGTACGCCTTGCCGGCGTCGTCTACGACCCGGTTCTGGAAGGTGATGCCGCTGGCCTCTCGCTGATCGGTGAACCGGAAGTCGTGATCCACCTGCGAGTGCGCCGCCAGGTCGGCTTCCTGGCGGCCCCGCTCGACCAGCCACGGCGGCGTAGCGGGCGAGCCGCGGCAGGAGGCGAGGAGTGCGAGCGCTGAGACAATGAGCCCCCGGAGGGCTATATTGTGGCCGAAAGGGGTCCCCATGGTTTCCACCACTCGCGCTGTCCTCTCTGTGGTCATCGTACTCACGGCCTGTGGTCATGGCCGGACCGCCACTACGCGACCCCAGTCGACCACGCCGGCCGGGACCGTGCTCACCGCCGATGACATCCGACGCTCGCCGGGGCAGTCCCTCGAGCAATTACTGCTCGCGCGTGTACCGGGTCTCACCATTGAGCGAGCCGCGGACGGTCATTCCAAACTCTTGCTTCGCGGCAAGAACACAATCCTCGGCGAGGACGAAGCCCTGTTCGTCGTGAACGGCATCGCGCTCGGTCCCGCGGTGAGCGGCAATCTTGCGGCCATCGACATCCATGATATCGAGACGGTGCAAGTACTGCGTGACGCCGTCGCCACGGCGGCGTACGGCGTGCGCGGCGCCAACGGCGTGATCATCATCCGGACCAAGGAAAACTAGCGCGGCCGAAAGAACAGCGGGCGGTCGTTGTTGCGCGCGACCACGTAGAGATCGCCGTGGATCGAGCGGAGCCGTTGGATGTCGCGCGCCTCGCCGGGCACGATGAATCCGCTCCGCGCCTCGTTCAGCGCCGTGAACCCGCCGTGGCCGTTGCCATGCAGCATCAGTCCGTAGCTCGCCATCATGCTGCCGATTTCCGGTTGCACGCCGCTGAAGTTCCCCGCCAACAACAGATCGAGCTTTCCATCATGATCGAAATCGCCGCTGAGGATGCCGTACAGCGGAGCAATCTGCGCCTCGCGAGGCAGGGCGACCAGCGTGTAGGCGCCGTTGCGGTTACTCAGCGCGATCACGCTCGCAAACGTTTCAGCCTGCTTCACCACCGCATCATGCAATGCGCTCCCGAAGATCTGTTCGACGGTCTGGCCCGCGTAGTCAGAGTACTTGGGATAGCGCGGCTTGAACGAGGGCAGGGCACCCGTCAGCTCGTCACGCAGTGCAAGCGGGAGCTGAAGTAGGGGCGCAGCATGCTGCGCCCCTACCGTACTGCGTTCGTACAACGTCACCACCTGCTCGGGAAAACCATTGCCGTCGAAGTCCTTCACGTACATGCGGGCCGGTTCGGTCGTGCTGGCATGGA
>Ga0193713_1000484_pt1 | contig 13400 bp, 13 predicted proteins | sample H3a2metaG_FD_143054 | JGI IMG/M metagenome (GOLD analysis project Ga0193713, IMG submission 143054) | Soil microbial communities from a riparian zone of the East river system, Colorado, United States - H3a2 | ecosystem: Environmental > Terrestrial > Soil > Riparian zone | place: USA: East River... | reverse complement strand
AATTCGCCAGTGAGTTCGCTGATTACCATCGCGGCGCGCTCGCCTATCACGCCGGGGACAAAGCGACGGCGCAACGTGAATGGCAGGCATTGCTCAATCGGCCCGCGAGCGAGCGAAAATATCGGACAACCTGGGCGGAATACATGCTCGGGAAAATGGCGTTGGAAGCCGATCAATCAGACGATGCGCGCGCGCGTTTTCACAAACTGCGCGAAGAAGTAAAAGCCGGGGCCATCGATTCGTTAGGTCTCGCGGTGGCGAGCATCGGTTGGGAGGCGCAGATGGAATTGAAGGCGCAACATTTTCCTGAAGCGGCCCGGCTTTATCTTGAACAACGCGCCGCCGGCGATCTCGTCGCCGTGGATTCGCTGCACGCATTGATGAACGAATTGATCAAGGCGTCGCCGGATCTGACGCCAGCAATGAGCGATGCGCTTTTGCAACGCCTGACGACCGCAGCCGCGCTTTGCGGGATCGGCGTGATGGAAGGATTCAGTGAGACTAACGAACAGCAGGAGGGCCCGAGCAATTGGCTGCGGCTGCTCGAGAAAGCGGATGCGAAACAACTGAAAGACGCCGATTGCGTGGCGTGGATGGAATACCAGAAAGGCGACTATGACGCTGCGGAACGCTGGTTGAAATTGGCTGAGGCGGAGTCGCCCTACGCGCTTTGGCTAAAAGCCAAGCTGGCATTGCGTGATGGCAAGATCGATATCGCGGCAAAGCTGCTCTCTCGCGCTCTTCCCAAGCTGCCCCCGGAGAAACAGCTTGAATCGCGCTCCATGGAATTTGAAACCATGCCGGGCGACGTTTCCAAAGGCGATCTCGGTTCGTTGCGGGTCGCTCGCGCCGATTTTGTGACGGCGGCAAAATTATTTCTTAACGTGCGCAACTGCGACGACGCCGTTTATCTGGCCGAAGGCGTTTTCACCTTGCCGGAATTGAAACAGTTCGTGAAGGAGCTCCCGGAGAAACCGAAGAAGGAAAATGAAGATTCTGAAGAAGATGATCGAAAAACATTCCGGGAAATTATCGGCCGGCGTTTGATGCGCGCGGGAAAATTGGCCGAGGCGCGACCGTATTTTGCCGAAGCAGAGCAGAAGGCGCTCGATGAATATGTCGATCTTATAAAAAAAGGAAACGACGCTCATGCTGCAAAACAAGATCGGGCAGACGCGCTTTGGAGAGCGGCCAAGCTGGTTGCAGACCATGAAGGACACGCGCTTTTCGATTACGCATTGCCGGCCGCGATGGCGGGACGGTCGGCCGGTCGCGAAGTGAAGGAAGCCGAAGTCGCATTTTCGGCCGGAAAAATTTCGTCAGGTGAACCGATCGCGTTCGTGCCGCCCGTGAGCGAAGCGGAAAAGAAGCGCTTGAAATCGAACGTCACGCTCGCAGTGCATCGATATCACGCCGATTACATCGCGGCCGATCTCGCCTGGCGCGCCGCGCAACTCATGCCAGACAATGACGAACAGACCGTCAAAGTCCTGAATACCGCAGGCTCGTGGTTGAAAAACGGTGACGACAAAGCGGCCGATCGATTCTATCAAGCCATCGAGCGCCGCTGCGCGAAAACGAAAATCGGCGAGCAGGCAATCAAGCTTCACTGGTTTGTGGAGACGTCGGAAACCCAGGACGATTCGAACACCGACAGTGAAGCGCAGCCGACGCCATAAAGGCGAGATGATTCAGCGCGCCGAACAAATGAAAGCCCACACCATGTTCGTGATTGGAAAACGTGACATGGATTCGGGCGTAGTGAGCGTCCGCGTGCACGGCAAAGGTAATCTCGGCGCGAAGTCACGTGCCGAAGCGATTGCGGAAATCTTGCAGGCGATCAAAGAACGGCGAGCGCAGTGAATCGGCTGATTACTGCCACATTTCTCAGCCTCACGGCGGTAGGCGTGTGTATCGCCGAAAAAGATTCGCAGGACGAATGGGTAGGACCAATTAAACAAGCTGAGTCGAAACTGCGCCAAAAAATGCGCGGTGAAAACGGACCGCAAGAAATCTATGCACTCTTAACCGAAGGCACCTGGGGCGGTCTAGGCCAGCGCTTTCTCTTCGTATTCAACAATCGTGCAGTTCTCCATTGCGAAGACGGCAATGGTCGCACGCGTGAGCGTGACCTAACAAAGGATGAACTGACAAGCCTGCGCAGGTGGCTCTCAACCAACAAAGTGGATCAACTGCCTCAATTCGATGAAGGAGCCGCCGATGGGATCCAGTACGAGTACTTCCATGTTCAGCGAGATGGAAACGAGCACCGTGTGTTCATGAATAATCCCCTGACTGCACCGATCGGCGCAGGTGCTGTGTTTTTCGGAACCAAAGCCGCACCAAACCGAAAACTGTACGGCGAACTAACGCAGCGCATGCTGAAGCTCGATCAAGCTCCGATGCGAGTGATTTATTCAACGCTCGAGAAGCTCCCGGGCTTTCGCGTCGTTCATGCAAAAGAAAACGGCGAAGTAACCGCGCTAGCGAATCGCAAGGGCCAATGGTTTGCTGGCGTGTCGATCTCGGATGACAAGCCGATTCAGTGGCATGGCGTCAGTGAGACTGGTTTATCAGATAAGTCAGAGCCGGGCGCGGCCGATCCGTTCCAAGCTGACATTCCCGGTTACTACAACTGGCGCAAAGTTGACTTAGTGATTCCCCAAGGGCCGTCAGCAGGTAGAAAGGTGTTGTGGGCTGGACAACGACAAAAGGACAGACTCGAAGCGCTGTGGATTTCGAGTGCGACCGCCGAACCCGAGCTACTGGAACGCGGAGTTTTTGCCGAGGCCGTTGCTACCCAGGGAGGAGAATGGGTCGTTGCCGCCAAAACACCGCCTGGAAAAATGTGGGATGTGCCAAACGGGGTTGTCCGAATTCATTTGCCGGACAAGAAAATGTTTAACGTTGATCTCTCGCCGGCCGACAATTTCGATCCGGTTGCATGGATCGAAGCGCGAAAACGTGTGCTCTTATATCGACAGCGTGATCCGGACGGCGAAGCCGGCCCAGATAAGCCGGAGTTTTATCTGCTCGATCCAACTACCGGCGCGACTGAGAAGGTCGAAGGTGAGATGCGACCCTTCTTCGACGCGCGCAGACATGAACTTCAACCGACCGGTAAGCCGAATGAATTGTGGGCAGCACTGCACTCCAGTATTGTCGATCCACTGCTGCACACAACTAGGGTCGGGCGCTTCGATAGTTACAATTTTCGATTCACACCAATGCTAACGTTCCCAGAGGTCGAATTTGATAGCTCGAACTTCTTCGTGGATCAGACTGCACATGTGGTTTGGATTGCGGTTAATGGTGACCTACTTCGCGTCTCATTACCTAATTGAAGCCGTGCAGACGGTACCGGGAATTTGTATTGTCGATCAAAGAGCGGCCATAAACTCGCGGCGATGAAACTTGTTCGTTTCGTGATCGCGACTTGCTTGCTTTTGAGTGTTAGCGGAGCTGCGGCGGCTGATTTACATCCGATTGTCGAAGTTCAAAGTGGCTATCTCTTTGGCGCGACAAAGGACGGCAAATGGATCAAGGCCGAAGAAGCTGCGAAGGCGTTACCGGGCGAAAGGATGTATCACATTTACGGATTGACCCAATCACTCGGCCAAGCCAAAGGAGGCAAGCCGAAACCTTCAGAAGACGATGTGTGTTCAGACGTGCTGACGGTTTCGCTTTCGCCAAAACCGGAGAAGGGCGCGATCGCGCTGGCGGCTCCATGGAATGCGCTGCCGCGAAAGCCGCAAGTCATTGATCCATCCCAAAAGGTTTATGTTGATGCGGTGCGCGATTTTTTGAAAACAAAAGGAATCGGGCAGCCGAAGGTGAATATCGACAGCATTCTGCGAGTTGATCTCGACGGTGACGGCGAAGAGGAGGTCCTGGTTAGCGCCACAAATTACTTCGACAAAGAGAATCGCGTGCCGATGCGATCGCCGGCTGGCAGTTATTCGATAGTGTTGTTGCGTCGTGTGGTCTCGGGAAAGGTGCAAACGCAGCTTGTCGAAGGAGAATTCTATCCAAAGGCAACCGGCTATAATGCGCCGAACGCTTACAAAGTGATCGCCACGCTGGATCTGGATGGCGACGGGAAACTGGAGGTCGTGGTGGGCTCGAGCTACTACGAAGGCGAAGCGATCACGATTTACCGCTGCGATCCCAAAAAGATTGAAGCCTTACTTTCGGTTTCTTGCGGCGCGTGACAGCCAGATGTCGTTAGCTTCTCGATGACCGTCGGACTCTTTTTTTGGGCTCGAGATAAACGAGAGCTTTCAGAACTTCCTGGAACGCGTCGAACCTTTCTGATCGCTCGCGTTATGGCTCGAAGAAGGAACAACGCGGGCAACGGCATGCAGTGGTTAGACGTGGACCACGCTCATTTTTGGTTCAAGCTATCGATGAGTTGCTTCTTCGAGTAACTTGGTTGCTTCGTCGAGATTAGCTCTGGTGGCTACCTTTTCTAGTCCGCGGTTGAGCTCTTCGTTGGAAGCTGCGCCGAGCCTAATAGAAGTCTGGAAGTCGGCGATAGCGCGTTGCAGATCGGCAATCCGCGATTTTCGATCTTGCGAAGTTTTTGCCCGGTGAAGGTACAACATTCCGCGGTTGTGATACACGAACGGTGTAAAACGGCCCTTTAGGTCAATAGCTTGCCCATAGATCTTCAACGCTTCATCGTATTTCCCGGCTGTTTCGAGCTCACCAGCTTTCATCGCCAGCTTCATATCGTCAGTCTCAATCACTTTCGGTGCGTCCTGTTTCACAGTCAGTTCATCATCTTTCTGCTGCGCGATCTCCGGCTTGAGGTAGGCAAATGTCTTGAGCACCTGCTGAAGGGCACCAGAATCCTTTTGATAACTCGCGTGGTCTCGTGATGAGAGGACGATGTACGCGACCGCGTGCGGCAATTGGACATAAGCGACGCGTTCCCACTGTGAGTAAGTTTTCGAGGCAGGGTATTCGTTGATGAAATAATCGTGGCCGTCCGCGGTTTTTCCGGAAGCGATTTTCTTTTTCGGTTTTCCGTGCGTCTTTTCCATCTCGTTGATCGCCATTGCCACGAACGCGTTTAAGTCTTCAAACTGAGTACCTGCAATTTTCGCGTACATCACCGTTCGCGCGTCGGCCCAGGATTCACTTTTTGGATAAAGAACGCACGGCAATCCTTGGCTGACGCCGGACTGATTATCCAGGACCCAGCCTTCGGGCGCACTGATGTTAAACGCTGCCTTTGGCCCGTAAACAATTCCGCCGCGATAGTTTTCTTGAGCGGACACGCACGGACAGAAGGCACCGAGCGCGAGGAAGGCAACAATACACACTTTTGTTTTCATCTCAGATATTGTTAGAAGCGACGATTACTGGTTAGCCACTTTTTTGGATGTAAATTTTGCCTCTGGAATATCCCAAACTGCCTTTAGGTGGGCGCGCCAACTGCGACGCGAGAGACCCTTGGGGTCGGTCACTGCGTCGTCATCGATTACGACACGGTTCGTGCCGTCGAGTTTGAAGACTGGTCCTTCCTCACCATCAAAGATAAAATCGAAATTATCGTTGTACGGTTCAGCTTTTGATTTGCGGTAGCTTGGCAACAGTAAATCGTGTGCCTTTGCAAGAATGTTCGTCGTCCGAGCTAGCTTGCCGTCGCGCAATTCCAGCAGAAAAACGTCGTGCGGGCCCCACTTGCCATCGAGCGTTACGAGCGCCACTGAGCTATCGTCAGACCAATCGGCGCTTAGGCCACCGTGGCTTTCGTTTTTGAAGTATGACCATTTAGTGTCGAGCTTGCCGAGGATAGCGAAAGGTTGTAGCGAAACCAAATAGTCCCCTCCATGCGGGACTTCTTCAGGATCTTCTGTCGGATAGATCACCGCAAACTTTTTGTCCGGTGAAATCGTGCTTGCAGCGACGAGATAATTTTTTGCATATTGATCGGGAAGACCTGCCGACGAATCCTCTCCTTCCTCGCTGGATTGCTCGGCAGCTAAAAGCGCGGCCGAAAAGCTTATCCAGCAAACTACAACCGCAATGAATCTGGCTAATAACTTCATAATATGATCTGGTCAGTTCGTCCGTTCTTTAACAAGCGGCGGCAGTCCTTTTACGATAATGGAGTCTCCTTGCATCATCCCATCAAGTGTCTTGCCTTTCTCCGGAACCAATTCGATGCGATCGCCTGTTATCTTGTAAGTGCCTTTCAATTCCGGAGCGCCTGTTTTCACGTCGGAGATGGCGAAAGCCCCATTCGGTTAAAACTGAAATGCACCCTGCCGACAGACATAACGCCCGGAGATGTGTTTACTGCAGGCGGACAAGCTGAGAAGGATCGTAACACTTATGATGGCCACTTGTGGAGTTTTCAAAATTCCTTCGAAATTAAATTTCGCAGACCCTGGCGCGCATAATTAGTTGGCAGCACTGAAGCTCTCATTGTTCCCCGGCTTCCTTTTCAATTTCTTTAGCCGACATCCGATGTGTTTTGACGATTTTCCAGTTGCCGGTGGCGTCGAACTTCAATGTGAAAAGGAAGCCGGCTTCCAGCTCGCCCGACGTGCGCCCATAACAAGGCGCGTACAGGATTGCAGTATTAGCGTCGGTCCAGTTGCACACCTTCAAAACGTCACGGTCCGGCGCGCAACGGCGGGGGTTAAAGTCTTTTGGCAAATGGCCTTTGCCAAGTTGCGCCAACTGGACGCGCTCTGATGCTTCGTCCGCCGGTGAATGCAGCGCTACCCATTTGTCGCCACGCAGTTGATAAAAGGCGACGGATCGAAATGTCGTATGGTGTGCATGCGGCGGACTGTAGTTGCAGGCCAGCCGTTTCGAATCGGGCGCCCATATCACCTCGGTCTGCTTCGCATCCGGACCACTCACGCCGAGCTCTTGATCGAGATCCAAAACAACTTCTGTTGTCCCGGCCTTAACAATTTCGGGCGCACACTGATCGAGACCGTACTCATCGCATTTGTATTCCCATTGTTTGTCTGGCGAAACGGAACTCGGATTCGGTGCTGCTGCTGCGGGCTCCTTGTCTGATTCTTGGGCGGAGGCCGATGACGTGGCTGTGGGTGTGGGCGAGGGTGTGCTGGCATCCTTTTCATCAGGAGCCGCGTTGCTGGTAAGCATGGGCTCTAGCTGTTTGATTCGCTGCCGGGTGAGTTCCGTCATGGTCTCATAGCGGAGCGTGGGAGCCATCGAGCCGCCGCGCACCTCATCAGCAGCACGTGTGGCTTCGGCATCGCGGGACGCAATCCAAGCTCGCTGTGCTTCCTTGAGCTTGTGTTTGCTCTCAGCATCCGGAACCTTTTTCAAAACCGCTTGATAGGTTTTGTTGAGGTCGGCATCGGCTCGCGCAAAATGTTCGCGGGCAGTCGCATTCATCTCCGTCTGCGTCTGCGCATTAATCTGCGTGACGGAAATGACGGCACAAGCGGTCAGAATAATGGAGACACGAATCGCACAAATCATCACGAACCTCATAAGCCGGACTCAGTTATTGGATCACTTAGTGTGAATGCAGAGATTCGGCATTCGTGCGGGCGTCTTGCCTTTCCTTGTTTTTGAGCAGAGCTGGCTACAGCAATTGAAAAGCTTAGAAAAACTGAAATGCCGAATGTCGAGACTTTCATCACCGATAGCAAACTTGTGGAGAAAGAGTCCCATTGATGAAGATCGTGACCGCACCTAGCGTGGCTTAAACTCGCGCGCCCGCTTTTGTCCCTGCGCAATCTGCTCCGGCGTCAGCAGCTTACTTTCCAACACGGTCATGTGCTCCTTAGGAGCCTCAACGCCTTGCCTCGCTGCCAGCAACAGCCACTTGTAAGCCTCGACCCAATCCTCCGCCACGCCGTCGCCCCGTTCGTAGCAGATGCCCAAATTGTATTGCGCCTCGGCGAAATTCTGCTCGGCGGCTTTGCGATACCATTTCACCGCCTCCACCTGATCCTCCGCCACGCCGTCCCGGCATCCAACGCCCCGATCGTAGCAGACGGCCAGGTTGTATTGAGCGAGGGCGAGATTTTGTTCGGCGGCTTTGCGATACCACTTTACCGCCTCCACCTGATCCTTCACCACACCTTCGCCGTGTGCGTAGCAGACACCCAGGTTGTATTGAGCGTTGGCTAGATTCTGCTCGGCGGCCTTGCGATACCATTTCACCGCCTCAAGCCTGGTCCTTCGCCACACCTTCGCCCTTGTAATAGCCGAGGCCCAAATTGTATTGCGCCTCGGCGTAATTCTGTTCGGCGGCTTTGCGATACCACTTCGCGGCCTCCGCGTGATCCTTCACCACGCTTTCGCCCTTGTCGTAGCGACGACCGAGATCCACCTGGGACTCTGCGTCGCCTGCTTCTGCCTTCGCCTTCACTTCCTCAATCGGTTTTTGATCGACATTGGTTTGTTGCGCGGCCAATTGAACGACAGCGACACTCGACGCCAACAGAAGCGTGAATATCAATCGACTCGCTTTCATATCGGGAAACTAGTTGGTTTCCAGCACGCCTGCTGAGATTCCTAATTGAATCGACACCTTATGTTCAGCGTCAAACACAATCGTAACGGTTTCCATCCGGAAGCTTTCTTAGAAGTGCTTCATAAGTCTTGTTGAGTTCTGTATCGGCCTTCTCGAAGTCTTTTGCCGCTTGGCGGTTCATCTCGGGTTGACTCTGGGCGTTGGCGTGGCTTGTCGGAAATGCGACCAGTGCAGCGATTAATAGAGCAAGGCTAATTACGTATTGTTTCATGCAGGGCCCGGTTAGGGCTGCGCAGCTGAGTACACATATGACAGCGATTCGCCGAGCGGAGTGATGAAATCGTGAAGGTGCCAGCACTCGTGTTCTCGCTTGCGCAGTACCAAGTGCGCCGTGTGCCGTTCGGGCGGGCGCTTGGGGTCAAGCACGTACGGATATGACATGGAGACAACTGCCATATCCGGCGACTCCGTTTCGACGGAGAAGCGAACCGGCTTGCCAATTTCTCCGTCCTGGGCTCCAAGCCAAGGGTCGTAATCCATATGCCCGACCTCTCCCTTCGAATACGCCCATTCCTTCTTGAGCAGCGCTCCGAACTCTGGCGTGGTGAACTGCAAGATAGGATCTGGTGCGCCGGCATAAAAGGAATAGTGCTCGGAGTAGAAGGCGCGTGCCCAATCTGCGGCCTTCGGGCAATCAGCGGCAGCTGGGCCCGCGCTGATTAGTGCTAATACGGCCAAGAGTAGTTTCATACGCAGCCCTAACGAGAATTCGGCCCCAACAATCTGCAATTAAAGGCAGATAAAATCTGTCTAATCCGGTTGCCTTCGAGTCGCCTGACAGGGATCAACATTGGTGCCAGGCCGACAATTGTTACGATGATAAGTAATCTATTTAGAAGTTTCATAGCTTTGGAAAAAACACGCCGTGTACGCCCGCGTGGCGTGGCGTTGAACCATTCGCCCGTAAACGCTCTCTGAACGTTGAACATCTATTTCGCTTTCTTCAGCCGTTTTTCTAACTCGGCCGCCCGAGCCAGAGTCATTTTTGTCACTTCACGATCGGCGACATCGGTTGGGTTTCCCTCGGCATTTCCCTTGGCGAGTTGACCCGCGGCGATCCGCCGATCAATCCAGGCGAGCTGTTCCTTCTTTAACGTATCGCGCTCTGATGGGGAAAGGCGGGCGCGCAGCGCGTTGTAAACTTCATTAAGCTGACGATCCGCGTCGCGAAAACTCCCATCTGCACTGAGCCCCTTCTGATTAGTTGTTTGTGCCGGGCCAGAAACATCTTCCCCAGCATCTTCCTTTTCGATCTCCTTATCGGACATCTGATGAGTTTTAACGATTTTCCAGTTGCCGGCGTCATCGAATTTCAGCGTGAACAGGAACGCGGCCTTCAATTTATCCGACTCGCGCCGATAACAAGGCGCATAAAGGATTGCAGTACTGCTGTCAGTCCACTCGCGAAATTCCAAAATGTCACGGTCCGGCGCGCAATCCCGTGGGTTAAACTTCTTGGGCAAGTGCCCTTTCAGTGGTTGCACTAATTGGCTGCCCTCTGATAGGTCGTCCGCCGGTGAGTGCAGTGCTACCCATTTGCCGCCGCGCAGTTCGTAAAATGCGACCGATTCAAAGGTATATCCGCGGTGGCCATGAACACTATAGCTGAACGCAAATCGTTTTGAATCCGGCACCCAAACCAGCCCGCCGCGGCCTTCGGAAAGATCGAGTACCACCTGGTTTGTGCCTGCCTCTAGAATTCTGGGTTGCTCCCCGCCGACGAAGTCCCATTTCTTGTCGGGAGAAGTCGAGCTCACGTCCACCATGAAGCTGCTCCTAGTTCCGTCAGGTGTGAATTTGAGGATCGAGCGGCTGACATGGTCCGCCACAAAGAGATTGCCCGCTCCGTCAAAGGCCAAGTCCCCTCTGATCCAAGATGCGAACGCGCTCTGTGTTCCATCGGGACTAAATTTAATAATCCTCTGGCCGCGATCGTCTGACTCAAAGAGACTGCCCGAACGGTCAAAGACCATGCTGTTAGTTTCGAAGCCTGAGCCTCCGACTGTGGACAAGTCGTTTGCAAATGTGCTCCGGATTCCATCGGGCGTGAATTTGAAGATCGAGTGCTCTTGATCCGCCACAAAGAGATTGCCCTTGTCGTCGAAGGCCATGCCGGTAGGGTTAAACCCAGTGGCAAAGGTGCTCTTCTTTCCATCCGGCGTGAATTTAAGGATTGAGTGGCTGTCCCCCGCGTCTGATACAAAGAGATTGCCCGCTGCATCAAAGGCCAAGTTGTACACGCCGTAAGTGCCCAGCCCAGATGCGAAGGTGCTCTTCTTTCCATCCGGCGTGAATTTAAGGATTGAGTGGCTGTCCTCGTCTGACACAAAGAGATCGCTCGCTGCGTCAAAGGCCAAGTTGTACACGCCGTCAGTGCTCAGCCGGGTGCTCCGCCCGGTGCTCAGCCCAGATGCGAATGTGCTCTTCTTTCCGTCCGGCGTGAATTTGAAGATCGAGTCCTTTCCCCTCTCAAAGAGATTGCCCGCTGCGTCGAAAGCCAGCCCACCGGCCTGGGTGCTGATGGAAAGCAAGATTGTTTCCAGGCAGGCGATTGTTACCGCTACAAATAATTTTTTCATTCCAGTGTTCAAGTTGTGGTGAAGTTGATCTGTATGAGGCGCCTCCTTACTCCGCAAGCTTGCTCTTTAGCTGTTTGATTCGCTGTTGAGTGAGTTCTATCATCGCATTTCAGCGATTTGTTAGTCATAGGTTTAACGCTGCGCCCTGGCTTCCGATGACAACCGCTTCGTTTCTTCAGCATCCAGGTTTCGAGGAACAAGTTTGAACGAGCTGACCAATTCTTTTACCAATGGATCTATTTCTTTTTTGGCTGGTGAAACTGAAAGGACAAAAACCCCATCTTTCGCAGCAAGCCCAATCAGATAAGATGACAGCTGTGAGCCTTTGTCGTTGTACACTCTTATCTCAGTCACCTTAACGTCCTTTCTTGTTCCTATCAGATCTGTTCGGTTATTACTTTCAACTCTGCTGGCATGTTGATGCCAGTAGTCTATTTCCCATTGAGCGTGAGCGCTCAACACATCCCTGTCGTTTTGAAGCTCCTTTTGATCGACAAAGGAAACCATCATTCCAACATTCTTTTGTAGCAGGATATGATAAGGGTCTTGAAGTTTTGCGCCGTTCCCTATTACGCGGAATTCAGCGTACTCGTTACCGTGAGCATATGCGCCAGTCCACCCGTTGGAAGTTTTCACGTAGATTGGATCTTTGGGAGTTTCTGCCTGGACACCTTTAACTGGCAGCAGTATGAACGCTCCGAGCAGTAATAATTGAGAAAGACGTTTCATAAACTCTCCTGGGGTCTACTCATGCGCCCCCGGCGTGCAGCCGCCAATGCCCTATTCATTTTCCTTCTCCGGAACCGGCGCGCCAAGCTCACCATAGAAAGCGTAATCGGCCTTCTTGCCGGTGATTTTCAATTGCCAATGTGTAAAATCTTCGGCGCCGTCGCAGCTATTGCCCCGGCCTTGAAACACGAGAAAATATTTGGTTCGGGCAACGATCCCGGCCTTGAAAAAGCCCGTCCCGTTAACCTCTCCCTCAAAACGCCATTCTTTATAAAGCACTGGTTCGGGGTAGCCGGGTTTTGTCCGCCGATCGTGAATGTCGGCTGCGTATCTCAACATCTTGGTTGGCAACGCTAAATTGAGTGTGCCGGATTCATCCCCGTTGCGGAACGTTAGCTTCCACACGTTACCGACAAGCGAGCCACTCAGCGAGTAGGTATCCGCCGGGTGAGCCAAGCCTTTAGCGGCGTCGTCTGGCTCCGCCTCGCCTGTAAACAGGTATGCCGTTGTGCCTAAGCGCATCCGCTCCATGACACTAAGTTTGTACGCGTCAGGTTTGACAAAATTGATTTGGTATTCACCTGGATGGGCGCAACAAGCACATGCCCAAACGCGACTCGGTAGTAAAAATAAGGTTACCCACATGGCCACCGAGAATAGAAGCCTTGTGATTAACTGTTCCTTTTGCATGATCACCTTGTTTCCGGTTTGGCAGTCTGCAGCGCTTTGATCTCTTCCATATCGTGCTGGTAGCCGGGCTCGTTCGGTTGCAGTTGAATAGCTTTCTGTATGTCCTTGATCGCCGCACCATACTCTTCCTTCTTGGCATGAGCCCAGGCGCGGTTCATGTAAGCAACGTGACTCTCGGGATCGAGTTCGATGGCGCGATTGAAGTCAGCGATAGCCCGATCCCAGTCTTCATTTTTATACTCAGCGTAGCCGCGCTGGCGATAAGTCTCGCTATCTTTCGGATTGCGTTCGATGGCGCGAGTGTAATCGCGGATTAGCTGGTGGTAGTCAGGAAACAGGATTTTTGCTGACTTGGGAAAGTGCTGCCGGAAATATTCTTGGGGATCGAACGGAGAGAACGTTCCCAGCTCCCAGCCGCCACTCATGCCTTGGCGAAATTCTGGCGGTTGTTCGCGCAGAAATGCCGCGAACTTGTCGTCACCTACGAGATGGATCACCACCTCTTCAATTGACGTGATGTGCGTCTCCGCGGCCGCGCCGTCCAAACCCAGAGTAAAGAATGTTTTCAACGCTTTCTTGTCGCCACGCGCCGCCGCCCGACTCACTTGGTAGTAATTCACGCCTTGCTTGCGCGTTTGCTCGTCAATTTCTTCGCCTGAGTCCTCAGGGCCTTTGGGTAAATCCTTTTCGGTGTAGTAACGTTTAATGCGGCTGTAATGCATCCAGCCGGTCACACCGGACGCAAGTTTCACTTTGCACCACGTTGCATTTTGTGTGCATCGAAACTCGAACGGCTCATCCTTTTTCACTTTCGCAATGATTGGTGAGTCGGTGTTTTTCTCCTTGCGCAAATTCACGTCGCCGTC
>Ga0193713_1000483_pt1 | contig 13444 bp, 13 predicted proteins | sample H3a2metaG_FD_143054 | JGI IMG/M metagenome (GOLD analysis project Ga0193713, IMG submission 143054) | Soil microbial communities from a riparian zone of the East river system, Colorado, United States - H3a2 | ecosystem: Environmental > Terrestrial > Soil > Riparian zone | place: USA: East River... | reverse complement strand
GCGTTGACGCTGCGCGAGGCGTCTTATCCGCCGGTTCAGTATATCCCCCGTCGGGATGTCGATATGGCCGCTCTCACGCGTAGCGAACACACGACGTATTGTCCCTACAAGGGCGACGCTTCCTACTACAGCATTCCGGCTGGCGGGGATCGCGCGCTCAATGCGGTGTGGACTTACGAGACCCCATTTGATGCGATGGCGCAGATCAAGGATTACGTTGCCTTTTATCCGGACCGCGTCGACCAGATCGGCTAACTGACGCCGGCGCGACGTCAGATTTGAGCTTTTCACGCATGGCGAATCATCACAGGCGTGACCAATGTCCACTTTGCCGCTGCATTACGGACGCAATCCGGACCAAGCCAAGTCCGAAAGGTGCCAATAACGAAAATGTCGAAGATGCTGTGAAGCAGCATCGGAACTTTCGGATGTCTGCAAGACTAGGTCGACCGTGAAAAAGGCGTCATGGCCCCGATCACGAGCGCGAGGGGCCGGGCGCGACGTATGCGCGGCGGTTCCTGGGGCGCCCGGTCCACCGATCAGCCGCGCGGACTCGCGCAAATACGGTTCCTACCGACGTCTCTTTGGACCACTTAGGCTCCCGTATTGAGGGGGCCCTTACCCCTTGAAATCTTCAATCTGGAGGCACGCATCAACTGAGGCGACTTACCCGGAGGTTCAAATGCGCTGGTTTCGAAAACAGCCCACCATCGCCAGAGCCATGGTTGGGTTCGTGATGATCGCGACAGTGTTGTGTTTGCTCTTTGGTCCCATCGGCATGCTGTACGCGCTGGGATTTGGGGCTCTCTACCTTATGACGATTGGCTTCGCAGCGCTTTTGGGCCCAGACGTATTCTAAGACCGAACCACCATCGGGTTCAAAGTAGGCCGCCGCTTTCAATTAGGACAACGCGACTCCCGTATCGTGCCGACAGGCGACATAAAACGCTTCGATTCGACCAAACGTCCGCTTTCGACCAAACCTTCGCTTGATCGCCTGCGCCCGCGCGAGGCGCACCGATGCGACGGCGCGCCCCTACCCCTTGTGCAATCCTGTCGACGTATTTGATTTCCCCCTGCATCAATCCTTTGCCATCATCCGATCGCACCGAGGACAATCATATGGCGCGCCTTTGATCACATGTTTGATGGCATCCAGGAATTCTTCGCGCTCGGCATCAATTTCGCCGTTCTCCCAGCGGCTTGTTCCGATCGCAAAGGCGAGCCTATTGGCCTCATTATCGCCCTGATCCAACACCCAATCAGAATGACCGGGAAAACTGCATTCTTTCAAGGCTTTTGCCTGCAGAGCTACCTCGATGGCTTGAAAATGGAGGCCTTCAATGCGCCCCATGTCTCTTTTGACCTGACTCATACGCGACTCCCGCATCGAATAGGCCTATAAGGTAAGATAATGGGGCGGCTTTTTAATGGCGAACACAACCTCCGAGTTAGCGGCCGAAAAATAATCTTAGAGCTTGAGCCCGGCCTCGATGCTGGCCGCGCTGATCCCGGGGGTGAAACGCCAGTCAGGCCAATAGCCTGACTGGCTGTCATGGATCAGGAGTTGGCGCGGGATCGGTGACCGCACGCGGAACCACGTTGGCGTCACTCCTCTTGCGTGTCCGCTACGACGACGCCAACAGAACCGCATTGGCCGCGCGCTGTCAGGGCGCGGCGCCGTCGCCCGCGGGCTTGGGGCCCGGCGCCAGCGTCAGCTCTGCGTCGGCGACGACATAGCGGACATAGCGGTAGTCGTGGATGAAGCTGATCCGGTCATCGCGCCACTCAAGCCACATCATGTAGCTCGGCTTCGGATCGGCGCGGTCTTTGAACACCGCGATCACCTCACGGCCCTCGAGCCAGGCTGGGGCGAGCCACACGCCATCGAACTTGTCATAGATGGTGAAGAACATGCCGACGTCCGCGGAGCCGACGCGAAGCGGGTACGTGGACTGATGGAGTTTCACGTCGTCGGCCAGCAGCGCCCGCAGGCTGTCCCAGTCGCGCTGGTTGAACAGCGCGACATAGCGCGCCACCGCGGCGGACGCCGGCTGCGCGCCCGGAAGCGGGCCGGCTTGCGCGTTGATCTCTCGAAGACGCGCCCGACCCCGCGCCAGATGGCCCTTCACGGCGTCGACCGTGAGGTTGAGGAGAGCGGCGATCTCTATCAGCTGTTCGTCGAGCACATCCTTCAGGATGACGACGCTGCGCTGCAGCGTGGGAAGCTCCGCAAAGCGCGACACCGCGGTCTTGACCGCTTCCTGGCGCATCAGCATCTCCACCGGGTCAGCGATTGCCGGGTCGGCAATGTCCAAGGCCGCCTCGATCGGTTCGGCCATGCGCACCGCCCGGCTGCGCAGCAGGTCGAGGGCGCGGTTGTGGGCAATCCGGCATAGCCAGGGTCGAAGCGGCGGTGTCTCCTCCGGGTCCTTTAACTCAAGGTCCTGCAACGCCACCAAAGATCGGGCGAGCGTGTCCTGCACGACGTCCTCGCCGTCGATGACCGATCCCATCAGACGCGCGCAATAACGGTGCAGTTCGGGCCGCAGCTCGCCGGCCTGGGCGAGCAGCCCCGCCAGGCGGTCACTGTTCGGCGAGGGCCGTCCTGCGCTCAAGCCGCTGCTCCCTCGAGCATTGTTATTCCCGTGTCGCCCTTGAGCCCGAAGGCGAAGCCGTCAGCATATTTCGGATCGTTCAGCACGGACACGACTTTCTCGCCGAACTCCCGCGGCGGCATCGGCGCGCCGAAGCGCGCCAGGAACTCATCACGCTTGACGCCCATGGCGCGCGCGTAGGCGTTGGCGCCCGCGTCGCCGACGCCGGTGTCGCCGACTATCTGCAGCGGCACGATGGTCTGGAAGCGGATCCCGAGCACCTTCTGCTTCGAGACGCCGTTGGCGTACTGCGCCATGAACCAGAGCATGCGCTTGGCGCCACCATAGCCGCCCGACAGCGGCGATCCGTTCTGGGCAGCACCACTCGATCCCACCAGGACGCGGCTTCCGGGTTTGAGCGGCAGGTTAAGCGCCGCCTGCAGCCAATAGAGCCCGGCCTTGACGTCGGTCTCCCAGGTCGCGGTGAAATCCGCCCAGCTCAGCTGGTCCAACCTACCCATCGGCGGCTTCGCGCCGGCGTTCAGCACCAGGATGTCCGGGTGAACCTCGGCAAGGATGCGGTGGGCGGCGGTCTCGTCCGTCACGTCGGCGGAGATCGTGGCGACGCCCAGCCGGGCGCGGACGACACCGAGCGCGTCGGCGTCGCGGGCGACAACCGTCACATGTGCGCCGTGCGCGACCAGCGCCTCGACCAGTCCGAGGCCAAGGCCACGGCTTCCGCCGGTGACGACGACATTCTTGTCTTTGAGGCTCATCGTTTCTGCTCCGGTGTTTGAGTGTCTAGCTGTAGCCAAGACGATTGAGGCTTGGAAAAAGAGTCAATCAATGCTGCCGCGGGGGGGACTCGCCTTTGCATACATAAACTTCCCTTTCTTGAGGCGACCAGTAAGGCGCGGTTGGGCTAGCAGCGTCAGACGCTCCTCCGGCGCCACATCGGCGATCGCGCTCGTCAGCGTATTAATTTTCGCGGTTCCGGAACGCCGCCTCTCCAGCATCTGACACCTCGACCCACTTCTTGTCGGGCGCTGCGTCTGCGACGTAGTTGTCGTGCCAGTTCCACCATTGGTACGGCGGCGTCTGGGGGTAGCCCTCCGGCGAGTCCTCCCACGCCTCCTGGCGCCCGAGCGGCGTCACGTCGAGGTAGCTCCAGGTGCTCCCCATCGCCTCGTCACCGCGGGAATTGATGAAGTAGGTGCGGAACACGCGGTCGCCGTCGCGGAAAAACACGTTGGTGCCGTGCCACTCGTCCACGCCGAAGTCGGTGTCGAAGCTGTCCGTCAGGGTGTACCACGGCATCTTCCAGCCCATCTGCGCCTTCACGCGCGCGATGTCCGTCTGTGGCGCGCGTGAAACGAACGCGAGCGTGGTGTCGCGGGCGTTCAGATGGGCGACGTGGGCGACCTGGTCGGCCACCATGGAGCAGCCGCGGCAGGCATGCTCGGGCCACCCGAACACCCCGGGTTCGAAAAAGGCGCGGTAGACGATCAGCTGACGGCGGCCCTCGAACAGACCGAGCAGGCTCGCCTGGCCCTTGGGCCCGGCGAACGCGTAGTCCTTCTCCACGGCCACCCACGGCATCCGCCGACGCTCGGCGGCCAGCGCGTCGCGCGCGCGGGTCAGGGCCTTCTCCTTCACGAGCATTTGCTCGCGTGCGGCCGCCCACTCCTGCGGCGACACGATCGGTGGGGTGTTCATTGCGATCCGCTTTTTCTCAGGTGATTTCTGCATTGTTGACCTCCTCTTTGCCGAGATGATTGTTGCGTGTGGGCGATAAATTCCGGTCGAGCGGCCGTGAGGCCGTGCTCCAGTGCCTGGATGCCGTAGCCAGAACGATCGAGGCTCGAAAAAAGAGTCACTCAACGTCGTGCTGCGATCAGGCGGGACCCTACTGCGGGCCCGGAGTCCGGGTGCAGCTAGAACGATTGAGCATGGAAAAGGAGTCAACCGCCGCCGCGCGAGCCATGTCAGACCTCACATCGGCGGCATCTTGTCGAATATCGGCAGGGCCGGATCGAGGTGATCCCAGGCGTAACCGCGCACGCCGTACGTCACCATCTGCGGCTTGTATCGGCCTGGATCGTCAAGGCTTGCGGCGTGCACGGTGAACAGATCAGGCATGGCCGCAAACGTCAGATATACCGGTGATCCGCAAGCGGGGCAGAAGCCGCGCGTCTTCACATTGCCGCTATCGCCAACGATGTCCCAATGCTTCGCCTTGCCCTTGAGTTTCACGCTCTGCTTGCTCGGGAAGGTCAGATAGGATCCGTGCCCGGTGCCGCTCTTGCGCTGACAGTCGCGACACTGGCAGTCGTTCATCACCATCGGCTCACCAGAGATTTCATAACGGATCGCGCCGCAGGCGCATCCGCCGGTGTAGGCCTCACTCATGTCTTCTCTCCTAGCATCCTGCCCGCCGGCGATGGCGCCGACGTTTTGGACAAATTTCTTCCAAACTTCGCCCACGGCCTTGAAGGCAGAATCGCTCTTCGGCGGGACGAGATCAGCTTCAGCCAAGACGCCGAATGGAACGCACTCATCAGCAAGTACATCGGGAGCATTCCGCTCAGCGGTGACGCTTCATACGCGGCCGAGCACAGCATATCCGGCGGGCCGCCACCAAGAACACCCGTAAGCAGCGCCATGACTGCAAACGTCGGCGCGGCCGCGAGGCATAGCCAGTCGGCGGCGCGTGTTGCGGTGTTGTGGGCGATCATGGTTTTTCTCCGTTGGTCGGTGCGGCTACCCCAATCCCGACCTCTCAGCCCCTGCCGTACTCGTCGTGGCGGCGCCACCAGAGGGACGTCTCGTTGCGTCCCTTGGGTGCGCGGTCGAGCCACTGGTACATGCCCCAGAGGCCGTCCACTCCGCGCGAATAGGTGGAATAGGTGTGGTAGAGGACGCCGTCCTCGAGCGCGAACGCGCTCATGCCCGGCCGCTCGCGCATGTATGCGGCCACGTCAGTTCCGGCCATGGCCGCAAAGACGACAGGGCCCTCGGCGGGGGCTTCCGGCTTCGCGTCCAGCACGTGGCGGCTGCGCTCGTAATTGTATTCGACGCCGCCAGCGCGCTGTTGCTCCGCGGTGACCGAAACGTTGAAGTCGAAGTTGAAGTCGCTACCGAGCGAGGACGCCCAGGGAAACGTCCAATCCATCCGCCGCTTGTAGGCCTGCAGCTTCGCGAGCGGCGCCAGCGACACCGCCGAAAGCGTGACATCGTGGTTCGCCAGGTGGACGACGGAGCGGTCGAAGCCATCAGCGATCGCCGAGCAGGACGGGCAACCGGCCTTATAGTCCGGTCCGAACATGAAGTGGTAGACGAGGAGCTGCGAGCGCCCTTTGAACAGGTCTTTGAGCGAGGCGCTCCCTTCATCGGTCTCGAACCGGTACGCCTTGTCGATCCGGACCCACGGCAGTTGCTGCCGTCGCCGCGCCAGTTCGTCGCTGCGCCGCGTGAGTTCCTTCTCCTCCTTGAGCAGCCCGAGCCGCGCTGCCAGCCACTCTTCACGCGTTCCGGTCATGTGTTTTGTCACGTACTTCTCTCCATTTGGAGTTCCATCGTCGTCGTGAAATAGATTAGGACCGGGGATCGAAAGGGTGGGAGTGACAAGTGTGGCGGGATTTGAATGGACTCGCTGATCACGGCCGCGGCGCGTGCGCTCGCGGCGGGTGATCCCCTCGGCGCGCTGAACCGGGTCGCCCTGCGCGACGACCCGCCTGCCCTCGCGCTTCGCGGCATCGCGATGGCGCAACTCGGCGATCTCGTTCGCGCGAAGGCCCTGCTGCGACGTGCGGCGCGCGCCTTCGGTCCGAGAGAGGCCGTGGCCCGCGCAAGGTGTGTCGTCGCCGAGGCCGAGATCGCGCTGGTCTCGCGCGACCTGGGCTGGCCTGCGAAGGCGCTCGACGCCGCGCGCGCGACGCTCGAAGAGCACGGCGACCGGGTGAACGCCGCGCATGCGCGGTATCTCGAGGTCCGGCGCCTGCTCCTGATCGGACGCCTCGACGAGGCCGAGCGTACGATCGCGAAGCTCGACCCCGCGCCCTTCCCGCCCGCCTCAAAGGCCGCCCACGAACTTGTCGTTGCGGGGATCGCGATGCGACGCCTCCACACCAAGGCGGCGCGCGCCGCGCTCGCGCGGGCCGCGCACGCCGCGCGCCACGCCGGTATCCCTGCGCTGACAGCGGAGGTCGAAAGCGCAACCCTCGTGCTAAACACGCCCGCGGCGCGCCTGATTGCGCGGGGCGAGGAGCGCCTCCTCCTGCTCGACGAAGTTGAAGCGTTGCAGGCGTCGAAAGCGCTGGTCGTGGACGCGTGCCGCTATGTCGTGCGTGACGCACGCACGGTGGTCTCGCTCGCAAGACGTCCGGTGTTGTTCGCGCTCGCACGCGCGCTCGGCGAGGCGTGGCCCGCCGACGTGCCGAGGGGTACGCTCCTCGCGCGGGCATTCCGCGCCAAGCACGCCGATGAATCGCACCGCGCGCGCTTGCGCGTCGAAATCGGGCGGCTTCGCAGAATGCTGCGGCCGCTGGCCGACGTCAGCGCGACCAGCCAGGGATTTGCGCTGGTGCCGCGCCGCGCCCGCGCACCGTGCAGCGGGCAGTCGAGCAGCTTGCGGCAGCAGGCAAGGTGCAATCGTTTGGCCGCGGGCGAGCGCGTCGCTGGATGACCCCGCCCGTGCCGGGATTCGCGACGACCTTGTTACTCCCCGCTCCACTGCCGAGCGACTAGGATCAAAATATGATTGATGCAAGGAAGGATGACAAAACATGGATGGCGGAAGCATGATGAGATCAGCGGCGGAAATCGTTCGTGAGTATGGACCCTTTCCGGGGGTCGACCGCGTGCATGGCGTTTCGTTTGACGGTCAGCGCGTCTGGTTTGCGTCCGGCGACAAAATCAACGCGCTCGATCCCGCGAGCGGGAAGATACTGCGCTCGATCGAAGTCCCCGCGCATGCAGGAACGGCCTTCGACGGCCAGCATCTGTTTCAACTCGCCGAGGATCGCATCCAGAAGATCAATCCGCAGACCGGCCGTGTGGTCACCACGATCCCGGCGCCGGGCGGTGGTGGCTCGGGACTCACATGGGCCGAAGGGACGCTCTGGATGGGGCGACATCGCGAGCGCAAGATCCTTCAACTCGACCCCGAGACAGGAGCTGTACTTCGCACCATCGAGTCCAACCGCTTCGTCACTGGAGTTACGTGGGTCGACGGCGAGCTGTGGCACGGTACTTGGGAAAATGACGAGAGCGAGTTGAGGCACGTCGATCCCAAAACGGGAGAAGTTCTGGAGAGGCTGGAGATGCCGGCCGGCGTGAACGTATCGGGGCTCGAGTCCGACGGCGGCGATCAGTTCTTCTGCGGAGGTGGAAGCAGCGGCAAGGTGCGAGCCGTCCGCCGGCCCAGGCGAGTGTAGCGGCAGCACCAATGGCAACCGGGCACATGTCAATCCTCCGGCAGTGTGAAGACCGCACAAGGGGCGGCGATGCCGCGCAAGTCGTGCTCACCCAGCGGGATCAATCTCGTGTTGGTCTCCGCGGCGACCGCGCCCGAGATCAGCACACTGCGGCCGAGCGGCCGGCACAGCCCTTCGAGCCGGCTGACCAGGTTGACGGCGGGGCCGATCGCGGTGAAATCCAGCCGGTCGGCGGTGCCGATGTTGCCCCACAGCATCTCGCCGAGGTGCAGCGCTGCGCCGAAGGGCAGCGGCGGCAGTCCTTGCCGTTGGCGTGCCTGGTCGAGATGGGCCATGCCGGCCCGGGCCGCGGCGACGGCGCTGAGCGCGGCGTCGCAGGCGGCGGAAGGCGACCGCTCGCCGATCGGGAAAATCGCAAGCACCCCGTCGCCGATGAATTTCAGCACCTCGCCGCCGAAGGCGTGAACGGCGCCGGCGATGCGGTCGAACCAGGCGTCGAGTGCTGCGACCACCGCCTCCGGCGCCATCGCCTCGGACATCGCCGTGAAATCGCGCAGATCGCCATAGAGCAGGACCGCGCGGATGGTCTCGCCGGTCTGTCGCCGCAGCCGCCCCGCCAGCACCTGCGCCGCGCTGCGTCGGCCGAGATAAGCCTCGAGCAGGGCTGCGAGGGTCGACCGCGTGGCCAGCGCGGCGAGCGGCGCCGCGGCGAAACGTGCCGCCTGGTGCAGCAGCGCGGATTCCTGCTCGGTGAGCGGCCGCAGGATCGACCAGCCGAGCACGGGGCCATCTGACATGGGACCGCCGACATCGTTCTGCACTACGGCGCCGCCAAGTCTCGCTAGCCAATCGCGGCCGACGTCGCGCTGCCCAGGCCCGGCCGAGCCCAAAGCCCCGAAGCCCAGCGCCTCGATCACCACTCCGGTGTCGGCCTGCCACAGCCAGGTGCGGCGGGCGATCATGGGATGCGGCGCCGCCAGCGTCAGCGCGCCGCCGGCGAGCGGCACGCCATCGGCGATCAGCTTGGCGCCGAGCGCGGCCAGGAATTGGTCGGCGCCGGTCGAGTGGCTGGCCTCGTCGAGCAGCCAGGCCAGAGTGATGGGCAACTTCATGCGGGGATCATGCGGGGGCGACGGAGAGCTGTCACTGTCGCATAGTTACCAAAATAGGCGCGTAGGCAAGAATGTGCTTTCATTGTCGCGCCACGCTGTTGTCGAAGGGAGGCTTTCCGATGACTGAACCGCTCATAGTCCGACGCGAGGTCCAAATAGCTGCGCCGCCGGCGACAGTGTTCGCTTTCCTCACCGATCCCCAGAAAATCCTGCGGTGGATGGGCACGGAGGCGACAATGGAACCGCATCCCGGCGGGCTTTACCTCGTCAACGTCACCGGCAAGGACGTCGCCCGCGGCAAGTTCACCGAGGTCGTTCCGGTCCACCGCCTCGCCTACAGCTTCGGGTGGGACGACCGCGAAGAGGTGCCGCCGGGGTCGAGCCTGATCGAGATCGACCTGATCGATCATGAGCCGGATGGAACACTGCTGCGCATGACCCATAGCGGCTTGCCCGACGCTGCGGCCTGCGCCAACCATGAGAAGGGCTGGATCCACTACTTTGGAAGGCTAGCCAAAGCCGCCGCCGGCGGCGATCCCGGTCCAGACCCCAACCGCAAGGTAGCCTGACGCATTTTATTTCTCCGGCTTCAAAGAGCGGAACACGTGTGCGCGTTCGATCCCGCGGCGCGAGGCGCCCGGACTGTGCATGAATCTTACGCCCCTCAGAGGGCGTGGGGAACGCCGGATGCCCGTGGCACCCGCAGCCTCGTGTGCACTTTGCATTGGTAGAACGCACACGAGTAAACGAGTACCCCGGAATCACCCGGCATTCCCGCACGCAATGGTTTTAACGGTTTCCTTCGTGCTCCCCGGTGACCGGGCTCTTTTGCCACCGTCATCAGCGGATATGTCTTGTCTAAGCCCGGTTGGGCCGACTTAACTCCGCGAACTTGACGCCAGCGTCGGGGCGTCAGGACCACACGACTTCGCCGTACGCTTCAACATCTCTCGTCCGCTCGCTGTTGATCGCTCACAAGTCTTTCAACTCGCCCTGCAATCCCATCGCGCGCAAAACGCTGCCGCGTCCACCGCATCCCATCCCGCGTCCGTGACGATCGCGATACGCCCCTCTGTGGGGTGGGACGGTTGGAATCCATAAAGCTGTTTCTACCAAACGGGGAAGCGAAAATATTTTTCGGCTCGGGGCTGAACACTGATTTGGTGATTTGCCCGTCGGGCCGTTTGCGAAGGCGATGCCGGTGATCCTGACGACGGAGGAAGAATGCGGACGTCTGGCTGCGTGCGCCGTGGGATGAGGCCAAGCCATTGCAGCGACCGTTGCCTGATGACGCCCTCAAGATCCGCGCGCGGTACGGACAAAGAGCACCGCGAGAGCGGCGTGATCAGAACGGCTAACCAATGTCCGCTTTGCTGCTGCGCATTACGGACTTAACTCGGACATCGAGCCAATCCGAAAAGTGCCAGCGGAAGTAAAGACGACCTATTCGACAACCTCGTTGGCGCAGGCAAGTAGGGTTGATGGAATGTCGACACCGAGCGCCTTCGCGGTCTGCAACTAGCGACCCGGCACTTGAATGGTTCGCAAGATTTGCTCCTCGCCGGCCGTCCGCAACCCAAGGCCGATCATCTCAGTTGAAGGCGGCCTGCGAACGATCAAACGAAATGGAAGTCTGCCGCCGTGAGGTTGGCCTTGTGCACGCCCTGCAAAATGATCTCATCATGCTCATGGTGGGAACCATCGAGATTGATGATGACATCATGTCCGTTCCTTGAATCTGCAACATGGCCGCTGGCCAGGAAGTCTGCCTCGTTGAAGCCGCCTGTGAGCCGGTGGTCGATCTCCAGGACGTCGTGGCCTGAATTCGATCCGGGAGCGAACGACTGAACGATTGCCTTATCGAAGTCGGGTTTGAACACGAAATTGTCCACGCTGGCAGTCCCCGTGAGAAACTGGTCGTCAACACGGACCGTGATTGCCTGGCTATCGACCAGGCCATGCTTGTCGGACACCTGTACCGTTACATTGTAGCTTTTGCCGTCGTCCGGCTCGCCAAGAAACGACAGTTCACCGGTGGCCTTGTCGATGCTAAATAGCGGGTGGCCTTTCTTGTCCAGCCCCGTACCGTGAACGATCGAATAGGTCAGCGCATCGCTCTTGTCCGGATCGATCGCCTGGATTGTCGTGATGACATTCCGGTCGTGATGTAGAGCGCTTTCGATGACAACATAGCTCGCGAATTCTCCCGCACCGCCGGACGTGATTGTCGGCGCCTCGTTGATATCGGTTACTTTGACCTTAATCGTCTGGGTGTCGCGACCAAAATCGCCGTCGGACACACCTACCTTCACTTCGTAGAGGCCGTCATGATTTGAATCGGCTGGCTTCTCGAAATTTGGCGCGGACACGAAGCTCAGCACGCCCCCGTCGATCTTGAACAGGCCGGCGTCTGCGCCGCCGACTATGGAATAGCCTAGCGTCTGATTGATGTTTTGGTCGGCTGCGACCACTGTGGTGACCAGTTTCGTGTTCTCGGCCATCGTCACGTGGGCGGCGTCGCCGCCGCCGTTCGACTTGATGACCGGGTCGAAATTGTACAGCGGATTAAAGGCGCGGAAGACATCGCGCGTATCGTTCAGGTCGTTCGGAACGAGATTGTCCGAGTCCCCCTGGAATGCGATGTATTTGCCGTCGGCAGAAATGACAGGATGAATCCCGAATAGGTCCCCCTGGATACCTTGGTTGTTGACAGAGACCATCACGATGGCCCCGGTCAACATGTCCTTCACGAACACATCAATATCGTCATTGGTGTCGCCGACGACCAGATTGCTGGCCAGGCTGTCGAACGCGACATAGCGGCCATCGGCGGAGACCGCGGCATTGCCGCTAAAATCGTTTCCAGGTGTGCCGTCTGCCGCCGCCGACACGAGCTTCGTTTCACCCGTGAGCCGATTTACCCATACGACATCGCCGGGACCATTGGGGTGGTTGGTGTCGACCGCCACGATGTCGGTGGCGTTGGTGTTGTAAACCAGATATTTCGCGTCCGCAGTCATCTGCAGGTTGAAAGAATCCGCATTCGCGGAACCTGTACCGTTTGCAGACTTCGAGATCAGTTGGACCTTTCCGGTTACCAGGTCTTTGACGAAGACATCTTGGGCGCCATTGTTGTCGTTGGCGACGAGGTTGCTCGCAGTACCTTCGAAATTTACATAACGGCCATTGTCCGAAATGTAACCGGCATCGCTGTCGCCGTTTCCGAACACCGTGTTGCCGTTTGCGTCGATCGTTCCCGAGACCAGCACGATCTTGCTGGTTACCATATTCTTGACGAAGACGTCACGATGACCGTCGACAGTAAGCGAACTGGCGTCGCCTGGTACAAGATTGTCGGCAAAACTGTCAAAAGCGACGAACTTGCCGTCAGGTGTGGCCATCCCAAATAAACTGTCGAAGTTACCCTGCTGAATGACGTTGCCCGCCCTGTCGGTCACAGCGGAAACCAACGTCGTTTTGCCCGTCGCCAGGTTAACCAGGAATACGTCGACTGCCTCATTGGTGTCGCCGCCGGGACCATTCAAATCACTGGCCAGACTGTAGAACGTCGCAAAATGTGCGTTGGCGGTCAGTGAGCCGAAAAAACTTACAGAATTTCCGGTATGGCCGCCGAAACCGGAAATGAGCCGAAGGTCACCCGTCTGCATATCCTTGATATAGACGTCCTCGTCAGCGTTGGTGTCGCTACCAGGGCCAACAAAGTTATCGGCCAGTGTCATGAACATGACGTACCGGCCGTCCTCGGACATGAGGTAATGTCCGAAATTCACCGTTCGGCTCAAATTGTTGCCTTGGACGCCGCTGGCGGTTACGGAAACCAAACTGATCGAATATGGATTGATCGGAAGTGACATGTGAAACAGCCTCCCGGATTGATTGGCGATCACGAAAAACAGCAGTTTGACCGTGGCGCTCTTGAAAATGCAATCACTAGTGATGATGGCGTAAGAAATTTACTCCAGAACGGGTGACTGCAATAAAACGCTTAATCGCGATACGGGTGTGCCGTCGGCAGCAAGCTGGAAATGACACCACTTTGAACTTCGAGTGATCCGCAAAGATCAGACTGAGTAAGCTCAACTGACCTATTCGGGTTGCCTTCCGAGCCGAAGGTACGGAATCGAGTTTCGCGTGTCGTCACCCAGCGGTGGAAGATTACTCAAGTGGGATGCGATTTTCTCCACTGTTGGCAGACCGCCACATCATGGTCGAATTTGAAAGCACATCAGGCCGGCCTTAAGGGCCAACAAAGCGGGCGCGGGCAGACGGTGCCGATGCG
>Ga0193713_1000480_pt1 | contig 13467 bp, 11 predicted proteins | sample H3a2metaG_FD_143054 | JGI IMG/M metagenome (GOLD analysis project Ga0193713, IMG submission 143054) | Soil microbial communities from a riparian zone of the East river system, Colorado, United States - H3a2 | ecosystem: Environmental > Terrestrial > Soil > Riparian zone | place: USA: East River... | reverse complement strand
GGCCGGAAGGAGGAGGCCGTGCGCGAAGGACGGCACGCGGTCGAGCTGCTTCCCGTGGAAAAGGACTCAGTGAATGGTCTCCACATGATCGCATATTTTGCGATGATTGCTGCGTGGGTTGGTGAAAAAGATGTCGCCTGCGAACAGCTTGCCACCGCCGTCCGTGGCCCCAGTGGTCTTGACCTCACTTATGGCCAATTGAAACTGATGTCATTGTGGGACCCGCTGCGTGGCGAGCCGTGCTTCGAAAAAATCGTGGCTTCTCTCGCGCCGAAGTAATCCAACTGTAGTGGCAGGCGTGCCGCCTGCTTTTTTGGCATAACTCTCGCTGTCGCAGCCGACACGGCTGCCTCTACAGCATTGCGACCTCTCCATTTTTCTGCGTAACGAACGGCCAAATCCTACGGAGTACTCGGGTGAACGGCCGGAAATGAGTTTCTCACGGCGAGGAATCACGGAAGGCCAAAACAAGAAAAGGAAATCAAATAATGAACAACCTTAAAAGAATCAGCCTAATGACAGCAATATTCCTGACCGTGGCGCTCGCCAGCTCCGCGGTGGAAGCGGGAGTGATACGAATTAATGGTACTATCGCAGGGAGCGAAAGTGGCGCACCTTTTCCCGATCCGGCAGAAGGGTTTTATGTCAATGGGAGCGTCACGTCAACCGACACGCAGCTTGGTCCATTCACAATGTTTTATTCGGTCATAGTGGACTTTGCTTTCTCCGGTACGCCACCCGGCGCCCCCGGGGCTAGTAGTTTGGTAGTGGGAGACGCCGCCAACGGTGACAGCATTTTAACGTTTTTCTTTGGAAATAACGCTGGTTTATGCGACAACGGCGATCTTCACATTGTGGACCCCGTTACCATTATCGGCGGAACGGGCCGGTACGCTGGTGCTAGAGGCAGCCTCACCCTGGACCAATGCTCGAATCTGGCGACCGGCGAGACCAGCGGTACCATCAGCGGCACCATCGTCGTAAGAGGACGGTGAGCGTTGGCAGGCCTCTGCCAAACCGTCGCCGAGCGTAGCGCTTGATCCCGTTGATGGGGGAAGCGCTACCTCGGCAAGACGATGCTCTCGGATCGCTGCGCTGCCGCTGTTGGCAGGAGATTCGAGCTCTAACAGATTATGGGATTTGGTGTGTTTCCATCCACGCCAAATTTACTAAACCAGAGGGAATGCACCTAACGAGTGCGCCCTCCGTTCGACTTCCCTCAGCGCAAGCCTGGTCGCGGTCTACCATCATTTTTGCATTCCGGCGATGTGCTCCGCGTGGTCGTGCTCGCCGTGACTGTGCTGGGAAGGCCGGATGCGCAGGAAAAATTGGAAGGCGTAGCCCAGTTCATCGCCATAGTAGCGGTCGAGAGAATCGGGGCGGTTGTTGATGGTGAATTGAGTGCCAAGACCAATGTCGATGCCATTCCCGTGCGACAGGTCGCGGACGTAACCGAGCGAGTACCCGCTCACTGGAAAAATTTCGGATTCATCAAAAGGCTTGAGGACGAGTTCGTGTCCGGATTTTTGTACGCGTTCCCAGCGAAAGTAAACCGTGTCGCGACCGCGCTGGTAATTTGATTCGATTAGGAAGGATTGTGTTTTGCCCTCACTGGTTGCGTTGTTCTGGCCCCACACGAATGAGTTTGACCAATTTCTATCGGGACCGAGCGGGAGATTGTAAATGGCCGATGCCGTCGTGCGGTGGATGTTTGTCTTGGGGTCAAGCGCTTCGGGACTTTTGATGTAACCGTGTGAAACTTGCAGCGCGAGATTTTTGATAGGGTTCCAGGAGACGCGGCCACTGTAAGAATCGAAACGCGGCTGGTCGAAATCGTAACGATTTTCATCCGGTTCACGGCCAGTGAAAATGCTGCCTTCAAATTTCATCCCACCGAAGCGGGACCAAACCAGACCGGCCGTGGCCACGCCGAACGTGATGTGCGTCGAATCCTGCCAGTGGTGGCCGATCGGTGCATCGGGATCATCCATTGCCGATGGGCGATGCATGAACGCCGGCGGACCTAGCGCTGGCTCGCCCGGATAACCGAAATAGACATACGCGCTAAAATCGTAATCCAACTTTTGCGATAGGCTTAGTGAGAGTTCGTCGAAAAGATCGTGCGGATGTTGGCGGTCGTGCAGCGGCTGGTCATGCCACGATTCGCCGGTTTGAAATAGGAGCGGATAACCGCGTCCACCCTCGGTGAGGGGGTCGAGGCTCATCATTAACCGCGCGCCGATCTGCGTGCTGTCGCCGAGCGGATGCGAATACATGCCCATGACCCAGTTGGGCGCGTCGATGCGGTCGTCGCCGCGTCGTGTGCTCACGTTGGTGTAACGCGGGAAAATTGCGCCATGCAGCATGAGCATGTCTGTACCGAACATGAACATCTTCCCATACATGGGAGATGAATCCGGCAGCCAACTTGTTCCAGAGCCTTCGCGGCTCATGGGATCGGCGAGGTCGATGGAAGAATGCATTTCCATCTGCATCGCGTGGCCCTCATGCGAAGGCGGATGCATCTCGTGCTCATGCATCGAGTCAGGCTGCTGCGGCAAATGCGACTGATGATTGGACATTGAGCGTTGGGTGCTGAGCGTTGAGTGCTTCTTCTCTTGCTTCTGTACAAGTGTCATTCCGCACTTCGGGCAATTGCCGGGATGATCCGTAATTACTTCGGGATGCATGGGGCACGTATATTTCTGTTTCTTCTCATGCTCCTGCTCATTATCGTGCTCGCTGTCCGGGCGATTGAGAGCCTGCCCTGAGCGATAGCCGAATGGGTCAATCGCCCTTACCTGTGCGGCGGCGCTAATTGCGAGCGTCGTTGTACTGATAATGATAAAAATCCGTTTCTGTATTTTGGGTCGCATGTCTTCTGTAGTGGCAGCCGTGTCGGCTGCGAACGGCCTGGGCAAATGCAGGCGGCACGCCTGCCGCTACAGGGGAAGGTTTGCGGCCCCGAAAGCTTTCGGGGCTGGTTAGGCCAGGGACGGTGGAGCGTGAGCGAGAAGGCTCCGCTGTAAAATCAATTCAGCGAACGAACGCGTATCGGGCGGCCCGGTGTCGAGAAACAGAGGCGCCAACGTTGTTTGCGAATACGCAGTGATGAGCGCGTGCTCATCGTAGTAACGGTCGGCCTCGGAGAATTTCGCATCGTCACGAGTCCAGCTCTTTGTCGCAACCGGAGCAACCGCGCGCAAAATTTTGCAGCACTGCGCTCCCGCCGCCGGCTTTTCTTGTTTCGCAGGCGTGGAATGAAACGGACACGCGGCCTGCACCGAGTCTGTCTTTGTTGCCAGCGCAGCGAACGCACAATGATTTGAAATCGCAAACCATGAGCAGATCGCAACTGCAATGATCAGGCAACGCGCAATTGCTCTCACACCAATTCAATCGCTGACGCGATGCGACTGCTCAAATGTTTTCTTTCGCTTCGCTAATCGGTGCAGCGCCCGTCGCGGTGACTTCCGGTGGCGCCAACGGCACGTTCTGTGGCATGGCCGTTTGCGATTCGAGTGGTCCTTGCTTGATGCGTGTCGACATTAACATCGCGCTAAAAAGAAGAGCGGCTGCGAGATAATAGGGCGCGCCAGGAAGGTGAATTGTGTTTTTCGGGTCAATGAACCATCCAAAAATCCGAAGAAACAACCATGGGCCGACAATGAACGTGATCGAACGCATGCTCTGGAGCGCGCCTTGCAATTCGCCCTGTTCGCGCTCGCTGACGCGATGAGTCATCATGCTCTGCGCGGCTGGCATGGAAATATTCCAAAGTGAAATGATTGGGATCGAAGCCAGCAACCACGCGCCCGTTTTGGCCAGGCCGGCGACTAACATTCCGCTCGATCCAAAGAACTGGCCAATGTAAAGAGTCCGTCTTTCGCCGAAACGTTTCACCATTACGCCGGTCAGTCCGCCGGAAATCGCAGCAGTGACGACTCCAACCACCATGAGCGACAGTCCGATCATTCCCTGGCTCCAGCTGTAGCGATAAATCGCGTAAAGTGCCCAGACGCTAAACACATTGTGTGCGAGATAGGCCAGAAATTGGATCGTGGTCAGCCGCCAAAGTTCGTGATGAGAGCGCAACAGCGCCAGCGAGCCGACCGGGTTCGCACGCCGCAACTCAAATTGTTTTCGCTGATTTTGCGGCAAGGATTCCGGAACGAAGAAGTAACCCCAGAGCCAATTCGCTAAACTAAGAGCTGCTGCAATCCAAAACGCGAGACGGGGATTGACATCGCCCGCCAATCCACCAATCGCCGGGCCGAACGTGAATCCGATGCCGAATGCGACGCCGATCAGGCCGAACGCTCCAGCTCGCTTTTGTTTCGGTGTAACGTCGGCGATGTAAGCCATCGCGGTCGGAATGCTTGAAGTCGTGATGCCGGAAATAATTCGGCCGAGGAAAAGCCAGTTCAACGTGGGCGCCATCGCCATCACGATGTAATCCAATCCGAGACCGAGATTTGAGAGCAGGATGATCGGGCGTCTTCCAAACCGATCTGACAAAACTCCGAGCAAGGGTGAAATGAAAAACTGCATCAGTGCGAAGACTACAGCGAACCGGGCGCTCCATTTTGCCGCATCGGTCATCTCGCCGCCAAGAAAATCAAGAATCAGCTTGGGCAAAACGGGGATGATCAAACCCATCGCCAAAATGTCGAGCGTCACTGTGACGAGAATGAAAATGACCGCGGCTGGACGGGCTTTCATTATAAGATCGACAACTGTAGAGGCGGCTGTGTCGGCCGCAAAATTTCAAATCGCTCAGGCGCCAGAGCACCGCGGGTGGATCCGCTTCTCCGAAGACGATGGCAAAAGCGATGCAGGTGCAAATATCGGCCAAGAAAGCTTTCGGGATATTTGCCAACGCGTTGAGGACAACGCGTTTCACCTTGACTATTTTGCGTGATGATTCGGCTGTCTTATCGCTCGCCTAAAACGAAGGTGCGCGAAAGTAAAATTCACGGACGGGGCTTGTTTGCGACTGCAGACATTGCCAAAGACGAGATCGTGGCGGTGAAAGGCGGGCACATTGTTGATCGAAAAACTTTGCGCGAAAAAATCACGCCACGGCTCGGACCGGTGGAAATTCAGATCGACGACGATCTGTTCATTGCGCCGGTAACCGATGAAGAGCGAGAGCTCTCGATGTTATATTCGAATCACTCGTGCGATGCGAATCTCGGAATACGCGGCGAGATCACGTTCGTTGCGATGCGCGACATCTGCGCCGGTGAAGAACTCACGCACGATTGGGCGACGACGGACGACGATGATTACTCTGTTGAATGCAGATGCGGCGCGGCCAATTGCCGCAAAATTGTCACGGGCAAGGACTGGCAGCGACCGGAATTGCAAAAACGTTACCGCGGATATTACTCCGCTCATCTTGCGCGAAAAGTCGCGATGTTCGATACGGGAGTTAAACATTAGAAAATCTGTCGCCAACATGTACGAGCATCGAACACAGCCTCTTCTCAGCAGGGCTAAATTTCTCAAGCGCGTTGCGCGACACTGGCTGGCAGGATTTGGAGTTTTGGCTGTTGGCCTTGGCGGCGGCGTTATCGGCTATCATCACATTGCCGGCTTGAGCTGGATCGATTCGCTCCTCAATGCGGCGATGATCCTCGGGGGAATGGGTCCTGTGGATCCCTTGAAGACGAACGCCGCGAAAATTTTCGCGTCGTGTTATGCTTTATTTTCGGGCCTGGCATTCATCGGCATCGTATCCGTGCTGCTCGCGCCGTTCGTTCATCGTCTGCTGCATCGTGTTCACGCCGAGGAGCAGTGAACAAGGCATTTTCTGAAGCGCTTAGGATGAAAAAGTCCTTATTAAATGTGTTCGCTACAGCGGCCGTTATGACCGGAATGGCAGGTTGCGCCCAGATAAAAAAGCCGGCGGCGCAGGTCAAGGCGACTGCATTCGGCTCGCGTTTTGATCAAGTCGGGCGGGTTTCGCTGTATGCCGGTGAGCCGTGCACGCCCCAAATTATGTTCGATTTTCACGCCACACAATCAACAGTCTCGCTCGCGGCACCGATGCGGGAAACGAAAATCCTCACCGACGCGGCAAACAAAAACCAGCGCGTTCACATTTCGGGAAGATGGCGACGCGGCGGAGAATCGAACTGCAGCTACGTTCACGTCACGAGCGCGGAGTTAACGAGATGAACTCCAACCGAATTGAGAAAGCCCGCGGAAGTTTTTGGGAAGGTTGTAATTCGCGCAGGCGCCCGCACGTCGCACAAATCGCTCGAGACGCCGAATTAGTATCGGTAATGCTCTGATTTAAACGGGCCGTCGACTGAAACGCCGAGGTAGTCGGCTTGTTTTGGGGAGAGCTTGGTGAGCTTCACACCGATTTTTTCCAGGTGCAAACGGGCGACTTCTTCGTCGAGTTTTTTCGGCAGAACGTAAACGCCGACTTTGTAAGTGTCGCGATTCTTCCAGAGATCCAGCTGTGCCAGAACCTGATTCGAAAATGAGTTCGACATGACGAAGCTCGGGTGACCGGTCGCGCATCCGAGGTTCACGAGTCGGCCTTCGGCGAGAAGGAAAATCTCGTGCCCATCCGGGAACGTGTACTTGTCCACCTGTGGCTTAATATTGGTTTTTTTCACGCCCTTGGCGGTGTTGAGTGCATCGACCTGAATCTCGTTGTCGAAGTGGCCGATGTTGGCGACGATCGCCTGATCTTTCATTCGTTGCATGTGATCGAACGTGATCACGTCGATGTTGCCGCTGGCAGAAATGTAAATGTCGCCGCGACCGAGCGTCTCTTCGACAGTCGTCACTTCATAGCCTTCCATTGCCGCCTGCAACGCATTGATCGGATCAATCTCGGCGATGACGACGCGCGCCCCCTGACCGCGCAATGATTGCGCGCAGCCTTTGCCGACATCGCCGTAACCGCAAACCACGGCGACCTTTCCAGAAAGCATCACATCCAGCGCGCGATTTAATCCATCGACCAGCGAATGCCGGCAGCCGTAAAGATTATCGAACTTCGATTTGGTGACGGAATCGTTCACATTGATAGCAGGAACGAGTAGCCGGTTTTCCTGATGCATCTTGTAGAGTCGATGCACGCCGGTTGTGGTCTCTTCCGAGACACCGCGCCAATCCTTTACGATTTCATGCCAGCGGTAGGGATTCTCACGATGAATCTCAAGCAGCAAATCTTTGATTACCTGTTCTTCCTTGTTCGCCGATTTCGTCTTGGCCCAATCGCTGCCTTCTTCGAGCTCATAGCCCTTATGAATCAGCAAAGTGGCGTCGCCGCCATCGTCGACCACCAGTTGTGGACCTTTACCTTCAGGATGCGAAATCGCCCGATAGGTGCATCGCCAGTAATCTTCCAGCGATTCGCCTTTCCAGGCGAAAACCGAGATGCCGCGTTTGGCGATCGCTGCTGCGGCATGATCTTGCGTCGAGAAAATATTGCAGCTCGCCCAGCGCACGCTTGCGCCAAGATCGGTCAGCGTTTCGATCAACACGGCTGTCTGGATCGTCATGTGCAGCGAGCCCGTGATGCGCACGCCAGAGAGCGGTTTCTGTGGCGCGTATTTTTCGCGGATCGCCATCAGACCCGGCATTTCCTTCTCCGCGATGGAAATTTCTTTTTTTCCAAAATCAGCCAATGAAATGTCGGCGACTTTGTAATCCTGTTTTGTCTTCGATTCAGTGGTTGTTGTGCTCATGAAAGTGTTCGGAGTGTCTATCTAACAGCCTGCTTTAGCGCTTCCGCCTTGTCTGTTTTTTCCCAGGTGATCGCATCCAGATCGTCAATGCGTCCGAAATGACCGTAGTTGGTAGTCTTGCGATAGATCGGGCGAAGCAGATTGAGTTGTTTGATGATCTCGGCGGGCTTGAAACTGAAAACTTCCCAGATCGCGCGCTCCAGTTTTTCCTCGTCCACCTTGCCGGTGCAGAAAGTATCAACGCTGACGCTTACCGGTTCGGGGTGACCGATGGCATAGGCGAACTGAACTTCACATCGGTCCGCCAGGCCGGATGCGACGACATTCTTCGCCACCCAGCGCCCCATGTAAGCGGCGCTACGATCCACTTTCGTTGGGTCTTTTCCGGAAAACGCGCCACCGCCGTGACGTCCCATCCCGCCATAGGTATCACAGATGATTTTGCGGCCGGTTATGCCTGCGTCGCCCTCCGGGCCCCCGATTACGAACCGGCCTGTTGGATTGATTAAATAGGTCGTCTTGGCATCCAACCATTCCGCTGGCATCACTTTCTTGATTAGAAGCTCGAGCAAAGTCTCGCGGACTTCTTTTTGTTTTACATCGGCGGCATGCTGTGAGGAAACAACAACGGTCGTGGCTCGCAGTGGCTTGTAGCCGTCATATTCGATCGAAACTTGCGTCTTTGCGTCCGGGCGCAGCCAGGGAATTTCGCCGGCTTTGCGCAATCGCGTGAGCTCGCGTCCGAGTTTGTGGGCGAAAGAGATAGGCGCAGGCATCAGCTCAGGGGTTTCATTGCAGGCAAAGCCGAACATCAAACCTTGATCACCAGCGCCCTGCTCCGCAGTGGCTTTCCCATCGGCGGCTGCTTCATCGACACCTTGCTTAATGTCGCGCGATTGCTCGCTCATTTCGCAGATCACCCGGCAGGTGTCGGCGTGAAAAATACAATCGCCGCTTACGTAGCCGATGTCGCGGATGGCGGCGCGGACACGTTCCTCAAAACCAAACTTTGCGTTGCTTGTGATTTCGCCTGCCAGCACGACGAGGTTGCCTTTTGCAAGAGTTTCGCAAGCGACGCGACTCAATGGATCTTGCTCGAGACAGGCGTCGAGAACGTAATCGCTAATGGTATCGCAAACTTTATCGGGATGACCTTCGGTGACGGATTCGGATGAAAAGATGTAACGGCGAGACATGGCTACGCGAAGTTGATGGGTTACAAAGTTACAACGTTAAATCGGATGGGTAGAGCGTGTGATCACGTGGCCGTTGTAACAATGTAACTCTTTTAACAATTTAACTGTTGCCCATACGACATATTGACCAATCATGATGCGTCGATATATCGTAGCCTACTCTCATGGCGTCAACTATTAATTTGTTGCGGCTGCTGGCCGACCCGACCCGGGTGCGGCTATTGCTTCTTTTGGAGCAGGAAGAGCTCTCCGTAGCAGAGTTGCAGCAGATTCTGGGAATGGGCCAATCGCGCATTTCCAGTCATCTCGCTCAGTTAAAGCGGGCGGGCGTCGTTTCCGATCGCCGGGTAGGTAAAAATGTGTATTACGGCGCCAACCATCACGGACGGAATTCACAGCGGGAGCGCGTTGAAGAAATTACCCGGCTGCTCGCCCGCGAGCTGCCGGAAACATCACGAGATCGTACCAGTCTGAAGCTTGTTCTGCACAAACGTCAGGACAAGGCGCGCAAATACTTTGACGAACTGGCCGGCAAGTTTGGCCGCAGTTATGTGCCGGGCCGATCGTGGAAAGCGCTGGCGCATACACTCATTACTTTGCTTCCGCCGCTGACAGTGGCCGACCTGGGCGCAGGCGAGGGGACGCTTTCGCAATTGCTGGCTAAAAATGCACGCAAGGTCATCGCCATCGATAATTCGCCGAAGATGATCGAGTTCGGTGGGCAGCTGGCGAAGAAACACGGAATCAAGAACCTCGAATACCGGCTTGGCGACATTGAAGATCCGCCGATTGCCAAAAACAGCGTCGATCTGGCGATTTTGAGTCAGGCGTTGCATCATGCCATTCATCCCCAGCAAGCTGTCGCTGCGGCCCACGGGATTCTGAAACGCGGCGGCCGGCTGGCGATCCTCGATCTCTTGAGCCACCGATTCGAACGCGCCCGAGACTTATATGCAGACCATTGGCTAGGCTTTAGTGAAGTGCAGTTGCACCAATTCCTTGAAAAGAGCGGCTTCCGGCAAATTGAAGTGAGCGTTGTATCGCGGGAAAAGCAGGGCCCGCACTTCCAAACCGTCCTCGCTACTGGCATAAAGTGAACGCCGTGGCCAGTTCGTGTGTCAATCCTGTGGGCCGTTGACTTATGGTCTCGACCGACAAATCTGCAGCCATGACCGGCTTCTTCGACGAAGTGAAGCGGCGCAAGGTGTACCAGGTCGCGGCTGCCTATATCATTGCTGCTGGCGGCATAATCCAACTGGCCTCTGCCGCGTTTCCGGCGTGGGAATTGCCAAACTGGGCGCTGCGTCTGGTGATCGTGCTGCTACTGATGGGCTTTCCAATCGCACTGATCCTTGCCTGGGCGTACGACATCACTGCGCAGGGCGTTCGCGTGACGCCAACGCCAGCGGGGCCCAGGTCGCATCGTCGCCGAAACATAGTCATGCTTGTACTGACCGGAGTGGCCGTTTCCGCCGCCGCCGGGTTCTTTCTGCTGCCGCGCGTCTCAGCCCACAAGTGCGACAAGTCAATCGCGGTGTTGCCGTTTGAAAATCTGAGCGACGAAAAAGAGAACGCGTATTTCGCGGACGGCATTCAGGATGACGTGCTCACCAATTTGTCGAAGGTCGGCGACCTGAAAGTGATCTCGCGCACATCGGTCATGCCATATCGAGGGAAGGCATCCAGCGTTCGTGAAATCGGAAAGACTCTGGGAGTGGGTGCGATTCTGGAAGGCAGCGTGCGCCGCATGGGCAATCGAGTGCGTGTAAACGTGCAATTGATTAACGCCGACACTGACGAGCACATGTGGGCGGAAGATTACGATCGTGATCTGACTGATGTGTTTGCCATTCAAACGGACCTGGCCCAGCAAATCGTACGCGAATTGCAAGCGAAGCTGTCGCCAATGGAGAAAGCGCAAATCGAGCGCAGGCCGACCCAGAATGGCGAAGCCTATCTGGCATTTGTCCAAGCACATGATTTGTCCACTCGACCGGACAAATTTCGCGGCGATATAGAAAACGCAGAACAGCTTTTTGAAAGAGCAACGAAACTCGATCCGAACTTTGCAGAGGCGTTCGCGGGATTGGCGTGGATCGACAACTGGATGTATCACACCTTCGATCCAACTGCTGCGCGAAAGGAAAAGGCGCGTGCCGCAGCCGAGGAGGCCCTTCGTTTGCAGCCGAACTTGCCCGAGGCCCATCTCGCGCTCGGCTTTTATTATTACTATTGCGAGCGCGATTATCAGAATGCTCTGAGAGAGTTTGCGATTGCGAAACTAAGTTTGCCAAACTCGGCGGAAGTTTACATGGCGATTGGATCCATTGAGCGACGCCAAGGTAAATGGGCGCAGTCCACCGGCAATTTCGAGAAAGCGGTATCCCTCAGTCCGAGGGATTCGTTTATTCTCGTAAATCTTGCTGACAATTATCGCGCCAACAAGAACTTCGAGACCGCGGACAAAATTTTGGGTCGTGCCATCGAAGCTGCGCCCAACTCGCTTAGCGCGCGCGCGGCAAAGGCAATGCTTCCGCTGGATTGGAAAGGCGACCTGAGCATGATGGAGAAAGACTTGGCGGATATGCCGCCAGGGGTCGATCCGGAGGGTCTCGTCACGTTCGGTCGGGTGCAACTCCTGATGTTGCAACGAAAGTTCCCGGAGGCTCTCGCTGTTCTAAAGCGATTGTCGCCAGATCTTTCTCACGATTCTAAGCCAAGAGAATTTTTAGAGGGCGCAATTTATACTTTTTTGAATGATAGGGAAAAGGCGCGCTCTGCCTTCGAACATGCGCGGCCGATTGCAGAACAATCTCTGCGAGAAGCTCCGAACGACGCTTTCCGGCATGCGCTGCTCGGTCAGATTCTCGCCGGGCTTGGTGAGAAGGACGCCGCCATCGCCGAAGGCAAACGCGCGGTCAACCTTCTGCCCGAATCCCAGGATGCTCTCGAGGGACCAAAAGCTACGCTTGAGCTCGCCAAAATTTATACATGGACAGGTGAAACCGATCAGGCGCTTTTACTTCTCGACCACTCGCTGAGTACGCCCAGTGGAATCACAGTTTCCTCTCTGAAACTTGATCCGGTCTGGGACCCGCTGCGAAGTGATCCGCGCTTTCAGGCTTTGATCGACAAGCACGATGCAAAAGTTTAGCGTCTGCTTCTGTTTCTTACCGTCGACGACCGCCATCATTCCGAACGGCGCGAGAAATTTCACAAGCGAATAGCCGCCATGTGGAGTGAACAGCGCGCTTCGTTTTCGTGTCTATATTTTCGCCGTTGAGCTATAGTCCTGTTCGATCCAAATCTCTTGTTATGAGCAGCGGCTTCTTCGAGGAAGTGAAACGGCGCAACGTTTACCGCGTGGCGGCGGCTTATATCATCGCTGCTGGCGGCATCATACAGCTGGCGTCGGCCGCATTTCCGGCGTGGGAATTGCCAAACTGGTCGCTGCGTTTGGTAATCACCCTTTTGCTGCTCGGCTTCCCAATCGCGCTGATCCTTGCTTGGGCGTTCGACATCACTGCGCAGGGCATTCGCGCGACACCAACCCCGGCGATGCCCGGATCGCATCGTCGCCGCAACATAATCATGCTGGTGGCGACCGGCGTGATCATTTCCGCTGCAGCCGGGTTCTTTCTGCTGCCTCGCGTCTCGGCGCACAAGGTCGACAAGTCGATTGCAGTGTTGCCGTTTGAAAGTCTGAGCGACGAAAAAGAGAACGCTTATTTTGCGGACGGCATTCAGGACGAACACATTTGGGCGGAAGATTACGATCGTGAGCTGACTGATGTGTTCGCGATTCAAACCGATCTGGCTCAAAAGATCGCGAATGAACTGCGGGCAAAGTTATCGCCAAGCGAAAAAGCGCAGATGGAACACAAGCCCACCGAAAACGGCGAGGCCTATCTCGCTTTTGTCCAGGCACATAATCTCCAGAACGCCGTTGAGGACTTCGGAAAACTCAAACTAAGCGAGCAGCTTTATGCGCGCGCCGTCGAGCTCGACCCGAAATTTGCGCTCGCTCTTGCGCGCTACTCGCAGTTGGAAAGTTGGATCTTTCACATCTACGAGCCCACTCGGGAACGGCGCCAAAAAGCCCGCGCTCTCGCCGAGCAGGCCCTGCAATTACAGCCTGACCTGCCAGAGGCGCACTTGGCCATGGGGTTCTCTTATTATTACGGCGACAACAATTACGACGCGGCGCAAAAAGAATTCGAAATCGCCCGGCGCGGATTGCCTAACGAATCGGAAGTTTATCTCGCTCTCGGCGCGATCCAGCGCCGCCAGGGCAAATGGGCAGAATCGACTGCGAACCTTGAAAAGGCCGCCAGTTTGAATCCGAAAGACAGCTGGCCGCTGCAAAATCTCGCTGAAAATTACCAGGTGCTGCGGAACTTCGATGCGGCCAACAAAACGATCGACCGCGGCCTCCAAATTAACCCAACAGACGTTGGACTTTGGGAGTACAAGTCCAAGCTGGCCATCGCCGAGAAAGGCGATCTGAGCGTTTCGGAGAAAGCATTTCAGACGGTGAAATCGATGCCGACGAACGACAA
>Ga0193713_1000479_pt1 | contig 13490 bp, 13 predicted proteins | sample H3a2metaG_FD_143054 | JGI IMG/M metagenome (GOLD analysis project Ga0193713, IMG submission 143054) | Soil microbial communities from a riparian zone of the East river system, Colorado, United States - H3a2 | ecosystem: Environmental > Terrestrial > Soil > Riparian zone | place: USA: East River... | reverse complement strand
TTGCCGGCGGCGCTCATGCAGCCGCTGACCGTGCACCTGGAACGCGTGCGCGAACAGCACGAGCTGGCGATCGCCGGGGGCTACGGCGGCGTGGAACTGCCCTTCGCGCTGGCACGCAAGTATCCGCGGGCGCACCTCGAGTGGGGCTGGCAATACGTTTTCCCGTCCGCGCACCCTATTCGGGATCCGCGCACCGGGGCGCGGTGCCGGCAACACATGCTGGAGGCCACGATCCAGCGGGCCACGCGGGCGGCTGCGATGCGTGCGGGCATCCTCAAGCCTGTGTCACCGCATACCTTCCGGCACAGCTTTGCCACCCATCTCCTGGAGGGAGGCTACGACATCCGCACCGTGCAGGAATTGCTGGGCCACAAGGATGTGGCGACCACGCAGATCTACACGCACGTCATGCAGAAAGGCGCGAACGCCGTGCGCAGCCCGCTGGACGCGCGCTGACGAGCGGCGCATCCTTGTGGCAATGGAGCTCACATGAAAATGATACGCCTCCTGGTTGCCGGTTCGATCGTAGCAGCGCTCCACGCCGCGCGCGCCGCCGAGGCGCCGGCGGCCGCACCGTCGCCCTGCATTGCCCCGGCTCACCACCAGTTCGATTTCTGGATCGGCAATTGGAGCGTCACGGAGAAGGGTAAGCCCGCCGGCAGCAATCGCATCGATCGCCTGCTGGAGGGGTGCGCGCTGATGGAGAACTGGGTCGGCGCGGATGGCAGCCGCGGCCACAGCCTCAACTTCTATGATCCGCGCCGCGGGGTGTGGCAGCAGACCTGGATCGACAACGCCGCCGGGGCCCTGAACCTCACCGGTCAGTTCGGCGGCGGCAGGATGGTGCTGTCGGGCACCAGCACCGACGCAAAAGCACATGCCTCGCGGCTCGATCGCATCGCCTGGACACCGAATCCGGACGGCACCGTGCGCCAGCTGTGGGACCAGTCGCAGGACGCGGGCCGCACCTGGAAGGTCGTCTTCGACGGGCTGTATACCCGCAAGTCGCCGTGACTCGGCCGCGCTCGCGGACCCTACCCAGTCCGCGAGCGCGAGGTCCTACTCGACGGTGACGCTCTTGGCGAGGTTGCGCGGCTGATCGACGTCCGTCCCGCGCAGGATGGCCACGTGATAGGCGAGCAGCTGCAGCGGTATCGTGTAGATCACCGGCGCCTGGAATGGGCTCACGTGGCGGGGCATCACGATCACGTGCACGCCGTCGCTCGAGGTGAAGCCTGAGTCGGGATCGGCGAACACATACAGCTCGCCGCCGCGCGCGCGCACTTCCATCAGGTTGGACTTCAGTTTTTCCAGCAGCTCGTTGTTGGGCGCGACTGTGACCACGGGCATGTCGGCATCGACCAGCGCGAGCGGGCCGTGCTTGAGCTCGCCGGCAGCGTAACCTTCAGCGTGGATGTAGGAAATCTCCTTGAGCTTGAGTGCGCCTTCCAGGGCGATGGCATGCAGGGGGCCACGGCCGAGGAACAGGGCGTGGTGCTTGTCGGCGAAGTGCAGCGCGAGCTTGTGTATGGTGCCATCGAGCTCGAGGGTCTTCTCGATCAGGCGCGGCAGCTCGACGAGCTGGCCGACGAGGCTCCGTTCGAGCTCGGCGTCACCGCCGTTGTGGCGTGCGAGGGCGATCGCCAGCATGCTGAGCGCGACCAGCTGGGTGGTGAAGGCCTTGGTCGAAGCGACACCGATCTCGGGACCGGCGCGCGTGAGCATGACCAGGTCCGCCTCGCGCACCAGCGAACTCTCGGGGACATTGCAGATCGCGAGTGTCCCGAGGTACCCGAGCTGGCGCCCTAGGCGTAGGGCGGCCAGCGTGTCGGCCGTTTCGCCGGACTGTGAGATCGCCACCAGCAGGGCGTTCTTCTGCACCACGGGGCTCCGGTAGCGGTATTCGCTCGCGATCTCCATGCGGCACGGGAGCCGGCAGAGCTGCTCGATGAAATAGCGGGCGACGATGCCGGCGTGGAAACTCGTGCCGCAGGCGACGATGTGCACGCTCTGGACGCGTTCGAACAGCTGCGCGGCGGTCGGGCCGAAGGCGGCCTCGAGCAATCTTCCGTTAGCGATCCGCTCCTCAAGCGTGTTGGCCACGGCGCGGGGCTGTTCGTGGATCTCCTTGAGCATGTAGTGCTGGTACGGGCCCTTTTCGGCGGCATCGGCCGACAGCTCGCTATCGCGCGCCGCCCGCTCCACCGGGTTGCCCTCGCGGTCGATGATGCGCACGGCGGTGCGCGTCACCTCGGCGACATCGCCTTCGTCCAGGAACATGAAGCGGCGCGTCACCGGCAGGAGCGCCGAGACATCGGAAGCGACGAAATTCTCCTCCTCGCCAAGGCCGATCACCACCGGGCACCCCACGCGCGCGATGATGAGGCGCGTCGGGGCCTGCGGGCTGATCACGGCGAGTGCAAAGGCGCCCTCGAGCTCCGCCACCGTGGCGCGCACCGCTTTGAGCAGGTCGCCCAGGCGCCCGAAATGAAAGTGCACGCGATGCGCGATGACCTCAGTGTCGGTCTCGGACTCGAACTGGTAGCCCGAGCGGGCGAGCTCGGCACGCAGCGCTTCGTGGTTCTCGATGATGCCGTTGTGCACGATCGCCAGGCCGTCGCGGGAGACGTGCGGGTGGGCGTTGCGTTCCGTGGGCGCACCGTGCGTGGCCCAGCGCGTATGGGCGATGCCGAGAGTGCCGGCAATGGGCGTCGCGACGAGGGCGTCTTCCAGGTTTCGCACCTTGCCCACCGCGCGGAGCCGGCGCATCTGGCCGCTGGCATCCAGCACGGCGAGGCCGGCCGAGTCGTAGCCGCGATACTCGAGGCGCTTGAGCCCTTCGATCAGCGTCGGCACCACATCGCGCCCGGAGCTCGCCCCGACAATCCCGCACATCCTCTGTTCCTTCCTCGGCTACTTCTTTTCGGGCCGCCGCCAGGAATCGACGCTGCGCTGCATGGAGCGCTCCAGGGTGAGCGTGTTGGGCGGGGCATCGGCGGTGATCGTCGAGCCGGCGCCGATCGTGGCGCCCGCTCCGATCCGGACCGGCGCGACCAGCATGGTGCCCGAGCCGATGAAGGCCGCCTCGCCGATCTCGGTCCGCCACTTGTTGATGCCGTCGTAATTGCAGGTGACCGTGCCGGCCCCGATGTTGACGCCCGCCCCGACGGTGCTGTCGCCCAGATAAGTCAGGTGATTGGCCTTGCTGCCGGCGCCGATCTGCGATTTCTTGACTTCGACAAAATTGCCGATGTGCACGTCGGACTGGAGCGTGGTCTCGGGGCGGATGCGGCTGAAGGGCCCGATCCGGCAACGCGCGCCGATCTCGGCGCGCTCGATCACGCAGTTGGGCTTGATGTAGGTGCCCGCGCCCACCTGCACCTGGCTGAGCGCGCAGTTCGCGCCGACGTACACCCCATCGCCCAGCTGCACCGGGCCATCGAGCACCACGTTGACATCCAGCACGACGTCGCGCCCGCAGCTGACTGCACCACGCACATCGAGGCGCGCGGGATCGATCACGGTGACGCCGGCGAGCATGAGCTCGTGCACGCGCTGGCGCCGATACTCGGCTTCGACCGCCGCGAGCTGCACCTTGTCGTTGACACCGAGGACTTCCGCGATCGTGGGTGCGGGCAGCGGGATCACCTTGATCTTGTCCTTCACTGCCATCGCGATGATGTCGGTGAGATAGTACTCGCGCTGCGCGTTGTGGGTCTTGAGCCGCGCCAGCCAGCCTTTCAGGCGCCGGCCATCGACCGCCATCACACCGGTGTTGATCTCGCGGATCGCAAGTTCGCGCGCGGTGGCGTCGCGCTGCTCGACGACGCGCAGCACCCGGCCCTTGGCATCGCGCACCACGCGCCCGTACCCGGTGGCATCCCCGAGCTGCGCGGTGAGCAGGCCCATGCTCGTAGGTCCAGCAAGTTTCAGCAAATCACGGAGCGTCGCGGGGCGGATCAGCGGCACGTCGCCGTAGAGCACCAGCACCAGCGCACCGTCGGGAACGCCCGGCATCGCCTGGAGCACGGCGTGTCCCGTGCCGCGCTGCTCGGCCTGCAGCGCCCAGCGCAGGTTCGGGGCGCGCACGGCCGTGCGCACCAGATCGCCGCCCTTGCCGTGCACCACGTGGATCAGTTCCGGGTTCAGCGCCTTGGCGGCATCGATGACGTGCGCGATCAGCGGGTAGCCGGCGAGCGGCTGCAGCACTTTGGGCAGGACGGATTTCATCCGCAGGCCCTGCCCTGCGGCCAGGACGATCACGGAAAGCGGCTGCGTTTTTCGGGGCTTTGCCGTCATGGAAGAGCCGCAATCTAACACAGCCACCGCCGCGGTGGCTGCGGCGGCCCTGTCGGGGCTCGCCGACGCTTCAGCCCCGGATCTTGCGCAGCCGTTCGATGAGTTTGAGCTGCGCGGCGGCGCGGGCCAGCTCGGCCAGCGCTTCGGCCTGCTCGAGCTTGTCGATCTTGCCGGCGAGCGCTTCCTCGGCGCGCTGGCGCGCGGCGAGCGCCGCGGCCTCGTCCAGGTCGTGCGCGCGCGCGGCCGTATCCGCCAGCACCGTGACGCGCGAGGGCTGCACCTCGAGCGCGCCACCGCCGACGTAGAAGGACTGTTCCGGGCCTTCCACCGGCTGCACGCGCACTTCGCCGGCCTTCAGGAGCGTCAGGAGCGGCGCGTGGCGCGGCGCCACGCCGATCTCGCCCTCGGCCGCCGGCAGGAACACCATCTTCGCCGCACCGGAGTAGATCTCCCCTTCGGCGCTCACGATGTCGACGTGGATGGTCTCGCTCATTGCAGCGTCTTCGCTTTCTCGACCACTTCCTCGATCCCGCCCACCATGTAGAAGGCCTGCTCGGGGAGGGAGTCGTAGTCGCCGGCCAGGATTCCCTTGAAGCCGCGGATCGTGTCCTTGAGCGGCACGATCTTCCCGTCCTGACCCGTGAACACCTTCGCGACGTTGAACGGTTGCGACAGGAAGCGCTGGATCTTGCGCGCGCGGAACACGGTAAGCTTGTCCTCTTCCGAAAGCTCATCCATCCCCAGGATCGCGATGATGTCCTGCAGCTCCTTGTAGCGCTGCAGCACCGCCTGCACGCGCCGCGCGGTCTGGTAGTGCTCCTCCCCGACCACCAGCGGATCGAGCTGGCGGCTGGTCGAATCAAGCGGATCGACGGCCGGGTAGATGCCCAGCGCCGCGATCTGGCGCGAGAGCACCACGGTGGCGTCCAGGTGCGCGAAGGTCGTGGCCGGCGACGGATCGGTCAGATCGTCCGCGGGCACGTACACCGCCTGGATCGAGGTGATCGAGCCCGTCTTGGTGGAGGTGATGCGCTCCTGCAGCACGCCCATCTCCTCGGCCAGCGTCGGCTGGTAACCGACCGCCGAGGGCATGCGCCCCAGCAGCGCCGACACCTCGGTGCCGGCGAGCGTGTAGCGGTAGATGTTGTCGACGAAGAACAGCACATCGCGCCCGCGGCCCGACGCCTGTTTCTCGTCGCGGAAGTACTCCGCCATGGTCAGTCCGGTGAGTGCCACGCGCAGGCGGTTGCCCGGCGGCTCGTTCATCTGCCCGTAGACCATCGCCACCTTGGAATTGCTTAAGGTCACCTTGTCGATGACGCCCGACTCGATCATCTCGTGATAGAAATCATTCCCCTCGCGGGTGCGCTCGCCGACGCCCGCGAATACCGACAGTCCCGAATACTGCTTGGCGATGTTGTTGATCAGCTCCAGCATGTTGACGGTCTTACCGACGCCGGCGCCGCCAAACAGGCCCACCTTGCCGCCCTTGGCAAAGGGCACCAGCAGGTCGATCACCTTGATGCCGGTGACCAGCAGATCCTGCCCGCCGGCCTGTTCGTCATAGGAAGGGGCGGGACGATGGATCGGCAGCGTTTCCTTGGCCTCGACCGGGCCGCGGTTATCCTGCGGCGCGCCCAGCACGTCCATGATGCGCCCGAGCGTTGCCTGGCCGACCGGCACCATGATCGGCGCACCGGTGGAGTGCACCGCGAGCCCGCGCTTCAGGCCTTCCGAGGCGCCCATCGCGATGGTGCGCACCACCCCATCGCCGAGCTGTTGCTGCACTTCGAAGGTCAGCTCGCCCTCAGCCAGGCGCAGGGCCTCGTAGATCTTCGGCACCGACTCGCGGGCGAACTCCACGTCCACGACCGCGCCGATGATCTGTGTAATCTTGCCATTAGCCATCTTGAACTTCCTCGTAACCTAGACCGCCGCGGCCCCGCCCACGATCTCCGCCAGCTCCTTGGTGATCGCCGCCTGCCGCGCCTTGTTATAGATGAGTTGCAGATCGCCGATGAGCTTGCCCGCGTTGTCCGAGGCGCTCTTCATGGCGACCATGCGCGCCGCCATCTCGCAGGCGACGTTCTCCACCGAACCCTGGTAGACCTGCGATTCGATGTAGCGCATCAGCAGGCCATCGAGGATCGGCATGGCCTCGGGCTCGTAGAGGTAATCCCAGTGCTGCGGCAGCTGCCCGGAATTGAGCGCCTGCGCCGGCAACAGCTGCTGGGCCAGCGGGCGCTGCGTCATCGTGTTGATGAACTGCGCGTTGACCTGGAACAGCCGGTCGATCCGTCCCTCCCGGTAGGCATCCAGCATGACCTTGACCGCACCGATGAGGTCCTTGACGTGCGGACGATCACCCAGCCCCGTGACGCTGCCGAGGATCGGGAGCCCTAAGCGCCGGAAGAAGGCCAGGCCCTTGCTGCCGAGGATGCACAGGTGGACGCTCGCACCGCGCCCCTGCCACTCGCGCATCAGGTGCAGCACGTTCCTGAACAGGTTGGCGTTCAGGCCCCCGCAGAGGCCCCGATCCGTTGAGATGATGATCACGCCGACGGACTTGGGCTCGCGCTCAATAAGAAAGGAGTGGCGGTAGTCCGGGTTTGCCTGGGTCAGGTTGCTGATGACATCGCGCATCTTCGCCGCGTACGGGCGCGCGAGCTTCATGCGCTCCTGCGCCCGGCGCATCTTGCTCGCCGCGACCATTTCCATGGCCTTGGTGATCTTCTGCGTGCTCTTGACGCTGGCGATCTTGCTGCGGATTTCCTTGGTGCCGGGCATGGATCAGGCCTTTAGTAGCTGCCCGTCTTCGCGAACTCTTCGCAGATCTTCTTCAGCGTCGCCTCGTGCGCCTTCAGCTCCGGCTTCGCATTAATGGCTTCCAGATCGGCCTTGCAGCTGCTGCGCGCAAAGCCCTGGAGCGCCGCCTCGAACTCGACGATCTTGTTGCGCGGCACCTTGTCCATGTAACCGTTGTTGACGGCGTAGATCGAAAGCGCCATCTCGGCCACCGACATCGGGGCGTACTGCTTCTGCTTCATCACTTCGGTGACGCGCTGGCCGCGCTCGAGCTGTCTGCGGGTCGCCTCGTCCAGATCGGAGGCGAACTGCGAAAAGGCCGCCAACTCACGAAACTGCGCCAGGGCTAAACGGATGCCGCCGCCCAGCTTCTTGATGATGTCGGTCTGCGCGGCGCCACCGACGCGCGAGACGGAGATGCCGGCGTTCATCGCCGGCCGGATGCCGGAGTTGAACAGGTCCGTTTCGAGGAAGATCTGGCCATCGGTGATCGAGATCACGTTCGTCGGCACGAACGCGGTCACATCGCCCGCCTGCGTCTCGATAATCGGCAGGCCCGTGAGCGAGCCGGTCCTGCCCTTGATGCGGCCCTTGCTGACCATCTCGACGTACTCGGCGTTGACGCGCGCACTGCGCTCCAGAAGGCGCGAGTGCAGATAGAACACGTCGCCAGGAAAGGCTTCGCGGCCGGGCGGGCGGCGCAGCAGGAGCGAGATCTGCCGGTAGGCGACCGCCTGCTTGGACAGGTCGTCATAGATAATGAGCGCGTCCTCGCCGTTGTCCATGAAGAACTCGCCCATGGTCACGCCCGAGTAGGCGGCGAGGTACTGCATGGCCGGGGGGACCGAAGCGGAGGCCGCGACGACAATGGTGTGCGCCATCGCGCCGTGCTCTTCGAGCTTGCGCACCACGTTGGCGATCGAGCTCTGCTTCTGGCCGATCGCGACGTAGACGCATTTGATGCCGGAGCTCTTCTGGTTGATGATCGTGTCGATCGCGAGCGCGGTCTTGCCGGTCTGGCGATCACCGATGATCAGCTCGCGCTGGCCGCGGCCGATCGGCACCATGGCATCCACCGCCTTGTAGCCGGTCTGCACCGGCTGGCCGACGCTCTGGCGGTAGATCACCCCTGGCGCGACGCGCTCGATGGCGGAGCTGTGCTTGGCGTTGAGCGGGCCCTTGCCGTCGATCGGGAGGCCGAGGGCGTCGACGACGCGGCCGAGGAGCTCAGCTCCCACCGGCACCTCGAGGATGCGGCCGGTGGTCTTGACCGTGTCGCCTTCGCTGATGGTCTTGTAGTCGCCCAGCACCACGGAGCCGACGGAATCCTGCTCCAGGTTCAGCGCCAGGCCGAACAGGTTCCCCGGGAACTCGATCATCTCACCGTAGCGCACGTCCGCGAGGCCGTGGATGCGGCAGATGCCGTCCGTGACCGACACCACGGTGCCGACGTTGCGGGCCTCATTCGCGGCGCTGAAGTTCTCGATGCGCGCGCGGATCAGGTCGCTGATTTCGGAGGCTTTGATCGACATGGGACTTTCCTTTAAGAACTCTTAGCTGGCCGCAGCCGTTCCGAGCTGGGCCAGTCCGGCGCGCACGCTCCCGTCGATCACCAGGTCGTCGGCGCGCACCACGGCGCCGCCGAGGAGGCTCGGATCGACCTGGCAGTGCAGGCGCACTTCGCGATCGAGGCGCTTGGCCAGCGCCGTGGTGTACTGCTGCTGCTGTGCGCGGCTGAGCTCGATTGCTGAAGTCACCGTGACATCGACGGTGCGCTCGGCCTCGGCGCGCAGCTGCTCGAAGCGCGAGGCGATCTCCGGCAGGAAGCCGAGGCGCCGGTTGGCCGCCAGGGTCGCGATGAGGTTGCGTGCCTCGCCATCGAAACCCTTGCCCGCGACGCCAGTCACGAGTTCGACGAGCTGGGCGGTGCTCACGCCGGGGTTGCCGATCAGCGCGGCGACGCGCGGATCGGCGATGATACGCGCGGCGAGGCCCAGGGCCTCGGACCACTGCGGCAGATGCTTCTGGCGGCGCGCCTGCTGGAAGACCGCCTTGGCGTAGGGTCGCGCGATGGTGATGCGTTCAGCCATGGTGGACCTAGAGCCCCGCGGCCAGCTTGTCGAGCAGTTGCGCGTGGGCGCGCGGATCGATCTCGCGCTCCAGGATCCTCGCCGCGCCGCTGACTGCGAGCGCGGCCACCTGGCCGCGCAGCTCCTCACGCGCCTTCTGCGCGTCGAGCGCCACCTGGGCGCGCGCGCTCTCGACGAGCCGCGCGCCCTCGGACTGCGCGGTCTGCTTGGCGGTCTCGACGATCTCGTTGGCGCGCGTCTGCGCCTGCTGTTCGATGAGAAGCGCGCGGGCGCGGGCGTCCCGCACCAGCTGCTCGACCCGGCTCTCGGCCGCCAGGAGGTCCTTCTGGCCACGCTCGGCGGCCGCCAGCCCTTCCGCGATCCTGCGCGTGCGTTCCTGGATCGAGCCGGTGATCTCCGGCCACAGGAACTTCATCGCGACCCAGATCACGAGGGCGAAGATCAGCATCTGCGCCAAGATCGTTGCGTTCAGATTCACGGGTAGTTACCTCCGTGCTCAGCTGATGCCCTTGAGGAACGGGCTGGCAAAGGTGAAGAACAGCCCGATGCCCACGCCGATCATGGTCACCGCGTCCAGCAGACCCGCGACGATGAACATCTTGATCTGCAGCATCGGCACCAGTTCCGGCTGGCGTGCCGCGCCCTCGAGGAACTTGCCGCCCAGCAATCCGAAGCCGATCGCCGTACCCAGCGCGCCCATGCCGATCAGGATGGCCACCGCGACCGCCGTCATGCCCTGGACTTGCGCCAAACTCGCTACGTTACCCATGTCAACTCCTTGAAAACGAAATCCGGTAAACCCAAACCACCCGTCAATGACTGTGTTCGTGCGCCATCGACAGGTAGACGATGGTCAGCATCATGAAGATGAAGGCTTGCAGCAGCACGATGATCACGTGGAATGTCCCCCACAGGAACCCGAGGAGAAACTGCAGCGCCCACAGCGATGCCGCGCCGACGCTGAAAGGCCAGCCCTTGGACAGCGCGAACAGGCCGATCAGGATCATCACCAGTTCGCCCGCGTACATGTTGCCGAACAAGCGCAGCGCGAGCGAGACGGGCCGCGCGACCTGTTCGACCAGGTTGAGCAGGATATTGAACGGCGCCAGGGCCCAGTGATCGAAGGGATGAAACAGGAATTCCCGGGCGTAGCCGCCCGCGCCCTTCATCCTGACGCTGTAGTACTGCACCAGCAGGAACACCGTGATCGCCATGCCGAAGGTGATGTTCGGATCCGTGGTGGCGACCGACTTGAACCGCTCCAGGCCGACGCCGCGCTCGGCCACCACCGTCGACCACCAATCGACCGGAAACAGGTCGATCGCGTTCATGAACAGCACCAGGCAGAAGATGGTGATCGCCAGCGGCGCGATCAGCGGGCTGGACACATGCATGCTGTCCTTGACGCTGTTGTCGACCATCGTCACGACGCCCTCCGCATATTTGCGAAAGCCGGTGGGCGGCTTGTCGATCGAGCGCTTCGTGAGCCGCACGGCGACCGCGAAACTGCCCAGGAACAGCAGCCCCATCAGGGCCGACCAGAACAGGCTGTCGAGATTGAGCGTCCAGAAGGAATTCTGGCCAAACTGCCAGCTCCAGTTCGTCAGGTGATGCTGGATGTATTCAGTGACCGAAGCCGGGCCCTGCGCAGCGTCTGCAGCCATCTCGTTCTACTTAGTCCTTCCGAAGAAAAAACCAGCCCTGACTCTTTAGCCTGCGCGCTTGCCGGCCATCCTCGCCAGCGCCACCCAGTAGGCCGCAAAGGTCGCCCCGTAACCGGCGAATAGGGGGCCCGGCGACAGGCTCCTCCGCCGCAGCGCGACAATGAACAACAGCACCGTCACCGCAATCTTCAGCGCCTCGCCGCGGTAGAAACCGCGCGCGATGACCCGCGCGTCCTGCGCGGCGCGGCGCCGGAAGCTCACCGCCACCTGCACGCTGCTCGCCGCCACGCCGATACCGCCGCCGACCAGGGCGGCGAGCCCCGCCGGGGTGCCGATCAGGGCGGCACATATCAACGCGACGACAACGCTGATCGCCACCTGGCCGGCCACCAGCATCAGCGCCTGGTGGCGGGCGAGCGCAAAATCATAGTTCGTCAGCGGATTTTCCCGGGCAGGCGACGGGTGAGCGGGCCCCGTCGCGAAGGCGGCGCATTATAGGGAGGCAGCCCGGTCCCTTCAACGCTACTGGATGTGCGCGAGAATCCCGTCCAGTTCCTCGAGGCTGTTGTAGGCCACCACCACCTTGCCGCGGCCCGTGGCGGCATGCTGGATCTGCACCTTCGCGCCCAGCCGGTCCGCCAGTTCGCTCTCCAGGTGCTGGACGTTGGGATCGCGCCGCGGGCCATCCGCCGGCGCCTCGGCCCTGCGTGCGCCGGCGGGCTGGTTCAGGCGCCGCACCAGGGCTTCGGTTTCCCGCACGGACAGGTCCTTCTTGACCACCAGCAGCGCCAGTTCGGTCTGCTTTCTCGGATTTTCAAGGCCGAGGAGCGCGCGGGCATGGCCCATGTCGAGCTCGCGGCGCTCGACCATTTCCCCGACTTGCGGGGCCAGCTCGATCAGGCGCAGCAGGTTGGTCACGGCCGCGCGCGAGCGGCCCACGGATTCTGCAACCTCTTGATGCGTAAGGCCGAATTCGGCAATCAGGCGCTCAAAGGCGCGAGCCTCCTCGAGCGGGTTGAGATTCTCGCGCTGGATATTCTCGATCAGCGACATCGCGACCACGGCCTCATCGGGCACCGCGCGGATGATGGCCGGGATCTCCTTGAGCCCCGCCTGCTGGGCAGCGCGCCAGCGCCGCTCGCCGGCGATGATCTCGTAGCGCTGTTCAGCCCCGCTCCCCGATCCGGGGAGCGCCCGCACCAGGATCGGCTGGATGACGCCCTGGCGGCGGATGGAATCGGCCAGGTCGCTCATGCTGTCGTCGCGCATGTCGGCGCGGGGCTGGTAGCGGCCGCGCTGCAGCAGTTCGACCGGCAGGCGGACGAGCTGCTCGCCGCTGGCGGAAGCGCCCGCCCCGGCGCCCGCAGGCGCAGCGCCCCCCGGCGCGCGCGGCGCCACCGCTCGCGCCTGCCCGAGCAGGTCGGCCAGTCCGCGGCCCAGCGTCGGTTTCTTCTGCGTCATGACACGGCCCCGGCCTGCACATTGTCCTCCCGCCGCAGCATCTCGCCGGCGAGGGCCAGGTAGGCCAGCGCGCCGCGCGAATCCTTATCGTAAAGCAGCGCCGGCCGCCCGAACGAGGGCGCCTCGGCCAGCCGCACGTTGCGCGGCACCACGGTGCGAAACACCTTGTCGCCGAAGTGCTGCAGCAGCTGGCTGCCGACCTCGGTGGCGAGGTTATTGCGTGGGTCGTACATGGTGCGCAGGATCCCCTCGATTTCCAGCCCCGGGTTGGCCGTCGCCCCGATCTGCTCGATCGTCGCCATCAGCGAGGACAGACCCTCCATAGCGTAGAACTCGCACTGCATCGGCACCAGCACGCTGTCGGCGGCCACGAGCGCGTTCACGGTGAGGATATTGAGTGAAGGCGGGCAGTCGATCAGGATGACTTCGTACCCCCGGCGAATCGGGGCCAGCGCCTCGCGCAAGCGCAGTTCTCGCCCGGAGCTGAGCGCGAGCAGACGCACCTCGGCGGCGGTGAGGTCCTGGTTGGCCGGCAGCAGCGCCATGTCGACCTCGGGCAGGCGCAGCACCGCCTCGGCCGCGGTGCATTCCCCCAGCAGCACCTCGAGGGTGCCGCGCTCCAGGGTGGACTTGTCGACCCCGCAGCCGGTGGTGGCATTGCCCTGCGGATCCAGGTCGATCAGCAGCACCTGGCGGCGCGTGGCCGCCAGCGAAGCGGCCAGATTCACGGCCGTGGTGGTCTTGCCGACGCCGCCCTTCTGGTTGGCTATTGCGATCACGCGTTGCATGGCTCAAGTGTAGGGCAGCTTCGGCGCTTGCGGGTAAACTTGCGCCGATGAGAATGGCGGCGAAGAAATGGCCTTCTGCGTTCCTGGTCGCCGCGGTCTGCGCGGCGGCCACCATTGCGCTGTGGGCCTGGGCCAACCGCCCCGACACCGAGGTCCCCTGGCCGAAGCGGGTGCAGGGCATGGCCTTCTCCCCGTACCGCGCGGACCAGGATGCGCTGCAGAACGAGTATCCGAGCAGCGAGCAGATCGACGAGGACCTGAAGCTCCTCGCCGGGCGAGTCTTTGCAGTGCGGACCTACGGCACCGGCGGCAGCCTCGGCGATGTGCCGCGGCTGGCGGCGAAATATGGCATGAGCGTCGCGGTGGGCGCCTGGCTCGACAAG
>Ga0193713_1000476_pt1 | contig 13580 bp, 14 predicted proteins | sample H3a2metaG_FD_143054 | JGI IMG/M metagenome (GOLD analysis project Ga0193713, IMG submission 143054) | Soil microbial communities from a riparian zone of the East river system, Colorado, United States - H3a2 | ecosystem: Environmental > Terrestrial > Soil > Riparian zone | place: USA: East River... | reverse complement strand
GACGTGCTCGCCTAGTTTGATTAAACCGAGCCAGGATTCCGGGACGTAAACGCGCACCCAGAGATGGCCGGTCAATAACAGCGTGGCCGCCTCACGATTCGGAGGCAGCACATCGCCAACTTTGACGCTGAGCACCTCCAGAATGGAATCGGCTGGTGCGATGACCTGCATTTCCGCTAACTGCGCGTCGATGTCGGCCAGCTGTGCACGCGCCTGCGCGACACGCATCTTCGCCGCGGCGACATTCTTCTCCTGTGTTTTCGAGGAGCTTTCCGCACGTTCAGCATCACTTGAGGAAACGACTCTTCGCTTCAATAAATCCTGCTGGCGCCGTGCTTCATCCTGCAAAAACTGGACCTGCGCTTCCTGCGCGTCCGCATCGTGAATTGCCGTATCGATTTGCGCGGCGGCAAGTTCGCGGCGTGCTCGCAGCTCTGACGCATCCAGTTGAACGATCACCTGGCCTTCGTGCAAGCGATCGCCTTCCCACGCGAGAATTTTCTCTACGCGTCCAGCTGCGCGCGGGCCGACGTGCGCTTCGTCCACCTCGATCGTTCCCGAGACCGCGTTCTTTCGAGTGTTACACGCGCAAAGAAAGATCGACACTGCGAGCGCGGCGAAAGCCCAAAACGTCTGATTTCGGACGAACGATTTTCTCACCAGTCGCATTGGAGCAGCCAAAGGTTCGATCAGCCGATGGTGCGGCCCCGTCGGGTCAGCGCGCCTTCGAGAATAATTTTGAGAATTCCGGCGAACCCCTCTTTCGGCGTCATGCCTAACTCCTCCATCTTCAATGGATTCATGATTGCCTGAACGATGGCGAGCAGAATCTCGATCGTGAGCTTGGCCGGAACGTCTTTGCGCACCATTCCCGCGCGTTGACCCTCAATGAAAAGTTTTCCGAAGAAGCGCTCGATTAAAGCAGCTCGCCGACGCTCGATAACTTTGAACACGTGCGGCGCTTTCTGTCGCATGTCGCGAACGAACGGCGGCTTAATCTCATCCAATTCGCGTTGCATGTTGGCTAGCAGTTCGTGCAGCGCCGCCGAGAAATCGTGCGGATGCGCGCGCGCGATTTCGTTCAGTTTCGCTTCGACGCCAGCAAACTTGTCGGTCAGCACCGCCTCGAGTAATTCGATTTTCCCTGGGAAATGGGCATACAGTGTCTTCTTGCTGATTCCCAACTCCTCCGCGAGCTCATCCATCGTCACGCTTCGGAATCCGTGGCAGAAGAAATGTGCACGAGCCGCTTCGACAATTCGTTGCTGGCCGAACTCGTTCTTTCGGTTGCGCGGCGGCGCTTTCTTTGGGCGTTTCACGTCAATGTTGTCCTGCTGCCGATCGCGTAACAGGTGTCGAGAGCTTTGAATGAAAAGAGCACGCCGAGAGGAACAAAACTATTTTCTTCATGGGCGTGCTACACCGGCGAAGTAATCGTGCGACATTTGTATAAGCTCCAGTGCCGGGGCCAAATCGTTTTCGTTGCGGACGACGAACGTTATGTAGCCTCGTTCAGGCGCCCAGCGATGCGAACGCGCTTTGCCTTCGGCAAGAACTCGCTCTTGATTTTCTCTCGCTAATCGAATGTCGCAATGACCATGCCCATGGATGTGCATGAACATGGTTCGTCCGACAAAAAAGGCATCTTCGTGAATACCTGCGTTCTGCCGCTCGGTCACACCCTGGAGACTGAGAATTGTTTGCCGCAATTCCTGCTGAAGCTCTTTTCGCGATTTCATGCTATTTTTCGTTTCCTGCTAACTGTAGATCTACTTAGGAAACTATTCCAGTATATTTAGTTTCCTAGCAACCGAAAACTTGTTCCCATGGCGCTGAGTTGTCGCGCACATCCAAACAGCGATCATCGAGATCGCTAGATCGGCAGTTGGTGTTAGTCTGACCGGCTCTGCTCCGACAATCAGACCGATGTATTAACCGGGCGGTTAGCTGGCGGCTGGTTGCATTTGTTTCGATCGTTTCTTACAGCGCAGAAGCTCGATCGATAATCCGACAAAGAGCAGCAGCGTGGCAAAAAATGTATTGCCGTAAAGCTGCGCGCCGCGGGAAAAAAACAACCCGAGAGCAAGCAGCGCCATCGCGGGCAGACTCCACCACAGAATCGCAGAATGCTTTGCAGCAAGCACGAGTTGCGTTACGACGGCAAACGGCAGCATCAGCCAGGAATAGAAGTAGCCGAACGAAAGTGGTGTAACCATCAGCATCAATAAAAGGAGCAAAGCGAACTCGATCGCATCGGTCTCCACGGTTCGCATATCCCGCCGTGGCATTACCGCGATGAACACGCTGCCCAACGCCAGTGCGATGCCAACAACGATTGCATTTACGACCGAAAATTTGAGATTCGCCAAGTTCACGTAAATCGGCTGATGCGGAGCAGAGGCAGCATCGGCATCAACGTGGCGAAGCAAGCGATTGCTGACCCCAACCAGAGATTGATTTTTCCACGTGTAGCTGCGCATAGGTCGCTGTCCCACGCTGGTTTCACTGTATTTTAGCATTCCGGCCCTCCACTTCTCAATGTCGCGCCACGCTCGTTCAAAGCCTCGGAATGGCGCCGGTAGAATGAGAACTAAAAATACAAGCGTCACGACAAGGCTGACTGCTGCTATCCAATAGCGCCGGTAAAGTAGATAAACGATCGCAATTACCGGAAAAGCTTTGATGGCCGCAGCAACTGCAATCAGACTGCCGGTGACAGTTTCGTGGTTCGCGCGCAGAGAAAAAAAAGCGCCAAGCATCAGCGCGAGCAAAACAAGGCTCGGCTGGCCGAGGTGATAACTGGACCAGATATAAACGATCACCAGCAGATTCGGAATTACGTAGAGCCAAACATTTCTCGCTCCGGCCATTCCTCCTGCGAGGATGGCACTCAGCCGGGCACTATAAAACCAGGCCGCAGAATTGATCGCGACCAGGAGAAGAATCAACCCTCCTTGTCCGAGGAGGCTTGCACCAGCGAGAAACAGCGCGCAGGGCGGCGGATACATGAAATCGTACTTCCCAGAGCGAAGAAAATAAATTTCATGGCCTGCGAGGACATGTTGGCCGGTTTCGTACCAAAGTTTGTAATCAAAGAGAGTGCGGCCCCGGAAGTAGCGCAGAAGCGGAAGAGCAGAAAACACAATCGCCGTTACGACAAAAATCCATGCGAACGCGCACAGGCCTTGCGGGCTGTTGAATCGCCGGACGAGACCAGGCCAATCAGGCGGCGCTGGGAGTCGCGGAAATGAAACGCGCCTTTTCAAGAATGTTCGCATGCAATCCCGGTTAGCCCCAAAGCGCCAGAACACTGCCGCACTCCAAAACGTGGCCGTCCTTGCGCACAGCACCCAACTGCATTTAGGAGTGCGGCGCTGCGGCGCCGCTTTTCGAGAACTCGCAGAAAACCTCGTGGCTCGTACTGCCGAAGCTTTTCATGTTTTCGACGGCGTGCTCGCTGTGCGGCTCGAAGCATTCTTTGGTGCCGCATCATTGCTGGTTGATGGTTGAAAGGTGATGGTTAATAGCCTGACTGTTGGCCTGGAAAAAACAAAAAGCCATGCGCGCAGGGCAGCATGGCGTCAGTGCTGAGACTGGCTTTGCTCTCTGTGGCGGCATTACCCGGCTTCAGGTTTAAAGGGTTCGTTCCGTTCCGAACGTCTCAGCCAGCCGAGCCAGCGCCCGTGCGATTGCAAAGCGAGTGTGGGGGATGAGCCCGATGAAGTCAATGCCGAAGTCCCGCAGGAAAAGGCTCAAGACTCAACCCCTCAAGCCCTCAAGGAAGGTTCAAGCTCCAAAACTCAAAGAGCGAACGACTCGAAGCGCGCATCGGGGCCGCGTTTCTCAGTTGAAATTTGAGCGTTTCCTGAACCTTGATGTTTGGACCTTGGACTTTACCGGCCAGCTTTGCCTTTGCACTTGCGCTTGCAATCACGAACCGCCATGATCGCGGCACCATCGGAAGCTTCTTTAGGAAAACGCGGCCATGAGCCTGTCCCCCCACCTGCTATGTGAAGAAGAAGCCCATCCTCGGGGCAAGATCCTGAGGTTCGCGGGCGAGGCAGACTTCCTCGCCGTGCCGGCGGTGCGCCAGTTGCTCAAAAAGCTGCTAGGGCAGCGCATCCCGTTTCTCATCGTGGACCTCTCTGGGGTAACGTTTCTTAACACGCCATTCTGGGCGGCCCTCCAACGCTACCAAATTGACGGGCACCCGAATTCGCGGCTTGCGCTCTGCGGCATGAATGAGGCGCTGAAGGCGGCCTTCGACATTAACGGCGTCGGTCTGGGGTCGGCCGAGGGTGGATGCATCGCAGTATATGAAACTCTTGACTCGGCGCTGGCCGCGGCGCCATCGACGCCATGAGAGCTGGCGGCGAATATACTTATGCAGGACTGAGCGCGTCGCTGTGTAGGGGCGCGTTCGAGCGTCCGTGGCTACCGCTGAGCATGTGGAAGGCGTTCTTTCGGCGGTCGCTGATCATCGGCGTGCGGGCGGTGCCCACGGTGTTCCTCATGGCGTTCTGCGTAGGATCCGTCCTAGCGATGGTGCTGGTAGAGCAGCTCCAAGAGTTGAGCATGGAGGAGACCGTGCCACGGCTCATCTGGATCATCCTCAACCAGCAGCTCGCGCCCATGCTCGCGGCGGTGGTCTTCATCGGGCGGAGCGTGTCCGGCTCGGCGGCGGAACTGGCGAACATGAAAATCGGGGAGGAGATCAAGGCGCTGGAGACTATGGGCGTGGATGTCTCGCGCTACCTGCTTCTGCCGGTGCTGGGAGCCTTCCTCGTGATGCTGCCGGTGATGGAGATCTACACCGTGGGTGTGGGGCTACTCGGAGCACACGGAGTGTGCTCGCTGGTCATGGGCATGGACGGAAAGCAGTTCGTTCTGCGAGCACTGGTCCCCCCGCGGATGCAGGACGCGTTCATCGGCGTGGGCAAGTCGGCGGTTTTTGCGGTAGTGGCTGCGATGATCGCCTTCCGCAAAGGGCTGAACGCCACTGGCGGGTCGGACGCAGTCGGGCGTGTGGCAACGGCGGCCGTGGTGTCTTCACTCGCGGCGGTGACGCTTGTCAACGCTGTCATCACGGGGCTGCAGAATGTTTTGATTGCGGCGCGGTTGATGAACAAGTGAGTAACGAAGCAACTAGTCAATAGCCAGTAGTAACGAGTGGGAACGAGTTAAACACGCGTGAGTGATGGGTTATCACATTCAACTGCTAACTAAGTCCTCCGACCTGATAACTGATTACTGCTCATCCCGCTCATGACCCCGCCGCCTCCCGCGCCCACGCCCGCCGCCAAGCCACTGCTCGTAGTGCGGAATTTGGTCAAGGCGTTCCCAAACGGCGCCAACGTGCTCAACGGCGTGAGCCTCGATGTCTTCGCCGGCGATGTTTTCACCGTCCTCGGCGGGTCCGGCTGTGGGAAAAGCACCCTGCTGAACATCCTCATCGGCGTGGACGAACCCACCTCCGGCACCGTGCATGTCCTCGGCCAAAACATCCACAGCCTTCCCCGGCGCCAGCGCAAGAGGCTCATGCGGGATGTGGGCGTGCTTTTCCAGTCTGGCGCCTTGCTTCAGAGCCTCACTGTTGCGGAAAACGTGGCCCTGCCCTTCCAACAGCATCATCCCAAGATCTCGCGGGACCACGATCTTCTCGAGGACACCGTGCTCATGAAGCTGCGTGCCGTGAAGCTCGACGCCCATGCGCAGAAGTATCCGCGCGAGCTTAGCGGCGGTATGAAGAAACGCGCCGCCCTCGCCCGTGCCCTCGCACTGGACCCAAGGCTGCTCATCAGCGACGAGCCCACCTCCGGCCTCGATCCCGTGAGCACAAAGGAGATTGACGACCTAACTATCACGCTGAGCCGCAAGAGCGGCACCACGGTGGTGGTGGTCACCCACGACCTGCTGAGCTTCCAGCGTATCGCCACCCGCGGCATCATGCTGGGCGCGGAGCGCGACGGAGCGCTGCGCGGCACGGTGCTGCTCGCCGGGAGCCGTGAGGATTTTTTTGCCAGCGAGCATCCGCTGGTGCGGGGCTTCTTCCATTTGGAGGAAGGAGGCGCCGTGCAGGGTTGAGAGATGAGAGTTGAGAGTTAAGAGTATGAACGTGACTGAGGTAAGCCTATTTCATAGTCTTAATCTTAGTCGGTATTAGGAATATGAACAGGATTCAGGCACAACTCATCAACTCACCGCACCCCAGCCCACCATGAACCGGAAATTCGTCAGATCAGTCCGCGCCCTTTACGAGGCGATGCTCGTGCTGGTCGTTATCGCGTCCGCCGCGCTGCTCATTGGCGCGCTGTATTACGCCTTGAAGGTGGGCTCGCGGGGAGGGGTTCGCTTCGATGCGGCCTTCAATGAGGTGGGCGGGATCAAGGAAGGCTCCAGCGTGCTCTTCAAGGGCATGCCGGTGGGAGCGGTCGGGAAGATGCGTTATGACGCAGCCACGGACAAAATCCTCGTGCGCATTGAAATTACCAAACAGGTGGACGTGCCCGCCAACATCAAACCGTACGTGGAGAAGTCGCTCATGGGCCAGTCGAACATCGCCCTGCGAACTGAGCAGCAGACCGGCATGAAGGAACTGCTCGCCGACGTGGTGCGCCGGCTTCAGGGAGGCGACAAAGATGGACTTTACCGCGTCGACGGCGTCGAACTGAGCCGGCTGGATGCCATCAAGCCCGGCCTCGACGCAAAAGGCGACGCGGCGATCGACGACGCCACGAAGACTATGCACCGGACGGCCGAGCTCGCTGAGCAGAGCAACGCCGCTCTAACCAAGGCGAGCCAAGACCTTGAGAAAGTGGCGGCGACCCTCGACCAAGCGGGCCAAGCGGTCATCCGCAGCGAAACGACCCTCAACCAGGCGGGCCAGGCGATCATCCGCAGCGAAAGCCACATCAAGAAACTCGGCAGCGCTTCGGAAAAACTCGGAAGTGCGTCGGACAATGTGAACGGTTTCATCCAGGTGCTGAAGGTCAAACCCAGCGCCCTCGTCTGGGGCTTGAGCGACCAGCAGCGGACCATGATGAATCAGGCTCCGGCAACTAGGCGGCCATCCGCCACGCCGGTTAGAAAGTGACCACCCCGCCGCCAGATTCCAGTGCGAAAAGCCACGGCTTGCTGGTCGAGACGCTACTCGGCGTCGCCGCCTCGCTGAGCGCGTCCTCGGACTTCGATACGCTGCTGGCGAATATCCTGCAAGGCGCGCACGAGGTGATGCGCTGCGCCGCGTGCTCCATTTCACTGCCGGATGCCGCGACAGGCGATCTCCTCATCCACAGCACCCAGCGCGGCTGGCGCAAAGAGGGGCCGTGGCGTCTGCCGAAGGGCCAGGGCATCGCGGGCCGGGTCTTCGAAACCTGCGAGCCTGTGAACACGGCGGACGCCACGCAGCACCCCGCGCACTACAAGCGCATTGGAGTGGACGCCGGGCTGCCTACCCAGGCGCTTTTAACTATTCCACTCATGGATGGCGCGTCATGCCGCGGTGTCATGCAGGCCATGAATCCGCGGGACCGCGCCCAATTCAGCGCGGAGGACATGCGCATCTTCATGGCCTTCGGCTCGCTGGTTTGTGTGACACTGGGTCGCCGGCAGGCGGAGGAGGAGGCCAGGGCACGCGCCGTGCAGGAGGCCGAGCGCCGGGCCGAGCTGGAGCTTGCGCGCCAGGTGCAGGCCACCTTCCTGCCGGAGCCGGACGCGGAGCATGGGCCGCTGCGCATTCGGGCTTTTCTCGAACAGGTCACCGGAATCGGCGGTGATTGTTATTTTTTCCACGCGCCGCAATCGCACCTCCTCTTCGCTGGCGTCGGCGATGTTACGGGCAAGGGATCCTCCGCCGCGCTGGACATGGCGAGGCTCACCACGCAAATCGAGATGGCGGCCTCACGCTGCACGCCGGAATCCTTCGCCGGATGGCTTGTCGAATTGAACAACGTGCTCTACGAGGCCATGCACGCGGATGACAACGCCGTGGCGCTCACGGCGCTTCTGTTCGACACCGGGCTCCGCCGGGTTCATGCGGCGGCGTTCGCACAACACCCGCCACTCTACCGCGACCATGCCACCGGAACGTGGCGCGAGCTGGCTTGTCCGCGCCAAGGCTTTTTTGGGCAGCGCCGCCTCTCCGCTTGCAACACCATCACCATCCCGCTGGCTGCCGGCTCGCACTGGCTCGTACATTCTGATGGCATCACGGAGGCCACCGCCGCCGCGGGCGGCCAGCTTGCCCGTGACGGGCTGGTGAGCCTGCTTGAATCCCACGATTGGACGAACGCACGCGCCCTCGACCTGATCGTGGACACTTGGCGGAAGAATCTCGCCAGCGGCGCACGTGACGACGCCACCCTCCTGCTTATAGAAGATCGCACAACGACGCCCCCGCGTGAATTCACCGCTGTCTGCACCGCGGAGAGCATCCGGGCGGCACGCACCTTCTTTGAGCAGTGGGGCCGGTTCGCGGGGATCCCGGAAGACATGCTGCTCAAGCTGCTGGTCGGTTGCGATGAGGTCCTCACGAACGTCATCAAACACGCATACGGCCTGGAAAAACCTCCCGGCCCGCTCTGGTGCGGCACTGAGATCTCAGCCTCCCTCATCCGCTTCATCATCCGGCATCACGGCGTGGGCATCACGCAGGAACAGGCCGCCGCGCAGGCGGATGCTCGCTCCCGCAAGGAAGGCGGCCTCGGCTTGGCGCTCGTGCGCCGGGTGTTCTCGCACGTGCAGTTCTCCGCGGACGACGAACGGGGATCGGAGATTGTGCTCGAGAAGGAACTGTAGCGACCGTGGCCTGACTCCTCCGAAACTAGGGCCTTGCACAGACAGGAGCAACGGGTTTTCGCGCATCAAGCACCTCTGTGGCGCACATACGCCTCGCCTAAACGGCTGAGCGCTTTGGGGGGTCATGGCCGACTACCGCGCCCTTCATCGTCAGAGGCGTCGCCCGCCTGCCACGCGTGATTTTCACCCATGCGTTGCCGCGCAGGCGCTGCAAGACCACGGCGGGTTCCGCCTGGGCATGATGCAACCCCTGCCAGAGATAGCGCCACAGGTGTTTCCGCACCGCCTCAACGTCCTGCGCTCCTTCCAACTCCTCGGCATACGTCGCCGGACTGATCCACAAGGGTGCCCGCCGGTCCTTGGGCTTTCATAAAAGTGACTATGAAATGCCACACTAGCTTTCAAAGATAGCGGCGACCGAAACAGGAGCTTCTCATTCGTTTTGCGCGCTGGCGGCGGTGGGCGGACGTGCCTTGTGCCAGTCTGTGCTCTGCTCGTATGCATATGCGATTTGCAAAATACGCGCTTCATCCAGCGGCTTACCTAACAATTGCATTCCGATCGGCAGGCGTTGTCCATCCATGTCGGCAAAACCGCACGGCACGCTGATTCCGCAGATTCCCGCCAGGTTAGCTGCGATGGTGAAAATATCGGCGAGATACATTTGCAAAGGATCGGCGACGCGTTCGCCTAACTTGAACGCTGGAACTGGCGAGGTCGGCGAAACCAGTGCGTCAACTTTTTCGAAAGCTCCGGTAAAATCCTGGCGAATCAGCTCACGCACTTTTTGCGCGTGCAAATAATAAGCGTCGTAATAACCGGAGCTCAAAACATAAGTGCCGAGAATGATGCGCCGTTTTACTTCCTGCCCGAAGCCTTCTCCACGAGTGCGGCCATAAAGATCGAGGATATCCTTCGGATTTTCCGCCCGATATCCGTAACGGATGCCATCAAACCGAGCGAGGTTGGTCGAAGCCTCGGCCGTGGCCACAATGTAATAGACCGCAATCGCGTATTCAGTAGTTGGCAACGAGACTTCAACAATTTCCGCGCCCAACGAATTCATCTGTTTCACCGCGGTATCGATTGCAGTTTTGACCTGTGGATCAATCCCTTCGATCAGATATTCCTTTGGCAAGCCCAACCGAACTCCGCGCAAATCTTCTCCGAGCCTCGCGGCATAGTCAGGCACCGGCTCGTTCAGAGAACTGGAGTCCTGCGGATCATGACCCGCAATCGCGTTCATGATCAGCGCGGCGTCGTTAACGGTTTTCGTCAACGGCCCGATTTGATCGAGTGATGAAGCAAACGCGACCAGACCGAATCGCGAAACCCGCCCGTAAGTCGGCTTAAAACCAACAACACCGGAAAGCGCAGCCGGTTGCCGAATCGAGCCACCAGTATCCGATCCCAGTGCACCGAAAGCTGCGTCCGCGGCAACTGCGGCTGCCGAACCGCCACTGGACCCACCAGGGACGCGCGACAAGTCCCAGGGATTGCGCGTCAATTTCATGGAAGAATTTTCGGTGGATGAGCCCATGGCGAACTCGTCCAGGTTGGTTTTGCCAAATGGAATCGCACCCGCTGCGCGCAATCTTCGAACTACGGTGGCATCATAGGTGGCCCGATAATTTTGCAAAATCTTCGATGCGCAAGTGCACGGCTGACCCATGACGTTGATGATGTCTTTGATTGCAAGCGGTACGCCGCCGAGCGGAAGATCGACGTTCGACTTCTCCGCCTCTCGAGCAGCAGCCTCCGTGTCGAGCGACAGATAAGCGCCGATTTTCGGATCAACGGTTTCAATGCGAGCTTGGAGCGCATCGATCACCTGCCGCGCGGAAACTTCGCGGCGACGCAACAACGACTGCAGATCGGCGATGTTCAGCGCCGGCAGATCTTTCTCCGTCATTCGACGACTTTCGGGACGATAAAAAGGCCGTTTGCCTGTCGGGGCGCGTTGCCTAGCGCTTCCTCCGCTGTGAACCAGTCACGCGGCGCGTCCTCGCGAAAGACATTATGAATTGGAAGGGCGTGCGCCGCCGCTTCCACATGGCTTACGTCGGCTTGATGAAGCTTTTCGACGTACTTGAGCACATCGCTCAGTTGCCTCTGAAAAGCTTTGGCTTCGGCGTCCGTTAGATTTATCCGCGCGAGCCTGGCAACGTCCGCGACATCAAGGTCGGAATTCCTGGCCATGATTGTCGCTCAAGAATGCAGATGGCTGATAAGCCACATCACAGCGGCCGCCAGCGCCATCAAAAGAAATAGAAAAATTACCCGGCCTTCCCGTCGCACTTTGCGCAGCGAACGAGGCCTTCGCGTACTGCGGCCGGCATCGATGGCGTGGCCACCTTCCATTGCTAGCGAGACGTGGAATCGCTTCTCCGGGTTGTTGCCTTTTGCGTCGTATTTCCGGGTTTGCGCTGGAGACTTGTTCGGGGTCGCCCGCCCCTTTGTGACCATGCGCTCGAGTTTGTCGAGCTTCTCACGCAGCTCCGCTTCCTGTCGTGTTATTTCTTGTTGCCTGTAGCGAAGCGGCGTGTTCGATCTGCGCGAACGACGAAACATCCCCATCACCGGCTCGCCATCCAAAAGAAAAGCGCAAGCGCAACAGCGCCAAAGATAATCAGCGGCAAGGTGAGAGCGACGCCAATCTGCAACCACTGAGCAAACGAACGCCCGTTGCTGCTTTCATAAGCTTCTGGCGCGACGTCAGGCAACGCGATCTCGCCAGGTGTTGCGCCCGCTGCTTGTAACCGGCTGCTTTGCTCGCCGTACTCGGTCCGCGCGTCATCCACCGTGCTCAAAGCCCGGCTCAGCTCCTTGTGCAAATCTGCGGGGTTCCAGCTTCTGGGATCGATCGCTTCAATTAATTCCAAATGTTGAGAGAAACTTTCCCGGGTCGCCCGGATTTGCTCCAGTCGATTTTGCGCACTGTACGCTTCTCGCTCGAGCACAACCAGCGCGCGTGTCAATTTGTCGGCCATTTCCGTCCGCCCATTCTCCAGTTCGTCCTGGCGTCGGCTTAATTCTTCCAATTCGCGCTTCTGTTTTTCGATCTGCTCCTGCTGGCGCTTCAGCTGGAGCAGTTGCTCCTGCGCTTTTTGCACCTGTGAATCCAGATGCTCAGTAGAAATTGCTTCGTCCCCGCTCAACTCCAGCATTTGTTCAATCGGTCGAATTTTTTCCGCCATGATTAAGTCGAGACCCCGGTCCGGGCTCGCCGTAGCGCATATTAAATGGCTGACTCGAGAATTCCAGATATTTCCGTCAATAAACGCGCGAAAATTTTTTGCGCAGCGAGCAGATTGGGCAGCGACACGGTGTTGGAAGGTGGCATTGGAAGTCAGGCATCTTGCCTGATTCGGCAGTCGGGCTTCTAGCCCGACGTGATTTCGCCGAGCAAGATGCTCGTCAGCCGAGTGAAGCTGGCAGCTTCACTTCCGAGCTTTTGCCTCAGCGCCCCGGCATCATCTCGAGAAGAAAACCCCTGAGATATTCGGTTTCAGGAATTGTCGGGAGAATAGGATGATCACGTGCCTGCTCGAACCGGCGCATGCGTCTCGCGGAACGCCGGGCATCTACAAGCGCGTCGGCGATTGTGTCGGAGAATGCTGCATCGCTCACGTGGTGCGAGCATGAAAAGGTCGCCAGCAAACCGTCTTTCGACAGCAGTTTAAACGCGCGCATGTGCAATTCCCGATAACCGCGCAACGCATCGCGCACTCCGCTTTTCGTCCTCGTAAACGAAGGCGGATCGAGAACAATCAGATCGTACTGTGCCTCCGCCTTTTCGGCCGCGCGAAGGAATTGAAAGACATCCTGCTCGATCCATTGCGCCTTCAGCTCATTATGCGCCGCGTTTCGTTTCGCTGTGCCAATGTTCTCGCGATTTTCTTCAACGGCGGTCACATCCGCTGCGCCTGCGCGCGCACACGTCAACGCAAATGCTCCTTGGTTTGCAAAGCAATCCAGGACGCGTCGGTCGCGGGCGTATCCCGCGACGGTTCCGTAATTATATTTCTGGTCGAGATAGAAACCGGTCTTTTGACCGTGCAACAGATCGACTTCGAACTTTATGCCTTCGATTTCGATCGCTGTTTGCGATGGAGTTCCGCGCAAAATGCCTCTACGTAACTCCAATCCCTCTGCGTTGCGGATTGGCGCATCGTTTCGTTCGATGATGATAACATTGCCGAACAGTTCGACCATCGCAGTCGTGATCGAATCTTTTCGGAGATCCATGGCGAGCGTGAGAGTCTGCAAAACGAAATGATCGCCGTAGCGATCGATGATGACGCCGGGCAGACCGTCACTCTCGCTCCACACAACGCGACGCAGCTTTGGATCGACCTTCCGGCGGTCGCGGTACTCGGAAGCTTGCGCGATTCGGCGCCTAAAGAAATCGGGATCGAGATCCTGACGGCGCCGCGAGAACCGACGCGCCACGATTTGTGATTTAGAATTGTAAATGGCGCTCCCAATTAAACGGTCCTTGCCGTCCTTCAGTGAAACCACGTCGCCATCCGTTGGAGTGCCAAAAACCTTGAGGACTTCACTGGAAAATACCCAATCATGTCCGTGTAAAATTCGCGCACGCGGTTTGACAACGATTCCGGCCATAGAAGGAATTCAACGTCCAATACCCCATTCACCTTCGCAACGCTTCCGCGCATCCAACCGCCCGACTGTCAACGCCCAAGTGTCATTCCGAGCCTTTCGACTTCGCTCAGGACAGGCTCCGTCGAGAACGGAGCGGGTTGGGAAGCCGCGACATAGAC
>Ga0193713_1000475_pt1 | contig 13581 bp, 9 predicted proteins | sample H3a2metaG_FD_143054 | JGI IMG/M metagenome (GOLD analysis project Ga0193713, IMG submission 143054) | Soil microbial communities from a riparian zone of the East river system, Colorado, United States - H3a2 | ecosystem: Environmental > Terrestrial > Soil > Riparian zone | place: USA: East River... | reverse complement strand
GGTGGAGTTGGGAACCATTGCGCTGACGAGTACAGTTGCCAACGATGCTCACGAACAGAAGCAGATTATCTTCGATCCGATTCCGCGCCTGGATGGGATCGAGCCTTCGGACGACCCGCTGCTTGAGTTGAGGGCCGCGGTTTATCTGATTAGCGGAAGGCGGAGGCGCGCTGCTCCGGGGCAGTGAGTCTAAGCAGAAAAGCCAGGAAAGTACGAATGGAGTGAATGGGATGAGCGACATAGAAGGCAAAGCTGTGAGGGTAGCAGCGAGCGAGTGTGGGCAACGAGTGAGTTTCAATTAAGAAGGATGAACGGTGATATTCGGGAGCAGAGAACGCCCAACGCCCAACATCCAACATCGAACGCCGAATGATCCAGGCCGCGGTCAGAACCGTCGGCTACAGATTTTTTCCTGACTTCCTGGCTTCCCGATTCGTTCTTCCGCGCGACGGCGAGAACGCGGTCAGGCGGGTTGAAGCTTCGAAGTGTTCTGAATGACGATCGTTGGGTTTGGGTTCGGCGACGGCACTGGCAATCCTTGTTCGCGTAACAGCTTAATGTGATCGGCCATCCCCCAACGCGCTTTGTACAGACAATCTTCAATCGAGTGACCGATACCGGTGAACCCATCCAGATCGGCAGAATAAAAGCCAAAAAAATCTGGATCTTCGGTAGCTTCGATAATGAGCGAGTAAGGCAGCGTGATCATCGGGAGCAGCGAATGATAACCACGAATCGACACGAATTGTTGCGAGGTCAATCCAAGATCCGTTCGAGCAGCCGCACCCAGTTCGCGGAATTTCATCCAACGGCACGATAGCAAGATGGCAGAAAAGAGTGCAAGCTGCCTTAAGAATCAGGATGACCGACAACGGTGGTTGTAACCACACGCGCGTCAATAAATCCATCCGCGGAAAAATCTGCGACGAGTGAATGATTGCCATCCGGGCAGAAGTTTCTTCGCGCTGCTCAAAGGGGTGACTATTCGGCTCGGATGGACGGCGGCGCAGAGACCCGCCTTCGCGCGAGCCACCTTCGCAAGGCTTCGGCGAGCCAGGGGCTACGGCGCGGCAGGCCCGTGACAGCGCGAGAATTGCGAGGAGCGCGTTCGCGAACGATGGGAAGGGTATGTCGCTCTCGCTTAAGCTCGGACTGATCCAGGAGAGTGATCCGCCTTCGATAAAGCGCTACGGCGCGGCAGGCTAGTGACGAGTGACATGTGAAGAGTGACGAGTTGCGGAGCAGAACTCAGAGATCAGAAGCGACGGCGCGACGGTCGGCTTTAGAGTACACCGGGAAGGCCTCAACTCCCTTCATCATTCTCACCCCGCTCGGGAGGCAAAAATATTCTGGGCCATGCCGTTGTTGTAGCGCGCCACTCCGATAATCGATCGGCCGTCGTCGGCGAGAGTGACTTCTGTTCTGCCGGCGTTGCCGTAGATATCCATGAAGTCGAGAATCGCCTGTCGGCCTACAATCGTTCCCTGGCCCCAGGTCGTTCTCGTGGCAACGCCGAAGACGTTAACGAACGATTCCGCCGTAATCATCGCTCCGTTCTGCTGGATGATTACGTACGAGCTGTCTGGGTTGTTCCATGTTCCGGCGAATTGCGCGAATGATGGTGGAGGTGGCGGCGGGGACGGCTTCCACTTGTTGGAATCATCTTCATCTTCCTTTCCGTCGTCAGGTAGAGGGGCCGCGGGTGGACGGAGGGCCTCCTTGATTTCGTTGCAGATTTGCACCAATGCCTTGTTCACCTGCCATTTTTCAAGGCTGTCTAATGGCGATTCTGGCGAATAGGCGGCCTGGTAGTTCGCTATTTCCGTTTCCTTCCACAAGCAATCGCTGATCGGGATCCAGATAATCTTGAGTCCCTTGGTGCGCGCTGATTCCAACAGCTCCGGAACTTCCTCACTGGCGATAAAGTCCGAGGCGAGAAAATTCTGGCTGACGAGCAAGACCGCGGCTTTGGCTTCGCTCAACGCTTTTTCAATATTATCTTTCCACTTCGCACCGACGCGAATCTTGGTGTCGTCCCAGCAGGAGATGGTCTTATTGCGAAGGAGGGGCTTGAGCGTTTTTTGCAGGAGATCGAGCCACTCCTTGTCGTCGTGGCTGTAGCTGATGAATACGTCGTTACTCATGGACATGCTGGTGTGATAGTCTGCGTGGATTCCATTTTGGCGGACAAGAAAGGGAAAATAAACATTAAACCACGCGATCCGTGCTCGATGATGTAGGAGCGAGACGATCTGGATCTTCGATCATGCCTCTTCTTCGTCCACAGATTGCGCAGATTTACACAGGTTGAATGCAGAGAAGGGCGTTGTGCCGAGGAGCGAAAGCTTTCGGAGTTCGCGTGCTCGCGACTGTTGTCGGAGTCGCCCAGCACAAAGCGTATCAGGATGTCACGCGCAGAAACCAGCATCTCTGGTGGCAATGAAATGAAGAGTGAAAATTGCACGAACAATTTGACGCACCTTCACATATTGTTTACATTTTTGCCATATGGGTCAGACAATTACTTTTCGTCTGACAAAGAAACTGGCGGATTGGATCGAGCAAACCGCGGCGCGGATCGGCGTGTCTCAAGGGAAGTTGATCCGCGACCATCTTGAGCGCGCCCGGCAAAGCGACAACGGTGCGCGCAAATTTATGCGGTTTGCCGGCGTCATTCGCGGTGGCCCGCGCAACTTGTCGACGCGCAAGGGATTCTCGAAAAAGTGAGAGGAATTGCGGACACCGGCCTGCTGGTGGCATTGGTGAATTCGCGTGACGCGCATCATACATGGGCACTGCGCGTTGCCGAGCAAGTAGCCGAACCTCTCCTTACGTGCGAGCCGGTCCTGGCTGAAACTGCGTTTCACCTTGGCAACGTCGAATTGATTCTGGAGATGGTGTCCGAAGAATTCGTTGCGCTCGCTTTTGATTGTAACGATCATCTGCCGCAGCTGATGGCTCTAGCCAAACGCTATGCCGATCGTCGACCGGATTTGGCCGATCTGTGTTTGATTCGGATGAGCGAACTATTCCCAAATCACAGTATCATCACCGTGGATCAAGACTTTCGCGTTTACCGCCGGAACAAACGCGAGGTGATTCCGCTGATCTGCCCGCCTTGAATCCGAACTCGCCAACCATCTGAGAATGACAGATCGCGACGCGCGCGTTAAAAAGCTTCCGCGAATGGTGTGCTTGGGATAGGTTATTTGGTCATGACTTGTATCGGTAAAGTCTCTAAAGGAAAAGTCGTGTTGCCGGATGGAGTTAATCTGCCGGATGGGACGGCTGTCCCGGTGGATACGATCGAGGTGGAGTCTGCTTCTCGACCGGCCGTGAATTCAAAGTTTTCGCAATTCATCGGGATGGCCGATGATCTCCCGTCCGATCTCGCGGAGAATCTCGACCATTATCTGCACGGCCATCCGAAGAAATGAAGGCCGTCTTCGCCGACGCCTTCTATTTTGTCGCTTGTCTCAATCGCGCCGATCAGCATCACAAAAAAGCGGCTTCCTTCGCGTCGCAGAACCAACGGCCGATTGTCACGACGACCTGGGTTCTGACGGAAGTCGCAGACGCATTTGCCGCTTCGACCGCCCGGGATAGGATCGCCGGATTTGTCGCGGCGTTGGGAGGGCGACGTGAACACAAAGATAGTTCCAGCAACGCAGGCGCTGTTTCACCGCGGACTGGAGCGTTACGCCGCGCGTCCGGACAAAGATTGGACTCTGACCGACTGTATCTCCTTCGTCGTAATGGAGGACGAAGGAATAACAGATGCGCTGACCGGCGATCAACATTTCGTGCAAGCCGGTTTCAAGGTACTGCTCTCGACTTAATTCATCGCACCGACTTATAGGAACAAAGTGCGCGACGGCTGGCAGCCAGCGCCAACAGGCCAGCGGCCCGTTCGACTTCGCTCAGGGCAAGACTCTGTGCTCCCCGGACACAGAAAAGATTCATCTGATGATTCGTGTTCATTCGTGTGGATTGAAACTCGTTCGGCTCCCGCTCTCACTCGCTGCTACCCTCGCAGCTTTACCTTCTATCTCGGAAATCCCTTTCCTCGATTCGTGGTTAAGGTGTTGCGCGAGGCATCGAACGAGGAGACACTGCGCGCTTTCCGCAATGCTGACCGTTTCACAACTTTCAAAATCTTTCGCCGGCCGGGCGCTCTTTGACGACGTCTCGCTCCAGGTCAATCGTGGCGACCGGATCGGATTGGTTGGCCCCAATGGGGCCGGCAAATCAACGTTGTTTGCGCTCCTGCTCGGTGATGTCTCGCCCGACAAAGGAACGATCGCGATCGAGAAGAACGCAACGATCGGATTTCTTCCGCAGGAAACCGCGGCCGCCGGAGACGAGACCGTGCTCGAACTTGCTCTCGCCGTTTCGCCCGATCTCGTGCACGCGCAGAAAGTGATCAAGCAGCATGAAGCAGCTGTAGCCGGGATCGCTGATCCCGGTGCCGACGCGGCCTATCACAATGCGCTCCATGTTTTTGACGAGCACGGCGGATGGGAGCTCGAACCAAAAGCAAAACGGGTCCTCGCCGGACTCGCTTTTCGCGAAACTGATTTCGACCGCCCGGCGCGCGCCTTAAGTGGCGGCTGGATCATGCGCGCTCATCTCGCGCGGTTGCTCGTGATGGAACCCGACCTCCTTCTGCTCGACGAACCGACGAATCATCTCGATCTCGAATCGCTGCAATGGTTCCAGGAATATCTGCGAACTTATCCGGGCGCGATTGTGATGATCTCGCACGATCGCGAATTTTTGAATCAGCTTGTCGGCAGCATCGTCGAGATCGCGCACTCGAAACTGGTGCGTTATCGGGGCGACTGGGACAGTTATGTCGAACAGAAAGCTGCGCGCGAAGAACAACAGCTCGCCGCTTACAAGAATCAGCAGAAAGAGATCGCGTCACTACAATTGTTTGCCGATCGATTTCGCGCCAAGGCCAGCAAAGCATCGCAAGCACAGAGCAAGCTGAAACAGATCGATCGCATGAAAAAAATCGCCGCCCCAGTCGCGCGCGGAAAAACGATCAAGTTCCATTTCCCGCAACCGGTGCGCAGCGGCCTGCGCGTGATCACGCTTAAAGATGTCGATCACGCCTACGGCGACGTGGTTGTTTATCGCGCAATGCAATATCATGCCGAGCGCGGTCAACGCACCGTGCTTGTCGGCCCGAATGGCGCCGGAAAATCAACTCTTCTCAAGTTGCTAGCCGGGGTATTGCCCGTGCAGCATGGCAGGCGCGAACTCGGACATAATGTGCGCACAGGTTATTTCTCGCAGAACCGAATCGACGTGCTCGACGCGAGCCATACCGTTCTCGACAGCGCGCGTGATATGCCCAATCCCGTGTCCGAACAAACCGCGCGCACTGTGCTCGGTTCTTTCTTGTTTCGCGGCGACGATGTTTTCAAGACCGTCGCGGTCTTGAGCGGTGGCGAGAAGTCGCGACTGGCCCTTGTCAGGTTATTGCTCGATCCGCCGAACCTTCTGCTCATGGACGAGCCGACGACACATCTCGATGTCGGCTCGATCGATGCACTCATCGGCGCGCTCAAGCAATATCACGGGACGCTCATGTTTATTAGTCACGACGTTCATTTTATCCGCGCCATCGCCACAAGCGTTCTGCACATCACCGCAGGTGCGAACCGCACGGGTGGTAAACTGACGTTCTATCCCGGCGATTACGATTACTATCTGGACAAATCGAAAGCCACGTCGGCGCGTACCGCCCTGACCGCGGGCCGCGATGCGTCGGAGGTCAACGGTCAGAAGCCAGAAGGCAGAAAGCAAACCGGCCCCGGTTTAAGAAAGCAAAAGGCGCAGAAGCGTTTGGAAGCGGACTCGCGTAATGCGGTTGCCAAAGCGCGGCGCGAAAAAGAAAAGCGCGTGCACGAACTCGAGACGAAAATCGCCGCATTGGAAGGACAACAGAAAGAACTAGCCGCGGCGCTGGAAGATCCGGCAGCTTACACGCCAGGCGGCCATGCCACTGCGATCAATCGCGATCTCTCCGCTGTGTCCCGCGATCTCGCCCGCCTGACGACGGAGTGGGAAAGCGTCACCGCCACGGCGAGCGCGCCCTGATGAGGGGAAGAGGTTGAGCGCTGAGAGTTGAGAGTTGAGAGTTGAGAGTTGAGAGTCAACGTCGAACGCTCAACGTCCAACGTCCAACGTCCAACGCCGAATGGCCGAATGAATCAGGCCGCGGTCAACGACCACGGCTACAGTTTTTCCTCCCTCTGGATTAGAGAACCCGCGGGAAACGGATATTCAGCTTGATGCAAATGTAAAGGACCAGGATCGCGCCGAGTGTGGAAAAAATGAGGCCGGCGGGATGAAATCGTCCGGTTGTCGGGCGCGAAAACATGTGGGTAACCGCGCCGCCGATGATTGATCCGATGATGCCGAGCACGATTGTCCAGAAAATCGTCATGTGCACGTGCATCACCGATTTCGCGATGATCCCCGCGATCAACCCAACAAGAATGTACCAGATTAAGTGAAGCATAATTTTTCCTCCGTTGTTTGCCTGCTGAAGTGGCCGAGTATGGGCAGGCCTTTCACAATTGACCAGACTTTTCTCGAAAGAAAAAGGATTAGCTCGTGCGCATCTGGCCCGACGGGGAGAAGTTTGAAAGTGGAATAATAGAGGAAGAAGCGCAGCCGACACGGCCGCCGCTACAGCGGTAATTTGTGTTCGTTCGTGCGAATTCGTGGTTAGAGTGCGCTAAAGAAATTGTATGGCGTTGACTGGTGGATGCGTTTGCGGCGGGACACGATACGTGTTGAAGAGTCGGCCGTTGGCATTGGTGGATTGTCACTGCATCGATTGCCGGCGAAGCGCCGGCGCGCCTTATGTGCAATGGGGATCGGTGCCGCGTAAAGACTTGGTCGTGACAAAGGGTGAACCGCGAAAGATTGCGTACGCGAATCGGATTCGCTCCTTCGCTGCGTGTTGCGGCACTCATCTGTTTTTCGAAGATGCGAAAGACTCGGACACGATCGATTTCACGATTGCGTCGCTAGACGATCCGACACCGTTTGCGCCGCAGAAAGCGATCTTCCTCGAAGACAAATTGCCGTGGGTGGTGATCGACGAATCAATCCCGTCGTTCCAGAAAACTCCGAAGACTGGGTAACCACGAATGGACACGAATAAACACTAATAGTTTACGCTCTAGCGGCGGCCTGCGACTGCCGGTCTTAGAATGATGTCTTCTGTGAATGGAGATGACGGGATCAACGACATAGAACACGTCGCGATCGGGAATGGAGCTTTTGGGGGAAGCGACATAGAAGGCAAAGCCGCGATGGGTAGCGGCGAGTGAGGTGGGAAGCGAACGAGTTTCAATCGCGCGGGTAGACGGCAACGCAGCTAGGGTAGCTGGCGCAAGCACGAGGCAGTGCGAGTGATCAAGGCAAAATCGCGAGGGCAAGCGACGAGGGAGATGGGAAACGACCGAGTTTCAAATCCGTGGTTAAAACTGTGGCGTGGGCGTTCGTTTCGGCGGGGCAAAGTCTCACTGCCCGCCGCGAATCTGCCTGATCTTGGCAGGCAGGACCTTGTTCTCGTCTTCGAGGTCCTTGCGAGCTTCTTGGCGGCCGGTCTTCGTTTCCTTCTTGGAGTTGTCGGTGAGGTGCGACTCCAGCAGGGTCCACCAGCCATAGTTGAGCTGGGTCCATTCCTTTCGGCAGAGCAGGGCGCGCTCCTTGGGGATGTAACCGTCCGTGACGAGGGGGTTCTGCAAACGCTGGGGGTCGCTTCCGAGGACGGAGCAGAGGAAGTTGTACACCCGCTGCAAAATGACGGCGTGATCGCTGGAGAAGTCCTCGAGGGTCAGGTTGGGTCTCTTGCTACCCATGGCGTCGAAGAGCACCGCGGCGCCAAGGGCAGCGTTCGGCCCAGTGTCCTTGTCGTTAACGGTGAAGAAGGTCGCGAAGCCGTCGGCGGAATCCTCCTCCAAACCCGTGAGCGGGAGGTTTAACTGGTGGATGAGAGCGTGACCCAGCTCGTGGCCGAGGATGAACTGGTTGCCCCACACGTTGAGGACGTCAGCTGTGAAGTTCTCCTGCGAGATGGCTCTCGGCGCACCCTTGCTGGCGATGACCTCGGGGAGGAACTCGGTAAGGACCTCGTAGGTCGCCTTCGAAAAGGCAGCCGGCCACCAGATCCTCCGACCGCCCAGCTCCGTAGTCGGGCAGTCGATGCCTTTGGGAGGCTTGTCGGTGACGACGACTTGAAGGTCGTAGGGTAGCGCCACTGCCTTCGTCAGGCGGTCCGCCATCCGTTCGAACACGCCCGAGTCCTTGATCTTCTTTATTGCGTCCCGGTTCTCGGGCTGGATGGCGTCGTCCTGGTAGACGATCGTTACCCGACCCTTGCCCTTGGCTCGGGCGGGTGTGGAGGCGTCGTCGCCGGAGCACGGCGTGCCGACGATTACCGACAGGAGCACAGAGGCGATGAAAGCGACGCTCCGCCGCAGTCGCATGGCATGCGAAGGATAATTCTGGCTGCAATTGATGAAAGAATGTTCGGTCAAGCGCACAAAGGCAGTCTGATCTAACGCACTCCAGGATAGCAACTCTCTTTCGCGCAAAACCCGTGCCCGATAATCTGAACAAAGGCATCCGGTTAGGGCGAAGTTTTCGAAACTGTCAGCGACAGCTTTCACTTCAACCTAACTCCACTTCATCTAACAAAAGAAAATCTCCATGAAAAAAAAATCCTCTTCACAGTCCGGTCTTTTTAATCCGCGCGCCTTCGTAGCTTTCACTCTTTGTTCCGTTGGCGCTATGTTGGCTATGGTCAGCTTCGCGGGACCTAAGCCTGCCACGCTCACCTTCGGGCATCCGATCATCAGCGGCATTGGCGGGGTTGGGTTCGAGCAGGGCCTGCGGATCGATCCTTCGAATCCGAATCGTCTCTACACTAGCGTGCCCGGCTCACTCTCGTCGGACACGAGTTGGGTCTGGCATTCCCTCGACGGCGGTAAGACCTTTAAATGGGTTGTCGACGCCACCGCTCTTGAAGGGAAGTACACCACCTGCTTCGGCGGCGGCGATACCGAAACTGGCGTGGACTCGGCGGGGCATCTCTATTTTGCGGACCTGACGCTGGCAAACTTTAGCACTTCCCGCTCGGACGACCATGGCGCGACCGCTACTTGCAGCAATACCGGCGTTCCGGATGAAGTCGTCGACCGCCAATGGTACGCGTTCGACGGCGACCCGACCAACGGCGGCAGCATCTACCTGACGAATGACGAGTTCGCACACGACCCCGCACAGTGCGGATCACCGACCAACTTCGGTCAGAATGTTCTGGTGATGTATCGTTCGCCGGTTCCAGGCGGGCAGGCACTTGCCGGGATTCAATTTGGCCCTGCAAATCTAGTCAGTAATCCGCTGGGTTGCGACGAAGGCATCATGGGCAACAACGAGGTGAGCCCTGTGGCAACCACACTGGGTCAGCCCAACGGGTCCGGCGGATATGTCACGCTCCCCACACCGGTTAAGCATGTTTTCGTTATCCATGATGATGCGCTCCTAAACAGGATTTTGATCGGCCGCTGTTTCCCGGTGGCGTTTGGCCCTCCTATCCCCAATGTAAGCGATCCAAGCGGCTTGAATTGCGTTGATCTGCCGGTGGCGAACCTTGGCTCATCGAACAAGACCGGCGCAAATTTCCCTACGATGGCGATTGACAAAGCAGGCAATCTCTACGCCGTCTGGGAGCAAGCACCTATCAATAGCGGCGGTCAAGTGACTGGCGACACCGTGCTCAAGTACACGTTTTCCACCGATCAAGGCGACACCTGGGCCGCTCCAATTCAAATTAATACATCGGGTTCACCCGTGGGCACGCTCCACAACAACGTGTTTGTCTGGGCAGTAGCTGGAGACGATGGACGTGTGGACATCGCCTGGTACGGCACGCCCGGCGTCGCCCCCAATCCTTCCAATGGCCCGGACTCGTGCAACAACTGCGACTGGAGCCTGTGGATGATGCAGACATTGAACGGGCACGCTGCCGCTCCGACCTTTACTGCACCGATCCTGGCGAGTGAGCACTTTATCCATCGTGGCACCATGAACACTCTCATTGGCGGTCAGAACGGCGACCGCACGCTCGGCGATTTTCTGCAACTGCGGATGGGTCCAAATGGTGAAGCGGAAATCAGTTACGCCGATTCGAATAATATTGACGAAGGTTTTGCGCCGCACGGCATGTTCGTCCGCCAGAGCGGCGGCAACGGCTTATTAGTGGCGAGCTCGCCGGTGAACATTCCGGGACTGGCACCCTTCAACACTGTGTCCGACCCAAACGGCGACGGCAAATATGAAGTAAACGGTCTTAGCAGCGCTAATATGCCGCAGCTCGACATCACCAACTCGAGCGTCAGCCTGCTTACCAAGGCGCCCTGTTCGACTGCCGCCCCTTGTTATCAGGTGGTGATGAAGCTAAACAACCTGTCTCTCGCGCCGACAACCGCTCAGGATCCGGACCTTGATTTGGTCTGGCTGACCCAATGGTTCGTTCCGTCCACGACCGACCCGAATGGTGGAAAGAATTTCTTCGTCTATGGCGAGTCGTTCAACGGCGCCCCGCTACAGTGCTTTGCTGGCGAAAACGCAGCGCAGGCAGTCGGCGGCGGGGTGACCCTGACATATCCCGGCATCACTCAGCTGCCTGCCGCGAACTGCCGGGTGACGACCGGCCACAACGGCACGATCACGATCGACGTGCCACTGTCCAATGTGAACGAGCCCGGTGCGATTGATAACCGCCTGCACGAAGTCACCGCAAGCACGATGACGCTTCAGCAGCCTGCCAACAGCGTCCCTCCCATTGGTGGCATTGGCGGCTCGCTGTTCAACCTGATTGACGTGGCCCAGGGATACACGTTTAATCCCGGAGGGAGGTAACCACGCCGCGCCTTCAATTTGGGGGTAAAGAGACAACCGACTACGCTCAAAGCCGCGCGCCAAGCTGCGTGCACGCTCGCAGATTGCAGGAGACCTAACGAGAATCGTCCCAATCTTCAGGGGCGAGCGGGCGAGGCTCAATGAGTTCGCCTCCTAAGCTGGCTAAAGATCAAACGACATGTTTCTAACCACGAATGCTTTTTGCCGTTGCGTCGGACCCGCTCATCTGAGAGCAGCATTCAGGGACGGTCAAATACCCAAGGCAGACAACAGCGTGGAATATTTGCCTACAAAGGCGGCGAGTTCCGGATGCGACGCTTCAAAATTTTCTACAGACTTTCTCAGTTCGTGCAAAAGTCTGTGCGTGTGTTCCGGTTTTTTCTCCGGGCGAATCGTTTCGTGGGCCGAAGCTTCGACCAGCCGCGCGATGCTTTTTGCATCTTCGTGATGCGTCTCCGACACCTTGGCGATGGCCGGCTTGAGCTTTGACAGCAGGTCCAGCAACTCGGCCTTCCTGTCGGCCGGAATATTTTCGGCAGACTCAATAGCTGATTTGGTTTTCTCGATGTGTTCGTCAGTCATGTCTGAATAGCAGCCCCTGCATGTTCCCGCGCTTTCATCCTTGGATCGCGGGTCGAGCGATCCCAGTTACAGCGACAATCTTGTCCGCTTACGAACGCGATCAAGCCAAAAACAAAATCTCTGGAGAAACCGACAAGCCATTTTTTGAATTGAGAATCTGATCACGACTCCGTTTGCTGTCGATTACGCCGGTCGAAACCGCGTCGCCCCTGTAGAGGCAGCCGTGCCGGAACCGGCGTCAGCGCCGCCGGCTACAGCCCTCGCTTAAATGCGGGACACCTGTGAGAATGGAACCAACTTCGGAATGATCCGGGCTTACTTTTCGTCCCAGGAGAGGCCCTCGGTCATGATCTGCACCTTGCTCCCTCCGCTCTCCGGGTGCACGAAGATCGTCAGATCAGCGTCTCCTCGTTTCCGCTTGAGTATTGAGGAAGCCGCCGTGACCAGATCGCTGCCTTCCTTGGTCCAACCCTGAGCCTTGAGATTCGCGGCCAATTCGGCACAAACGCTTTTCACGTTCGTCTTGCTCTTGAAATTAAGCTGCTCGACGAGCTGGTTGTACTCGACGTCGGACGCATCTTTCGTGAGCGCCAAATCCTTGACATTGAGTTTATCCCCCGCCGGCTCGTGCGCGGTTTTTTCGCTGAGCTTGGTCGCCGACTTGATGGTTGCCGGCTCGTCCGTAGCATCCTTTTCGGTCTCTTTCGAAGCTGCGGGCTGAAACTCTTTTGGGATCTCTCCAAGTGGCGCGACAAACTTGACGTTGACCTCCCAGGTCTCGCCGAACACTTCGGCCGGGCCATCCGTAGTAAGTTCTCCTTTTACCTGGCCGTCCGCATACTCGAAGTTGTTTGTCCTGATCTTGCCGATCGAGCTAAAGTTCTGGTGCTTGAGCGCGCTGTGCGCCACCTCGCAGCCAAAGATGTCGCCGTCTTCGTGGAGCGAGACGACCAATGCGCTGCCGAACTTGCCGAACCCGGCATTAAAGTCGGGTTTCTTATCTTTGGAATGATCCTTCTCAGTGAACACCAGCACCATCGAGGGCTTATCGCTAAAGGGCTCGCGCCAATGTGCCGACATGTGAGCCAGCTTCGCCTCTTTACCGTTCCCGTTAAAGACGCCTGTTACCAACGGCTTCACGTTGGCGGCCGGGCCCGGCTTTTTGGCGACAGTGGCCGGCACCGATTCCCCGGCGCGGAGCAGCGCTACATCGAAACGGACGTCAAACCCGGCGGAAAACATTTCTTCGGTCTCATTTGGCTGACTGGCTTTACCAGTCACGCGGCCCTCCTGCGGCTTTAGTTCCCCGGTCGCATTACCGAGACGCCTGCCTAATGATGTGTTGCCAGCGCTAGCGCTCCAGAACTTGAGTGCTCCTTCCTTCGTGAACTGCAGCTTAAGGAAGGGCCGTTTAAAATCGGGCTCCTCGCCCTCCTTTTCCTTCTCCCTGGCCTCCTTGAGCTTCTCTCCGGGAATCGCCTGACCACTCAAAACCACCGCGATTACCTCCTCGTCATTGACCGTGGTCTCATAGGCCAGTGTGTGCGTCAGCGGATAGTTCTTACCTTGAAGCATCAACGTCCCCTCGGCTGCCTTTGCTGGCTTAGCTCCCTCTTGCGCAAAAAGCGTCGCGGTACTGCCAATGACAACCAACGGCGCAAGTAAACCCATGAATTTTTTAGCCATAAAGTTGCTTTTTGTGCGGGGGGTAAATCGATCAAAGCTGCTGGCTGCTCGTAGACATTTGACCAGCAAAAAAATCAAGTGCCAAGCATGAAGCGTCTAGAAAAGTACGAAGTAAAAATTAAGAAGGAAGAATGGCATTAGCCGCGAGGGTAACGGCGAGCGACTGCCGGGCTCCCGCGCCGTTGGAGACGGCGTGTCCTCGCGCCGGTGAATCGACAAACGAAAAACGGCCTGAGGGCAGGCCGCCTCCAGAATTTCGCCGCGCAAAAGTGCCGTTAGAATCGATTTCTATTTTATGAAAGGCGGCCCACCAGATGGGACAGGAAACTTATGCCGATAAAAATCGATGAAGGCGATTCGTTG
>Ga0193713_1000473_pt1 | contig 13603 bp, 7 predicted proteins | sample H3a2metaG_FD_143054 | JGI IMG/M metagenome (GOLD analysis project Ga0193713, IMG submission 143054) | Soil microbial communities from a riparian zone of the East river system, Colorado, United States - H3a2 | ecosystem: Environmental > Terrestrial > Soil > Riparian zone | place: USA: East River... | reverse complement strand
TTCCGGCCACCGTCGATTTGAAAGGCGCTGGCGGTCGATTCTCGCCAGCCGTCGCGTATCGTCATCTGCCAGGTGCCCGCGCCCTCCATGACGGCGCCATTGAAATCGACGGTGGCCGGAATGCCGGCCTCGGCACAGCCCGCGATGAAGCGCCGGCACAGCGGGTGAGCGGTGTGCGAGATCTCGCTCACGCGCATCGGTCCGCCGGCGCCGTGATATTCCGAGGCGCCCCAGACGTGATCCTCCGAGCGCTTGAAGAACGGAAGCACGTCGGCGTAATTCCAGCCGGGATTTCCCGCGGCAGCCCAGTCATCAAAATCCCCGCGATGGCCGCGCACGTAGACCATCGCGTTGATCGAGCTCGAGCCGCCCAGCACTTTCCCGCGCGGCCAATAGCACTCGCGATTGGCGAGGCCCGGATCGGGCGCGGCAAAATACTTCCAGTTGAAACGCGGATCGGTAAATGTCCGGCCGTAGCCAATCGGCACGCGTATCCACGGACTCCGGTCCGAGCCGCCAGCCTCGAGCAGCAGCACGCTGTAACGTCCGTTCGATGTCAGCCGATTGGCCAGCACACAGCCCGCCGAACCTGCCCCTGCTATGATGTAGTCGAATTCAGCCACGAGCGCGCTCGCATTGCCCACCAAGATCGATTTGCGGAAACTCCCGCCGCTCAATGCCCTCAAGGGCTTCGAGGCGGCCACGCGACGACAGAGTGTCCGGGAGGCCGCCGATGAACTGTTCCTCACGCACCCGGCAGTAAGTTACCAGATTCAGGTCCTGGAGCAGGACCTGGGCGTGGAACTGTTCTCGCGCGCCGGTCGCTCGCTCGCGCCGACGGCGGAGGGGCGCCTCTTCTACCGCTACGTCCGCCAGGCGCTCGAGACCCTCATCGAGGGCGTGGAGAGCGTGCGCCGTGCCCGCGCCGACTCGCCGCTGCGCGTGCAGACCTACATCACCGCCTCGATCCGCTGGCTGGCGCGCAAGCTCCCTGATTTCGTAGCGGCCCATCCGGATATCAAGGTCCTGCTTACGACCTATGCCTTCGACTGGGCCTTCGACGACACGATTGCCGATGTGGGCCTCGTCTACTGCGAGAAGGAACCTGGGCCGGAATACTGCTGGATTCCGCTGTTCGACTATCGCCTGCACGCGGTGTGCAGCCCGGCACTCGCCCGGCCGCTGGGGCCGACGCCCTCCCCGGCCGCGCTCCTCACCTTGCCGCTGGTGGCGATCTACAGCGAATCCCACCACTGGGACCTGTGGTGCGAATCGGCGCAGCTGAAATACGACGCCAAGCCGGCCATTGTGGTGGACACGCTTGCCGTGGCGCTCGAAATTGCGCTCGCAGGGCGCGGAGTCGCACTCGTGAATGGCCCCTTCGACACCGATCTGCTGGCCTCCGGGCAACTGGTGCAGCCGGTCAGCCACGAGTACGTCTGCCCGGGCAGTTGGGGGCTGATCTGCCGGCGCGAGTCGCAGGACAATCCGCGGGTGAAGGCTTTCATGGACTGGCTGGTGCGCGTCGCCAGGCCAACCTAGAGCGCCGAGGTCCGCCCGCGCGGCACCACCTCCGCACCCCGCTGCGCGGGTTCATGGTCGACCATTTCGGCGGGAAAGCCCGGGGCGAGCACCTGAACGCCGCAGGCCTCCTCGAGCCGGCGAATGATGTTGGGAGAATGTTCCCGCGCTCCATAGCGGCGCTCGCCATCCTTGAATATCTGAAGCACCAGCGGCGAGAGCTCGAGCGGCACCCGGTGTTCGCGCGCGAGCGCATCGAACAGGCCGACGTCCTTGATCACCAGGTCCATGGTGAAATTGATATCGCGGCTGCCGTTGAGGATCACCTGCGATTCGGTCTCGTGGACGAAGGAATTGCCCGAGGACACTCGGATGCCCTCGTAGGTCATGTTCAGATCGAGTCCGGCCACCCTGGCCACCGTCAGGGCCTCGGCCAATGCCGCCAGGTGCACCGTGCACAGGAAGTTCGTCAGCACCTTGAGCATCGAGGCCGATCCGAGCGGACCGGTATGCAGGATATCGCGGCCCAGGATGGCCAGTGTCGGCAGCACGCGTTCAAAGGCTGCCCGGCTGCCGCCCGCGAAAATCGCAATATTTCCGGTGGCCGCCCGATGGCAGCCCCCTGAAACCGGGCAATCCATCGCCGTCGCACCGAGCGCTTCGACCTTGGCGGCCAGGCGCCTAACCTCGGCACTGTCCGTCGTACTCATCTCCAGCCAGATTTTTCCGGCGCCCAGCCCTGCGAGCACGCCATCGGCTCGCTCCATGACGTCCGCCGATGCCGCTGGAGATGGCAGGCAGGTGATGACGAGGTCGACAGCGGCCGCCAGCTCGCGCGGCGACACACCGCGCTTCGCGCCCCGGGAGACGAATGAGTCGACCACCGCGTCGTTCAGATCGCGCACGGTCAGATCGACGCCCTGGCGGAGCAGATTGCCCGCCAGTTTGCTGCCCACATTGCCGAGGCCGATGAATCCGATTCGCGTGTCAGTCACGAAAGCACCACCTTATAGGTCGAGGCCGACAGGCGCCCCGCTGGCGCTGAGGCTAGCGACATGACAGTGCCCGCAACAAGCAAAAAAAATCGCTCGACCGGAAAGGACTGCTGGCCGGGGTAGCCGGCTGAGCCGTGCGACCGGCGGTTTTGCTGGCGCCGCTGGCCAAGTTTGCGTTAAATGCAGGCCAGCATTGTTCCGCATCTGGGGCGTCAGTCCATGAGTTCGATTACCCACGCACATCCGGCCGCACTGGACGAAGACTCGGCCAACCTGCGCTGGTACGTGCTGATCCTGATGTGCCTGGTGTACACCCTGAGCATCACCGACCGCTACATGGTCACGCAGGTGCTGGATCCCATTCGGCGCGAGCTGAAGTTGACTGATTCTGGAGTCGGTTTGCTGACCGGCCCCTCGCTGGCCTTTTTTTATGTAATCCTGGGATTTCCGATTTCCTGGCTCATCGACCGCAGCAACCGGAGAAACATCATCTCGGTGTCGATCATTGCCTGGTCGGCCATGACGTTGTGCACCGGGCTGTCGCGCACGTCATGGCAATTTCTGCTTTCGCGTATTGGCATCGGTATCGGCGAAGCGGGCGGCACGCCCGGCGCAAATTCCATCATCTCTGACTACTTTCCTGCGGCGCGCCGCCCGATGGCCCTCACCGTATTCTCGCTGGGCGCGCCGATCGGCGCGTATTTCGCCTCGGACACCACCGGTGCGATCGCGGACCTGCACGGCTGGCGAGCGCCATTCCTGTGGCTGGGCGCACCCGGAGTCATCGTGGGTCTGTTGATCTATTTCACGGTGAAGGAACCACGGCGCGGGAAACTCGACGCGGTGCTGGTCGACAAGAAACCGTCCTTCCTGGATGCCATGCGTTACCTGTGGAGCCAACGCTCGGCGGTGCACGTCATGGTCGCGAGCGCCCTGACCGCGCTGTGGGGTTGGGGCCTGATGTACTGGACGCCGACATTCCTGATTCGAAGCTACGGCCTGAGCCCGGGCGAGGCCGGGGCGATCACCGGCCCGATTCACCTGTACGGGGGTGTGGCCGCCACACTTTATACCAGCTGGCTGCTGACCCGCCCCTCGATGGCCGATCCACGCCGCATCGTGCAACTGATGGGCTGGTGGATCGGTCTCGCGACCGCCGTGTCGCTGGTCATTTACACGACGCACTCGCTGGCGCTCACCCGCTGGCTTTTCTGGTTATTCATTCCATCGATCTATTTCTACATCGGGCCCTGCTTCGGCATGTTGCTTAACCTGGCGGAGCCGCGCATGCGGGCCGTGTTCTGCGCCTCCACGCTGTTCGTCGCCAACGTTGGCAACTTGATCGTTGCTCCGGTCGGCGTCGGGCTGCTGAGCGACTGGTTCGCGCCCGGACACGCCGCCCCTGGAGAATCACTGCGCCTGGCGATGCTTTGCCTGGTGCCCACCGGCTTCTGGGCGACGTACCATTACTTCAGGTCGGTGCGTCGCCTAGCGCACGATCAGGAACGCGCCACCGGCGTTGCCGTCGGCCGGCGCTAGTTGCTCTTCAGTCCATACGGAGGCCACCGACAGTGAGATCGCTTCAGCACTACATCTCAGGGCACTGGGTGACGCCCGGTGGCAGCGCCGCGCCCTACCCGGTGATCAATCCGGCCACCGAACAGGCTGTCGCGCAAGTGCTGATGGGCTCGGCACAGGATGTCGATATCGCGGTGCGCGCAGCTCGCGCCGCATTTCCGGCGTACGCGGCGCGATCGCTGGACGAACGCATCGCGGACCTGCAGCGCCTGCATGCGGTGTTCAAACGGCGCTATGACGAAATGGTCGCGGCGATCACAACCGAGATGGGCGCGCCTCATGACCTGTCGTCCGGAACCCAGGCCGCCAGCGGACTGGAACACATTGACGCCACGATCCAAGCCGCGCGGCAGCTGGATTGGGAGAGGAAGGTAGACCGAACCGTAAACGTCGTGCGCGAGCCAATCGGTGTCTGCGGGCTCATCACACCCTGGAACTGGCCCATCAATCAGATCATGGGAAAGCTCGCTCCCGCGCTGGTGGCCGGGTGCACCGTCGTGCTCAAGCCCAGCGAGCAGGCGCCACTCTCGGCGCAACTCCTCGCGGAGTTCATCGACGAATCGGGCCTGCCGCCGGGCGTGTTCAATCTGGTGCACGGGAGCGGTCCCGTGGTCGGCGCCGCCATGAGCGCCCATCCCGACATTGACATGCTCTCCTTTACCGGTTCGACGCGCGCCGGCATCGCAGTGGCCCGGGCGGCCGCGGACACCGTCAAGCGCGTCACACAGGAACTCGGAGGCAAGTCAGCCAACATCGTATTCGCCGACGTCGATCTGGACGCCACCATCGCGCGTGGCGTGCGCCAGTGCTTCAACAACACCGGGCAATCCTGCAGCGCACCGACCCGCATGCTCATCGAAGCGTCGGTGTACGAGCGCGCGCTTGATATTGCCGCGGCGACTGCCCGCGCGGTCAAGGTGGGCGACCCGACGAAGCCGGGCGATCATCTGGGGCCGCTGGCCTCGCGGATGCAGTTCGACAAGGTCCAGGGCTGCATCGCGGCCGGCATTGCGGAAGGCGCACGCTTGCTGGTCGGCGGTCCTGGCAGGCCAGAGGGTCTGGGGACCGGATTTTTCGTGCGACCGACGCTGTTCTCCGAGGTGCACAATCAGATGTCGATCGCGCGCGAGGAAATCTTTGGGCCGGTGCTGTGCCTGATGCGCTTCGCGACGCTCGATGAGGCGATCGAGATCGCCAACGATACGCCCTATGGACTGGCCGCTTACGTGCAGACGGCCGACCCGCAGAAGGCGCAGGCCGTGGCGCGGCGCCTGCGCGCCGGCAGCGTGCGCCTGAATGGTGCGCCGGTGGGCTACGCTGAGCCTTTTGGCGGGTACCGCCAGTCGGGCAACGGCCGGGAGGGCGGCGTCTACGGCCTGCTCGAATTCCTGGAACTGAAGTCGATCAACGGTTACTACGCCTCCTGAGGGCGCGATTGCCATGAAGCTCAAGGACATCAAGACCTTCGTCGTCGGCAATCCGCCGCCGCACAACGGCGGGCGTTATTTCGTGTTCGTCAAGCTCACGACGGATGGCAACGTCCACGGCGTTGGCGAGGCCTATTGCGTTCCCTTCCACCCCTCGATCGTGGCGCGCATGCTCGAGGATGTCTTCGGCCGGTACCTCGCCGGCGAAGACCCGCACAACATCGAGAGAATCTGGCGGCGGGTGTATTCCTCCGGGTTCACGCAGCACTCCGATCTCACGCTGATGGGCGTGCTGAGCGCCCTCGAGATGGCCTGCTGGGACATCATCGGCAAGGAGGCCGGCCAGCCGGTGTACAACCTCCTGGGCGGGCGCGTGCACGAGCGGCTGCGCTCCTACACCTATATCTACGCGCGCCCGAGCGACAAGGTGGACGTTTACCAGGATCCCGACCTGTCGGCCGAACGCGCGGTGGAGCTGGTCAAGCAGGGCTTCACGGCCATCAAGTTCGACCCGGCCGGACCGTACACAGCCTTCGACGGGCGGCAGCTGCGCCTGCCGGCGCTCGATCTGTGCGAGCGCTTCGTTCGCCAGCTGAGAGAGGCCGTGGGCTCGAAGGCGGACCTGCTCTTTGGCACCCACGGGCAGATGACGGCGGCGGGCGCGATCCGCCTCGCGCGCCGGCTGGAACCCTACGATCCCCTGTGGTTCGAGGAGCCCGTCCCGCCAGATGCGCCGGAGGAGATGGCCCGGGTCGCGCGCGCGACCACCATTCCGATCGCCGCCGGTGAGCGGCTGGCAACCAAGTACGACTTCGCCCGGCTGCTGCGTGCCGGGAGCGCCGCCATACTGCAGATGAACCTGGGGCGTGTGGGCGGAATCCTGGAAGCCAAGAAAATCGCGTCCATGGCCGAAGTCGATCACGTGCAGATCGCACCGCACCTGTATTGCGGGCCGGTGGTGGGTGCCGCGAACATCCAGCTCGCGACCTGCAGCCCCAATTTCCTGATCCAGGAGAGCATCGAAACCTGGCAGGGCTTCCACGCGGCCATACTCAGGAAGCCGATCCAGTGGTCGGAGGGCTACATCATCCCGCCCACCGAACCGGGTCTCGGCGTCGAATTGAACGAGGAGTACATCAAGGGGTTCCCGTACGAAGGGTCCCAGCTGCACCTTGAGATGAGCGCACAACCCCTGTCCTAGGGTGGTCAGGGCGTGCCATCCAGGGTGAGCTTCGAATCGCAGCAGGTGATTGACAGACCGGGGCGGCACCGGTAGATTCCGACAAACTAAAGTGGGAAGGTTTCCATAGCGGACGTTCAGTGGTTGCGGGCAGCCTATCGTTTGGCGCTGAACCCGAGAAACGCCGCATGGGGAGAGTGGGTTTGCAGTCAGCGCATGCAGCAGGGGAATAGTCCTTCTGGATGCCTTTCCAATCAAGAATCAGGGGGAAAGTGAGATGAAGACTCGTGCCGCGTACCGGGCTGGCTACCGCGCTTCGCTTTGCCGCCCTGCAACCCGAAATACCGTGGCCGCCGCCGTCGCGGCCATCCTGGCCGGCGGCGCAGCCCATGCCCAGGAAGCCGCCACCAGCGAATCGCTCGAAGAAGTGGTGGTCACGGGCATCCGTCATGCGATCGAGGCGGCGGTGAAGCAGAAGAAGGATGAGGAATCCATCGTCGAGGTGGTGACCCAGGAGGACATCGGGAAGCTCCCGGACCCGAGCGTGGCCGAATCGATTGCACGCCTGCCCGGTCTGGCCGGTCAGCGCGCCAACGGTCGCGTCCAGGACATCGCGATCCGTGGGTTCAGCGGCGATTACACCACCACCCTGCTCAATGGCCGCGAGCAGGCCAGCACCGGCGACAATCGTGCCGTCGAGTTCGACCAGTACCCGGGCGAAATCGTGCAATCCGTGATGGTCTACAAGACCACGAATGCCGAGCGCGTTTCCGAAGGACTGGCTGGAACCATTGATCTGCGCACCGTGCGCCCCCTCACCTACGACAAGAACGTGATCGCGGTGGGGCTCCGTGGCGAGAAGAATTCGCTCGGGAAGATCAATGCCGGCTCGAAGGATACCGGGTACCGCTTCAACGCCACCTTTATCGGCAAGTTTGACGACGACAAGCTCGGTATCGCCGTGGGCTATGCGCGCCTCGATTCGCCGGAGCAGGAGCAGCACTATGGCCTGGGCTACCTGGAATATGACCAGCCTCCGCCAACCGGAACCCAGGCTTATTTTCCGGGGTACGCGGAGCTCTACGGCTATTCGCGCAGTGACATTCGCGATGGTCTGGTGGGCACCCTGGAATACAAGCCGAACGAGAACATGCACAGCGTGACGGATGTCTATTACTCGCGCTACAACCAGAAGAGCACCGATCGGGGTTGGGATTCGTTCCTCGACGTATGGATCAATCCTCCAATTGTCAACGACGGTGCGGGCGGATCGATGGCGAACCCGTATTTCAACCCCGCTCAGCCGGCGACCTATCTTGACAATTACATCCTGGCGAACTCGCAAGGGCAGTCCTTTGTAACCAGCGGTGATTTCCACGGCGTCAAAGGGGTCGTTTTGAACCAGTATCAAAACACCCAGGACAAGCTCTATGCCATCGGTGAGAACCTCGAAGTTACGTTTGATAACTGGAAGGCCGCGGTAGACCTGAGTTACTCCTTTGCTGATCGCACCCAGCAGTGGGTGGAGACGTACGCGGGTTACGGCAAGGATCAGACTATCGACAATACGATCACGCTGACCAACGGGTTGCATAACCCACCGACCCTGTCCAGCGCCTTCAGCTACTCGGACGCCGCCAACATGGTGCTGGGGGACCAGGAGCCGTGGGGTGCCTGGGGCCACGATGGCACCATCCACGACCCGGAGAGCAAGGACAAGATTTCCTCGATCAAGCTGACGGCGTCGCGGCCCCTGGAAGGCGTGTTCGACCAGGTTCGCATGGGCGTCGGCTATCAGCAGCGCGACAAGAGCCGGAACGTCCTCGAATACAATCTGTTTCTCAATAACAACCGTGCACAGATTCCGGTGCCCTCGAACCTGTTGGTGTCACCCACGTCCGTTCAATTCGGCGGCCTCGGTTCATTGCTCTCCTACGATATTCCGGCGGCCATCGCTGCCCTGTACACCACCGACCTGATCCTGGACAGCAATCACTACAACAAGAACTGGACCGTCAATGAGAAGCTGACCAGCGCGTTTGTGCAGTTTGAACTGAAGACGAACTGGGGCCCAGTGCCGGTGTCTGGAAACTTCGGCGTCCAGGTCATACACGCGAGTCAATTCTCGACTGGATTTGACCAGGTGCAGGGCACGAATCCGATCGTCGTGACCCTGGTCGGACGTGGCGCCAGCTATACCGACGTGCTGCCCAGCATGAATCTGAATTTTGATCTCGGCCATGATATGCACTTGCGGGCCAGCGCCGGCAAGCAGATGGTGCGCCCACGGATGGAAGACATGGCGGGCAGTATTTCGGCTTCGGTTTCAGTACTTGACCACCTCTGGTCCGGCTCGGCCGGAAACCCGGCGCTCAGGCCGTGGCGCGCCGACGCCTTTGATCTGGCGTTCGAGAAATACTTCACCGGGGGCGGAATTTTTGAGCTCAACGCCTGGAAGAAGAAGCTGACCTCATTCGTTTATGAAAACGTTGGCGTCAACAATTTCGATTTCAGCAGCTTCAACAGCAACGGCGTCGTGCCGATTTCCAACATCGGCTCTCTGTCGCTGCCCGTGAACGGATCTGGGGGCACGGCCAGAGGCATCGAGACCGCGCTAAGCCTGGAAGGCAAAACCGTGTGGTCGGGACTGGAGGGCTTTGGGATCCAATTCAGCATGGCCTGGACGGAATCATCCATTCCGCCGGATCCCAGTACCGGACCCACGTTGCCGGGCCTATCCCCCAAAGTCCGATCCATGACCGGTTACTATGAACGGTTCGGGTTCTCGGCACGCTTGAGCGAGCGCTGGCGGTCACCTTACGTCGGCTCCGTGGCGTCCCTGTTCGCCCAACGTGCCTATACACAGATCGACGAGGACCGGCAGCTGGATGCGTCGGTGGGCTATGAATTCAAGAGCGGGCCGGCCAAGGGCCTGTCAATACAGGTGCTGGCCTACAATCTGAATGAATCGCCCTACCGGACCATCGTCCAGACCGGTGGATTCAGCGTTCCGGGCATCTGGGAGACGTACGGACGCACGATTCTCGTTGGAGGGAGTTATAAGTATTAGGCCAACCGTCACCGCGTTATAGCGGCTTTGCCGGACAGTGCTTGGCGATGAAGTCGCGCTGCGTGGGCATGATGTCCACGCAGCGCTTGATGACGGTCTCGATATCGTCGAGATAGCTGCGAATGGCTTCCGGAGTCTGGGTGTCCACGATCGGGTCGTAGCTGCGGGGCACGATTCGCTGCCCAATCATCACCTGCAGCCAGCTTTCCTCCGCAAACAGCTCCTCATTTTCCCGGAAGATCCTGCCGTTCTCGCGGAACAGCTCGATCTTGGCGCGCAGCGTGTCTGGAATCGGCATGTTGCGGCAGTAGTTCCAGAGCGGCGAATCGTCCCGCTCGGTCGCCTTGTAGTGCAGGATGATGAAATCCCGCACGCGCTCATATTCGAAATCGCAACCGCGATTGAACTGGTCGATCTCCACGGCATTGAAGCCATGATGGGGAAAGAGCCGCATGAGCTTGACGATCGTCGACTGGATCAGGTGAATGCTCGTGGACTCGAGCGGCTCGAGGAAACCGCTGGCCAGGCCCACCGCGACGCAGTTGCGGTTCCACAGGCGACGCCGCTTGCCCGTCTTGAAGGGGATCAGCCGCGGCGAGGCCAGGGGCTTGCCGTCCAGGTTTTCCAGCAATATGGCGGTGGCCTCGTCCTCCTGCATGTACTGGCTCGAATAGACATGGCCGTTGCCGGTGCGGTGCTGCAGCGGGATACGCCACTGCCAGCCAGCGCTATGGGCCGTCGATCGGGTGATCGGCAGCAGGACGGGATCAGACTCACAGGGTACAGCGATGGCCCGGTCACAGGGCAGCCAGTGGCTCCAGTCTTCATAACCAGTGTGGAGCGCCTGTTCGATCAGCAACCCCCGAGTCCCCGAACAGTCGATGAAAAGATCACCGGCTATTTTTTCCCCGGACGCAAGCACCACGGCCTCGATGAACCCGTCCGGTTCGCCCAGCACGGTGTCGACTATCTTTCCTTCGGTGCGGATGGCCCCGCGCGCCTCGCTGTATTGCCGGAGGAATCGCGCATAAAGGCTGGCATCGAAATGAAAGGCGTAGGCGATATCCGCCAGGGGTGACTTCTTCATCTCCGGCCGCCGGCGCATGAATTTCGCGTGGCGTGGAGCCACGGTGTTGATCGAGTACTGCCCGAGCTCGGGTGCCGCACCGAGTAGCCGCATCTTCAGCCAGTACTGGTAACACTTGAGAATGCCCCAGTTCTGGCCGATGCCGCCGAATCCATGGGTGTACCGGTCGCCCAGTCGCCCCCAATTGACAAACTCGATGCCGAGCTTGAACGTGCCCTGCGTCTTGCTGACAAATTCATCTTCGTTCAGTTCGAGAGCAGCATTGAAGAACTTGATCGTCGGAATCGTGGCTTCGCCGACACCGATGGTGCCAATCTCGTCCGATTCGATCACCCGGATGTGATAGCCCGTGGTGAGGACCTTGGACAGCAGCGCGGCGCTCATCCAGCCCGCCGTGCCTCCGCCGACAATCACCACGTCCTGAACGCGCTTCGCCATGCCCATGGCAGATTGTACCGCCGCGATGTCTTACAATGGGAGCATGAGAGGCCTCGTGCATGGATCGCGCAGCTCGATTCTGTTCGTGCTGCTCCTGGCTCTGGCCGCCGCGGCGATTCCGGTCCGCGCCGATCAACCCAGCCCTCGTGTAAAGGCACTCCTCGCGCAGATGCTGCGCGAAGAGAAAATGGACATCATCCGCGGCGCGCACGAGCCGGACGCGGTGTTTCAGGGCGAGGCGGGCTGGACCCACGGTGTGCCACGGCTGGGCATTCCGGATCTGCGCTTTGCGGATGGACCGCCCGGCGTGCTGGTGCGTCACGAATCAACCGGAATGCCCTCCACGCTCGCCATGGCGGCGACTTTCAGTCGCGCCGAGGCGGCGGCGAATGGCGCGCTCATCGGCCGGGATGCGCGTGCGCTCGGGATTGACGTCATCCTGCAGCCGTTCATCAACATCTACCGCGACCCCACCTGGGAACGCGCCTACAACACGCTCGGCGAGGACCCGGTGCTGACGGGCACCCTCGCGGCAGAATTTGTAGTCGCCGCGCAGGCCGCCGGCGTCATGGCGCAGGCCAAGCACTTCGTCGCCTATGACGGCGCGGACGATGCGCTCGTCGATGGCCAGACGCTGCGCGAGATATACATGGAGCCTTTCAGAGCCGTCGTCGACGCCGGCGTGGCCTCCATCATGTGCGCCTACAGCAAGATCAACGGCACCTATTCCTGCGGTCACGATGAGGCGCTCAACCGGATCCTGCGCGGCGAGGATGGGTTTAAGGGATTCGTGACGTCCGACTGGGGCGCGGCGCACGGCGCCGAATTCATCCGCCGCGGCATGGACATGGAGCAGCCGGGCACCGGACCGTCGGCCTTCTTTGCGCTGGGCAAGGAACCCGACGAGCCGGCCATGTCGAAGGAAGAGGAGACCGATCTCGTCAACACCATGAGTACGGGCGCGCCGGAAGAGCAGCGGTTCCCGCTGCCCGAGTTCACTGCCAGCGACACGCCACCGCTCGCTGGGGTGTCCAGGAACCTCGGCGAGGCCTTCGAGCACGGTACGGTCAGCGATACGGATATCGATCGCGCCGCCGCGCATGTGCTGACGCGGATGGAGCGATTTGGGTGGCTTGATCATCCGCCGCAGCACGCCATCCTGCCGCAGGCCGTTGCAGCCAACGCGCGCATCATCCAGCGCACTGCCGAGCGTGCCGCGGTGCTGCTCAAGAACGAGGGTGTGCTGCCTCTGCGGCCGTCCGATCTCAAGTCCCTCGCGCTGATCGGGCCCGGCGCACTCCAGACCTTCGCCATCGTCAACGGGCTTGAGCAATCCTACGGCCGCGCCGCGCGCGAAATTGGCGTGTGGCAGGCGCTCAAGAGCATGAACAGCGGCGCCGGGCTCAGGCTCGCCGTGGCCGATGACATGACCGGTGTACCGATCCCCGCGGACGCGATCACTCATCTGACGCGGAGCGATGCCGCATCCGCCCCTGCGGTCCCCGATACCCGCATTGACTACACGCGCCGCTCCGGCGAACCCCTGCCTGCCGGCTCGAACCGCCGCTGGAGCGGCACGCTGACGGCACCTGTCGCAGGCGACTACGACATCAACCTGCAGCTGCTGGGCGCGACGGGCAAGCTGGCGATTGATGGACGTACGATCGGGCAGATGGCCTGGTGGGGCGGACATGGCGAGATCGTGTTTCCCAACCGTGACAACGTCGTGCCGACCACGGACGGCCTTGATAACGTGCGCCGCCTGGTGAACTTGAGCGCTGGGGAGCACGGCTTTGCCGTCGAGGTCAAGGCCGACGGCAGTGGGGATGCCGTGCAGGTTCGCCTCGCCTGGGTCACTCCCGCAATGAAGGAGCAGGACTTTACCAATGCGGTCGCGGCGGCGCGCACCTCGAAAGTCGCGGTCGTATTCGCGTGGAACCGCAATCGCCCCAACTTTGGCCTGCCCGGCGATCAGGACCGCCTGATCGCCGCCGTTGCCGCCGTCAACCCGAACACGGTCGTGGTACTCAATACCGGTCAGGCCGTGGCGATGCCCTGGCTCAAGGACGTGCGCGCAGTGCTCGAGATGTGGTACACGGGCGATGAAGGAGGCTGGGCGGCTGCGAATCTGCTGACGGGCAAGATCAGCCCCGCTGGACGGCTGCCCTTCACCTGGCCACGGCGTCTCGAGGACGGGCTGGCGAATGATCCGGCGCATCCCGAGCGCTCCTCCGCCGGCATTGCGGGCAAGACGCAATACGTTGAGGGCGTGAATATGGGTTATCGGTGGTTTGACCGCGAAGGGAT
>Ga0193713_1000470_pt1 | contig 13629 bp, 16 predicted proteins | sample H3a2metaG_FD_143054 | JGI IMG/M metagenome (GOLD analysis project Ga0193713, IMG submission 143054) | Soil microbial communities from a riparian zone of the East river system, Colorado, United States - H3a2 | ecosystem: Environmental > Terrestrial > Soil > Riparian zone | place: USA: East River... | reverse complement strand
GAGCGCGTGAGCCGATGGGTGGCGATCGATGCGCCGCTGCCCGGCGTCGGACCCTGGGATCAGATCACACAGGATCCAGCCATGTGGCACTTTGGTTTCGGTGGTTCGGACATGGAGCGTCTGGTCGCTGGCCGCGAGCGCACCTATCTCGACCGCTTCTGGAACGAACTTTCCCGGGACCCGAAGCGGTTTGACGAAGCGAAGCGTCAGCACTACGCGGCGCTCTATGCGCAGCCCGGCGCAATCCGAGCGGGCTTTGCACAGTTCCTGGCGTTCGGCCAGGATGCGGCCGACAACAAGACGTTCCTTGCGCAGGGCAAGCTTCAGATGCCAGTCTTGGCCTTGGGTGGCGAGGCTACATTCGGCCCTATGATCGGCGCCGTGACGCGGTGTGTTGCCGCCAACGTCGAAGATGTGATCATTCCGGATTGCGGGCACTGGATCACGGAGGAGCAGCCGCAAGCGACGACGAAGCTCGTCGTCGACTTCCTACGCCGAGCTCGCTGACGGGCAGCCGCTGCCTTCGAGGCGGGCTTCCATCCAGGCCCACCGCGCACGGCGACGATTAGGATAACCGCCAGGCGTCAACTTTGGTGAGCGGCCCGCCAAGACCGATGCCATAGACCCAGATGACGCCATCCTCGATCTCCATCTCGCTGACGACGTCTCGCAGCCACTCTTCATCTTCGCCGAGGTCCTCGGCGACACGGGAGATGGTGGTGACGTGATTGTTGAACTGCACCTGGAGCCGCGCCGAGCTTAGATGACGCTCAAATCGACGTCGATACTATTTCGTATCGCGTTGGAGTAGGGGCAGACCTCGTGTGCCTTGGCGACGAGACTCTTGGCCTCCGCTTGGTCAAGGCCGGGAAGAGAAACTGCGAGTGCGATGGTCAGACCAAATCCGCCCTCAGATCTTGCGCCAATTCCGACGGTTGCCGTGACCGATGCATCCTCCGGTACCCTTGGTCCACCTTGCGAGGCCACGAACTGCATCGCGCTAACGAAGCAGGCAGCGTAGCCAGCGGCGAACAGCTGCTCCGGATTGTTTCCCTCACCTCCAGTCCCGCCCAGCTCCTTTGGTCTGCTCAGTTTGACGTCGAGCGATCCGTCGAGTGTAGCGGTTCGACCATTTCGACCGCCAATGGCACGGGCTGAGGTGGTGTAGCGTACTTTGACAGACATAGTTCGAACTCCTTTTCCGTTGCCATTCTTGTCGCGCTGATGGCCTCAACTGGAAAAAGAAGTGGGATCGGCCCGCGTGTGAGTAAACAGACGTTCGTCGGCAGACACTGTTGCGCATATTGGCACAATCTCCGTGGTCTCTTGATGCTAAGCTCTGCACATCAACGAGAACCGTCGCGGATTTTGTTGTGCGGAAATTGAAGTCGATGGATTGGGATCGTATCCGCATATTCCTGGAGGTTGCCCGCACGGGTCAGATTCTCGGTGCCGCTCGGCGCCTGGGCGTGAACCATGCGACCGTGGCGCGGCAGCTCACCGCCCTCGAGCAGGAATTGAAGACCCAGCTGGTTGAACGGCGTACGACGGGCTGCGTCCTGACAAGCGCAGGCGAGGCCCTCGTTGCCGCAGCGGAGCGGGCTGAGTCGGAATTCCTTCAGGTCGGCGCTCAACTTGGCAGATCGTCGGAGGCAATCTCAGGCACTGTTCGCGTCGGCGCTCCCGATGGATTGGGCAACTACTTTCTTGCCAGCCAGCTTGGCGCACTAGCCGCGCGACATCCCGATTTACTCATTCAACTTGTTCCCCTGCCGCGGACATTCTCGCTGTCGAGGCGGGAGGCCGATATTGCGATCACGCTGGACCGTCCGAAGCAGGGTCGACTCATTGTCAAAAAGCTCACCGACTACACGCTCAGCGTCTATGGCGCTGAAAGTTATCTGAAGCGCCTGGAGCCAATCAGGAAACAGGCCGATCTCGCCGGCCATCTCTTCGTCACGCATGTCGAGGATTTCGTTTACAGTCGAGCGCTCGACTACGCGTCCACGCTCGGAAAATTCATGAACAGGCACTACGAGTGCGGCAGCGTGGTGGCACAGATGGAGGCGGTGAGAGGTGGCCACGGCGTGGGAATACTGCACGACTACGCCGCACGACGATTTCCGGAGCTTAAGCGGTTGCTGCCAGAGATCCGCTTCGTGCGAAACTACTGGCTGGTTTCGCATCCCGACACCCATCATACGCGCAGAGTGTCGGAGGTGCATGCGCACATCGTGGCCAGCGTACGCTCAGCCCGCCGAGAATTCACGAACTGACTACAACTCGTGTCTCATACGGTGCACGGCCGCGCACTGTTCCGATTCCGGGAACAGAAGCTGCCGGCCAACGGCCATTCGAGGCGCGCGCATCTCACGCTAGGTGTAACCCATCAGACGTGGACCGTCTGGCGGGTGGTAATCAAGTCGTCCGCTGATCAATGAGAAACACCATGGGAACAGAGCAGAAAGTCGCCGTCATCACCGGTGCATCGCAGGGCTTCGGCGCGGGGCTTGTGAAGGCGTATCGTGATCGCAATTACCGAGTGATTGCCAATTCCCGGTCAATCAAGCCCAGCAACGATTCGGACGTCCTGACTGTCGCCGGAGACGTGGCCGATCCGAAGACCGCCGACCGCATCGTCGAGGAAGGTTTGGCACGTTTCGGACGCATCGACACCCTCATCAACAATGCGGGAATCTTCATAGCAAAGCCACTGGTTGACTATAGCGATGACGACTACGCTTCGGTCGTAGCGATCAATCTTGGAGGCTTCTTCCGGATCACAAGACGCGTCGCGGCCGAAATGCTAAAGCAGGGGTCGGGTCACATCGTGCAGATTACGACCAGCCTTATCGACCACGCCAACAGCAACGTTCCGTCGGTCCTGGCCTCGATGACCAAAGGTGGGCTAAATGCAGCCACAAAATCCCTTGCGATCGAGTACGCAAAAAAGGGAGTTCGGGTTAACGCCGTTGCTCCCGGCGTTATGAAGACGCCGATGCACGCTCCCGAAACACACGAGTTTCTTGCGAAGATGCATCCGGTCGGACGCATGGGAGAAATCAAAGACATCGTCGACGCGATTCTGTTTCTGGAAAACGCGCCTTTCGTCACCGGAGAGATCCTGCACGTTGACGGTGGCCAGAGCGCCGGTCACTGATCAGCATGGAGCGGCGGCCGGCGCCGCCGCTCCATGCTGCAATTCAGCGGTAGGTGGAGAGGTACGATGCCGATTTTCACGGCGGCTGCACTCCCGCTAGGCAGAGCAGGCCTGACAGGTTGCGTCGAGCCGGTACGTTATTGGAGGGCCTATGATGGCAGATGAACTAAAAACCGGCACATGCGGTGTCGATCATATTGGGCTAAGTGTTCGCGACCTCGTGAGCACGCGAAAGTTCTTTTGTGATTGTCTTGGATGGCGAATCGTCGGCGAGCGGCCGGATTATCCAGCGGTGTTCGTATCCGACGGACACGACGTTGTGACGCTGTGGCAGGTCGAGTCGCCCGGCAAAGCGATCCCGTTCGATCGGCGCGCCAACGTCGGATTGCATCATTTGGCCCTCGCCGTCGTCGATCAGATCGGCCTCGACACCCTCTACAGGCGAGTGTCGAGTTGGCCTGGCGTCGTCGTCGAGTTCGGTCCGGAACAATCGGGTGCCGGGCCCAAGATCCATTTCATCGTGCGGGAGCCCAGCGGAGTACGGATCGAGTTCGCGTTCGATCCTCGCCTCGAGAACGCGCGCAAGGCGCGGTGAGCCGGTCAGCCGGCGATTGGCCGGAAGAGGGGACCTATTGTGAGTAATCCGAAGATCCTGGTGCTCGGTGCCGGTGGAATTGGCGGCTATTTCGGCGGTCGCCTGGCTGAGAGTGGTGCCGATGTCACGTTTCTTGTCCGTGAAGGACGGCGCAAAATTCTCTCCGAGCAAGGGCTGCAGATCGAGAGCCCGTTCGGGGACGCGAAGTTAGCTGTGACGACCGTGGTCGCGTCGGATGTGGCACCGATCTATGACGCCGTCATTTTGGCTTGCAAGGCATACGATCTCGATACTGCCACCGCGGCGATCGCACCGGCCGTAGCGCCGACCGGCTACGTATTGCCCTTCCTGAACGGTATCGCCCATATCGACGTCCTGAACCAGAGGTTCGGCCAGCACCGCGTGCTCGGCGGAACTGCGAAGATTCAATCAACGCTCACATCGAGCGGCGCAATCCGCCAATTCAACGATTGGCGGACGCTCACATTTGGCGAGCAGTCTGGCGAGATGACGGAGCGCGTGAGAACGCTGGCAGCCTTGTTCGCTGCTGCGAAGGGCGTCGAAGCCTTCGCGGTCACAGACATCATTCAGCGGATGTGGGAAAAGCTGGTTCACCTCTCGACCGCTGCTGCGATGACCTGCCTGATGCGGGCGAATGTCGGCGAGATTGTCCGCACTCCCAATGGCCGCGAGCTTTTCCTCGACCAACTTCAGTGTGGTGCCTCCATCGCGGCCGCCAACGGTCACGCGCCCAGCGAGGACTTTATGAGGTCGTTGAAGGAGACGTTCTCCCAACGAGACTCACAATACGCGACGTCGATGCTGCGTGACGTCGAACGCGGTGGCCTGACGGAGGTCGAGCACGTCCTGGGCTTCATGCTCAACAAGGCGATCGAGGCCAACATTGCGCATCACACATTGTTGCTCGCTTACACGCACATCAAAGCTTTCGAGCAGCGGCGTGCTGCCGGGCGTTAGCCCTGATCTCGCGCAATTTGCGGCGGACGTCCGTTGACGTCGCCGAGCGGGGACACGACATATCCCGTACCGTCGATCCAGGTCACCGCCCGGGAGAAAGATATGAACGCGCCGCCAAACATCGATCCCGTCGCCGTGCATTCTGACAGCGACGTTTTGCACTGGCTGACAAACGATACACGCGATGAGCGCTTCATTGACAATATTTTCGCCGAGCTGTGTGTCCGGCTCCAGCGGCGGGCATTCCCGTCAAGCGGGCAACGCTTCATATCCTGATCCACCATCCGCAATGGCTCGGCGCCCGGATGATGTGGGCCGACGGGATGCGCAAAGCCGAGCTTGCGAGAGTCGACTACGATGTCCGGGAGCGATCCGAATACATTGGTAGTCCCGCCAACGAAATCCATGACGGTGCCACCGAGGTGCGCGAGAATCTCGAACGCGATCCCTCGCTGGGCCGCAAGCACGCCGTCTATGACGAGATGCGGGCGAAAGGCCTGACCGACTATGTGGCGTGGCCGCTGTACCATACGCTCGGCAAGCGGCATCTCGTGACCTTTGCAACCGACCGGCCCGGAGGTTTCGACGACGCGCATATCGCCGGCCTGTTGAAATTGTTGCCGGCCCTGGCGCTGGTCAGCGAAATCCGCATGAAGAACCGGTTGGCGCGAACGCTGCTTGAAACCTATGTCGGGTCGCATGCCGGCGAGCTCATTCTGGCCGGCGCCACCCGGCGCGGAAGCGGGACGACGGTACGCGCCGCCATCATGATCTGCGATTTGCGTGATTTCACCAAGATCTCCGACAACTGGCCGCGCGATGATGTCATTGAGCTTCTGAACGGCTATTTCGACGCGATGTCGGAGCCGATTGCACGACATGGCGGGGAAATACTGAAATTCATCGGCGACGGGCTGCTCGCCATTTTTCCGCTCAGCCAGCCACAGGCTTGTGCAAATCTGCTGCATGCCGTGGCGGAAGCCCGCCAGGCCATGGTTGCCCTGAACGAAAGGAACGGCGAAACCGGTCGTGCGCCGCTGAATTACGGTATCGGCGTCCACGTCGGAGACGTCATGTACGGCAATATCGGGTCGAGCACCCGGCTTGACTTCACCGTCATCGGTCCGGCGGTCAACATGGCTTCGCGTCTCGAAGCCTTCACCAAACAATTGCGGAGAACCGTGCTGCTGTCCCGCGCGTTCGCCGACTTCGTCGAAAGCGATTTCGCTCTCGAACGCGTCGGCGAATATCCGGTTCGCGGCTTCAACGACCCCATCGAGTTGTTTGCGTATCACGGCTGAATGCCGAGCCGTCGCGGATTTCAACCGGCAAATCCGACCCGAACGGGTTCTGGCCCTCTTCATAAAACCACGAAGGACGTGCTTAAGCTGTTCGCTCAATGGGCGGAAATGGGAATGTCCACACGTTGGGGATGTCGGCTATTGACCCAGGCTGTGTGAAAACTCTGACGCCCGTCCTAGACGGCCTAGTAGAGCGCACTGGTACCGACGATATGTCGGCCGTGCGCGAGCTTGCCTGCATTCTTTGCCTCCCAACGTGAGGAGCACAAACGTCAATTGGCGAAGCGACAAGATGATACAGATAATCTACATCGAGCGGCAGGCGATCATCCAGACCGCTCTGGAAAGCCTGTCGGAGAGTCCGTCGCACGATAGCGGAAGGTACGCAGTCCTAGCCTCGAATGGCGCGTCTGATCGATTGAGGCGGCTGTCCGTAGATGCGAATGAATGCCCGCCTCATATTTTCCGCGTCACCGAAGCCGACCGCCTCCGCGATGCGTTCGACAGGTTCGGCGGTCGTCTCTATGCGACCTCGGGCCATGTCTGCGCGGAGCCGTTCCACCACACGCGCGGGTGTGGTGCCGGTCTGCGCTCGGAATGCCCGGCTGAACTGGCGCCGGCTCACGCCGGCGGCCTCCGCCAGATGCTCGAGTGTCAGTGCTTCGGCGATGTGATCGCGGGCATAGCCAAGGGCGGTGGAAATACGATTGTTCTTCGGTGCCAGATCGACGGAGGCAGCGAATTGCGATTGGCCGCCATGGCGACGATGGTAGACGACGAGGTGCTGTGCGACGCCCTTAGCGATAGCGAAACCCTGGTCCTCCTCGATCAAGGCCAGCGCGAGATCAATTCCGGCCGTGATGCCCGCCGAAGTCCATACGTTGCCGTCCCGACAGTAGATGCGATCCGCCTCGACCCGGATGGATGGATAGTCTTGCTGAAGGCGAGCTGCAAATCGCCAGTGCGTCGTCGCTCGACGCCCGTCCAACAGCCCAGCCGCCGCGAGCGTGAATGCACCCGTGCAGACGCTGGCCACGCGCCGGCATCGGTTCGAAGCATCCACGATGCGGCTTTGCGCGCAGGCGGATAGGAGTGGATCGATCCGTCCGCCGATAACGACCAGCGTATCGAGCACGGCATCATCGAGAGACGCAGCGGCAGTAGCCGTGCCAAGGCTGTTCGTTACGGCACCCGCATCGGCCGCGAGGATTTGGATCCGATAGGCCGGACTTCCCAACTCGCCATTTGCCGCTTCGAACGCGCCGGCTGGACCTGCGAGGTCAAGCATCTGAAACCCAGGGGAAACGTAAAAGCCGATCGTGCGCATGGCCGGATCATAGGGAAGTTTGACCTTCCGGTCATATAGCCCGGGCTGTAGAGCTTGTCCACCAGGAGGATACAGCGATGACCGAGCCAATCAGCGTGGTGATACCCGTCTACGACGGCGTCACCCAACTCGACTTCACCGGTCCGCACCAGTTTCTCTCGCGCACGCCCGATCTGAACGTTCGAGTGGCTTCTTTGGGTGGCGAAGCGGTCACGGCGGACCGTCTTACCTTCTCAAACCTAGAAGACCTGACGGTCATCAAATCGTGTGACGTGCTCTTGGTGCCTGGCGGCGGCGGCTGCATCAATGCCATCGAGAATGATCGATTCATCAAAGAGATTGCCCGGCTTGGGGCTACCTCGCGTTACCTGACTTCGGTCTGCACCGGATCGCTCATTTTGGGCGCTGCCGGACTTGTTACCGGGCGCCGTGCGGCCTGCCACTGGGCATGGCGCGAATTTCTTCCGATCTTCGGCGCCATCGTCGACGAGAGCCGCATCGTGAGGGATGGCAATATCTTGTCCGGCGGGGGCGTCACGGCCGGCATCGATTTCGTGTTGGCACTTATCGCGGAGTTGCGTGGATCACGCGTGGCCGAGATGGTTCAACTCGGCTTGGAATATGCGCCTCAACCGCCCTTCGACTCCGGGCGCCCGGACACAGCACCGGCAGAAGTGCTGCAAGCGGTTAACGCGCGCACGGCGGCGGCCTTCGCCGAACGACGTGCGCGTATCGACGCCTGGGCCGCGGCCCATCGCGTGGGCCAGCATGCATGAGGTCTCCCAAAGCACGAGCGCCCATCGGGCCTTCATACTTCCGTAGACGCGTTTCGCTGCATGGTTGGTCTCCGGCTTCTGCCATGCAGACACCATTCCGCGAAGGCGGACAAATCAAGCCTGTCCTGTGACCAATGGAGCGAGATGTGAGCCAAAGCGAAAAGCCTGATTTCAGCAAAGCGCTGGCGGTCGGCCGAGAGTTGGATTTGAAGCTATCCGACAGTCGGACGGTTCGGGATGCCTATGCAGAGGCAGAAACATCGCAGCCTTGGCTTTTCAACCACGTGGCGCGCTCGTGGCTCTATGGAGCCAAGCTGACCCAACATCGTGGACTTGCTCCGGATGCCGAACTGGTTGCTGTATCGGTACTCCTGCATGATCTTGGCCTTGCGCGCGGTGGCGCTCCCGATCGTCGCTTTGAAGTTCTGGGAGCGGACCTCGGCCGCGCGTTTGCTCTCTCGCACGATATGGGGGAGCGCCGTGCAGAGACAGTCTGGGACTCGATCGCGCTCCATACCATCCCGTCAATCGCGCAGCATAAGGGCCCCGACGTAGCCTGCTGCCAGATCGGCATCGCTTGTGACTACGGCGGACTCGGTTACAACGAGCTGAGCGACGACAACAAGAAGGCTATCTTGTCGACTTTTCCCCGTCTTAGCATGAAGAACGAACTGACGACGTGCCTTTGCGGCATCGCCAAGAATCACCCGAATACGACGATGGACAATTTCATCGCAGACTTCGGCTTGAAGTACGTCCCAGGATATATGCGGGCTTCTTCGGTTGACTTTCTACATAAGTCACCTTTCGCCGAGTAGCATTCATGCCCGCCACCGAAGAATGATCTCGTTCAACGCTACGAGGTGACATCATGCAGCAGATTTTCATCGAGCTATGGCCTGGGGCAAATGCTCTGAAAACGAGTGGACCGATTTCGTCAAGAAGGTTATCGAGGCAGCCGTGAAGATGAAGGGCACCAAGGCGAAAGAAATAGTGACTTCAAAGCATCGGCAGTGGAGATCTTCCCTATGAGGTCGGCCACGCCAACTCCATCAAGGCCGTTCGCACGCACCTTATATTCAGTCTGCGAAGTGCCCAAGCTTTCTCTTTGGCTGCGCAATGCTGGCTCGGCTACCGAATTTGGGCATCGATTAGCACTTTCGCCGTATCGACAAGATCGTGTTTCAAGCCGTCGGGTCCGAGCGTTACGGCGAGACCATAAGCGCCGTCAATCAACAGAGCGAGTTGATTTGCCAGTCGAACGGGATCGCGCGCGCCAAGAGCGTGCGCAAGCGCACGCAATCGCTCGCGCATTTCTCGCTTGTTGGCGCAAGCAATGGCGGTGCCTGGGTGCTTACGATCCGGAAACTCAGTGGCAAGATTGATGAATGGGCAGCCTCGAAACTGCGGGCTTGCGATCTGACCGCCGATGCCTTCGAGCAGCGAGGTGATCTGCTGCGACGGTGCGCCGCGGTGGCGTTCGACAATTTCGTCCCACCACTGCCAAAACCTCCGGTTTTCCTCCCCTGCGAAGGCCGCGATTAGGTCGTCCTTCGAGGCGAAAGTCCGATAGAGCGACGATTTGGATACCCCTGAGCGCGCGACCACCGTGTCGATGCCGATGGCACGGATTCCTTCCTGATAGAAAAGCTCGGTCGCTGTTTCGACCAGACGGGCATGCGCGGAAGGTTCATCCCTTCGCGGCGCGCCTCGCCGTCTTTTCTTCGTGCTCATTGCTTGCGCTGTCTCCGCCAATCACTTGACAATAGAACAGTTCGGTACCTATAAAAGTACAGTTCTGTACCTATACGCAAAGCTGTACCTTTTCTGGACGAGGGCCGGCAACCCGCCGCCCCGAGCGGAGCACTATGGCATGACGACGTCAAACTTAACCGAAGCCAACAAGGCGCTGGTCCTCGCGGGGATCAAGGGTGTCTTTATCGACCGCGATCCGAGCGCCGTCGATCGCCTCTTCAGTGCAGACTATCGCCAGCACAATCCGCAGATCCCGAACGGCCCTGCGGCGATCAAGGCTCTGCTTGGGAACTTATCGCGCGACTTCAAATACGAGCCGGGCCTTGTGATGGCAGACGGCGATTACGTCAGTATTCACGGCCGCTATACCGGGTGGGGAGCCAAATCCATGATTGCGGTCGACATCTTTCGGGTCGCCAACGGCAAAATCGCAGAGCACTGGGACGTGATGCAGGAAGAGGTTCCTGCCGCCCAGAGCGCCAACGGAAACAGCATGTTCATCGAAACGCAGACTTGAGGTGCGGTTTGCCGACATGACGAGGTGGGCAGCGCACGGGCAGCATCGCCTAGTTTAGGCGTTGCGCCGAAGCCGAGACGCCGTTAAGAGCGCGAGGCGCGGTTCTGCGAACTTCCAGATACCCGTTTCCCCAGGTCCACAGCGAACGGATGACGGGCTCAAGCGAGCGTCCGAGCGCCGTCAGCGAGTACTCGACGCGTGGCGGCACCTCCGCATAGACCTCGCGATGAATGAGGCCGGCGGCTTCGAGCTCGCGAAGCTGCCGCGTCAGCATGCGCTGTGTAATCCGCGATAGCCGCCGCCCGAGCTCATTGAAGCGGATGGTGTCTCCGAGGAGATGATAGAGGATAACGGCTTTCCACTTGCCGTCGATCAAATCGAGCGTCGCTTCGACGGGACAGCCGGCCGCGCAATCATAACTCTTTGTATCAAGCCTCTTCATAGTTCACTCCATGATACTACCGGACATCTCTGTGCGTAATTGTCAGCGCCGAAGTTAGCGCGCAACGTTGCTCCTGCAAAGCCGAACCTCGCAAAAGTTGCCGCACCCGGTGACAGCTGGTCCGGCTGGAAATTCCTCGGTCGCTGCCGACGCAGATCGGGACGACTTGAAGGATGGATGCAACAACACATGGAGGAGACCACGTGAAAAGCAAGATTCTGCCAATTGCCGCAATGGCCGCGGGAATGTTGGTGTCGGTGGCGTCCGCGCAGGAGGCGCCTGTCCGGGCCGAGATTGTCGCCCGCTTGCCGCAGTCGGTCGGCAACATTGCGATCACGCCGGACAACCAGATCATCTTCAGCCACCACCCCTTCTTCAGTCCCGACGTTCGGGTAGCGAAGCTCACGTCGTCAACGACGTTCCAGCCATTCCCGAATGCCGATTGGAACACGCCGCGGAAAGGGACCGACCACTACCTCGACAATGTCCTCGGCCTTCGATCGGACGAAAATGGCATCGTCTGGATCATCGACATGGGATTCCGCACCAAGATCACACCCAAGCTGGTCGGATGGAATACGCGCACCGACAAGCTCGAGCGCATCTACTACATGCCGGAACCAATCACGCGAGGTGGATCGCAACCGCAGGATATCGTCATCGACCAGAAGGACCGGAAGTTCTATATCGCCGACGAGGACATCGGCCCGGGTGGCGATGGCTCCCATGCCGCGATCATCGTCATCGACATGGATACGGGACGCGCCCGGCGTGTTCTTGACGGGGATAAGTCGACCATTCCGGAAAACGTGCCGATCACGGTGGATGGCAACGATCTCACGGTTTCCGGGAAGGATGGCAAGCCAACGATCATCAAGGTCGGCTGCGATGGCATCACCATGGACGTCAGATCCGAATGGCTCTACTTCGCACCGCTTAGCGGCCGTTCGCTCTATCGCGTCCGCGTTGCTGATCTGAATGACGAGAAACTCACCCCGACGGAACTGAGCGCCAAGGTTGAACGATATTCGGACAAGCCCAACAATGGAGGACTCTCGATCGACTATGCCGACAACCTGTATCTGACCGCGGTCGAGACCAAATCCATTGGCGTCGTCGGCGCCGATCGCAAGTACCGCACTTACTTGAGCGATCCGGAGATGGTTTGGCCTGATGGCATCACGGCTTCTCCCGACGGATATATGTATGTGTCCGCCTCGCAAATCTCTGCAGCGGCCATGTTCCATGGCGGCAAGGCCGAGAACAAGACGCCGTACCTGATCTACCGGTTCAAACCACTCGCGGCGGGCTACGTCTCTCGCTGAGATGCCCGCATGACCCGCTGCCTTCGGGCAGCGGGCTTTTTTCTCGCGCGACTGACGCCGCCTTGCGACTTCGAAGCGACAGTCGCTCGCCTTAGCGCGCGAGGGGGTTGGCCGTATATGCGCAGGAAGGCGCGCCGCATGCGGTCCTTGTCCCCGAAGCCGACCTTGCGGGCAACGATGTCGATCGGCTCCGTTCCCTCCTGAATGCGCGGCAGCGCTGCTTCCGCGCGCAGCCGCTCGACGACGCGGGCGGGCGTATCTCCGGTCTCCTTTAGAAAAAGACGGGCAAATTGCCGTGCGCTGATCCGGGCAGCCGCGGCCATGCGGTCGACGGGAAGCGGTTCGTGCAGATGTTCTCGCGCAAAATTCAATGCATCCCTGACGCGATCCGATGAGGGCTCCAGTTCGAGCAACGTCGAAAACTGCGATTGTCCTCCTGATCTGCGATGATAGACCACCATGTCCCTCGCAACGCCCTTCGATACCTCGATTCCGAAATCGTCCTCGATCAACGCGAGCGTCAAATCGATGCCTGACGTGATCCCTGCCGATGTCCAGACGTTGCCATCCCTCACGAATATCTTGTCCGCATCGACGCGCACTCGCGGAAAGCGCCTTTGCAACACGGCGGCATATCTCCAATGGGTCGTCGCCGATCGCCCGTCGAGCAGACCGGCGGTGGCCAGCAGGAAGGCTCCCGTGCACACGCTCGCCACGCGCCTTGCCCGCGGAGCCAACTTCCTGATCAGAGCGACGGTGTCGGCATCACCGTCGACGGCACTGTCGGGGGGCCCTCCCACGACCAAGAGGGTATCAACGGGCTTGCCCCGCGAAGCCCTGGAAGTGTGGATGGGCAAGCCCCAGCCGCTCGCGACTGTGCCGCCATGAGCGGAGATCACATCGACCAGATAGGGAGCCTGATGTGCCTCCGACGCCAGATTGAAGGCGCATAGAGGGCCGCTCAGATCGAGCAATTCGAAGCCCGGAAACACCACGATCCGAATACGTCGGCGAACATTCGAGGACATGAACTTCCTTCCCTTTCGCCGGTACTGGAAAACTAGTCGAAACCCAGTGTCATCCGGAATGGCAGAATTTGCCGCTTATATGTCATTTCTGACATGGGCATTTTCGGATAGTTTGCGGCGAATTTCAACGCGAATTCACAAAATTCAGGCGAACGAGGTAGCTATGAAGGTACTTGCGCTTGCTTTTCCTGGCTTCACATTCATCGACCTGGCCGGTCCGATGCAGGCTTTCATGATGCTTCCGGGATTCTCCTCGCAAATTGTGTGGCACAGCAAGGGTATTGTTGATTCCGATGCCGGTGTCAGCGTGCAGGCGACGGAAGATTTTGGAAGTTGTTGGAAGGATCCAGACATCCTGTTCGTTCCTGGCAATAGCATCCATCTGTTCAAGCAATTGCAGGACGATCGGACGATCGACTTCATCG
>Ga0193713_1000467_pt1 | contig 13655 bp, 13 predicted proteins | sample H3a2metaG_FD_143054 | JGI IMG/M metagenome (GOLD analysis project Ga0193713, IMG submission 143054) | Soil microbial communities from a riparian zone of the East river system, Colorado, United States - H3a2 | ecosystem: Environmental > Terrestrial > Soil > Riparian zone | place: USA: East River... | reverse complement strand
AAATATCCGCGCGGCGTACCTGCGCGCGGCCGGAACTCGCCCGCGATGAGCGCCGCGAAAAGCGCGCCCCCGACGAGGGCGAGCACAAAGACCGCGTTCGTCGAAACCGTCGCCGGATTCGCCACCGCCGCGCACCCCTTGAGTCCGTCGAGCCCGTGCAGCCGCTCCGGCACGATCCCCGCCGCGTTTCCTGCGAGTCGCGCCAGCCGGCCGAGCTCCTCGGTCACCCCGAGCGGCGACGTCCGCAAGTACGCGAACGTGGCGATCAATCCGAGCGAGATCCCTCCGGCCCACGTCGGCCAGCCATCGACAAAGATCTTTCGCGCGACGGTCCACGCCGTCGCCGGCTCGGCGGGCGGCGGCGCCGGGGCGGGCGTCCGCTTCAGGAGGATCACGGCTCCCGCCGCGAGCGCCGCCATCTGGAGCGCGAAGGCCCCTGCGTAACCGAGCCGCTCCGGGAGCCAGAGGCCGCGGCCCGAGCCCACGAGATTCAGGTAGATCGGATTCCACGCCGCGAGGGCGATCGCGTACCCCACGAAAATCCCGAGGAGCCCGACCCAGGCGACCGTCGATCCCTCTCCGGCCCGGTAGAGATGTCCGGTGATGCAGCCGCCCCCGAGGACCATCCCGAAACCGAAGAGCGCCCCGCCGAGCACGAGATGCGCTCCTACCGGCGCGATGTGGGCCGTGTCGGGACGGTAGAGCGTCGGGTCGGGCACCCACGCGCCGAAGATGAGCATGTATCCCGCGCTTCCGACGGCGAGAGCCGCGAGGAGTCCGAGGAGAACGCGCCGCTCGCGCTTCTGGAAGAGATCCCGGAAGGCGGAGGCGAAGCAGAACCGCGAACGCTGGAAGACGAACCCCGCGGCGAATCCCGCGAGGAGGGTGAAGGAAAGCTCGCGGCCCCGGCCCGGGAACGCGTGAAGCCGAAGCCCTACCAAGACAGCGGCGATGACGATGGCGAAGGCGGCCCAGAATCTCACTGGGGCGATTCTCGATTCTCGATTCTGGATTCTCGGCCCGAGAATCGAGAATCAAGAATCCAGAATCTTCCTCTGGCCATGAGGGACTCGGTTCCTATTTTCCGGTCCAGATGGTCCCGGCGTCGTTTTCGATCGGGACTCCGACCGCGTTTCCCCACTCCGTCCACGATCCGTCGTAATTGCGGACCGGATACCCGAGGAGGCATTTGAGCACGAACCAGCTGTGGCTCGATCGCTCGCCGATCCGGCAGTACGTGATGACCGTTCCGGTCCCGTCCACCCCGGCGGCCGCGTAGAGTTTCCGGAGCTCGTCGAGCGACTTGAATGTGCCGTCGTCGTTGACCGCCTTCTTCCACGGAATGTTCTTCGCTCCCGGGATGTGGCCCGCGCGGATCGCCAGCTCCGCCGATCCTGGGGGTGCGATGATCTTCCCTGAGAACTCGTCGGGCGACCGGACGTCGACGAGCGTCGCCGCTTGCTTCTTGTTCACCACCTCGAGGACGTCTGCCAGGCGCGCGCGCAGGGCCGCGTTCGGCGCCTCCGCCTTGTACGCGGTGGCCGCGGGCGACGGAACGGTCGTGTCCCACGGCCGCTTCTCCGCCTCCCACTTCTGCCGGCCGCCGTTCATGATCCGGACGTCCTTGTGGCCATAGAGGCTGAAGATCCAGTAGCCCCAGCAGGCGAACCAGTTGCTGTTGTCGCCGTACAGGACGACCGTGGTGTCTGGCGCGATCCCCGCGCGCGCGCAGAGCTTCTCGAAGTTCTCGCGGCCCACGATGTCGCGCGCCACCGGGTCGCACAGCTCGCTGTGCCACTTGAAGCCGACGGCGCCCGGCACATGGCCCTTCTCGTAGAGCCCCGGGTCGACGCTCACCTCGACGACCCGGACCTTCGGGTTCTTCGCGTTCTCGAGCACCCAGTCGGTCGTGACGAGCGCGTCCTGGGCGGAGGCGGTGGCGGCGAGGCCCACGAGGGCGAGAAGGGTGGACAGCACGGTTCTCATGGTTGCTCCGGGAAAAGTCCCGAGATTATACGGGGGGAATCAGGGTGAGCCAAAGTCCCCATCGTAGGTTGTCGACCCATCATTCGAAAATTCGGAGGCACCGGCGTTTGAGTCGAGCGCCAAAGCGGGGAGACTTGAACCCCTCGATGCCCGTTGCGTCCCCGCCCGATTCGTATCGACCGTGCAGGCCCGGAAAAATGGCCTGTATCGATCTCCGGTCCCTTGGGACCTCGCCAGGGTGCACATCCGCCCATGGGAAGTTCCAACTCGAATGTACGGCCCTGATGGTATCATCAAGGGTCGAAAACCGGCGTGATCGCGCGGGTTCGGAAGGCACGCCTTCAAGCGGAGCCCAACTCGTCCCGGACCGTCGCGATCCGGGGGCGAAGCGCGCGCGTCGAGGCGGGCTCCTGGGATGCGGACCTTCCAGGGAGTTGCCCATCGGGAGAAAGCCCCGTGAAGATCCGGAACCTCATTCTCGCCCTGCTTGTCACAGCGTGGGCGGCGACCGTCGGGGGCGGAGTCTGGTTCCTCTGGACCTACGCGAGCCGGCCGGGACCTTCCGGTATTGCGGCCGTCGGTTGGCCCCGCGAGAGCGCCTTGGGAATAGACCCTATCCGTCCCACCCTCGTCATGTTTGCGCACCCCCAATGTCCCTGCTCGCGCGCCAGCCTGTACGAGCTCGACACGCTCCTGGCCCGCGCCGCAATCCGGCCGACCACCAAAGTGGTCTTCGTCCGGCCGGTCGGCATGGACCCGGGGTGGGAGCGAAAGGGGCTGACCGATCTCGCCCTGGAGACCGCGCTCACCGCCGAACAGCGGGAGTACCTGGATACTGTCAAGATCTCGGCGGACCTGCTGCTTACCGTCATCAACGATATTCTGGATTTCTCCAAGATTGAGGCGGGAAAGGTCGACTTGGAGGCGATCGACTTCAATCTGCGTGACTGCCTGGAGGAGGCGTTGAAGGCGCTGGCTCTCCGCTCGGATGAAAAGGGGTTGGAACTTCTATGCGAGGTGGCTCCCGACGTTCCCGACATTGTCCGGGGAGACTCGACCCGGCTGCGCCAGATCGTTTTCAACCTCGTAGGCAACGCGATCAAGTTCACCAGTGACGGGGAGGTCGGGCTGAAGGTTCAATCCGGTCCCCAGGCAGGCGATGACCGGATGGTTCAGTTCACGGTGTCGGACACCGGAATTGGGATCCCTCCGGAAAAGCAGAAGCTGATCTTCGAGCCATTCTCCCAGGCCGATGCTTCTACGACCCGGAAGTACGGGGGAACCGGGTTGGGCCTGACCATCTCGAATCGCCTGGTCGGGATGATGGGCGGCAAAATGTGGGTGGAGAGCGAAATAGGTCGGGGAAGCCAGTTTCACTTCACCGTGCGGCTCGGGATTGGATCGGCCAAGACGATCTCCTTCGGGACGACGGCGCCGCCGGAAGTCCTGCGGAATGTCCGGGTTCTTGTCGTGGATGACAATCGCACCAACCAGCGGATTCTGGAGGGAATGCTGAAACGCTGGGAAATGAAGTCGTCGCACGCGGACGGCGGGGAAGAGGCCCTGGCGCGACTCTCCGCCGCGCGCGAGGAGGGCCAGCCCTACTCCTTGATCCTGACTGACATGCACATGCCGAAGATGGATGGCTTCAGACTGATCGAAGAAATCCGGAAGCGACCGGAACTGGCCACGGCGACCATCATGATGCTCACGTCCGCGGGACACCGGGGAGATGCGGCGCGATGCCAGGAATTGGGAGTGGCCGCCTACTTGTTGAAGCCTATCCGCCAATCCGAACTGCGGGAGGCCATAGCCCGTGTGCTCGGATCCCGACAGCAGGAAGGCGCGATCCCGCTGATCACCCGATACTCATTGCAAGATGCCCGTGACCCCATGGCCACCCTGCGCGTACTCCTCGCGGAGGACAATGCCGTAAATCAACTGCTGGCGGTCCGGATGCTCGAAAAAAGAGGTCACCGCGTTGTGGTGGTTGGCAACGGTCAACAGGCGCTTGATGCCATTGAAAAGGACACTTTCGATATCGTCCTCATGGATGTGCAAATGCCGGAGATGGATGGGCTCGAAGCGACGTCGGCGCTGAGAGAAAGGGAGAAACAGAAGTATCACGGCGGCCATATGCCGGTGGTGGCCATGACCGCCTTGGCCATGAAAGGCGATCAAGAACGCTGCCTGGCCGCGGGGATGGATGAATACCTCTCCAAACCCATCCGCATCCAGGAACTGGATGGCATCCTTGAGAAGTATCTGATGCGACGAATGAAAGAGGGTCGCGCGAGTGTCTGATCCGATGGCACTTCCCCGGAGGGACCGCCTTCCTCGCCAGGGAGCACGACGCGCGACCCACACTCCCAGTCCCGGCGCCGGATCCTCCTGTGAGCTCGACCAACACTCCAGCCGACTGCGATCGACAATTGGTCTGCCAGTGGCTCGTGGTCGAACTTCGGATCAAATGCCAGGCTTCCAGGGTGAGGTATCGCCGTCGCCGCCGTGAAGAATTTCTTCTGGTTTCGCGATCCCAATCGGTAGCATTTCCCCATGGCCGTATTCCTCTGCCGCGCCTGCCAGGTGACGATCATCGAGAACCGCAAGGACGAGAAGCCGGTCTGCCCCCGCTGCAAGAAGCCGATGGTCCCCAAGGCCGGGCCCGGCTCCATCGAGGAGCAGTTTCCCGACCGGTCGCCACACGATTCCGTCTTCCAGCTCGACCTCGAGAATCTCCCCCCCTCCATCGACCCCGTCAAGCGGCCGGACCTCCCGAAGAAGTAGCCTCGGGCCGTTCCAGGTCGTGCTCAAGGAGCACCGCACCGCACACCACACCGGGCAGGAGCGCGAAGCCGAGCGCGGGGATGATGATGCAGAGGGTCGCGCCGAACCCGAGCGCCGGCGCCGGGCGGTGGAGAACCCACGAAAACCGGTCGAGGACCCTCATCCCCCGCGCCTCGAGCGGGTACTCCAGGTGCTCGAAGGCGAAAAAGAAGGCCGTGACGACCGTCGCGGCGATCGGATGCAGGAAGGCGACCGGCGTGCAATAGGCCCCGATCAGCGCCCCCTGGACCATGAGGAAGAGCAGGAGCCGGAGCGCCTGGTCGCGCAGGGATCGCCACAGCGCGGCCCAGTAGCCCTCGCGCGTCTCCCGCACGCGGCCTGCGTCGGCCATCATCCGCTCCGTCATCGCCTCGAGAAACGGCCCCGCGATCACATTCCCGATCACCGTGAAGAGGATGATGCCTCCGATGATCCCGCCGATCACGGCGCCGCAGCCGAGCAAACCGGTGATCGGATCGAGTCCCTTCGAGAAAAGACGCTCATGGAGACCGACCGTGTACGCCACCACGATCCCGGCCACGACCATGAAAAGGACCACCCCCACCAGGAGCGATTTCACCGCGTAGTGCCACAATTCGCGGTGATTCAAGAGATGGACCGTGCCCCGGATCGAATAGGTCATGGCGTCGAAGAACCCGGGGCGCTTCATTTACGAGCCCAGCGCATTTTCGCGGACCGCGCCCGTGAATTCGAGCGCGCCTCCTCTTCGCCGGGCCGGACCAGCTTGCCGATCTCCGAGTAAAGGCCCGCCCCTTTGCCCTCGCGGAAGGCGTGCTTGACCCGACGGTCTTCGCCGCTGTGAAAGCTGATGATGGCCGCGGCGGCGCCGGGCTTGAGGCACGAGGGCAGGACCGCCAGGAGCCGATCGAGGTTGGCCAGTTCGCGGTTGACGAGGATCCGCAGCGCCTGGAAGGTGCGCGTCGCCGGATGGAGCTTGGCGCCCGCCGCCCGTTGGAGGCTGAACCGGCGCGCCTCGCAGATGAGGGCCGTGAGCGCCTCGGTCGTCGCGATCCGCTCCCGCCGGCGCCGCTCGACGATGAGCCGCGCGATCTTGCGCGAGTCGCGCTCGTCCCCCAGCTCGAAGATGGCGTCCGCCAACTCCGTCTCGCTCATCCGGTTGACGAGATCCGCGGCCGTCGGCCCCCGCGTGGGATCGAGCCGCATGTCGAGCGGTCCCGGCCGGCGCAGGGAGAAGCCCCGAGCGGGATCGTCGAGGTGCGGGCTCGAGACCCCGAGGTCCGCCAGGACGCCGTCCGCGCGCCGGTCTCCGAGGATGGATTGGATCCCCGCGAAATTCGCGTGGTGGAGCTCGAAGCTTCCGCCCGCCTCCTCGAGCCGGGGCCGCGCCGCCTCGAGGTTGCGCGGGTCGAGGTCGATCCCAACGAGCGTCCCTCCAGGCGTGATCCGGCGGAGGATTTCAACGGCGTGGCCTCCGAGTCCCAAGGTGCAGTCGACGACGATCTGGCCGGGATGAGGATCCAGAATTTGTAGCGTCTCCTCGAGGAGAACGGGAACGTGCCCCGACGCGGGAGGGGTCATGGGGCCAGTTTATGAAATTGAGGGGGCCGGAGGTGACTTTGGACCGTTCTGCCTATAATGGGCGCGATTTTCTAGGAGACACCATGAGACTCGCCGCCCTCCTCCTGATTCCCCTGTTCGCGGGCCAAGAGGTCGCCTGGAAGACCGACTGGCCGGGGACGCTCAAGGAGGCCGCCGCCTCGAAGAAAGCTGTCGTCCTCCTCTTCTTCAACAAGGACGTGAAGAACTGCAAGCGATACCAGGAGGAGACCCTGGCCAGCCCCGCCGTCCCCGCCGCCCTCTCGAAGTACCTGTGTGTGCGGCTCGATCCGGAAGGAACCGACGACGAGAACCGCCTCTGGCAGCAGCACGGGTCGCCGATGCCCCCGATGACCTTCGTCTATGAGCCCGATGGAAAGAAACTGGCGGGCGTGGGGACGCTCAACGCGAAGTTCTACGCCGAGGCGCTCAACGCGATCGTGCCGGCGTACTTCGACAAGATCGTGCCCGCCCGCGAGGCGCTGGCGAAGGACCCGAACCAGCCCGACAAGCTCGCCGATCTCGGCGACGCCTTCGTCCGTCTCGACAACCCGACGGAGTCGGCGAATAACTACGCCGCGGCGGCGGACCTGCTCGCAGGGAAGGGCGACAAGCCGGGCGCCTTGAAGCTGCTCGGGATCCAGCTCGACGCCTACTACGAGAAAAAGTGGTACTCCCCCGCGCGGGGATGTTGCGCCAAGATCGCGGAGCTCGACCCGGACAACGGGACGAAGCTGCGGCCGAAGGCGGCCTGGGTGCTCGGCATGGCCGCGTGCGCCGAAGTGAAGTGGCAGGAAGCGATCGACGGTCTCACGGCCGCCATCGCCAAGTACAAGGGCTGCGACATCCTCGACCGGATGATGTTCACCCTCGGCTCGGCGTACATGTATGCCGGGGAGAAGGACAAGGCGATCGCGACCTTCGACGACATCGTGAAGAACTTCTTCGGGTCCGAGGCGGCCGACCTCGCCCAGGTCCAGGCGAACAAACTTAGAGCGAAGAAGTAATTCGCGATGGCGCGTCGGCTGACGATCCCGGCCGCGCTCGCGTGGGGCGCCGTCCTCTTCGCGGCGCTCCAGTGGAGCACGCCCCACCTCGTCGACCGCGACAGCTATTACCACGCCCGGTACGCGCAGCTCCTGCCGGAGCGGGGACTCTCGCGCGAATTTCCGTGGACGCAGGAGAGCGTCTGGCGCGAGCGATTCTCCGACAAGGAGTTCCTCTTTCACGTCCTGCTCGCCCCTTTCTGCCGGGGCGAGGATCCTTCGGGGGGCGCGAAAGTCGCGGCGTGGTTTTTCGGAGTCGGGCTCCTGGTGACGATCGCCTGGGTGCTGGCCCGCAACGGGATCCGGGCCGCGTGGTTCTGGGTCCTCCTCGTGCCGGCGCTCGGGAATCACTTCCTCTTCCGGATGCAGGAGGTCCGGCCCGCGATCCTCTCGGTGATCCTCCTCCTCCTCGGAGTCCACGGCCTGCTCAACTCCCGCTGGCGGGTGCTTTTCCTTCTGGGATTCGTCTATTCGTGGACCTACACGGCGCCACATCTGCTCATTGTTTTCGCGGCGATCGACGCGCTCGCGCGGTGGGCCACCGACGGCCGGTTCGAGTGGCGCGGCCTGGCGCACGCCGCGGCGGGTGTCGCGGCCGGGCTGGTGATCCATCCATACCTCCCCAACGATCTGCGTCTCTGGTGGGTGATGAACGTGGAGATCGTGGCGCGCGCGTGGCAGCTCGGGGGCGACGCGATGGTGCGGCTGGGGCAGGAATTCGAGCCCGTGTCGCCGAGGTCGCTCGTCCTGTCGTCGACGCTGGTGCTCCTCTGTTTCGGCGGGACGTTCCTCGCGGCGGCCTATCGCGGGGCCGCGCTGAGCCGTCGGACGAAAATCCTCCTCGCGTACGAGCTCGGCGCGTTCGTGATGTACTGCCTCTCGGGGCGGTTCGTGGAGTACTTCGCCCCGCTGGCGCTGCTGGCGGCGGCGTCGGCCGTGGACGATTTGTGGCCGCGCGAAGGCGGGTGGACCCCGCGGCGGATCGCACTGGCGAATGTCGCGGCGCTGCTCGCGCTCGCGCTGACGGCCAGGTCGGTGATGGAGGCGAGAACTCAGGTAAAGGAATATCCGGGGCCCGATCTCGCGGCGGCGGCTCAGTGGACGCGGAAACATGTCCCCGCCGGCGAGACGATCGTCCACCTCGATTGGGGCGACTTCAACCAGCTTTTCTATTTCGATCCGACGCACCGGTATCTCGTGGGACTCGATCCGATGTTCCTGTACGTGCGGAATCCGGCGCGTCTGCGCCTGCTGGAAGACGTGCGCTGGGGACGGCGGCCGCTCGATCCCGCGGAGTTGGCGAAGACGTTCGAGTCCCACTGGCTCGTCGTGCGCGATCGCCTGCGTCCGGTGGCCGAGGAGGTGGGTCTCAAACCGGCGTACGAGGATTCGGGGGGGGCCGTTTATCGCTTGCGGGAATGACGCCGGGTATACTTTGTGCAGAGTAGTGAGAACGATTCATGAAGCTTGCATCGATCGCCGCAATCATCGTCGGGCTTGTGGGTTGTTCGGCGCCCGCCCCAAAGGCCGCCGCTGAGAACACTGCAACCCAGCCCTTTGGATGGTTGGAAGTCCTCGATGCCGTCTGGGACACGGTCGAGAAAGACAACCAGGTGTGGGTGGACGACATCCGGTGGTGCGACGATGAGATGTTGGACCAAGAGCGCAAGGCCATGGACCTTGACACTACGAACACCGGAATCAAGTACGCCGTCCTCATCAAGTGCCACGTCGGCGGCACCGATGTGAAGGCGATGACCGCTTTCCGCAAGGAGCTTAAGGCAAATCCCACGCTCTCCCGCCTTTTTCCGATCATGGACTTCGGCGCCGCGTGGCGCCTGGAGGAACACAAGGAATCAGCAGACAAGTTCTCGCTCCACTTCGAAGTGTTACTGGTCAACAAAGGGTAGACGTAACACAACACCAACCCCAAGCTGGCGTTGGCCTGAATGGTGACGCTGGCGCGTGTGATCCCCTTCGTCCGGTGGCCGAGGAGGCGGGCCTCAAACCGGCCTACGAGGATTCCGGCGGCGCGGTGTACCGGTTGAAGGATTGACTCGGTGGTTGTGTCTCAGTTTCCGGATCCCTGATCCCCGATCCCAGTCCCTGAAATTCCAAGCCGCAAGCCGGAAGCCAGGAGCACATTTGAGGGCAATCCAGGTGAAGCCCAACTGCGGAGCTTGAGGGTGGAAGCTTCCGAAAGCTGGGATCTGGGGTCTGGAATCTCGAAACGGAGCCACCACCAAATCGGCCGGTCACTTCTTCTGGACGGCTTGCAGCAATTCCACGACGGCCGCGTCGCAGGCGGCCGCGGCCTTGTCGCCCGCCTGGTTGGTCGCCGCGAGGAGCGCGAGGTCTTTCTTCGGGGCGAGCCAGACCACCGCGAACCACATCGTGTTGCTTCCGGCGTGCGTGAGGACCGGTCCGTCCGCCCAGTCGCGGTCGGCGACGATCCATCCCATGGCGTAGCGCGGTTCCCCGATGCCCGGGGGCGCGTGGAGTTTCTCGAAGGCGGGCGGCTTCAGGGCCTTGAGGAATCCCTCGGCGCCGCGCGGCGGCTTCTTCGAGCCGTTCGGATCCATGCGGGCGTGGATGAACGCATATTTCGCCCAGTCGCCCAGGGAGCAGTGGACGGTCCCCGCCGGGCCGATGGCCGCCGGGTTGTCCGCTCCGGGGCCGGGCTCGACGGGCCGGCCCTCGGCATCGTGACCTCGAGGCTGGTCGAGCGAGTCCTTCGAACCGGGCGGGCCGAATCCGGCGGAGCTCATGCCCAGCGGCTTGAAGATCCGCTCCTGCATCAGGCTTTCCCATGGCTCGCGCATCGTTGTTTCGGCGATCGCCCCCGCGATGGCGAATCCGGCATTCGAGTAGATGTACTTGCCGCCGGGCTTCGTATCGGGCTTGCGTCGGACGACGACATCGACGAGCGCGAGCCGCTGCTCCGTGGGGCTGCCCTTGTGATTCCAGAGCCGGCCCCACAGGCCGTCGGCGTCCAAGTTCGCGGGCGCGCCGCCCCGGTGGGTCAGGAGCTGTTCCAGGGTGACGCCGCGCCAGTCCGGGTGCATCGATTCCTTGAGGCGCGGAAACGAGTCGCCCACGGTGGTGGTCCACGCGAGCTTTTTCTCGGCGACGAGGATCGCGATCAGGGTCGCGGTCATCGACTTGGTGCACGATCCGAGGTGGACGCGGTCGTTGATCGTCATGGCGGCGTCGGCGCCGCGCTTCCGGACGCCCGCCGCCCCCTGGGCGGCGACGCGGTCTCCTTGGACGGCGAGGGCGACCAGACCGGGGAGGTCGTTCTTGTCCCGGAGGCCCTTGAGCGCGTCGCTGATGTCGACGGGTTGGGCCTGAAACGTGAGGCAAACCGTCAAAACTAGAATCATGGGTCCGCTCCCAGCGTCCAGTGTCCAGTCGCCAGTTTCAGAAGCTTCGAGCAACGAGCCGGAAAGAAGGAGGCGGTCACGCCTCAGTCGGCACCGGACAATTCGGTGTCGCTCAGAGAGCGGAACTGCTCGCCGGCATGGTCATTGAGCGTCCGCGCGACGCACTCCAGGAAAACCGAGGGATATCCCACGATCGCGCAGGCGGCCATCTGGTCCTGGAATTCCCCGCGGATCACCAGGAGCGGGTCGCCTCCGGCGCGCTCCGGTTGGACCACCTTCGCATCCACCATGTCTCCCTCGCCGGGCTTGGGGAAGTGGCCGAATCGCGAGAGGCTGAGGCTGGGCGGCCAGCCGTTGAGATCTCGAAGCAGCACGGGGCGGTGCTCATAAGCGTCGCCCGCCTGAAGCGGGGCCAGCTTGCAGGGCTTCTCGAGCACCAACATGAGCGGCCGATTGATCTCCGGCTTGGGGTCGACGATGCGCTCGGCGAAATGCACCCGGAACGCGGCCAGCTGCGCGGCGGAGGTGATCCGCCGGCCGTCCGGATCCAGCTGCCAGAACTTCTCCCAGGCCATCGCCAACAGGGTCTCACGAGCCGGGAAGCGGGGTCAAGGGCGATTGGCTGGCCCTCATGGACAATCTTCGCAACCGAATGACGGATGCCATTTCAGGCTTGCTAATGTGTAGTTTATAAGCTACAGTTAAGCGTGGACTGGCGGCCGCCGATCCGGATCGAGCTGTATCTGACGGAAGCCGGATCTCCTTTCGAGCAATGGCTGGCCGGGCTGCGAGATCGCGTAGGGCGGGCCAAAGTGCGTGTGCAGATCGACCGGCTCTCAGTCGGGAATTTCGCGAAGTGTCGCTTCTTGAAGAGGGGAGTCGGCGAGTTGAAGGTCACTTGGGGGCCCGGTTATCGGGTCTACTTCGCGACTCTGAACCCAACAGCGGTGCTATTGCTGTGCGGAGGCGACAAGTCCACCCAACAATCGGATATCGCCAGGGCTTACGAATATTGGTCGGACAATCAGGAGCGGCACCATGGCAAACAAACGTAACTATCACGATTCTCTGAGAGAATCGCTCAAGGATCCCAAGGAAGCGGAAGCCTATCTCAATGCATCCCTTGAGGAGAACGACCCGGAGCTCTTTCTCCTGGCTCTCCGAAACGTTGCGGAGGCGCAGGGGGGAATGTCGAAGTTCGCCAAGAAGGCCAAGTTGAACCGGGAGAGCCTTTACCGGATGCTCTCGGAGGAAGGCAATCCCCAACTCGACAGCCTATCCCAACTCTTGGACGTGATGGGCTTTCGACTGGCCATTGGATTGAAGGTCCGGGCTTCCTGACTTTGATGGGGCCCAAGGATTCATATCAGAAATCGCCGTCCTAGGATTCACCCCCTGCTATTCTCCGCCGAGACCATCGTCATCGAGGGGGTCAACCGCGGCAACCCCTTCGGGATCACCCCGGTCACAAGGTTGCGGCCGGCCATGGGCGATGGGACGACCCCGAGCATTGGAAAGCCCCCCGGCGGGGGCTCTTCTTCGTCTGTCTTGGTTCAGCGAAATAGCCGAAGTGGCTGGCCCTCATGGACGATCTTCGCAACCGATTGATCGAATCCTGTACTGTGACGGCCGCGCCCGCCCCCTAATCGGGCGAGGCAAGCCGTCAGAAACCACCCCTAGTCAACGCTGAAGCCGCCGTCCCCAGGACGATCGGACGGGAATTCAATCCCGTAGCCTCAAGGAACTGAATGAACCTCTCGATGCTCTCGCCTGGCAGTCGCAGGCATCCACGGGTGAAGCCCTCTCTCTGGCCGGAGGCTTGGGCCGCGAAGTGCGATGGCGGAGTCCTCGCAAGGAGCCGGTCGCTGCTTCCATGGGTCTTTCTGGCCCTGAAATCCGTCCGCAGGTGGTTCGGGTCGTCCCGAAGGGACGAACGCGTCCGGCGGCCTACCCTCGCGCGCGAGACGAGGGTCGGCCGGCGGGCGCGACTCGGTGCCTCCTGGCCGGCTCGGGGCCGCCCTGTGGCCGGCTTGCAGGCCCGGAGGGTCCCACGGGAGGCCGTGAGCGCCTCCTTGCCGAGGGCTCCGCCGTCGCACTCTTCCGCGGCGCGAGCCGCCGCGCGAGCGGGTCCACGCGGGCCGCCCGTCACTGTCGCGGATGCACAGTGACGGGCGCGGGATCGCCCTCCGGGGCCCGCTAAGCGCGGGAAATAGGCTGTTACAGGAATCCGCCCACACATCCAACCGGATTTCTCGTTTCCCTTCTCCCTATCCGCGGTCGCAACGACCGCACGCACTGGACAGGCGTGGCTCCTTCGTGGGCCGAAGCGCTTCCGCCAACACGCTCCGTTCGGAGCTGAGGTGGACAGCAGATCCCTTCCGGCCGGGGCTCCCCGCCCCTGCCGGCACGTAGCCTTCCCTCAGGGGAAAGACCTTCTCTCTCTTTCCCCGACCGGGGAGGAGGTCTCATCTAAGACCGAGATTGTCGGGGACGCGCGAATGCCTGGCCCTTGCAGCCATTGGCTGCGGGTGGTGCAGGCGGCACTGATGCGGGGTGCCGCGCGATACGTTGGAAAGCCGCAAGGCTGCCGCTCCCCTCATGGGGGGGCGCGAAGGCTCAAGGGCCTCGCGTTCGGAAGACGGCAGGTACCTCGTTCAGCTCCGATTGCGGAACCCCCCTTTCAGAACCTGGAGAAACTCTATGAAGACTCAATCCAACGAGCCGCTCGAGCGGCAGCTCATCAGCATCATGGGCGAGCACCGGGAGGACTCCTACGCCACTCAGCGGAAGCGCTTCTACGAACTTCGGGCCGCCGCCCGCCTCATCAAGGACCGCT
>Ga0193713_1000466_pt1 | contig 13708 bp, 12 predicted proteins | sample H3a2metaG_FD_143054 | JGI IMG/M metagenome (GOLD analysis project Ga0193713, IMG submission 143054) | Soil microbial communities from a riparian zone of the East river system, Colorado, United States - H3a2 | ecosystem: Environmental > Terrestrial > Soil > Riparian zone | place: USA: East River... | reverse complement strand
GAGGCCGATCCAGGAGAAAATCAGGGCCGCCATGGCGCTTGTGAGGAGCCCGAGAGCGATGGGCGCCGCGGATGACCCCTCGAGCCGAAGCCGGTTCAGCTCGCGGGAGGAGATGCGGACGAAATCCACGAGCTCGTTGAGATTCCGCGAGAGAAGAAGCCCGGCGCCGATCCCAATGATCGACCCGACCACGCCGCACGCGCCGCCGCTCAGGAGGAAGGTCGAGACGATACCCCCCGGCGTGCTCCCGAGGGCCTTGAGGACGCCGATGTCCCGGGTCTTGGAGCGCACCATCAGCGTGTAGATGGCGATGATGTTGAATCCCGCGACGACCACGATGCACATGATGATGATGATCTGGATCCCCTTCTCGACCTCGACCGCCTGGAGCAGCGTCCGCCGCTCCTCTTCCCACGTCCGGACCACCTTGGTCTTGCACCGGCCGCGGGAGTGCCATTCCGGATGGGAGCAGGGATCGGCGGCGTGAAGGACCTCGATGATGTTCTCGCGGACGGACTCGCCGTTCCGCTCGTAGTCATCGACTCCGACGGCGAGAACGTTCGCGTAGGGCTCGTTCTGGGCCTGCAGGAATCTCTGCATCGCCGTCAAGTGCAGGAAGACGAGCTTGGAGTCGTACTCCGCCATCCCCGTCTTGAACCAGCCGACGATCTGGAAGCTGCCGCGCAGGGGAATCCAGAAATCCGCCTGGCGCGCGGTCTGGAGAATCACTTCCGGGATGTGGAGGTGGGTGATTTCCGATCCCACGACCATGGCGGGGAATTCACCTTCGGGAACCCGGAACGTTTCCGGGCCGAAGGTCTTGAGATCCCCCCGGCCGAAGTAGGCCTCCAGCTCGCCGGTGCCGTGCTCCTGCTCGGGATCGATCCCGATCACGTACACGTCCGGGGACCGGCTCGATTCCCCCACGTCGCGCGCTCCCACGCCTCGAATAGAGGAGAGCCACGCGAGGTACTCCAGCCGGGGCGCGCAGCCCGTCACGTGGGGAAGCGTCTTGATCTGCTTCGCGAGCTCCTGGTAATTCGTGAAGGTCAGGTCGTGCGAGGCGCTCCGGACCAGGATGTGGGATTGGACTCCCCGGATGCGGGACCGCATGTCCCGCGAGAATCCGCCCATCACGCTCGTCACGAGGATCATCACGGCGATGCCGAAGGCCACGCCCGCGATGGAGAAGTAGATGATGCGGTGCGCGCGCAGGTACCGCAGCGCCATGAAGAGTTTGTACATTGCGGAAATTATGGATTCCGGATTGCAGATTGCGGATTGAGTCGAATCCCACAATCCGAAATCCGAAATCCGAAATCGCTCATGGGCCTTCCGGTTCCCGGAGCAGTGGGAACAGGATTACTTCACGAATACTCGGTGAGTTGGTCAGGAACATCATCAATCGATCGATGCCGATCCCCAGTCCGCCCGCCGGGGGCATCCCGTGCTCCAGGGCCGACAGGAAATCTTCGTCCACTTTGCCCGATTTCATCATCTCGTCCCCGGCGCCCTTCGCCTGTCGGGTCAACCGTTCCCGCTGGACGACCGGATCGTTCAGCTCCGTGTAGGCGTTCGCGAGCTCCATCCCCGCCGCGAAGGCCTCGAACCGGTCGGCGATCCCGGGCCGCCCCTTGATCTCGCGGCAGAGCGGCGTCATCTCGATCGGCTGGGCGCTGACGAACGTCGCGTTCACGAGGTGCGTCTCCACGTACTCCGCGAAAACCTTGTCCACGAGGTCGATGTGCGACAGGCCGCCGGTTTCGACGTGCTTCTCCCTCAGCTTCGCCCGGAGCGCGTCGTCGGACGATCCGTCGACGCCCGCGTGCTCCTTCAGGAGCTCGTGGTAGTCCTTCCGCGGCCACGGCGGCGTCACGTCGATCACCTTGTCCCCGTACGACAGTTTCGTGGTTCCCGCGACTTCCATCGCGAGGTGGGCCACGAGCGTCTCGGTGAGTTCCATCATCGTTCCGAGGTTCCCGTACGCGTGGTAGAGCTCGAGGAGCGTGAACTCGGGGTTGTGGTTCGAGTCGATCCCCTCGTTCCGGAAGACGCGTCCGATCTCGTAGACGCGCTCGACGCCCCCCACCATGAGCTTCTTGAGCGGGATCTCGAGGGCGATCCGCAAGTAGAGGTCGCGGTCGAGCGTGTTGTGGTGCGTCACGAAGGGCCGCGCCGCCGCGCCCCCGGGGATCGCCTGCATCATGGGCGTCTCGACTTCGACGTAGCCGCGGGTGTCCAGGAACCGGCGGATCAGCGTGAGCGCCTTCGCGCGCTTCAGGAAGGTCTGGAGGACCTCCGGATTGGCGATGAGATCGAGGTACCGTTTGCGATACCGGATCTCGGCGTCCTTCAGCCCGTGCCATTTCTCCGGCAGCGGGCGGAGCGCCTTGGTGAGCAGGGTCAGTTCCGTCGCGAAGATGGAGACTTCGCCGGTCTTGGTTTTTCCGAGCGTGCCGCGCGCGGCGATGAGGTCGCCGATCCCCACGTGCTCGAACCACGCGTGCGTCGGCTCGCCGACGGCGTCTTTCTTGACATAGACCTGGACCTTGCCGGTCCAGTCGCGGAGATCGAGGAAAGTGGCCTTGCCGAAGCTGCGATAGCCGGTGATGCGCCCCGCGACGGTGAACGGCTTGCCCTCGGTTTCCGGGCCATATTTTTCGACGATGGGCCGCATCGGCTGGGCGCCGTCGAAACGATTGCCGAAGGGCTCGACGCCGAGCTTCTTCAACTCCTCGACGTGCTTGAGCCGTTCCTCGCGTTCGTCAGACATTAGCGTGGGATATTACCAAAACGATGACAGATGACCGATGACTGATGACAGTCGAGAGCCCGCCGGAGTCATGACTTGGGGTCATCCGTCATCGGTCATCGGTCATCCTCACCCCACCCATGCTCGGCGATTTGGTAGGCCGCCAGGGCCACGGCCGCGACGCACATCGCCAGCTCGCGGGGGTTCACCTTGTCCACCGTGTCCGCGGGCGTGTGATGCGAATCGAAATAGAGCGCGTCGTCCACCCGCAGCCCGAGGCAGGTCACCCCGTGTTCCTTGAGCTGGCCGACATCGGCCCCGGAGCCGCCCGCACGGACGTCGTAGCCACCTCCTGGAATCGGCGCAACAAGAGACCGCCGGAGCCGCTCAATAATCGCAGGGAGCCGGGCCGCGTCCTTGTGCTCCACCGTGAATCCCAGCGGCCGGGTGCCTCCGCTGTCCGATTCGATCGCCGCGACGTGGTTCTTCAATTCAGCCGCGTGATCCTTGACGTACGTCCGGGCGCCGGCGAGGCCGTTCTCTTCGTTGGTCCACAAGACGACGCGGATCGTGCGCCGCGGCCGCAGGCCCTCATTCCGAAGCAGGGTCAGCGCCTGCATCGCGGTGACGACCCCCGCGCCGTCGTCGTGCGCCCCCTGCCCCACGTCCCACGAATCCAGATGGCCGCTGATGATCACGATCTCGTCGGGCTTCTCGCGGCCGACGAGCTCCCCGATCACGTTGTGCGAGTCCGCCTCGCCCTCGGTTTTCGCCTCCATCTGGAGCTTCACGACGGGCTTTTTGCCCCTGGCGCAGAATCGGGCGAGCATCTCCGCGTCCTCGATCGTGATCGCCGCCGTCGGGATCTTGACCGCCGCCTTCCCGTAGTTCATCCCGCCGGTGTGAGGCGTGCGCAGGCTTTTTGCGGTGACCGACCGCACGAGCGCGGCGATCGCGCCCTTCTCCGAGGCCCACGCGGCTCCGTTCGCGCGATACGCCACGGTCTCGCCGTAGCGAGAACCTTTTTCGGGGTCGTACGGCGGCATCGGGTAATTGAAGAGGACGATCTTGCCCTTCGCGCCGTCCCCGATCTGGTCGAGCTCCGCCTTGTCGCGCACGACGACGACTTCCCCGGTGATCCCCTCGGGCGGCGTCCCGACCGAGCCGCCCAGGCCGAGCATCACCATGGGATGCTCGCGAGGCTCGAGGAGCATGAGCGACTCGCGGCCGCGCACCCACTTCGGGACTTTCACCGGCTCGGCGCGGACGTTTTCATGTCCGTCGGCCTTCAGGGTCGCGACGCCCCATTCGACGGCGCGCTCGAGTCCCTTCGATCCGCTCAGTCGGTGGCCGACGTCGTCGCACAGCTCGACGAGCTTCTTCCAGGCGCCGTCGTCCCGGGAAGAGACGTTGACGATTTTCTGGGCGGGCGGATACCCGTGCCAGAAGACCGCGCCTGAATCGTGGGCGCATCCCGCGAGCAACACGGCGATCATCGACAGGCGACGCATCGGGTCCTCCGGCAATGGGGATTCGTCGGAGTATACAATCACGGCATGGACCGGAGATTCCGCAAGGAGGAGCGGCTGACGCGCAAGGCGGACATCGACGCGTGCTACCGCAACGGCCGGCGCGTCGGCGGGCGATTTCTGCGGCTTCACGCCCGGCCGAACGACCTCGACGTCGCGCGCCTCGCGATCAGCGTCCCCGGCCGGCTCTGCGACGCGGTGCGCCGCAACCGGTGGAAGCGGCTCGTCCGCGAAGCGTTCCGTCTCAACAAGGAGGCGATCGGGGTCGGACTCGATCTCATCGTGGTCCCGACGCGCCCTCCCGGCGACTTGAAGCGGCCGGAGGTTGAGGCGGCGCTCCTCGATGTCGTACGTCGGGCTCGTGCCCACGTTCGGTGACTGAATGCTGATTACTGATAATCTTTTTCTGAAGTCTGATGTCTGAGGTCTGATTACTTACCCATATCCCAATGAAGTACCTGCTGATGGCGCCGATCAAGGTGTACCAGCTGATCGTCTCGCCGTGGATGCCCCCCGTGTGCCGGTTCCAGCCGACCTGCTCCCGCTACGCGATGGAGGCGCTCCGCAAGCATGGGGCGATTCGGGGCGGCTGGCTCATGGTGAGGCGACTTCTCCGGTGCGCGCCGTGGGGAGGATCGGGCTACGATCCGGTGCCGTAGAGAGAGCGGCCTTACTGCTTTGCGGGCGGCGGCTCCCGGAAGACGAGGATGACCTTCGAGCGGCGCGCCATGTACTTGCCCGCGGCCGGTTCGGCCAATTCCCGCGGCTGTTCCTCTTTGGCCTTGGCCCCCGCGGCGCCGCGCGCCTCCGGCGGCTCTTCCGCGGCGGCCGGCGCCTTTTTCTCCGTCTTCCGATCCAACTCGAGGGAAGCCTCGACTTCCGCCACGCGCTTCCGCTCCGATTCGAGCGTGGTCCGCGCGATCCCGGTCTTCTTCAGGGCGGCGAGCCGCTTCTCGAGGAGCTTGATCTCCTCGTCGGTGAGTTCGATCTGGAGGTAGTGGTCCTTCACGTACGCGCTCCGGCCCACGAGCGGAGCTCCCGGCTTCACCGCCATCTCGCGCTCTTTCAGGAACGCCTCAACCTCCGCCCGCGCCAGGGCGACATCCGCCGAGGTGACCTGGATCACGGGAACGGCGGGCTTGTCATCCTGGGGTGCGACCCTCCCGGCCGCATCGTCGAGCTTCTTCTCGGGCTCCGGCGAGGGCTGCGTGGGTGCCGGCGCTTTTCCATCCTTGCCCGCGATTCTTCCCCTCTCCTCCGCCGGGGGGACCGGCGTGACTGCGCTTGCCTTTTTCAAGACCTCGTCATGGTCCACCCGGCTCAAATTCTCATCCGCCGCGGGCTTCTCGGAACGGCGCTTGGATTCCCGGGCCGGCTTGGTTTCCATGGCGAGGGGTTCCCCCTGCGGACTGCCTTGACGGTCCTGGAGGACGGCGACGATCCCGACACCGATCAGGAGGCTCGCGGCCGCCGCTAGGCCCCATCGAATCCAGGGGCGCGCGACCGGCCCCGGCTTCCGGGCGGTGGCCACTTCCCGCGCGACCGACTCCGCGATCGACGCGGGCGCCGAGGCGCGGCCGAGGGATTTCAGGGACGAAGAAAGCTCCTTCATGGCCGCCAGGTCGCGGGCGCACTCCGGGCAGGAGCCGAGGTGACGCTCCACCTCGGCGCGTTCTTCGGCGGTCGCTTCACCGTCGTAAACCGCGGCGAGCATTCCCTTGTCGAACCCGCACGCCATGTCCTGGACCTCCGTATCTCCGACGCTTTTCGCCGACCCTCAGTTCCCCGAATTCGCCCGACTCGCCGGGGTCCCCATCAGGACCCTCAGCTTTTCCCGCAGGGCCTCGCGGGCCCGAAAGAGCCTCGACCGCACCGTCCCTTTCGGGATTTCGAGGATCTCCGCGATCTCGTCGTAGGAACGATCCTCGAGCTCCTTCAGGATGAGGATCTTCCTTTCCTCGGGATCGAGCTGATTGAGCGCCTCCTGGACCTTGCGGCGGCCCTCCTCCCCTTCCATCCGCTCTTCCGGGCGTCGGTCGTCGACCGGCTCGGGGACTTGGCCGTCCTCGCGCCTCTGCATCGACACCGTGCGACGTCGGCCTTCTTCGCGACGGAACGTGACGGACTCGTTGAACGCGATCCGGTACATCCACGTGGTGAAGGCGCAGTCCCCCTTGAAGTCCTTGATGCGCCTCCAGGCGTTGATGAAGGCCCGCTGGGTGATCTCCCGGGCGTCCTCGGCGTTGCCGCAGAACCGGAGCACGGAGGCGTAGATCCGGTCCTGGTGCCGGAGGAGCAGGTCGACGAAAGCCGACTCGTCGCCTGTGCGGGCGCGGTTGACGAGGGCGCTGTCCGGGGGGAATGGGCCGGGCGGGCTCACGGCCGGTCTTTCACGCACCGGAATCCGACGTCGGGGTGTAGGAGGTCGGCATCGTCCGCGAGGCGGTTCGAGGAGCGCGCGGCGTTCAGGTTCGTCAGGAAGGATCCGCCCTTCAGGATACGCCGTCCTTCGGTCGTGCTCGAGGTCCATTCCCAGACGTTGCCCGCGAGGTCGTGGATCCCGAAGGGGCTCGCGCCGGCGGGAAGGGTGCCGACGGGGCGGAGCGCGGGGAACGGGTTGGCGCCGCCCGATTTCACCTTTGCGACTTCCACCGTCTGGGCCGGGAGATTTTCAAGAGTCGGGATCGTGGCGCCCCACGGAAAGGGGCGGCCGTCCACCCAGCGCGCGGCGTATTCCCACTCGTCCTCGGTGGGCAGGCGTTTTCCGGCCCATGCCGCGAAAGCCTCGGCGTCCGCGGTGTTCACGTGGGTCACGGGCAGGAGTTCCACGCCGGGCCGGAGATCCCGTCCGGACCAGAAGGGGTTGACGGGCGCCCGGTGGCCGGTCTGGAGGACGAAGAGGAAGTACTCCTCGTTCGTGACCTCGGTCACATCCATCAGGAATCCGCGGCTCGTGTAGACGCGCTCGGGCTCGTCGGGCTGCCGCGCGTCGCCCAGCTTCACGCCCCCCTTGATGGTGGCGGAGACCGGGACGAGTTTCGAATCGAGCATCCGCTCGGTGATCTGCTTGAGGAGCGCGGGGCCCTCCGGCTTCTCCGGGTAGAGCGACCCGGCCGTGATCGCCAGGCGGGCGGCGACTCCGTATTGGCGCGACGCGAGCCCCGCCCGCGCCTTCTCAGCGGTCTGCGCGAAAGATCGCGCCGCGTCGTTCCGGTAATTCTCGATCCGCGCCCGGGCCGAGAGAAAATCGGCGATGGATCGAAGCGCCGGGTGGGCCTTTTCCGCCGCGTCGAAGCGCGCGAGGGCGGCGTCCCAGCGATTCGCGGCCACCAGCGGCTCGACCTCCGTGGTGGCGAGTTCCAGCTCCGCGATCGCGGCGTCATGATCCTGCCGCTCCTTCCGCTCCTTTTCCCGGCCCGCCTCCTCCTCGCGCTGCCGATTCTCCCGGGCGGCCGTCTCCTCCGCGGCCTTCCGCTCCCGGGCTTCCGTGATCCGGGCCAGGAGCGCCTCGCCATCCTTTGCCGGACGGACGCGCCCCGCCTTCGTGGCCGCCTCGTCGAATCGGCCGGCCTTGAGCGCCTCCTCGGCCTCCCGCAGGAGCCGGGCGGATTCGGCGGCAACCGGATCGACGGGCGGCGTAGGCGCTTTCGCGGGCGGCGCGGGAGCGTGCGTCTCGGCGGTGTCGTCGCCGCCCTGGCGCGTCATCTGGACGATGAGAAAGGTCCCCAGGAGGCCCACGAGGATGCTCATCGCGGCGAGGGGCCAGACGGCCCGGCGGCGGGGTTTCGGGAGGGGATCGAGCGGGTCGGTCATCGGGGCCTCGGGTTCACGGACCGGGGCGCCGAAAGTCGCGTGCCGGCACGGCTCATTTTTTGGGACCGAACCGCTTGATGCTGTTCAGGATGAATTGGCCTTCCTTGGCCCAGTACTTTTTGTACGACTCGTCGTTGTACTTGATCGTGACGATGTAGAGCACGTCGCTGCAGATGATGAAGTACTGCGTCATGTTGTGCTTCGCGCCGGTCTTGTCGACGAGCGTGATTTTGTGGCTGCAGGCCGCTCCCGGAATGCTGTTGAGCTTGGCCTTGGGGTCCTCGTTGTTGAGGATGCACTCCTTGAAATTCGCCTCCTGGTCCCCCTCCTTCGTGGTGAAGCGCGACCGCGTGTTCTTGGCGATTTCGGGCGGCTTCGCCCATCCCTCGCGCAGGGGATCCTTGCCCTCCTTGCGCTGGACGTTCACCTCGACGGTGAACAGGTCAATCTTGTGCGAGACGAGGAGCGCGGAGTCCTTGTAGAAGCCCGTCGCATTCTCCTTCGCCTCCCAGAGCTGGTCCTTGCCCGGGCTCGGCGGAGCCTGGATCGAGACCCCTTCCTTCTCGTTCGAGGCGAAGAGCTTGGATTCCTTTTTCTCCTGCGCGGCGACCGAAAGGCCGCACGCGAAGAGACAGGCGACCAGAGCGGCACGATTCATGCGTTCCTCCCGTGACCAACCGGACCTGACATATTACACCACGGAAGTGCCCTACATGTTCCACTAGTTTTGACGGTACCGGATCGGGACCCGTCCGCCTCCGCGGGGGTCCGCCCCTCCTCCCCCTCCGGCTCGAAGCTCGAAGCTTCTGGAACTGGGATCTGGAATCAGGGAGCTGGAAGCTAATACCTCCCCGGCAGGCTCACTTCTCGTCCTTTGTCTCGGGTGAATCCCCCAAGCCGTACAGGCGCATCTTTTCCCAGAGGTTCTTGCGCGTGATCCCCAGGATGCGGGCCGCCTCCCCCTTGTGGTTCCCCGTGAAATCGAGCACCCGCCGGATGTGCGCCGCCTCCGACTCCTCCACCACGGCCCGGAGCGCCCTTTGCGTGTCCGACCCGGAGGTCGAGGCCGCCCGGCCTCCGAGCGGCCGCAGGAGGTATTCCCGCTTCAGCTCACGGTCCTCCCCCGCGAAGGCGATCGCACGCTCCACGGCGTGTTCCAGCTCGCGGATGTTGCCGGGCCACGCGTACGCCTCAAGCGCCTTCATGACCTCCGGCCGGACGTCGTACTCCTGCCCCGCCCCGTACCGCTCGATGAAGGCGGCTACGAGGAGCGGGATGTCCCCGGGACGGTCGCGCAGCGGGGGGATCTTCATGCTGGCGACGTTGAGCCGGTGGAAAAGGTCCTCGCGGAATTTCTTGTCGAGGACGAGGTCCCAGGCCGATTTTTTCGTCGCCGCGATGACGCGGACGTCCACCTTGATGGGCTTGTGGTCTCCGATCCGCTCCACCTGGCGCTCCTGCAGCACGCGGAGGAGCTTCACCTGGGTCTGGAGCGGCATGTCGTCGATGTCGTCGATGAAGATGGTGCCCCCGTGCGCGCGCTCGAACCGGCCCGCGCGGTCGGAGCGGGCGTCCGTATACGCGCCCCTGACGTGGCCGAAGAGGTCGTCCTCGATGAGCCCCTCGTACAGGGAGCTGGAGACGACCTCGAAGGGTCCCCCGCGCCTCGGGCTTCCGAAATGGATCTGCTGGGCGACGAGCTCCTTGCCCGTGCCGCTCTCCCCTTCGATCAGGACGCCGACCTCGCTTCCGGAAACGGTGCGGATTTGCTGGTACAGCTCGAGCATCCCCGGCGATCGGCCGACGAGGCGGCCGAAGGCGGGGCGTGAGGCGAGTTCCTCGCGCAGCTGGCGGTTCTCGTCGCGAAGCTGGAAGAGCTTCTGGAGCTTGTCGAGCCGGAGGACCACGTCCTCGTTGAAGAAGGGCTTCTGGAGGAAGTCGACGGCCCCGTCGCGCGCCGCCTGGAATCCGATCTCGCCGCTCCCGTACGCCGTGATGACGAGGACCGCGGTGTCCGCGCGGATCTCCTTGACCGCCTTCATAAGGGCCATCCCGTCGACCTTGGGCATGCGGAGGTCCGTGATGAGGCAGTCGAAGGCGCCGGTCCGGGCCGCGCGCAGGGCCTGTTCACCGTCGTGGGCGATGGTGACCTCGTGACCCGCGGCCCGGAGGGCATCTCCCAGGGTGACCGTGATGGAGCGTTCGTCGTCGGCGAGGAGTACTTTCATTTGTGTGCCGGGTCCGCTTTCTGCTATCCGCTTTCCGCTTTCAGCGGTCGGCAATCCGCGCAGCGTTTCCGGCGGAAGGCGGATAGCCGACGCCTGACGGCGGCGCAGATCAAGCGCGTCCGCGCGCGCCCAGGAATTCAACGACCCGCGCGACGATCTCGCGGCCCGCGAGGGGCCGGGCCGTCGCGGCGGCCGAGCTCTTCATTCTAGCAAGCCGAGACGGGTCTTCGAGGAGTTCCCGGACCTTGTACTCGAGGAGGTCCAGCGTGGGGGCCTGGACGGCCGCGCCCCGCTCCGTGAGAAAGTCGGCGTTCCGCTCTTCCTGGCCCGGGACGGGCGAGTAGACGATCAGCGGGAGTCCCCGGGCCAGGCACTCGCTCGTGGTCAGTCCCCCCGCCTTCGAGACCATGACGTCCGCCGCCTCCATGAAATCGTGGGGGTTGGGGACGAAGCCGAAGACCCGGGCCTGGCGCGCCGAGGCGCGGGCGATCTTCGCGAGCCGGTTCCGCATTTTCTCGTTCTTTCCCGCCACGACGACGAGCTGGAACGGGGTGGGCAGGGCGAGGAGACGTTCGAGGGCCTCCTCCATGTTTCCCATGCCGAATCCGCCGCTCATGAATAAGACGACGGGAGCCTGGGGCGCGAGCGACAGTTCCTTGCGGACGACGTCGCGGCCGCGCGTCCTCGAGAAGTTCGGGTGGATGGGGATGCCGGTGAGGTGGATCCGGTCGGCCGGGACGCCGAACTTCCCCAGCTGCCAGGCGACCTGGTCGTTGCCGGCGAAGTACCCCGCGATGCCCTCGCAGATCCAGAAGCGGTGGACGTCGAGATCCGTCAGCACCGTGAAGATGGGGATGCCGGAGTCCCCCAGGTGGGCGCGGGCGACGTTCGCGGGAAGGAAGTGGGTGCAGATAATCGCGTCGGGGCGCGCCTCCTCGACCCTCCGCATGAGCCGCCGATAGTTCAGGGAGTCGTACGCCTTCATGAGCTTGCGCACGTTGGGCTGCTCGCCGCGGTTCCCCATCATCCGGTAGAGCATCCCCCAGAGCGCCGGGGAGTGGCTCGCCATCCAGATGTAGCTCTCGGCGTAGAGGGTGCGGAAGACGCGGCCGGTGAAGGTGAGGGAGTCGAACCATTCGGCGCCCACGCCCGCCTCGACGGCGTGCTCGCGGACCGCCTCGGCGGCGCGGTTGTGGCCCGCGCCGGCGCCGGCGGATAAGACCAGGAGGCGCGGCATGGCGCCAGTATCCAGATTCCAGATCCCAGATCCCAGCTTTCTGAAGCTCCCAGTGCCGGGCCAGAATGCGCCGGCAATTGCTGAATCTGGCTCGAGACTCGCCACTTCGGGAACTGGGAAGCTGGGATCTACGCTTGTCCCGCGGCCCGCCACAGTTTTCCCATCACCCCGGCCAGGCGTTGGAAGGCGTCGAGGACTCCGGGGTCGGAGAGCCAGTAGGTGACCTTGCGCCCCTTGCGGCGCTCGGCGGTCGAGGCGTAGTGGACGATGCCGGCGATCTTGAGGACCTTGAGCTGGTTGACGATGGCCGGGGCGGAGGCGTTCAGGTCCCGGGCCAGCTCGATCGGCCGCCGCCGCCCGCGCCCGAGGGCGAGGACGATGCGGTAGGCGAGCGGGTTCCCGAGAATCCGGAAAACTTGGGCGTGGGCCCGGGCCCGATCCTCGGTGCGCATACCTGATGTTTATCGGCCGTCCGGAGTGATTCCTTCCGCTCTGCGGGCCGGGCTCTCCTTCGGGTCGATGCCGTCCGTCTCCCGACGGTCGGCGCGTCCGGAGCGCGCACCTGCGTTGATCCTCGCCCTCCGAAGTCCCGCCGCGCCCGCGACGGAACGAAGGAGGGCCCCCTCTCTCCAGGGCCGGGCCGCGTTTCGGCCGAGGACCCGACGGTCGATGGCTCCCGGTTCCAGGGCTCCTTGGATCACGGACGGCGGTGATGGATGCCGGCCGACCTGCCCAGCCGCCTCCGCGGGGTGCAGGCGGCGGAGACGGAATCCCCCGTGCCCCGGGAAACGAATTCCGCGGCGCGACGGAGGAATGAAAAACAGTCCCGGACGCCGGAAGGTGTGAGTCGCAGCCAGAGCGGCCGCCCCCCGCAGGACGTTCGAGCCATCCCCGTGCCCCTGTCCCGGTTCGCCCGCCGGGCTTCCCAACCCACGGCCACCCCGCTCTTCACATTTACAAACTTACGCATGCGTAAATTTGTAAAGTGATGCTGAAAATGTAGATCGCGGACGGTCGTTTGTCAAACGGAATTCGATTGCGAATTGAAAATAAGCCGGGGACGGGCTAGGGGCCGCCCAGGAGCGCCGGCGGGTGACCGATATCCGCGACGACGAGCTCGCCCAGATGTTGGCGGGCTTCGGGGGAGCGGAACCCGACCTTGGGAAGGCCCATCGTCACGGTGACGTCGGCGCGCACGACCGCGCCCCGCGGGCGCCCCGTGTCCGCGTCGAGCCCCGAGGGTACGTCGATGGATATCACCGGATGTTCCGACCTGTCGAGCGTGTTGACCGACTCGATCATCTCCCGCGCCGGGCCCGCCAGGTCGCGGTTCAGCCCCGTCCCGAAGAGCGCGTCCACGATCACGGCCCGCGGCGCGGCGCTCCAGGCGTCTCCGGGTATCCACACCCGACCCTTCAGGAGGCGCGCCACGACCCGCCCATCCCCGCCGTTGCGGCCCGGTCCGCAGAGTACTTCCGCGGGTCTCCCCGGCCAGCGCCGTTTCACCTCCGCCGCCACCGCGGCCCCGGCCCGCTCCATGAGCGCGCTCTCAGGGATGCCGAATTCCAGGATCGCCCGGCGGTCGATCTCCGCCATTTCAGACTTGGTGACGTATCGCATGAACGACCCGAGGGAGGCCTACCGCCCGCGCAGCTTCTCACGCCAACGCACGTACTCCCGATCGTACCAGCGCCGCCACGCCTCCTGCGTAAGGAGGCGCTCCCCGGTGATCTGGCAGAGCGCGAACATGGTCTTCTCGGCGAGCTCGTAATCCGGCGCCTCGAGCGTCCGGATGAGGATCGGCACCGCGTCTTCGTACACGAGCCGGCCCAGCGCCATCACGATGTAAGGGCGGACGCTCCGGTCCCGCTCCGAGGCGAGCGCCTCCATCAGGGCCGTCCCCGCATCCGCCCGGGCCGGCCGCAGCTCGCCCAGCGTCTTGGCCGCCGCGGCCCGGACCACCCAAATCGGGTCGCGCCCAAGCATCCCGCGCGCGAGCGGCAGGTACTCCGCGCCCCGGCCCTCCCCCACCGCGCGGATAATCGCTTTCCGGACGTTGAAGCGCGGCGACTTGGCGAATTCCTCGATGTACGGCCGGCCGGGCTCGCCGAACCCCAGGATCACGAGCGCGACCTGCATCAGGTCGTCC
>Ga0193713_1000465_pt1 | contig 13709 bp, 8 predicted proteins | sample H3a2metaG_FD_143054 | JGI IMG/M metagenome (GOLD analysis project Ga0193713, IMG submission 143054) | Soil microbial communities from a riparian zone of the East river system, Colorado, United States - H3a2 | ecosystem: Environmental > Terrestrial > Soil > Riparian zone | place: USA: East River... | reverse complement strand
CCACGACGCGACCGTCGAGAGCGGGAACGATTCCCGCACTGAGCGCACCAGCGCTTCGTTGTCCGAGACTGCGCGGAACCGGGGATTCTGCAGCACGAGCTGCACCTTCGGGCCGATGCGATCGAAGCGTCCGATTTGCTCGTCCCCGATGGTGCCTCGGTCCAACCCCAGACTCGCGTCGCCGATGCCCGTCGCGAGCGAGGGGAGGTAGAGGAAGTCTTCGCCCAGGCGCACCTCGAGGAACAGGCGGCCCTTCGCGGCGTCCCAGTACAACGGGAAATAGCCGTCGCGCTTGTCGAAGCTCTTCGCGTACTCGGTGACGGTCGGGAGCTGTGCGCTAGCGACGGAAACGAGGGCGCTGAACCCCAGCGCCCCCGCGGTTAGACGACGAAGCATCGGCGCTCCTATCAGGTGACGGTTCCGATCGGCAACTTCCTGATGCGCTTCCCCGTGGCCGCGAAGATGGCGTTGCACACGGCCGGGGCGATGGGGGGTGTGCCCGGCTCGCCGATCCCGCCGGGCGCCTCAGCGCTCGGCACGATGTACACCTCGACCACGGGCATCTCGGCCATGTGCAGCATCTCGTAATCGTTGAAGTTGCTCTGCTGCACGCGGCCCTTGTCGATGGTGATCGCGCCCCTGAGCGCCGCGGTCAGCCCGAACACGATGCCGCCCTGCATCTGCGCTTCGATCGTGTCGGGGTTCACGTACTGGCCACAATCGACGGCGCACACCACGCGGTGCACACGGACTTCGCCCGCCGGCGAGACCGACACTTCGGCCACCTGCGCCACGAACGTTTCGAATGACTTGAACACGGCGATGCCGCGCGAGCGGCCCGCCGGCGGCGGCGTGCCCCAACCGGCCTTCGCCGCGGCGAGCTCGAGCACGCCCAGGTGGCGCGGGGCATTCGTCAACAGACCGCGCCGGTACTCGAACGGATCGGCCTTGGCCGCCGCGGCGCACTCGTCGACGAACGTCTCGACCGCGAACCCGTTGTAGGAGTTGTTCACCGAGCGCCAGAACCCGACGGGGATTCCCGTGTCGGTGAGCTGGTAGTCGACGTGGAGGTTGGGGACGGCGTATGGCATTTCCGCGCCGCCTTCCACGGCCTCACCATCGAGGCCGTTCTGCACCATGTTCGGAAAGACGCGCGACATGATCGACGGCGCCACGATCCGGTGGGTCCAGACCACGGGCTTGCCGTCCGCGCCCAATCCCGCCCGCATGCGGTGGAAGTTGGCGGGCCGGTACTGCGCGTGCTGGATGTCGTCCTCGCGCGACCAGATGACCTTCACCGGCACGCCGCCCGCCGCCTTCGAGGTCTCGAGCGCTTCCTGGATGAAGTCCAGCTCGAAGCGGCGGCCGAACCCGCCGCCCAGGTACGTGGTGTGCACTTTGACTTGCTCAGGGGGGACGCCGCCGATCGCCGCGCCGATCCCCTGCGCGCCTTGCTGGAACTGCGTCGGTGCCCAGATGTCCACGCCGTCGGGCCGCACGTGAGCGGTGGCGTTCATCGGCTCCATCGTCGTATGCGCCAGGAACGGCATCTCGTAGTCCGCTTCGACCTTGGTCGCCGCGCCGCCGAGCGCCCCCTCGGGGTCGCCGGCGTGCTTCGCGACCACTCCCGGTTGCCCCGCGCGCTCGGCAAAGAGCTGCGAGATGCTCGCGCTCGAGACCGCCGCCACCGGGCCCTCGTCCCATTCGATCTTGAGGGCGTCGCGTCCTAGCTTGGCGGGCCAATAGCCGCTACCCACCACGGCCACGCCGCTCGAAATCTGCACGACGTCGCGCACGCCCTCGATTTTCTTGGCGGCGGTGGCGTCGAAGCTCTTCACTTTGCCGCCGAACACCGGCGAGCGCGCGACCACGGCGATGCGCAGGCCGGGCACCCAGGTGTCGATCCCGAACTTCGCCCTTCCGTTGGTCTTGGACGGCGTGTCGAGTCGCTTGGTCGGTTTGCCGGCGATGTGCCAGTCCTTCCGGTCCTTGAGCGGCACGTCGGCGGGGACGGGAAGCGTCGCCGCCCGGGCGGCCAACTGACCGTAGCGCAGCCGGCGCTTGGTCTTGGTGTGCACGACGGCGCCGCGCTCGGCGTGGCATTCGGTCGCCTTCACCGCCCAACGCTGCGCCGCGGCGGCGATCAGCACCTCGCGCGCTGCGGCTCCGGCTTTACGCAGCGGCGTCCACGCGGCCCGAACGCTCGAGCTTCCGCCTGTGCCCTGGAGCCCGAAGAGCGGGTTGATGTACGCCTTGTCGGCCGGCGCGAACTCGATCTGGACCTTGGTCCAATCGGCCTCGAGCTCTTCGGCGAGGAGCATCGGCAGCGCCGTCGCCACGCCCTGACCCATCTCGGAGCGGTCCACGACGACGAGCACGCTGTCGTCGGTGCCGATGCGGAGCCAGGCATTGGGGGCGAAGGGTGGGGCATCCTGCTCACCACGGGTGGGAATGCGGAAGCCGATGACGAGGCCGGCACCGACGGTGCCAGCCGTTTGGAGAAACGCGCGCCGTTCCATGTCAGGCCTCCTTTGCCGCGCGGTGCACGGCGGAGCGGATGCGCTGATAGGTCCCACAGCGGCAGATGTTGGTCATCGCCTCGTCGATCTGCGCGTCGCTGGGGTCGGCCGCCTTCGTGAGCAGCGCGGCCGCCGCCATGATCTGGCCCGATTGGCAGTATCCGCACTGCGGCACGTCTTCCGCGATCCACGCCTTCTGCACGCGGTGGCTCGCGCTAGTCGCCGCGGGCGAGAGACCTTCAATAGTCGTGACTGGGGCGGTACCGACGGCGGAGATGGGCAACACGCAGGAGCGCGTCGCCTCGCCGTCCAAATGCACGGTACAGGCGCCGCAGGCGGCGATGCCGCAGCCGAATTTGGTGCCGGTGAGGCCGAGGTTGTCGCGCAGCACCCAAAGAAGCGGTGTGTCTGCGGCGACGTTGACGACGTGGGGACGGCCGTTGACGGTCACTGTGAAGGACGGCATGGGATACCTTCCTCTGAGTATGCTGGAAACGTCACCTGGGAAAAGCAAAACGGGAAGCCCTGGCGTTCGAGAAGTCTCGTGCCAAATTCACGCGGCCCTCTGACCGCGGGGAACGAAATGAGACAGTTCGCGACCGTTTGCCTGGTGCTCCTGCTCACCCCTGCGCCGGTCGCTGCGCAGGCGCCACGGGTAATGGACTACGCCGACATCTTTCGCCTCGCAAACCTGGGCGGCGCGGAGCTGTCCCCCGACGGGGCGTGGGTCGTCTACGAGGCGTCCAAACTCCAGTTCCCCGACTGGCAGCGCCGCACCGACCTGTACGTCGTCTCGGCCGATGGGCGCACCACGCGGCAGCTGACGTACACGGAGGGCGAGGATGAGACCGGCGCCCGCTGGCAGCCGCGCGGCACCACGATTGGGTTCACGTCCACGCGCGAGAACAAGAAGCGGCAGTTGTTCCTGATCCGGCCCGATGGCGGCGAGGCGCGCCGCGTGACGAATGCCGAGGAGGGCATCGGCGCGTGGGCGTGGAGCCGCGATGGCGCCTGGCTCGGCTACATCGCCGGGCCTGAGGGCAAACGGCAAATCTGGGTGATCGCGGGAGACGGCAGCGGCAAGGCCGAGCAGCTCACGAAGCACGCGACCGCGATCGACGCCTTCGTCTGGAGTCAGACAGGGCGGTCGCTGTACTTCACGGCCGCCGACGAGCCCGATTCGACTCGGCGCCGCCGCATGAAAGAAAAGTTCGACGTGCGCGTGATGAACGAGCCGTCATCCGCCGTGCATCTCTGGGGCGTGGACGTCGCGGCGAAGACCGAGAAACGCCTGACCCAGGGCGACCTGCGCGTGTCGGATGTCGAGTTGTCGCGTGACGGGCGCTGGGCGGCGTTTCGCGGCCGGACCACCGACCGCTACGCCGACGATCGTGCCACGGAGCTGTACCTCGTGAATGTCGAGACGGGGGGCGCGCCCGAGCGACTCACCGACAACTACGTCGGGGAAGGGGCCCTCGAGTTCTCGCCGGATTCCCGCCTCATCGCCTTCACGGCCGATCGCGACTCCACGTTCGGCAACCTGTCCCGCGTGTACGTGCGGCCCGTCACCGGCGGCCAGTGGCGCGAGCTGGGGAAGGGCGACGCGCGCGACGTGGGGCTCGACTTCTGGAGCGCCGACGGGCGCACGATCTACTGGAACGGCGCCGAAGGCGTAAACGCCAATCTCTACACGCTCGACGTCACGTCTGGCGCCGTGCGGCCGCTCACGGGTGTGGTGGGGACCGTCAGCGCCGCCAAGGCCGAGGACAGGGAAACGGCGCTGCTGCGATACAGCGATCCACGGAGCCCCACAGACTTGTATCTCGCGCCCGTGACGCAGCTAGGCCGCCGCGAAGCATGGGTCCGGCTCACGCGGCTCAACCCCTGGGTCGATTCGCTTGCCCTGGGCCGCTACGAGACCGTGCACTGGAAGGCCGGGGACGGCGCGACCGTCGAAGGGATTCTCGTGTACCCGGTGGGATGGGATCGCGCCCGTCGCTACCCGCTCATCGTGCAGCTGCACGGCGGCCCGGCGGCCGCGTACCAGAATGCGTTCAGCGGCAGCTACGGGACCTACACGAACGTCCTCGCGGGGAAGGGATACGCCGTCTTCCAGCCCAACTATCGCGGCTCGACGGGCTACGGCGAGGGATTCCAAACGGCCATCTCCGGCAACTACTGGCCGCTCGCGGCCGAGGACATTCTCTCAGGGGTCGATACGCTCGTCGCCCGCGGCATCGCCGCCCCGGACTCGTTGGGGATGATGGGCTGGTCGGCGGGGGGGCACTGGTCGAACTGGACCCTCGTCACGACCGACCGCTTCAAGGCGATCTCGAGCGGCGCCGGGGTCTCGAACTGGATCAGCCTGTACGCGCAAACCGACGTGCAGTCCACGCGCGAGTACTACCTGGGCGGCGAGGCGACGCGCAGCGGCGCTAACAAGCCGTGGGACAATTTCGATCACTGGTGGGCCGAGTCGCCGCTGCGCTACATCGCGCGGGCGAAGACGCCGACCCTGCTCCACTCGGGCGAAAAGGACGAGCGGATCCCGATGGCGCAGAATCTCGAGCTCCACATGGCCCTGAAGAAGCGGGGCGTGCCCACGGAATTCTTCGTGTATCCCGGTCAGCCGCACGGCCTGCAGGAGCCACGGTATCAGTTGATCAAAATGGTGGCGGAGGCCAGCTGGTTTGAGCATTGGATTCGGGGGAAGCAATGGTTTACCTGGGAAGAGCTACTCGCGACCGCTGACCGGATCGCCGGGAAAGCGGCCGTCAGCCGTCCGCCATCAGCCGTCAGTGCTGACCACTGATGGCTGACGGCGCCGTTTCGTACGCTCGGAGGCTGGGACTCTTCTCCGGGACGATGGCGGTAGTGGGCGGCATCATCGGGGGCGGAATCTTCCGGACCCCGGCGACCGTCGCCGAGCGCGTCCACACGCCCGGCATGGTCTTCGTCGCCTGGGTCGTGGGTGGCGTCGTCGCGTTGATCGGGGCGTTCTGCTTTGGCGAGCTGGGCCAGCGGCGGCCCCGCGCCGGCGGCGGCTATGTGTATCTGCGCGAGACGTGGGGCCCGCTGCCCGCGTTCCTCTATGGCTGGACACTTGTGCTCGTGATCGCGACCGGCGCGATCGCGGCGGTGGCCGTCACATTCGCCAACTACACGCTCACGCTCGCCGGTCTGTCTGACCGATTCACCGTGCCCCTGGCCGTGGGCACGATCGCGCTGTTGGCCGGGATCAACTACGTGGGCGTCCGCCCCGCGGCGATCACCCAGAACATCTTCACGATCCTGAAGCTCGCCGCGCTGGCGGCACTCATCGCCGCCGGTCTCTTCCTCGCCGCACCTGCCGCCGCTTACCGCCCGTTACCGCCTTCTACCGCCTCGTCTTTCGGTGCTGCGCTCGTCCCGATCCTGTTTACCTACGGCGGCTGGCAACAGACCAACTTCATCGCCGAAGAGATCATCGAACCGGAAAAGAACCTCCCGCGCGCCCTGGTGCTTGGTGTAGCGATCGTGGTCACCGTCTACCTGCTTGCCAACGTTGCCTATTTGAGAGTGCTGAGCGCCGCAGGGCTGGCGCAGAGCACCGCGCCCGCGGCGGACGCAATGCACAGGGTCCTCGGCGCGACCGGCGGAAAGCTCATCGCCGCGGGGATCGCCGTCTCGACCTTCGGCTTCTTGAACCTCGTGATTCTCGTGACGCCGCGCGTGCTCCAGGCGATGGCCGCCGACGGCGTGTTCTTCGCGAAGCTCGCCGAGCTGCACCCCGTGCATCGCACGCCGGCCGCCGCGATCGTCGCGTTGGCGGCGTGCGCCGCGCTGCTCACCCTGTCCAAGACGTTCGGGCAGCTGGTTGACTACGTGACGTTCGGCGACTGGATCTTCTTCGGGCTGACGGTGGCGGGGCTATTCATCTATCGAGCTCGCGAGCCCAACGCGGCCTTCAAGGTGCCCGGCTACCCGTGGACGCCGGCGCTGTTCGTGCTGGCGGCGGCGTATGTCGTGGTCAGCGTCGTGGTGTCGAATCCAAGGAACGCCGCGCTCGGTGCGGGGCTCATCGCGCTGGGCGTGCCGGTCTTCTTCTACTGGCGGCGCCCGGGGGCGGCGATACGTTAGAGCGCATGCTTGCCGCGCTCTTCGCCCTGTCCCCGTTGCTTGCCCAGGCCCACGACTCCGTCCCCCCGCTATTCGCCTCGGCGGCACCCCTCGTCTTCACCCTGGACACCGACCTGCGGCGCCTGCTGCGCGACCGCGGCACCGACCGCAAGGAGCACGGCGCGACGTTGCGCTACGTTGCCGCGGGCGGCGACACCGTGTCGCTTCACGTCGATCTGCGCACGCGCGGGCTCTTCCGGCTCAAGCAATGCGCCTTCCCGCCGCTGCGGCTCGACTTTCCGGCATCGCGGGTGAAAGGGACGACGTTCGCGGGCCAAGACAAGCTCAAGCTCGTGACGCACTGCCGCCCCAGCCAGTCGCCCTACGAGCAGAACATCCTCCAGGAATACGTGCTGTACCGGATCTTCAACGTCCTCACCGAGCGCAGCCTGCGGGCGCGGCTCGCCCACGTGACCTACCGCGACTCCACCGGCCACGACGAACCGCTCACGCGGTACGGTATTCTGCTGGAGAACGAAGCACAGCTGGCGCGGCGTTTGGGCACGACGATCGTCACGTCGGACAAGGTTCACGACCTGCTCATCGAGCCGGACGACGGGACGCTGGTCGCCATGTTTCAGTACCTGATCGGCAACACCGACTGGTCGATCTGGGGCCTGCACAACATCGCGATCCTCAAGGACACGTCCGCGGTGGTGACCCTGTATGCCATCCCCTACGATTACGATTTCGCCGGCGTGATCTCGGCGCCGTACGCGACGACGCCGCCGCAGCTCCCGATCAAATCGGTGCGCGAGCGCCTCTACCGCGGCTTCTGCCAACCCGACTCGGTGCTCCTCCCGGTGCTCGCGAAGTTCCGCGCGGCCAAGGACTCGATCTACGCGCTCTATCGGTCGGTGCCCGACCTGAGCGAACGCAACGTGAAGCAGGCGCTCGACTACTTCGACGGGTTCTACCGGATCATCAACGATCCCCGAGCCGTGCAGCGCGAGTTCGTGCGCGGCTGCCGGCGCCCGTCGTGACCGACCGCGCGGTGCTCCCGTTGCTCGTGCGCCTCGCGGCCTACTATGCCGCGCTCGCGGGCGTCGCGCTGTACGTGGCGCCCTGGCTCCCGCTGCCGCATGCCGGGACGCCCGCGGCCGTGGGGCCCCTCGGTCGGCCCGGCGCCGCCGCCGCCGCCGCGTTGGGCATGCTCGGCGCGCTCACCCTCGTCATCCCCGTGGCCTGGACCTACATGCGCACCAAGCCGCGGGCGCGGTACGACACCTCGCTCGTGCACACGCTGATCATCCTCCCCGTCGCCATCGCGGGCATTGTGTTGATCATCAATAACAGCCTTGCCCTCGCCTTCAGCCTCGCGGGGATCGTGGCGGCGGTGCGCTTCCGAAACACCCTGCGGGACACCAAGGACGCCGTCTACATCTTCGCCGCCATTGCCCTTGGCCTCGCCGCCGGGGTGCAGTCCTTCAGCGCCGCGTGGGTGATGTCCCTGGTGTACGTGCTCCTGGTGCTCGCGCTGTGGCGCTTCGACGTCGGCGCGGCGCCCGCGGCCGCGCGCCTGACGGGCCTGCTCGTGGCGGATGGCGCGCCGCGCGTCGCCGCCGACAGCGCGATCGCCGCTGCGCTCGACCGCCACGCCAAGAAGTGGAAGCTGCTGCGCGAGGTTCCCAGCGCCGAGGGGCGCGCGACCTTCACGTACCGCGTCCGGCTCCGGCGGGGCGCCACCTCCGACGCGCTGCTGGACGACGTGCGCCGCGCGGTCGGCGCGGGCGCCTCCGTTCGGTTCGATCTCGCCGCAGAGTGAGATGACCTCCCGGTGGGAGGTGCCGGACAGCGACTTGCTCCGGCAGATCCTATCCGATCCGCCGGCGCCCGGTCTGCGTTTCTCCCGCCGTCCACCGCAGCGGACCTACTTCCGCGACGTCTACTTCGACACGCCCGAGGGCGATCTGCGCCAACGCGGTGCCCGCTGCCGCGTGCGGTTCGCGTCGGGCGGCGGATGCGAGCTCGCCGTGACGTTGCCCGGCGGCTCGCCACCCACCGGCCCGGCCCGCGGCACGGACCCCGCGGAGCTTTTCGCAGGTCACTCTGCCGCGGGCCGGCAGCTCCGCGCGCTCGTCGATCCCCCCCGCCTCTCGCCCTGGCTGGAGCTGGAGGTCGAGCGGGCGTGGCGCACGCTGTCGTGGCGGCTGGTGCCGTTGCCGGTGTGCGACGTCATCCTGGAAACCGTCGTGGCGCGCCGCGGCGAGTTCACCGCGCGGACACACGAGGTGGCGCTGCGCGCGCGCGTGTGGGGGGGGTGGGGACGCGCCGCTGCCGCACGAATGGCGCAGGCACTCGCGCAGCGGCTGCCGCTGCGGCCGGCAGGTGCGGACCGCCTGCAACGCGCGGTCGCGGCTCTCGACGGGGCTCAAGGTCAGGCGATGGCCCGGGAGCTGCGCGGCGAGCGCGTAGTTGCGCTCGTCGCGGTCGAGCACGGTCGTCTCGCCTTACGGCGCTTTGGAGCGGACCTCCGCCTTCCGGTGCAGCCCGGGAGCGGCGAAGCCGCGTGCCGCGCGGCGCTGCGCGACCTGGTGGGGAGCGGCGAGGGACAAGTACGCCTCATCGGCGTCGTCCCGGCGTCGGGTGAGCGGCCCGCCTCGGAGGTGTGGGTGGCGCGCCAGGTGCGGCGCAGCGCCGATGGCGCGGGGGGGGCCTTGCAGTGGTTCACGCCGGCCGATCTCCTTGCCAGGGTCGGCTCGCCCGTGCTGCGCGATCCCGCGACGCTCGCGGCGCTGACCGTCGCGGCGCGCTCCCCGCTCCTCCCGGAGTGGTCGGGCGGCGCGTTTCCAGACGCGACCGATGTTGCCGAGGCCGCGCGCGCCAGCCGAGTCACGCTGAGCGAGCTGCGCAGCGCCGCGCTCCCCGAGGCGGCGCTCGATGCCGCGCGTCTCGCGCCCGAGCAGTTTCTCAATGCGGAGCTTTCCTGGCTCGAGTTCAACGCGCGCGTGCTCGCGCTCGCCGAAGACCCGCGCACGCCCTCCGCGGCGCGGCTGCGCTTCATCGCCATTTTTTCTACCAACTTGGACCAGTTCGTCATGACGCAGCTGGGGGCCCTGAAGCAGCTCGTCGCGATCGGCCGGGCGGGTCCGTCGGCGGACGGCCTGCGGCCGCAGGAGACGCTCGACGCCGTCGCCGTGCGCCTCCGCCCCCTGCTCGCTCGGCAGGGCCGAGCGTTCGGCGCGCTGTCTGACGTCGCCATCGTGCGCTGGGCGGACCTCAACGGCGCAGAGCAGGCGCGCCTGCGGACGTGGACTACCGACCAACTGCTGCCTTTCCTGACGCCCAAGGCGCTGACGCGCGCGCCGGGTCACCCGTTCCCCCTGGTGGGCGACCGTCGTATCGCGCTGCTTGTCGCCCTGCGCGATCATACGGGAAGTCCCGTGCACTACGCGCACGTCGAGGTGCCGGAGGCGCTGCCGCGCTTCCTCCCGGTCGATGATGGGGGGCGCTTCCTCCCGGTCGAGGATCTGGTGCGCGCGACCTTGGACCTGCTCTATCCGGACCGCGAAGTCGCGGCCGCCCACGCGTTCCGCATCACGCGCAGCGGCGACCTGCAGCTCGATGAGGCGTCGACCGCCAACTTCCTACAGTCCATCGAGGAAGAGCTCGCTCGCCGGCAGCAGCGGCCGGTGGTGCGCATCGAGATCGAGGCGGGGACGCCGCCGGCGCTCCAGCAGCTGCTGCAGCGGGAGCTGCGCTTCGAAGAAAGCGAGCGCGAGAGCACGCTCTCCCCGGCCGACGTGTACGAGGCGGACGGGCCCATCGACCTGGGACGTCTGGCGGAGATCGCCGCGTCGCTCCCGGCTCCGGACTACCCGCCCTTCATCCCGCGCGAGCCGTTCGTAGCCGGGCGGCCGGTGGCCGAGCAGCTCGACGAGCGCGACGTCTTGGTCCATCACCCCTACGATTCGTTCCCCGGGAGCTTCGAGCGATTCGTGACGGAAGCGGCGGCCGATCCCGATGTCGCCGCGATCAAGCTCACGCTGTATCGCCCGGGCGGGGGTGGCCCATCGGCCATCGGGGACGCACTGCGCCACGCCGCCGCGAGCGGCAAGGACGTGTCGGTGCTCGTGGAGCTCAAAGCCCGGTTCGACGAGGCGCGCAACATCGAGTGGGCCCGGAGTCTCGAGCGGGATGGCATCCACGTCGTGACGGGGCTCGTGAGCCTCAAGACGCACGCGAAGCTCGCCCTGGTCGTACGGCGGGGGGGCGCCGGCGGCCGGGTGCGGCGCTACGCGCACATCGGGACCGGCAACTACAACCCGGACACCGCGCGGGTGTACACCGATCTCGGTCTCTTCACCGCCGATCCGCGGATCACGGACGACGTGCATGCCCTGTTCAACGAGCTCACCGGCTCGAGTCGCGCGCCGCGCGCCCGCCTGCGGCATCTCCTGGTCGCTCCCGCTGAGCTGCTCGACCGTCTGCTGGCCCTCATCGAGCGCGAGTCCGCCCACGCGCGCGCCGGTCGGGGCGGCCGCATCCGCGCCAAACTCAACGGCCTCGCCGACGTGACGGTGATCCAAGCGCTGTACCGCGCATCGCAAGCCGGCGTGGACGTGGACCTCGTCGTGCGCGGGATCTGCACCCTGCGGCCCGGAGTGCCGGGGCTCTCCGAGCGGATTCGCGTCGTGAGCATCCTCGGCAGATTCCTCGAGCACGCGCGGATTTATCATTTTGGGAACGGGGGGAGCGATGAGTATTACATCGGGTCGGCGGACTGGCGGCCTCGCAACCTGCGCCGCCGCGTCGAGGTGGTGACTCCCGTGTTCGACGACGCGGCGCGGGCGCAACTTGACCGGATTCTCGAAGGGGACCTGACGAATCCTGCGGCGTGGCTGCTGTCGGCTGACGGATCGTACGAGCACGTATCTTAGGAGCCATGCACACCGCTCCCCTTCGATTCGCTGCGCTGCTCACGCTCGGCTCCGCACTCCCGCTCGTCGCACAGGAACACGAGCACGGCTCGGCGTCGCAGCTCGGCCGCGTGGTTTTCCCCGTCTCCTGCAACGCCGAGGCGCAACGTCACTTTGAGCACGGCATGGCGGCGCTGCATTCGTTCTGGTGGGACGAGGCGTCGGTGGCGTTCCGCGCGGTGGCCGCTCGAGACTCGACGTGCGCCATGGCGTATTGGGGCCTCGCGCTGAATTCCTGGGGAAATCCCTTTGCGGGCGGTCCATCGGGCGACAACCTGCGGCAGGGCGCGGTGGCCGCTCGAGACTCGACGTGCGCCATGGCGTATTGGGGCCTCGCGCTGAATTCCTGGGGAAATCCCTTTGCGGGCGGTCCATCGGGCGACAACCTGCGGCAGGGCGCGATGGCTGCCGCCCGCGCTCGCGCGCTCGGCGCTCCCACCGGGCGCGAGCGGGGCTTCGTCGCGGCGGCGGGCGCACTCTACCGCGGCTACGAGACCCTCTCGAACGCGCCTCGCCTCCAGGCCTACTCGGATACCCTGAGACGCCTGCACCGGGATTATCCGCGCGACGCCGAGGTCGCGATCTACTATGCCCTCTCGCTCGTCGCCACGGCATCGCCGACCGACACGACGTTCGCTCGCCAGAAGCGTGCGGCCGCGATCCTGAATCCACTGTTCCGCCGCTTCCCCGAGCACCCGGGCCTCGCGCACTACATCATCCACGCGAACGACTCTCCGCGGCTCGCCTCCCTGGGGCTCGACGCCGCGCGGCGCTACGCACAGATCGCACCCTATGCTCCCCACGCCCTGCACATGCCGTCGCACATCTTCCTCCGGCTCGGCCTGTGGGACGAGACGATCGAGGCGAACAAACGCGCGTACGAAGCCGGCGTGACGTACGCGCACGTCCGGCACCTCCCGGGCGTCGCTCCGGAGCAGTTCCACGCACTCGACTATCTGATCTATGCCTATCTCCAGGTGGGGCGAGACTCGATGGCGCGGGTGTTCGTCGTGGAGGGTCTCGGGCTCGCGATCGCGCCCTCGAGCGACCTCCTGCTGGTCAACTACAACCGCGCGGCAATGGGAGCACGGGTGCCCCTCGAGCGGGGCGACTGGGAAGCGGCCGCCCGGCTTCCCGTGCCCGCCACGGCGCAGGGTGGCATCGGCGAAGCCCTGGTACGGTTCGCGCGCGGGCTCGGTGCGGCCCGGAGCGGCGATACCGCGCAGGCCCGCGCCGAGGTCGCGGGCCTTGGCGCCATCGAAAGCGCGTTGGCGGGGCAGCCCGGGTACAACTGGTCCCGCATCGTCGGCATCAAGAGGGAGGTCGTGGCCGCGTGGCTGCAACTGGCGACGGGCGACACCGCGGCTGCCGTGCGCGCGGCGCACGCCGCGGCGGACCGGGAAGACCGCGCCGAGAAACATCCCGTGACGCCCGGCGAGCTCTTGCCGGCGCGCGAGCTGGAGGGAGATATGCTGGCGACGGTCGGGCGATACCCTGCCGCCCGCGCCGCCTACGAGGCCACCCTCAGGCGCGAGCCGGGGCGCGCGCGCAGCGTGTTCGGCGCCGCGCATGCGGCCGAGCTGGCCGGCGATAGTACGATCGCGAGGATGCGCTATCGCGAGTTCCTGAAGTTGATGGAGAAGGGTGATGGGGGCCGCGTGGAGTTGTGGACCGCGAGGGAGTTCCTGCAGCGGAAGTAGGGGTTGTGGCAGGCCGGTGGCAGCTTTGCCCGCGCCCCGACACATCCTGCCGGCGACGAGGCCGCCGCTGCCCCGCAAGTGCTTATAGGGCAACACAGTCACTGGGTTCCACAGTGGCACCTGCCTTGCCAGTCCAGGGTGTGGCGTTTGGGGAGTCGTGTGCACCCTACCTGGGACAAAATCATGACATCCAGTTTTCGGAAGCTCGTCGTCACCGTGGGTCGCGTCGGTGCCTTGCTGTTGCTGGTCACGTGCACCGAGGACCGAAGCCCGACCTCCGTGTCGCTACCGCCGACTTCCGACGCTCCCTTTGTCCCCCTCGCCGTCCCCCCCTCTGCCTTTGCCGTTCAACTGATCGGCGCCGGCGACATCGCCCGCTGCGATCGCACGAACGACGAAGCCACGGCGCTGCT
>Ga0193713_1000463_pt1 | contig 13725 bp, 14 predicted proteins | sample H3a2metaG_FD_143054 | JGI IMG/M metagenome (GOLD analysis project Ga0193713, IMG submission 143054) | Soil microbial communities from a riparian zone of the East river system, Colorado, United States - H3a2 | ecosystem: Environmental > Terrestrial > Soil > Riparian zone | place: USA: East River... | reverse complement strand
GGCAAGCGAACCGCCGGGCAGCGCCGAGGGCGACGTTGTTTCCCCAGTTGCCACGATGGAAAGCGGCGGGCTGCCGCGGCAGGTCTCGAGGGTCCAGGCGGCGTTTTTCGGTTCGAGGGAAAGGTTCGCCTCGTTCAGACGCTCGACGGTTTCGACGAAGTGATCCGCGGCGCCGCGCCAGGACGGCGAAACCGCTTGGGTGGAAACGCACCGGGTGATGCGTACCCAGGTGGCCTTGTAAGCGACTGACAGCTCGATCGCGTAGCGTTCGCTGAGAAGGGCGTCACCTTCGAGTCTGCGCAATGTCGCGTCCGCGCGAAGATCCGGCGCAAGCCGGGGCAACACTTCTTCCGCGCCGTCGAGTCGCGCCGAGCGTTCCAGCGCGGAAAGCAGTTCCGACGCGCGCTTCGCCCCTGCGGGAATCGCTTTGAACGCTTGCACGGCGATCGTTGCCGCACGCCGCGCCAGCCGAATTTCCACTTCATCAGCCGGCTGGCGGATCGAGGTGAACAAACCCGTTGCATCCACCAGCGCGCGGCCATATTCGGATTTCACAAGGGGTTCGGCGACAGACCAAGGCAGGGCATCGAGTTCCAGCACGCCGATGCCTGAGGGTTTCGGAGGACGTTCTTTCAAGAACGCAGCTGCGGCTCGGCCCAGGTCGGGTGCGGAACGCACTTCGCCCAGGTGACTGACGCTACGAATCCAGTCGTGCACGCGTTTTGAGAACGCGGCAAGCAATACCGGCGCACCCGTCGGAAAGACTACGAGCAGTGCCTCGTTCCAGTACGGAATGAAATGCGTGAGCCAGGCCACTGCGCTTGGGCGTGCGAAAGACGTATAGACGAGCATGGCGCCAAGCTCCGCATGCCGCATCTTCTCCTGCAGGCGCGCGACGCGGCCATCGAGCACCGAAGCCGGCACCTCCTCGCGCGACCAGCTGATCAGCCCGCGCCGCATGACTCAGGCGAGAGGCACCGAAAACAGGCGCCGCGGAGTCCGGGTCAGGACCTCGCAGCCATCAGGTGTGACGCGCACGGAATCGCCGTGCACGAAATACCCGACCTCCGGATGATAGGTGTTCGGATGAACGATCAGCGTCATGTCGGGCTCGAGCTTCAGGGCGACGTCCTCGAGCACGGCCGGGCGCCCGTCGACATAGAGGCCCAGGCCGTGGCCGCGCACGCGGGTGTACTCCGAGGTCACGTAATCGCCAAGCCCATGGCGGCGAAATACCTCGTTTTGCGCTCGTGCGACTTCCCCCGCCGTCGCCCCGGGACGCACGGCTGCGATGCCCGCTGCTAGCGCCTCATTGTATACAGCGAAGGCCCGCTCCTGCGCTTCGCTCGGTTCTCCGAGCACGAGGGTGCGGCAGATCTGCGCGTAATAGCCCTCCACGCACGGGGTCAGCTCGGTCGTCACCAGATCCCCGGGTGCGAGGCGCCGTTCGCCCGGCGGATGCATCCCGCGCACTTCCCGTCCACCGGAGCCGAGAATCTGGAAATTTTCCGGGCAGCCGCGGGAGCGGAAGAAAGCTTCGACGTCCGCGACGAGCGCATATTCCGGCCGACCGACGCGAGCCGCTTCGCGAAAGACCGCGTAGCCTTCGTCGGCGAGCGCGGCGGCGCGGCGAAATGCCTCGATTTCGGACGGTGACTTCCGCAGCATCAGGCGATCGAGCAAGGCTGTCGCGGGCGCAATGCTTGCGACCAGCGGCCCCGTCGCAAGGCGATAGGGCACTGCGGCGAGCGGCGCGAGCGCGATCCGCCGCTTGCCGAGCGCGCGGATTGCGGTCTCGGTTTCCTCGATCGCAGAAAGCGACCAGCTCACTTCGAGTTCCGGCTGCTCCGAACGCAGGCGCGCGGCCTCGGCCGGGTGCTCGACAATGATCCGCGCCGGCCCCGCGCGGTCGATGAATGCGAAAACGTGCCCTTCGACCGGGGTGATGTCGCCCGCGAAACGCAGATAGTCGCTGCGCCACGGATTTCCGGCGACGACGAGGATATCGATTCCTTCATCCGCCATTGCTGCGGCGAGCCTGGCGTGCCTTTCGGCGCGCGCGCTTCCGGGGATCTCGCTCACTCCGGCTTGATGCCGCCCAGTTCGACGATGGACTTGTAGCGCGCCGATTCCGACCTGAGAAAGCTCGCTGTCTCGGCAGGCGAAAGTCCGATCGCGACGTGACCGAAGTCGCTCACGCGCTTGCGCACGCCCGGTTCCGCGAGGGCCGTCCGAAACTCTGCAGCCAGGCGCGCGATAGTGCGCGAATTCGTGCCGCGGGGTGCCGCGAGCACCCACCAGTTGCCGCCGACGAGGTCGGCAAACCCCGCCTCGACCGTCGTCGGAACATCGGGCAGCTCTGCCATGCGCTGTCGCGCCATCACCGCGAGCACTTTGAGCCTGCCGGCTTTTACAGGCCCTATGATCCCGGTCAAGGTGGGAAACGCAACCTGGATGTCTCCGGCGAGCAGCGCCTGGACCATCGGGGGCGTGCCCTTGTACGGAACGTAGACCATCGAGTTTCCGGTTTGCTGCGAAAAGGCCGCGCCGGTGAGATGCGCGGGCGAGCCGGAGCCCGGAGAGCCGTAGTTGAACTTGCCCGGATTGGCGCTCACGTATTCGGCGAGCTCCTTGAGTGTTTTCGCGGGAACGTTTGCCCCGATCACCGCGAGCAGCGGGGCGTCGGCGAGCAGAGAGATCGGATCGAGCGCGACCAGCGGATCGAAACCGAGGTTCTTGAACATGTGAGGCGTCACGGCATAGACGGCCGTCGGCCCGAGCAGCAAGGTGTAGCCGTCCGGCGCGGCACGCACCACCTCGCCCGTACCTATGGCCCCGTCGGCGCCCGGCTTGCTCTCCACGACAAAACGCTGGCCGAGGCTCGTTTCGACTCCGGGGGATATGGTCCGGAATATCGCTTCCGAAACGCTTCCAGCGGCAAAAGGAATGATCACGCGAATGGGCTTGCTGGGCCAGTCCTGGGCGAGGCCGACCTCGGGCTGAAGCACAAGCAGCCCGGCGCCCAGGAGTGCCAAAATCTGTCTCACGGGCGGATTCTATATTGGGAAGACTGATGTCCGGCAACAAGTTCGGCGTTTTGTTCGTCTGCACGGGAAACATCTGCCGTTCGCCGACCGCGGAGGCGATTTTTCGAAAGCTGGCTGCCGATGCAGGGATGGCAGAGACGCTGACGGCCGATTCGGCCGGCACGCACGGTTACCATGTCGGCGAGCCGCCCGACCCTCGGGCGCAGAAGGCGGCGGCGAAGCGCGGCTACGATCTAAGCGCGCTGAGAGCGCGCAGGATCGATGGCGGAGATTTTCAGCGTTTCGACCTGATCCTGGCGATGGACCAGGATCACTACGCGATTCTCTCGCGCATGGCAGGGTCGTCGGCCGGCCACAAGCTGAAGACGATGATGTCCTACGCGCGGCGCTTCAAAGAGCGGGACGTGCCGGATCCCTACTACGGCGGGCCGCAGGGGTTCGAGCGCGTGCTCGACATGCTCGAAGACGCGGCGCAGGGCTTGCTGGAATCCTTGCGAAACGACCGAAAGGTTCCCGGGTTCAAACCTTCGGAGTAGGGGGCTCGCGCCCGGTTTCCACCTGAACGAGGGGTTCGTCGAGATCGGGAGGAGGCGGCCGGCGGTCCCTCTTTGCCGGCACAAATTTCGGCTCCGGCTCCATCGCCGGCCCGGCCGAACCGCCCGAGCGCGTCTGGACCAACTCCAGCCCGCTCTCCTTGAGCGCGCGCTCGATCTCTGCCGGGTCCGGCTCGCGCGGTGCGTATGAAACCGCCGGCTCCACTGAAGCTGGGGGGGCAGACCTGTATTCCGGCTGGGTTTCAGCGGCGGCCACAATTTCATGTACCTGCTCGCGCTCAACCGGGGCCGGAGCGGGCTGTGCCATGAACTCCTCCGGGGCAGGCATCGATGTCGGAATGCCGAGAGCCGCAGGTACTGCAGTGCGGGTTTCCTCGTTCCGCGGCGCCGGCGCTGGATTTCCCTGGCGTTCACCCCGTTCTCCGCGGTCGCGGCCACCGCGACGACGCCGCTTGCGCTCGTGATCGGTTTCCCGCGGATCGCTTGCCCCCGCGTGGGGCACCGGCGGACGTCCATGCTCCTGTGGGCGCTGCTCCCGCGAATCGGGCCGTTCCGCGGGTGCGCGATCCTGCCGTTGCTCGGGACGGTCGCCGCGCGGCGGCCTTTGTTCTGCCCTTTGCTCTCCCGGCTTTTGCTCTCCTGGCCTTTGCTCTCCGAATGGGCGTTCCGGGCGCGAGCCGCGGTCTTGACGGTCCTGTCGCTGCGGCCGCTCGCCGCGGTGGTCGCGCTTCTCGTTGCGCCCTTGACGCTGGTCCGGGCGCTGATTGCGCCCGCGAAAGCGGTCGCGGTCGCCGCGATCGCGGTTGCCACGATCCGGCCGGGGCAGCTGCTGCTCGCGGGTTGGCGGCGCCGCAGGTGGCGGGCTGGCAGGAGCGGTGGTGTCGCTCTTGAACCAGCCGAAGATGCGATCGATGAAGCTCTCCGCATGCGGTTCGGCCGGACGCGGCACCTGGGGTTTCGGCTGCTGCGCGCTCACCGGCGCAGGCCGCTCCGGCGTGACGCCCTGCACCGCGGCTTGCTGGCGCGGCGGGCGCGCTTCCTGCGCCGCAGGTTCCTTTGCTTCTTCCTCGACCGGCGCGGTGACGAGGTTGTAGCTCGCCGGCAGCGCATCGGCCTGGTTCAGGTCGTCGTGACGAAGGCGTTCGACCTTGTAGTTGGGAGTCTCGAGATTCGTGTTCGGGATCAGCACCACGTTGACTTTCAGCCGCGCTTCGATCGAATGGATGTCGGCGCGCTTTTCGTTGAGCAGGAACGTGGCGACGTCCACCGGCACCTGGGCGTGCACCGCGGCGCTGTTCTCCTTCATCGCTTCTTCCTGGATGATCCGCAGGATATGCAGTGCGGTGGATTCGGTACCGCGGATGTGACCGGTGCCGTTGCAGCGCGGGCAGGTGATGTTGCTGCCCTCGCCGAGTGAAGGGCGCAGGCGCTGGCGCGACAGCTCCATCAGGCCGAAACGCGAGATCTTGCCCATCTGCACCCGCGCGCGGTCGTAGCGCAGCGCGTCGCGCAGGCGGGTTTCCACTTCGCGCTGGTTGCGCTGGTTCTCCATGTCGATGAAGTCGATGACGATAAGGCCGCCAAGGTCGCGCAAGCGCAATTGCCGCGCTATCTCGTCGGCAGCCTCGGCGTTGGTGTTGTACGCGGTCTGCTCGATGTCGTGCCCTTTTGTGGCGCGAGCCGAATTGACGTCGATCGAGACGAGCGCTTCGGTGTGGTCGATCACCACCGCGCCTCCGGAAGGGAGCGACACCTGGCGCGAGTAGGCGGTCTCGATCTGATGCTCGATCTGGAAGCGCGAGAACAGCGGCACGTCGTCGCGGTAACGCTTCACCCGTTCCACGTTGTCGGGCATGACGTTGCTCATGAAGGCCATCGTCTGCTCGAAGATCGGATCGGTGTCGATCAGGATCTCGCCGATGTCGGGCTGGAAGTAGTCGCGGATGGCGCGGATGACGAGGCTGCCTTCCTGGTAGATCAGGAACGGCGCCGGGTTGAGGAGTTTCCCGTCAGAATCGCGCAGGGGCTCGGTCGCCTCGACGATCTTGCTCCAGAGCTTGAGCAGGTAGCTCAAATCCCATTGCAGCTCCTCGTAGGAGCGGCTGATGCCGGCGGTGCGGCCGATGATGCTCATGCCGGCAGGCACGTCGAGCTTGTCCATGATCTCGCGCAGCTCGTCGCGATCCTCGCCTTCCACGCGGCGCGACACGCCGCCGCCGCGCGGGTTGTTAGGCATGAGTACGAGGTAGCGGCCGGCGAGGCTGATGAAGGTGGTGAGCGCGGCGCCCTTGTTGCCGCGCTCGTCTTTCTCGACTTGGACGATCAGCTCCTGGCCTTCTGAAAGCGCGTCCTGGATGCGCGCGCGCCCGACATCGACGCCGGCCCTGAAAAACTGTCGCGCGACCTCCTTGAAGGGAAGAAATCCATGGCGCTCGGTGCCGTAATCCACGAACGCGGCTTCGAGGCTGGGCTCCACCCGGGTGATGACACCCTTGTAGATGTTGCTTTTTCTTTGTTCCTTGGCAGCCGATTCGATGTCGAGGTCTATGAGTTTCTGGCCTTCGACGATCGCGACACGGAGTTCCTCGGCCTGTGTCGCATTGAAAAGCATGCGCTTCATTGTTTCATTCTCCCGCGCGCACGGGCAGGACAAACCAAGAGCCTTATTGTGAAGGCTGGTCTCGCATCATCGATCCTGGGATCATGAGAACGCGGTAATCTGGCTTGTCGGGTTGAGTCGCTGCAGTGCAGGACCGTATATTCTGCCGATATGCTGTTGGCGCGCTGTTCAATTACTATCACTGGTTGGATAACCAACCGCCTTTGCTCGCTTCGGGTTCGTGCGCTCGCAAATTTGGCCTAGGCCTCGAGCAGCGGCGGAACCGGGGACAGGGTAGCTAGTCTTGTCTGGGGGCGAAATTTCGCACCGTCGCACTTACAAGCAGCCGTCCCGCAACGCAAGCAGCCCGCAGATCATAAACAAAATGAAGGATTTAAGCAACGCCCTGGCGGTCGAGGTCGATAGCGCGAGCGAAGGCCAGCGCGTGGATAACTTTCTGCTTCGCATCTGCAAGGGAGTGCCGCGCAGCCATGTCTATCGCATCCTGCGCACCGGCCAGGTGAGGGTCAACAGCCGCCGCGTCGATGCGACCTATCGCCTGCAGCCGGGGGACCGGGTGCGGATTCCGCCGATGCGCCTGGCCCCGCGCGCGCAGAAGACCGCCCCGCCGCTGCATCTGCCCGTGGTCTACGAGGACGAGGCGCTGCTGGTCGTGGACAAACCGGCCGGCACCGCGGTGCACGGCGGCAGCGGAATCAGCTTCGGGGTCATCGAGCAGATGCGGGCTGCCCGACCGCAACTCAGGTTTCTGGAGCTTGCGCACCGGCTCGATCGCGAGACCTCGGGACTGCTCATCCTCGCCAAGAAACGCTCGGCACTGACTGCGCTGCACGCCGCGCTGCGCGAAGGCCGGGTGAGAAAGGAATACCTGACCCTGGTGAAGGGGAGCTGGCGCAACGACAAGCAGCATGTCAGCCTTCCGCTGAAAAAATTTCTTACCCGTTCCGGAGAGCGGCGCGTAAGCGTCGACCTCGAGGGCAGAGAGTCGCAAACGGTTTTTCGGAGGAAGAGGGAAATCCGCGATTACACGCTGCTGTCGGCCGAGCTGCTGACCGGCCGTACCCATCAGATCCGCGTCCATCTCACCCACCTTGGATTTCCGATCGCGGGGGACGACAAGTACGGCGACTTCGAGCTCAATCGAAGATTGGCGAAGCAGGGCCTGAAGCGCATGTTCCTGCACGCCGGGGAACTGGCGTTCACGCATCCGCTTTCCGGGGAGTCGCTGAAACTGCATGCGCCGCTTCCCGAAGACTTGTCGCGCTTTCTCGAATCGCTGGGAAGCTGATGCGCTATCCATTGCTGGTGTTCGACTGGGACGGTACGCTGATCGACTCCGCGCCCACGATCGTCGCCTGCATTCAGGCCGCCTGCCGCGATCTCGGGCTGCCGGTCCCCGACGACGCGCGAGCGAGCCACGTCATAGGTCTCGGCTTGCAGGACGCGCTGGCTTACGCCATCCCCGGGTTGCCGCTGCACGATTACGGCCGGATGGTGGAGCGCTACCGGAAGCATTTCCTGGCGCGCGACCCCGAAATTCCGTTGTTTCCGGGCGCCGAGGCGATGCTGGCCGGTCTTCGGGACCGCGGGCATACTCTCGCGATCGCCACTGGAAAGAGCCGCGCGGGCCGGGCGCGAGCCCTGGACAATACGGGTTTGCGGCATTTGTTTGCGGCCTCACGCTGCGCCGACCAATGCGCATCGAAGCCTGCACCGGACATGCTTTGCGAGCTCATCGAGGAGCTCGGCACGAACGCGGTGGATACCCTTATGATCGGAGACACCGTGCACGATCTTCAGATGGCGGCACGCGCCGGGGTACGGGCGGTCGCGGTGAGTCACGGGGCGCACCCCAGGGGCGACTTGGTCGCGCTCGCGCCGCTTGCCTGCCTGGACAATATCGATGAGCTGACGCGATGGCTGGCACAGAACGCGTAATTTGCTCGAGCGCCGATCTGACGGATTCGGGCGACGGGGTGCGCTTCGAGGTCGAATTGGACGGAAGGCCCGAGCCGGCATTCGCCGTGCGCTACGGGGGTCGCGTCTATGCCTATCTCAACCGCTGCGCTCACATGCCGATGGAACTGGACTGGAAACTCGGAAAGTTTTTTGATGTCTGGGGCCTGCATTTGATATGCTCGACGCACGGTGCGACCTATGCGCCGGATACAGGCCGATGTCTTCGCGGCCCGTGCTTCGAGGAGGGGCTCATCCCGATCCCCGTCGAAGAGCGGGACGGCCGTGTAATCATGAAGGGTGATCCGCGTGGCCGAAGCTGACTGGGAACGGGACGTGATCGAGAAGCTGGCGAGCGCCGGGCTGAAGGAGCAGCGCCGCGCCCGTCGCTGGGGCATTTTCTTCAAACTGCTCGGGTTCGCCTATCTCACGTTGCTGGTGCTGCTCGTGCTCGACTGGCGTGGACAGGACGGCCTGACGTCCGGCAAGCACAGCGCGCTGGTCGACGTGGTGGGCGTGATCGACCCGAAAGGCGACGCCAGCGCCGACCGCGTCACCGAGGCGCTCCAGAATGCGTTCAAGAACAAGAATACCCAGGGCGTGATCCTGCGAATCAATTCGCCGGGCGGCAGCCCGGTGCAAGCCGGGATCATCTACGACGAAATCCGCCGGCTGCGGGGAATTTACCCCAACGTTCCGATGTATGCCGTGGTCGAGGACATCTGCGCCTCGGGCGGCTACTACATCGCTGCCGCCGCCGACAAGATCTACGTGGACAAGGCGAGCATCATCGGGTCGATCGGCGTGATCATGGACGGCTGGGGCTTCACCGGCACCATGGAGAAGCTCGGCGTGGAGCGTCGCGTGCTCACCTCGGGCGAGAACAAGGCCTTCCTCGATCCATTTTCGCCGGTCGACGACAAGCAGAAGCGCCACGCCCAGTCGATGCTGGACGAAATCCACAAGCAATTCATCGATGTCGTGAAGAAAGGGCGGGGCAAGCGGCTCAGAGAGAGCTCCGATGTGTTTTCCGGGTTGCTGTGGACGGGCGCCAGGAGCATCGAGCTGGGACTTTCAGACGGCTTTGGAAGCGTCGATTTCGTCGCACGCGAAGTGATCAAGGCAGAGGACGTCTTCGATTACACGAAGAAGCAGGACTTCACCGAGCGTTTCGCCAAGCGGTTCGGCGCAGCCATGGCCGGCGTGCTCGCCAAGGTGCTGGCGCAGGGGCAGTTCAACGTTCGTTGAGTTTTTGCCGGGGCGACCCGGCGGGACTATTCGGCAAGCAGCAGGAATACCGTCGGTCGTCCCTTGAGTCGCGGTATTTCCTCGCGCCATGCCGCAACGGGTCGCGTTTTCACAGTTTCCGTTTCCAGGGTCAGGTCCGCAGCAACGCACACGAGCGTGGCCGGGGCGAGGGCGCGCAGCATCGTCGCCAGCGTGCGGTCGTTGCGGTAGGGCGTCTCGATGAATATTTGAGTTTGCTTGAGCTTCCGCGACTCGCGTTCGCATACCTTCAATGCGGAGACGAATTCAGTTTCCGCGATGGGAAGGTAGCCGTGGAACGCAAAGCGCTGTCCGTCGAGGCCGGAGGCTGCGAGCGCAAGCACGACCGAAGAGGGCCCGCTCAGAGGTACGACGCGCACGCCCCGCTCGTGTGCGAGCCGAACGAGGCCCGCTCCGGGGTCGGCGACGGCGGGCAATCCGGCTTCGGAAAGCAGACCGGCGTCCCGGCCGGCGAGCACCGGCTCGAGCAACGAGGCGAAGTCGCCTGCCGGCGTATTGTGGTCGAGTCTTTCGATGCGAATGCTCTGCAGCGGCCGTGCCGCCCCGATGCGTTTCAGAAAGGCGCGCGCTGCTTTCGGATTCTCGGCGATGAGGTAATCGAGGGATCGCGCCCGATTCAGCACCGCACCGGGTATCACGGCATCGGGTGCGGTTTCGCCAAGAGCGTTCGGCAGGAGGTAAAGCGAGCCTGCCGGGCTAGAGGACATTCAACCCTTGCTCGTGCAGCAGATCCACCAGCGCGATCAGCGGCAAGCCGACGAGCGCGTTCGGATCTTCGCATTCCATTTTCGCAATCAGCGCGATTCCCAGACCCTCGGCCTTTGCGCTGCCGGCGCAGTCGTAAGGCTGCTCCCGAGCGAGGTAGCGATCGATTGTTCCATCGTCGAGCTCGCGAAAGGTGACGCGGCTCGGGACGACGCGGACCCGGCTGGTGCCGTCGGAGGTGTTGTGCACGCACACGGCCGTGTAGAACACCGCCTCGCGGCCCGACAGAGCTCGAAGCTGGCGCACCGCGTTCTCGCGAGTGCCGGGTTTGCCGAGCAACTCGCCGTTTCCCACGGCGACTTGATCGCAGCCGATGATCAGCGCGCCGCGAAAGCGGCCTGCGACTGCCAGCGATTTGGCTTCGGCGAGCCGCCGCGCCATTGCTTCCGGCGCCTCGCCCGGACGGCGTTCTTCAGCGACGCCGGGATCTGCGACTGTGAACGGAATCCCGAGGCGCTCGAGCAAGCCGCGCCTGTAGCGCGAGGTGGAGGCGAGGACAAGCCGCAGGGGGGAGGTCATCGAGAACGCGGCCTAGCCCCTGCATTGCTCGGCAACGAGCTTTTCCTGTCGCGCGATGGCGGCTGAATTGTCCAATGGTATCTGCTCGCCCTTTTCGTTCGTGAAGCTGGTCGCGCTTTGCTTCAAACGGCCGAGCAGGGCGCGTTGCTGGTTGCAAAGCTGCTCGCGCTTGGCCGCTTCCACGTCCTGCCTGCTTTCGGCTGGTTTGGGGCTTTGACGGGGCTCCTGATCCTTGGGCCGGGCCTGGCCCTGCTCGGGGTTCTGGTCCCTCGGCGGGCTGTTCCCCTCGGTGCCGGCGCCGCCCGGGGCGGGCGAAGCGAGCCTGTCGGGTACTTCGCTTGCCTTGCTGCCCTGCGGCGGTCGCTCGCCATAGTGCGTCACGCCGCGCTCGTCCACCCATTTGTAGACCTGGGCGTACGCCGGCGCGGCCGCAGCCAGGAGAATCAAGAAAAAGTGCAGTAACGCTCTGAACAACTTGGAATTTCTTTTGACACTGGGGAGCAAACATAATATCATGCGGCCGCTCGGCGAGTCGACGAGATCGACCGCGTGCTCGCACCACATGTGTTTGAAGGAGTTCCCATATGGCAGTCCAGCAAAACAAGAAATCCCCGTCGAAACGCGGCATGCACCGCGCTCACGATTTCCTCACCAACCCGCCGCTCGCGGTCGAGCCGACGACGGGCGAAGTGCATTTGCGTCATCACATCAGCCCGAGCGGTTACTATCGCGGCAAGAAGGTCGTCAAGACCAAGAGCGAATAGGGCTTCAGCTGGCGCAGTGACCGGACAGAGTCGGGATCGCCCCTTTCCCCATTGAGCGAAGCAGCAACGCTTCGCACCGCGCTTCATGGACATCACCGTAGCCATTGATTGCATGGGCGGCGATCATGGTCCGCACGTTACAGTGCCGGCAGCTCTCAATTTCCTGAAATCCAATTCCGACGTAGACGTCGTCCTGGTGGGGTTGCGCGATGCCATCGAGGCGGAGCTGAAAGCGCGCGGCGCCCGGTCCGGTCCGCGCCTGCGCGTGCACCACGCAAGCGAGGTCGTGCTGATGGATGAATCCCCGGCGCTCGCGCTGCGCAACAAGAAGGATTCGTCGATTCGCGTCGCAGTAGACCTCGTCAAGAGCGGCGAAGCGCATGCCTGCGTCAGCGCCGGCAACACGGGAGCGCTGATGGCGGTTTCGCGCTTCGTCCTCAAGATGCTTCCGGGCATCGACCGTCCCGCGATCATCGCGGCGCTGCCGAGCATGAAAGGCAGCACCTACGTGCTCGATCTCGGCGCCAACGTCGATTGCGGACCGGAGCACCTGTTGCAGTTCGCCATCATGGGCGCGACCCTGGTCGCTGCCGTAGAGCACAAGGACAGGCCGAGCGTCGGCCTGCTCAACATCGGCGAGGAGGACATCAAGGGCAACGAGGTGGTGAAGGAGGCGGCGGAGATGCTGCGCGAAAGCGGGCTCAATTTCATCGGCAACGTCGAGGGCGACGGAATCTACAAGGGGGAAGCCGACGTGGTGGTCTGCGACGGATTCGTCGGCAACGTCATGCTCAAGGCCTCCGAGGGAATGGTGCAGATGGTGCGCACCTTCATTCGCCAGGAGTTCATGCGCAGCGTCCTCGCAAGGCTGGCCGGCGTTATCGTCATGCCGGTGCTCTTCGCGTTTCGCAAGCGCCTTGACCCGCGCCGCTTCAATGGGGCAACCCTACTCGGATTGAGAGGCATCGTCGTGAAGAGCCACGGCTCCGCAGACGCGTTCGGATTCGAGCGCGCCATCGAGCGGGCCATGGAGGAGGTGCGCAATGAAGTGCTGCACCGGCTGATGCTGCGGTTCGGACAGGCCGAGCGGGGGAATTCCGAGATGGTGGAAACGTGATCTGGTCGCGCATCGTCGGCACCGGAGGCTACCTGCCGCCGAAGGTCGTCACCAACGACGATCTGGCCAAACAGATGGACACCAGCGACGAGTGGATCCGGACGCGCACCGGCATCCGCCAGCGCCACATCGCCGAACCCTCGCAAGCCTCGAGCGACCTCGGTGTCGAGGCGAGCCGCGCGGCGCTCGCCGCGGCACGCATCGCCCCGCGGGAAATCGATCTCATCATCGTGGCCACGGCGACGCCCGACTATATTTTTCCGAGCACGGCTTGCATCATGCAGGCGAAGCTGGGAATAAAGGGGTGCGCCGCGTTCGATATTCAGGCCGTCTGCAGCGGTTTCGTATACGCGCTGGTGATCGCCGACAAATTGATCCGATCGGGCCAGCATCGCTGCGCCCTCGTCGTCGGCACCGAGGTGTATTCGCGGATCCTCGACTGGAACGATCGCGGCGCTGCATGCCGACGGATCTTACGTGGACATTCTTTCGGTGCCGGGAAATGTCTGCGGCGGCAAGATCGTCGGGTCGCCGTTTCTGCAGATGGACGGGCAAGCGGTTTTCAAATTTGCAGTCAAGGTGCTGGACGAGGTCGCGCGCGAGACCTTGGCGATATGCGGTCTCACTACGCTGGACATCGACTGGCTCATTCCGCACCAGGCCAACGTGCGCATACTCGAGTCGACAGCAAGAAAGCTCGGCATCGACATGTCGAAGGTCATCGTGACCGTGGACCGTCACGGCAATACATCGGCTGCTTCGGTGCCCCTCGCGCTGGATGTGGCGATCCGAGACGGGCGCATCAAGCCGGGCCACAAAGTCATGCTTCAGGGGGTGGGCGGCGGTTTCACCTGGGGCGCATCATTGGTGGAGATGTAGCCGAGGTGAAGTTCGCCATGGTTTTTCCAGGCCAGGGGTCGCAGTCGGTGGGAATGCTCGCCGGCTACGGCGACATGCCCGCGATCCGCGAGACGCTCGCCGAAGCATCCGATATCCTGAAGCAGGACCTCGCCAAGTTGATCGCCGAAGGCCCTGCGGGGGAACTCAACAGCACGGTCAATACCCAGCCGGTCATGGTGACGGCGGGCATCTGCGC
>Ga0193713_1000462_pt1 | contig 13739 bp, 10 predicted proteins | sample H3a2metaG_FD_143054 | JGI IMG/M metagenome (GOLD analysis project Ga0193713, IMG submission 143054) | Soil microbial communities from a riparian zone of the East river system, Colorado, United States - H3a2 | ecosystem: Environmental > Terrestrial > Soil > Riparian zone | place: USA: East River... | reverse complement strand
TTCAGTCCGGAAATTCATCTCCGGGCCGTCGGTCTACATTTGCAATGAGTGCATCGCGCTTTGTAACGAGATTCTGGCGGAGGACGAAGAGCGCGAAGTCGCCGAAGCCATCACGCAGGTCCCCACGCCTGCCGAAATCAAGGATGTGCTGGACCAGTACGTGATCGGGCAGGACCGCGCCAAGAAGACCCTCGCCGTCGCCGTCTACAATCACTACAAGCGGATCAATTCCCACTCGGGCCGCGATAACGAGGTCGAGCTCGACAAGAGCAACATCCTGTTGATCGGCCCGACGGGGGTCGGCAAGACGCTCCTGGCGCAAACGTTGGCCCGAATTCTGGACGTGCCATTCACGATCGCCGACGCCACCACGCTGACCGAAGCGGGCTACGTCGGCGAAGATGTCGAGAACATCCTCGTACGCCTGCTGCAAGCCGCCGATTTCAACGTATCCGAGGCCGAGCGGGGCATCGTCTATATCGACGAGATCGACAAGATCGCGCGCAAGTCAGAAAACCCCAGCATTACGCGCGACGTCTCGGGCGAAGGTGTGCAGCAGGCGTTGCTCAAGATCCTCGAAGGCACGGTCGCCAGCGTGCCGCCGCAGGGCGGCCGCAAGCATCCGCAGCAGGAATACATCCAGGTCAATACCAAAGATATCCTCTTCATCTGCGGCGGCGCGTTCGACGGGCTCGAGAAGATCATCGAGTCGCGGACGGGGCGGCGGCAGATCGGCTTTACGAAGGAAGAAGTCGCCGAGGGCGTGGCCGCCAAGGTGAAGAAGAATCCGTTCGGCGACGTCGAGCCGGACGACCTGCTCCGTTACGGTCTCATCCCCGAGCTGGTTGGCCGTCTGCCCGTCACCGTGCCGCTCGACGCACTCGACGAGGATGCGTTGATCAAGATCCTCACCGAGCCCAAGAACGCGCTCGCCAAGCAGTACCAGAAACTGTTCGACCTCGAGGACGTGCGGCTGACGCTGGAGAAAGACGCGCTCAAGGCGATCGCGGCGAAGGCGATGAAGCGCGGCACCGGCGCAAGAGGGTTGCGCGCCATCCTCGAAGAGATCATGACCGAGATCATGTTCGAGCTGCCGAGCCGCGATGACGTGCGCGAGGTAGCCATTACCGCCGAATGCGTCACGTCCGGCCGCGCGCCGCTCCTCGTCACCGAGCGCCCCCGCCAGAAGAAAGAAGCCTAGTAGGGGCGCAGCATGCTGCGCCCCTCCTACATCGGCTCCTTCCCACGGTCCGACGCGGTTCTCGATCCTCCCCTTCCCGAAGTCGCATTCGTCGGCAGGTCCAACGTCGGCAAATCGAGTCTGCTGAACGCCCTGGTCGGCCAGCGAATCGCCAAGATATCCGGGACACCAGGCAAGACCCGCGCGTTCAACGTGTTTCGCCTCGGCGATTCGCACTACTTTCTCGACCTGCCCGGGTATGGTTACGCACGGGCCGGCAAGGCGCAACGCGCCGCGTTCCGGGGTCTGGTGAAGCATGCCCTGCGCCGCGAGCGTTTGAGCGGAGTCGTCTGGCTCCTCGACATCCGCCATCCACCATCCGCCGAAGACCGCGACATGCAGGACGTGCTCGCGGAGAGTGAGACGAGCGTGCTCGCCGCGTTGACCAAGGGCGACAAGCTGACGACGACGAAACGGCGCACGCGAGAGCACGAGCTGCGCGACGATCTTGGTCTGCCCGAAGACCAGGTGATCGTCACGAGTGCGAAAACCGGCGAGGGTATCGCCGACTTGAAAGAAGCGATTGCGGGACTGATTTCAGGAGTGGTGCAGTGATCATCGCACTGCTGGTGTGTCTCATTGCACAGGATACGGTGCCTGCAGGTTACGGCACACTTCGCCGCGACGATATCGCCGTCCGTCTCGCGACGGGCACCATCGAGGTCCAGGTGCTGCCGCTCGACGAGCAGGTGATCCGGCTGTTGGCTCCCGACACCTACCGCTCGCTCACGGAGCTCGTCCGCAGTCGCGTCGCGGATCTCACCGATGCTGCCGCCCGCGGATCGACGCAGAATCCGACTCTGGTGATGGTGACATTTCTTGGAGTGGTACCACAGGCGCGATTCAATCCGGAAGAGCTGACCATCACGAGCCGCGGCCGCCTGTTTCGCCCCATCGGGGTCGTACCGCTCTCGCCCACCTGGAGCTCATTTCAGCTCGATGCGCGGCAGCAGGCGGCGGCGATCTACCTCTTCGATCCCGGCATCAGCTTCGCCGAACAGCTGACCGTCGGCTACCAGGGCCTGTCCAGCGATGCCTGGAGCCACTCGCTGCGCCTGCTCGATCAGGAACGCGCGCGGGTCAGGGCCCGCGCGCAGGCGGGAGCGAAACACGATTCTGGAGACCTGTAGCCCACCGCACGCCCGCCGAGTCCGCACATATCACATGCATCCCCTGCGCCACCGCGAGGGCGCGGTCGCACCCCAGCGCGAGCAGTGCCGCCGCCCAGGCGTTTGCCGTCAGACCGTCCCCCGCCAGCACCGTGACCGAGCGCGCCGCGCCGCGCGGCGCATTGCGCCGCGACGCGGTCCGCACTGACCCGCCTTGCAGATCGACGACCGCCAGCGTGCGCAGGGTGTTGTCGGGATCGGGAATGCCGACCGCCCGGTGTGTCGGACGCGCGAGCGGCCCTACCCAGAGGTACTGACCGCCCAGGTCCAGCAGCGCGCTGTCTACCACATTGGCGAGCGCCAACGCCGCGCGATCGAGCGCGTATCCAGGAGCGATGCTGTCGACCACGAGTGCGATGGCGGTGCGCCGGCGAATCTCGCGCCGCACGGAATCGAGTGCGGCGATCGATACATGCCGCCGGCGCAGTGAGTCGATGTGATCGACGGAATCGCGCGCCGCGTCCAGGGCGCGCGCAACGCGCGTGCTATCCGTTCCCCACGCGGCGGCCGACATCATCGTCCCCAGCTCGGGCCAGACGCGCGAGACACCGGGGCGCGCCTCGGCGTCGCACGCCGCGAGGCTCACGCACAGCAGAAGATTGATTCTCAAGATGTATAGTTGAATATAGATGCCCATGGACCCGCTGCGACAACACGCACTGGAGTTCGCGACGATCGCGATCGCCCTGATTCTCGCGGGCGCTGGGCTTGTGTTGTGGCGTTTACGGCAGCGGTTGCTGCGCTCCGAGCAGGAGCGGCGCCGCGCCGCCGAGGAGCTCAATCGTCGCCTGTCCGAGCTCTTTTCTCTGCAGGAGCTGTCGTACGTCCTGTCCGACTCGCTCGAGCTGGACCGCATCGTCGAGCAGGTGGTGCGCTACGCCGTCCGCTTCCTCGACGCGCAGGGCGCCCTGCTGGCGCTGCTGGGGGATGCGCCCAGCGATCCGCTGCAAATCGCCGCTGCCGAGGGCACACTGGCGCCGCTGCGCGGCCAGAAGATCCAGGGAGATGATCCCGGCCTCGTCGCGCGCTCCACGGGCCGGGAGCACCTCGAGCTGATCCGGAATTCGGGGGCCGCGCCCACGGTGATCGTGAAGGGCTTCGATGCCGCCGCTGCCGCCGCCGTGCCGCTCCGGTCGCACGGGATCGTCATCGGTACGCTCATCATCACCGACCCCAGGGAGGGCGTGTTCGTCCCGGAGGACATCCGGCTGTTGTCCACCCTGGCGACCCACGCCGCCGTCGTCATCGCGAACGCCCGCTTTTTCGAGATGGTCCGGCGCGCCAAGGAGCAGTGGGAGACGGCCTTCGACGCGTTGAGCGAGGGCATCGCGGTCGTGGACGACGAGGGACGGGTGCGACGCTCGAATCGCGCGCTCGCCAGCCTGCTCAACATGCCGCTACAGAACGTCGTCGGCACGCCGCTCGGCGAGGCACTGCTCGGCAAGACGAGCGCACTGCAAGAGCTGCTCGCGGCTACGCGGCGCGGCGACCGTCCCGCTCCGCTGGTGGCGCGCTCCGAGCGATTGGGGCGCGCGGTCCGCGTCAACGCCGCCGCCATTCCGGGCGCAGCGACCGAACAGAGCATCGTCGTGATGGTCGAGGACGTCACGGAGCAGCAGGCCCTCGAAACGCAGCTGGTCCAGAGCGAGAAGCTGGCGGCCGTCGGCCAGCTCGTCTCCGGCGTCGCCCATGAGCTCAACAATCCGCTGACATCGATCGCGGGGCTATCGGAGTTCCTGCTCGAGCAGAAGGAGCTCGGCAAGAAGGACCGCGGCCATCTGCAAGTGATTCAAGAACAGGCGGAGCGCGCGAGCCGCATCGTGCGCAATCTCCTCACCTTCGCGCGCAAGGGCGCCGCCGAGCGCGTGCCGGTAGATCTGAACGACGTGATTCGCCGAACGCTGTCGCTGACGTCGTACGACTTGAAGCTCAAGGACATCGTGGTCGAGCGTGAGTTGAGCGGCGCGCTGCCCGACGTGTTCGGCGACCGGCACGGCCTGCAGCAGGTCGTGCTGAATCTCGTGACCAACGCGGCCCACGCCGTCGCGGAGAACCCACGGGAGCGTCCCCGCGAAATCACCGTGTCGACCTGGTTCGACGGGCAGGTGCATTTGCGCGTCGCGGATACGGGGCCCGGCATTCCCGACGAGATCGCCCAGAGCGTCTTCACGCCGTTCTTCACGACGAAAGAGCCCGGCAAGGGCACCGGCCTCGGCCTGTCGATCACGTATTCGATCGTCGAGAGTCATGGCGGGCAGATCACGCTCGAACCTCGCGGCCCGCGTGGCGGCGCGGCGTTTCGCGTGGACCTGCCTCCCGCGCCGGCCGACGCCGTGCGGCCGGCACTCACGCCCGTCCACGGCACCCCGGCCGTCAACGCCGCGTCGACGGTGAAGCGCACCATTCTGCTCGTCGACGCGGATCCCGCGGTGCAGCGGACGATCAAGGCGCTGTTCGCGCGCGACGGCCATGACGTCGAAGTGGCGGGCGATCCGCAGCACGCGCTCGACCTGGCAGAGCGCGGCGGCTTCGATCTCGTGATCACCGACGCACGCGCGATGGCCCCGGGGAAACGCGGGACGCTGTTGGCGGAGGAATTGGTGACGCGGATGCCGGCGCTGCGGGATCGGATCATCGTCGCCACGGGCGACGTACGCCCGACGACGGAAGAGACGCTCGCGCGTCTCGGCGTGCGTTACGTGCGCAAGCCTTTCAACCTGCGCGATCTCCGCGTCGAGGCGGCGCGCTTGTGGGAGGCGACGGCGCTGTCGTAAGCCTCCGACGGCCAGCCAAACGTCGCAAGGTTGACCGCTCCACCCGGTGCGAACCGCAGGCCTTCGCGCAACAACAACGCCCGCTGCAGCACCGCGCTGTGATCCTGGCCGGAAAACGAAATGCGGCCCGCCGCGTTGATGACGCGCCACCACGGCACATCGTTGTCCTCGGGGAGTGCGGAGAGCGCCCAGCCGACCGTGCGCGCGGCGCCGGGGCGACCCGCGAGCCGCGCGATGATCCCGTACGTCGCCACCCGTCCCTTGGGGATGTGACGGACCACGCGGTAGATCCGATGATAGAATGGATTCACAAGGGAGCCTCGGTACTAGCTTACTCGCAGGACGTCTTCCAGCAAGCCCGCGTCCCCACCCCCCACTATTGACAAAATGTCCTCCATTGCTCTCCGCTCTCGCGGCCAGGCGAACCGCCCCGCCGCGCCCCGGGCCTGGAGCCACTCCGCGCGATCGTGCTCCGCCGAGAGTTTTACGCTCGCGCCGGACGCCACGAACGCGGCGAACACCGGAATCAGCGCCACCTCGTCGCGCTTGTGCTGATAAAACGCTTCCGTGCGGCTGAGATTGTAGAATTTTTCCGGCACGAGGCCGGTTTCTTCGCGCAGCTCACGCAATGACGCCTCCACCGGCGTCTCGCCGGGCTCGATCGTGCCGTGCACCGTCTCCCACGATCCGACGTTGCGGCCGTGCGGACCGCGCCGCAGCGCCAGCACCTCGAGCGTCGGCCCCGCTCCGCGCAGGGCGTACGTGTCCACGAAGGACACTCGAACGGAAGTCAGCGGCGGCGGCCGAGCACCGCTTCGAGACGCGCGGAGAGCGCGCGCGCGCGGAATGGCTTGGTGAGAAAGTCGTCGGCGCCCAGCTCGAAGACGCGCACTTCGTTGTCTTCGTCGCCTTTCGCAGTCAGTACGATCACGGGAATGTTCGCGGTGGCCGGGCGCGAGCGCAGGTGCGACAGCACGCCGTAGCCGTCCAGGCCCGGCAGGTTCAGATCGAGCACGATGATGTCGGGCCCTACGCGATCGACCTGATCGAGCGCCTGCACGCCGTCGCGGGCCTCGGTCACGATGTAGCCGTCGCGCTCCAGCAGGTCGCGCATCACCTTGCGCAGGCTATCCTCGTCGTCGACGAGCAGCACCTTCGACGCGGGCTGGCCGTGCGCGCCAGAGCGCCGCGCGGGCGGTGCGGACTCCTCGAGCAGATCGAAGACCGTAGAGACGGGTGCGGCGGGCTCCGGCGGAACGCCAACCGTCCCGGCGCCCGGGCTGCGCCGTGCGGCGCTGCCGCGCGAGACGCGCGGCTCCTGCGGCGACGGAGCTTCCGGTTCGTCGGGAATATCCACCACGCGCGTGAGCTCATCGAGGGTGGACTCGCCGCGCGCTACATGCGCCAACCCCGAATCCCACAGGGACTTCATTCCGCCGCGTTGCGCGGCGTCCGCGATGCGGCCCGCTGTCTCGCCGGCGGCGATCAGCCTCTCCAACTCCGGCGTCATGGTCAGAATCTCGAGGATCGAGAAACGTCCTCGATAGCCCGTCATCGCGCAGTCGGGGCAACCGGCGGCGCGATACAGCGGCGTCCCCTTGGGAATCCACCGTCTCAAACGCTCGGGAGGAGCCTCCATCCAGACTTCCTTACAGGTCAGGCAGAGCTTCCGCATCAGCCGTTGCGCCACGACGCCCCGCAACGACGCGGCGATCTTGTACGACTCGACGCCGATGTCGACGAGCCGCGTGACGGCGTTGGCCGCGTCGTTCGTGTGCAACGTGGACAGCACCAAGTGTCCGGTGAGCGACGCCTGCACCGCGATCTGTGCCGTTTCCTTGTCGCGGATCTCGCCGACCAGGACGACGTTCGGGTCCTGCCGCAGGATCGAGCGCAGCGCCGCGGCAAACGTCAGGCCGGCTTTCTCCTGTACCTGGACCTGGACGATACCCTGCATCCGGTATTCGACCGGGTCTTCGACGGTGACGATGTTGACGCCTTCGCTTTTGATCTGATTGATCGCCGAGTAGAGCGTCGTCGTTTTGCCCGAGCCGGTGGGTCCCGTAACGAGGAGGATACCCTCATGGTTCTCGAGCAGCCGCTTGATCGCTTCGGCTTCACCCGGATTGAGGCCAAGCGTGTCGAGCGATTTGACCGTGCCGCGAGAATCGAGGATGCGGATCACGACTTTTTCGCCGAGCTGCGCGGGCAGCGTCGAGACGCGCAGGTCGATCGGCTGGCCGTTGACCGCGACGCGCGCGCGCCCGTCCTGCGGGCGCAGGCGGTCGGCGATGTCGAGCGAGGACATGATCTTGATGCGCGAGATGAGCGGCAGCCCTGCCTGGCGCGGGATCTTCATGACCTGCCGCAGCACGCCGTCGATGCGGTAGCGCACTGCCACGCCGCCCTCTTCGGGCTCGACGTGGATATCGCTCGCCCGGGAAAGAATCCCCTCGGAAATGATCATGTCGACAAGGCGAACGACGGGCTTCTGGCTGGCGTCTGCTTCGGAGATGTTGAGCTCTTCGGGCGGCGCATCGCTCAGCGTCGTGACCTCTTGATCACCCATTCCCTCGAGCAGCTTGCCGATCGCCCTGTCCGCCCGGTACATCTCGTCCAGCTTCTCGCTGATCTTGGAAGGCGGGAGCAAGAAGAGCCGGATCTCGCGCGCGGTCGCGAATGCCAGCGCCTTTTCGGCGTCGAGATCGAATGGGTTCGACGTTCCCAGCTCGAGGAAAGAATCGGTCAGGCGCAGCGGCAGCACGTGATAGCGCCGCGCGAGTTGTTCGGGCACGCCGTCCCGCGCCGTGAGATCGATCTTGGAGGGGTCGGCGACCTTCAGGCGAAAGCGGTGCGACAACTTCTCGATGATCTGGACGTCTGTCGCGATCTTCTCGGCGACGACGCAATCCCACAGCGTGCGGCCGGACTCCGCCTTCGCCCGCAGCTCCTGAAGGCGCTCGGGCGTCAGGCCCTCAACAGATTGGGCCAACCACTCGTCTGGGAATTGGGTTACAGGCATCAGGCTGCCTCCAAGCTAGTCCCGGAGGCCGATCAGTCCAGTATCGGAAATCACAGAATGTCCCAAAAATCACGCGTCACGTCGAACGCGACGTGGATCTGGCGTGTCTGGACCCCGTATCCCGCCTCGAGCCGCAACAGTCCGAGCCACTCCGCGCCGAGCCCTAAGGTCACGCGGGCACCGGGCGTCGCCTGCCACGGTGTGAGCGCGATCGGCTCGGCGGTCCACCCCCACGCGGCGTAGGGTGCGAGCGTGATCGTGCCCGGCGTCCGCGCCGGCCCCGCGCTCAGACGAATGAATGGCACCGGAGTGCGCCATTCGATATGCACGAGCGCGGCCCGGCGGCCGCCCCAATCCCGGAACCCATCACCCAACAACGTCCCACGGCCTCCCAGAACGAACGCGCGATACGGCGGCAGATTGCGGGTGGCAAGACCGACCTGCACGCGTGTCAACAACCGGCTCGCTCCCGCCCCGACCGGCACGAGCAAATGCGCCGTCCCACTGAGGCGCGTATAACGCTCGCCGAATTCCAACGTCGCCTCTCCGGCCACATCGCGGCGCACGGCGAAGCCCTCGCTGCGGCGCCGCAGGGTCAATGCGGCCGTAGAGTAGTCGCCGTCGTTCACGGCGGGATTGGGACGATAGTGTCCCGTCGCCGGCGTCGCGTGAACCGCGAGTGATGCGACGTGCTCGCGTGCGGCTGCGAAGCGCCACTCGCCGCGCGCGCCAAGCCCCGAGCGTACGCTGAGCCGCACGCCGGTCGCACGGTAGTAGTCGCCGTAGTCGTCGCCGAATTCCTGCGACGCGATCGAGTTGAGCAGCGGTGCGATCACGGGCGCTTCCCCGATGTCCCGGACTTGGGCGTACGCCGCCAGCTCGAGCCCGTCGGCGGACGTGAATGCGATGCTGCCCTTCCCCGTCCGGTCGGCAAACCCGTAACTCCCCAGGCCGCGGAGCTCGAAGCCATCGTCCGGCGTGCGCCACACGAACCCGGCTCCCACGGCGAGACCCTCCACGCGATTGACGTGGACCAGCTCGCTCAACGAGCGCGCCCCGAGGCGCTGGCGTTTGAGCCCCGTGAGCGCGCGGCGGCCCGCGATGCGACGGACTTCGGCACGTACGTGTTGCAGATCGTTCTCGCGGACCGGCTCGGCGACGTCCTGGATGGCGGCGCTGAGCGTGCTCGGCCATGGAAAGGAATCGCGCTGGGCCTTGGGCAGCGCCGTGATCTCTTCGCCGCGGAAAAAGCTCGTCTCGAGGCCGACGTTGAAGAGGTAGCTGTCGATCTCCCAGCGTCCGCGGATGATGCCGCGCGCCGGGATGTCGAGCCACGTGGCGCGGCGCCGAATCTCCACCTCCTGACGATAAGGCAGCCAGAATCGTCCTTCCCAGAGCGCGTTGTCCAGGACGATGCTGACGTCCTCGAGCTGTGGATCCAGATACGCCTTGGGCGTGAAGTTGAACGCCATGCGCACCAAGTCGGCGGATTCGACATCGACGAAGAGCGTGCCGACGATGGCGGCGGTGCCGAAGTTCTTGGGCCGCACCCGCAGCGCGACGACGCGCACCGCGCGTTGCGAAAGCACGATCGCCGTCGTGTCACCCAGGGCGAAGTCGTACAGATCTGCACCGCCGGGCGCGAGCGGATGCGGCACGTCGCGCACCTCATCGCCCTCACCGAGTCGGATGGCGATGCCAAAGTTGTTCTGCACGATGCCGAGGTGATCGCGGTGGTAGTTGATATCGGTGGGGAGCTCGGCGCGATCGCGCCAACCGATGATGCGCTGCTTGCTGAGCTGCGGCGCCTTCCAGTACACTTCCAGCTCGAGCTGATCCGCTTTGACGAGCCGCGGTGGCTCGGTGAGCCCCTCGCCGAACTGCCCGAGGAAGAAGAGAAACCCGTGAGCTTTAGCCTTGTAGTCGCGCAGTGCTGTGTCGACCGCGGTCTGTGCCCGGCGCTCGATGGCGCGCCGCGCCAGCGCCAGGGCGGAATCGCTGTTCCATTCCTGGGCCGCGGCAGCTGGGGGGGTTGCAAGCAGGAGCAAGAGCACAGCAGACCAGCGCATTGTCGCCAAATTTAGGGCATGGACCCCCGCGACGCATTCCTGGAGCGCGCCAAGAGGGGCGGAATCGTGCCGGTGATCCGCGAAGTGGTCACCGATGCCGATACGCCGGTGGCCGCCTTCGCGAAGATCGCGCGGCCGCCGTTCGCGTTTCTTCTCGAATCACTGGTCGGCGGCGAGCGCTGGGCCCGGTACACCTTCCTCGGCACGGAGCCGCGGGAAGCGTGGCGGTATCGCGGGCAACGGGTCGACCGCTGGACGCCGGCGTCTGGTTGGGAACAGGCGGGCCAGACGACCGACCCCGTTGCCCACCTCGCCGACCGGCTGCGCGCGCTCCCGAGCGTCGCGCTGCCCGGGTTGCCGCGCTTCATGGGCGGCGCCGTCGGGTACCTCGGCTACGACGTCGTGCGCAGCATCGAACGACTCCCCGCCGGCCCCACCGACACGCTCGGCGTGCCCGACGCGGTCGTGATGATCGCGGACTCGCTCGTGATTCTCGACAACGTGTTCGGTCGTGCCATCGTCGTGGCGAACGTCGAGGTGCCCGCGAAGGCGTCGGCCGCGCAGCGGCTGCGGCTGTACGACGTCGCGCAGGAGCGGCTCGACACCTTGATCGGGCGCCTGAGCGGGACGCATCAGCTCGCGCCGCTGGCGTTGGACGACGATGGACTCGCGCTGCGGCCGCCCCCGCAATCCCGGTACGGGCGAGCGGCGTTCGAGCGCGATGTCGGCAAGATCCGCGACTACATCGCCGCGGGCGACGTCTTCCAGGCCGTGCTGTCGCGCCGGCAGGTCGTGCCCGGTGCGATCGACCCGCTACGACTGTACCGGTACCTGCGGGCCCTGAACCCCGCTCCCTATCTCTTCTACCTCACGCTCGATGATGTGACGCTCGTTGGGAGCTCGCCGGAAGTCTTGGTCCGGGTCGAGGGCGACGAAGTCACGGTGCGACCCATCGCCGGCACCCGCCCCCGTGGCGCTAGCCCCGCGGAGGATGAAGCGCTTGCGACGTCGCTGCGCGAGGACGCAAAGGAGCTGGCCGAGCACCGCATGCTCGTCGACCTGGGACGCAACGATGTCGGGCGGGTGGCGCAGTACGGCACGGTGCGCGTGACGGAATCGCTGCAGATCGAGCGTTACTCGCACGTGCAGCATCTCGTGAGCGAAGTGCGGGGCCGGTTGAAGGACGGCTATGACGCGCTCGACGTATTTCGCGCGTGCTTCCCCGCCGGAACAGTCAGCGGCGCGCCCAAGGTGCGCGCGATGGAAATCATCGACGAGCTGGAGCCGGAGCGGCGCGGTCCGTATGCGGGCGCGGTCGGCTACGTCGGCTGGGGCGCGACGAGCATGGATACGGCCATCGCGATTCGTTCGGCGCTCGTGCTCAAGGACCAGGTCGTCGTGCAGGCGGGCGCCGGAATCGTCGCGGACTCAGACCCCGCACGCGAGTTCGCGGAAACCGAGGCCAAGGCACAAGCTGTGCTTCGGGCGCTCGCGCTGACCAAAGCCGGCGATTAGTTTCGGGCCTGTGTTCAAGCTGCTGAGCACATCCGGCGAACAATCGATCGACCTCCAGCTCGGGCGCAAGCTCGTGGTGGGGCGGGCGGTCACGAGCGACGTCCCCATCTACGACCCCACGATCTCCCGCCGGCACGCCGAAGTCGTGCTCACCGAAAGCGGCGTCCGGGTCACCGACCTCGGCTCCTCGAACGGCACGTTCCTGAACGGCGCCAAGATCACCGAAGCCGAGGCGGGAGCCGACGACGTCGTGACCTTCGGGAAAGTGGCATTTCGTGTCAAAGAAGTGACTGCTCCCCTCCCGCGGCCTCAGGTCGTGGCGGCGCCGCCCGACTTCCCGAGCCCCAAGCCAGGCGTCAAAGGCGGAGCGGGCGGCGGCACGATCGTCCGGCAGCTGCCGGTCAGCGGCGGCGTCCCGGCGATCGTCCTAGACGAGCCGCAAGGCTCCTCGCACCTCAAAGTGCGTGGCCAGAGTCAAGAAGAGCGGCGCGAGAAGAAGCTGTCGCTGCTGCTCGAGGTTTCCAAGGAGCTGTCGAAGCAGCAGGAGCTCGACCGCCTGCTCGACAAGGTCGTCGACTTCACGTTCCAGATCATGAACGTGGACCGCGTCTCAATTCTGCTGCTCGACGGCAAGTCGGACGAGCTGATTCCGCGCATTTCCAAGAGCCGGACAGGCGACGCGAGCGCCGCCAAGCATGTGCCCCAGTCGATCGCCCGGAAAGCGGTCGAGGAGCGGGTCGCGATTCTGTCGGATAATGCCGCCGCCGACGAGCGCTTCAAGGGGAAATCGATTCTCATCCAGAGTGTGCGCAGCGCGATGTGCACGCCGCTCATGGGCTCCGACCAGAAGGTCCTGGGCATCCTCTACGTCGACAATCTCACCGCGACGCATTCGTTCGCCGACGAGGATCTCGAGTTTCTCATTGCCTTCGGCGGACTCACCGCGATCGCCATCGAGAACTCGCAGCTCTCGGAGCGGATCCGCCGCGAGGCGCTGGTGCGCTCGAACTTCGAGCGCTACTTCTCGCCCAACATCGCGTCAGTGATCGCCGAGCAGCAGGACGCCGGGAAGCTGCCGAGCCAGAAGCAGCCGGTGGTGGTGTTCTTCTCGGACATTCGCGGCTTCACCCCGATGTCCGAAACGATGAACCCCGACGAGATCGCCGGCCTGCTCACCGATTATTTCACCGAAATGGTGGACATCGTCTTCGAGCACTCCGGCACGCTCGACAAGTTCATGGGCGACGCCATCATGGCACTGTGGGGCGCGCCGATCGGCCATGCCGACGACGCCGACCGCGCGATGCAGTGCGCACTGGACCAGCTCGACACGCTGGAAAAGATGAACGCCAAGTGGAAGGAATCGGGGCGCCAGCCGCTCGCGATCGGCATCGGCATCAACTACGGCGAGGTCTTTGCCGGCAACGTCGGCTCGAACCGGCGGCTCGAGTACACCGTCATCGGCGACGCGGTGAATACCGCCAGCCGGCTGTGCTCATCGGCCGGCCTCAACGAGATTCTGATTTCGGAGCCGTTCTACAAGGCGCTCAAGAAGCCCCCCCAGGTGGAGGCGCTCGAGCCGATTCAGGTCAAAGGAAAGACGAAGAAGGTGCCGGTCTATCGCGTGAAGCGGTAAGGCCGGCCGAATTTCGCCAGCAGGTCCAACGCCAGCCGCAGCGGCAGTCCCATGACGCCAAAGAAGTCTCCCTCGACGCGCTCGATCAGCGGTGCGCCGAGCCCCTGAATCGCGTAGGCCCCGGCTTTGTCGAGCGGTTCGCCCGTCGCGACGTACTCCTCGAGCGTCTGGCGATTGTTAGGCCGAAACGTGACCCGCGAGACATCGAGCGCCTGCTCCAGCCGGCCGTTCTCCGCAACGGCGATGGCCGTGAGCACTTCGTGTGTCTTGCCCTGGAGCTGCTCGAGCATTTCGACGGCGTGTCGTGGCGACGT
>Ga0193713_1000461_pt1 | contig 13799 bp, 8 predicted proteins | sample H3a2metaG_FD_143054 | JGI IMG/M metagenome (GOLD analysis project Ga0193713, IMG submission 143054) | Soil microbial communities from a riparian zone of the East river system, Colorado, United States - H3a2 | ecosystem: Environmental > Terrestrial > Soil > Riparian zone | place: USA: East River... | reverse complement strand
GCAGCACCGGCTCGATTGCAGAGACTAATCCGCCGACAGCGGGTGTGACCGTCCAAAGATCCTCGCCAGTCGAATCGAGCGCAAATGGCAATCGATTGGAGACGACTATCAGGCGATTCATTTTTTTAAGTGAGGTTAAAAGGTTGCAAAGGTTACATAGTTACAAGAGAAGCAGGGCTCTTTTACCTTTGTAACTTTGTAACACCGTAACTCTTTTAACTTCCTTCGTTAAGATGATTCCATCAGCGCTCGAGCATGTTCAGGAGATCGCTGGGGGCACCGGTCGGGCAGCCGTCTTCCTGGACTACGATGGCACGCTAACGCCGATCGTCAGTCAGCCAGAGGACGCGTCGCTCTCCGATTCAATGCGACAGACACTGCGGGAGCTTGCCGCGCGAGCACCGGTCGTTGCCATTCTTAGCGGTCGCGACCTCGATGACGTTCGCCGACGCGTGAACATCGATTCCATTGTGTACGCCGGCAGTCACGGATTTGATATCGCCGGGCCAGACGGATTGTGCAGGCAAATGGGCACCGAGTTTCTGTCCAACTTGGACACGGCAGAAAAGGAGTTACACAAAGCGCTGGATGGAATTTCGGGTGCACGTGTGGAGCGGAAACGCTTTTCCATCGCAGCGCACTACCGCAACGTGAACGAAAACGACGTGCCCAAGGTAGAACAAGCAGTGAGCGAAGTAGCGACGCGAGATCCTACGCTGCGCAGGATCAACGGTAAAAAGGTTTACGAACTGCTGCCCGACGTTGCCTGGGACAAAGGCAAGGCCGCGCTCTGGCTGTTGGAAACGCTGGGCTTGGAGTCCCGCTCACGCGGGATTCGCCCGATTTACATCGGCGACGATCGCACCGACGAAGATGCATTTCGCGCACTGGAGCAGCGCGGCATTGGCATTCTGGTGAGTGAGCAATCGCAGCCCACCGCAGCCAGCTATTCACTCAAGAACCCAGCGGAGATCGAACGCTTCCTGCGCGCGCTCACCGCGACACTGGCTGAATGACGAAGCTCGAATGACGAATGACGAATTAATGACGAATCATCAAACCCAACGGACGCGGAGAAGCGGATTCTTCATTCGGGCTTCGACATTTTTTCGTCATTCGTCATTAGGATTTCGTCATTCTTCTCGCCATTCGAGTTTCAAGCTGTTGTCGTTTTGCAGTTTCACGCGCGTGTCGAATTTCGCTCCGAGTTTGTTCAACAGATCACAGAGCCATCTGGCGTCCGCAGCCGATGCGCGTTCGAGCCGGAATCGCCGCATTTGCATTGGGACCAGCCGCGCAGCAATCAATTCACCGTTGTCTGAATCAAGTTCCACCAAATACATCAGCGCCAGATCGCCACGGAACGTTTCATAGCCGCTGATGCCTTCGTAATCAGTGAGAAAATCGCCGCATCCATAGAGAATGAGCCGACCTTTGAACACCTCGATCGCTTTCACATGATGCGATGAATGCCCATGGACGATCGCAATGCCTTGCTCGATCAAGCGATGAGCGAACACGACCTGTTCACTCGGGATTTCGTATCCCCAATTGCTGCCCCAGTGAATCGACGCGACAATCAAATCGCCCGGCTGCTGATGCGCCCGCATTTGATCGCAAATTTGTGCTGCGGTCGTTTCGGAAATATCATCGAGCAAATTTACTCCCGGAGAAATGCTGGTGGCTTTCCACTCTGACGGGATACCGCTCGTTGTTGATCCGAATGAAAACAAGAGCACGCGGTCGTTTGCAGCTGTTTTGAGTACTGCGGGTTGCATCGCCTCCTGCGCATCATTGCCGGCGCCCGAGTACGCGATGCCCGCCGCATTCAACGTTTGCAGTGTTTCGGTCAATCCATCGTATCCCCAGTCCAACACGTGATTGTTCGCGAGAGCGCATGCGCTGATATGCGCGACGGAGAGACAACCAATATTCTGGGGGTGCATGCGATAATGAATCCCTTTGCCGGGCCATGGTGTTTCAGCCGAGGTGACGGCGGTTTCGAGGTTTACAATTCGAAAATCGACTTCGGCCTTTTCCAGTTCTTGCAGCGCGTCGCCCCAGATATAATCGAAGCTCAGTGGACGCGGTATCGGCACGTGGGCTTTCTCTGCAAGATGAACATATTCACGCGCATCGCGCACATGCGGTTCGTACAAAACCGGATTCACCGGATGCGGCAGCGCCTGATCAATGCCGCGGCCCGTCATGACGTCGCCGCAGAGAAAAAGACGCATCATTCAGCATAAATCCCAAATCCCAACATCCAAGCTCCAGAGAAATTCCAATCATTAGATTCTAAACCACCCCCATCGGCTTTCCGAGATTAGAAGCTTGCGGCTTCTCTGGATGTTGGGGTTTGGAATTTGGAGGTTAACTCACAGCGTGAGTTTCATTCCATCGTACGCGATGCTTATCTCCACACCGTGCTCTGCCGCGATGGCGCACAGGCTGGCGAGAATTTTCCGCTCGTCGCCAGTGACGATTTCCGAGCCGCAATGAGTGATAATGGCGCGGTGAACGCCCTCTTTTTGGCACCACGTGAATTGTGTCCGAACAGGCGAGTGACCGATTAACGCTTTGCCGCGCCTGCGAATAAATGTGCGCGTTATAGTGGCGCCATCGCCAATGTAGATTTGCACGTCCTTCAGCGCTGCACTGCGCTCGTGAATGAAGATCAGATCGGGCGCGTAGAAAATGCACGCACGCCCTGCGCTCACGCGATATCCGACCGCCGGCGAAAGAATGGAATGTTCGACCGGGAACGCTTCGAATGTGATCCCACAAATTTTCGTCGGCGTACGCTCTTTGATCAGGTGGCGATCCTTAATCGGGTAATGTCTCAATTCCTGCCACGTTTTTTCCGGTGCATACACCGGACAAGGTGCGCCCTGTTTCAAGCCCCACGCATGATCGGGATGAGCGTGTGTCAGCACAATTGCGCTGGGATCTACGCGTTTCAGTTTTCCCAGCCAATCAAGGCCGCAATCGATCATCACGTTTGCCGCGCGATACGAAACCAGCAGCGACGTATGCATCCGATGTCGGCGCGTGCGCGCGTCGATCTCGCCGCGCGTGCCTAGAAACGTCAGGTTCATTTGGAAGAGTAGGATTCATCTTACCAATGACGCTGTCATGTCCATTACCCAATGGGTGCGCGCCGCTCTTCGTGAAGGCAATTCGGCGACCAGCCGATCCGCGCTAGTCCAAAAATTGCGCACGTTAAGTATCTGTTAATAAATCGCTTAAAAAACTGTTGACACCTTTCGGCATCTCCCCTAAATCGTGACCCTTAATTCACGGAGACGCTTTTTCTGAAAAAAGGTTTTTGGGTTTTTCGGGAATACGGCTCCTTCAACTCCAAACCTCCCATGAACACAAAAGAAAAAAGTTCTCTCCACGCTTCGTCACTTCAAATCACATTGCGCGTTACACTGATCTCGTTCTTCGCGGCGTTGGTGACGTTCGCGGCGGTGCCTGTGAAAAATCAAATCGCGCAAAGGCCGGCTCGTGCCGGTGTGGCCCCCCAGAGTGCGCACCGTAATGCAACTGTCTCAGAGTCCACGACTGCTCCAAAACGGAAAACTCCGCGCAAATCGGAACGCGTGGAAATTTCGTCGAGCCGCCAACGCGTGAGTGGACGTGAAATCGCCGGATTCAGTGCACGCCAGTCGCAGACGCCGCGGGAGGAGGAAAGCCTGACAGCGCCGACGGGACTCAAGCCGGTGGAGCAGGAGGCGTGGCTGGCCATGGCCCGTCGGCATCAAGTTAGCAGCGGCACCGGGTTGGCCAGCTTTTATCCTGCACATTACGGCGAAGCGTTCGTTGTGGAAGGCGGAGGCGTGCGCGTGGCGGCGTTGCCTGTGGGCGGTACGGATACGACGGCGCACGTCGGCAACGACCAGGTGATCTATCGAAATGCCTATCCAGAGACAGACAGTCTGCATGTGGTGAGCGCCGGGCGCAGTGAAGAGTTTCTCTTTTTGCAGGATGAATGTGCGCCGCGCGAGTTCGCGTACGAGTTGAGCGAGCTGAGCGCCGGGACGCGAGTTGAGTTGGTGAATGGCGAAGTGCGTTTTACCAATAAGTCGGGTCAGGGCGTGAAGATTGAAGCGCCGTGGCTGATCGAAGCCAGCGGCAAGAACCGAACCGACGCGGTGCATTGGGAGTTAGATGCATCGAAGTCTCCAGCGGGGCGCCAACGGTTGCGCCTGGTGGTGACGAAAGGCCTGCGCTATCCGGTGGTGATTGATCCGAGCTGGACGACGACCGGCGGTATGCCTGACCAACGCGAGTGGCACACATCGACGTTGCTGCTGTCAGGCAAGGTGCTGGTGGTGGGGGGACACAATTTGGTTAATGGTTACTTGGCTAGCGCGGAGCTGTATGATCCCATAACTGGAAGCTGGAGCTTCACTGGCAGCCTCGGCACGGCACGCGACTTTCACACGGCGACGTTGCTGCCCAATGGCAAGGTGCTGGTGGCGGCAGGACAGGGTAGCGTTGATAACTTGAACAGCGCGGAGCTGTATGATCCGGCGACTGGAACGTGGTCGACGACCGGCAGCCTGGTCAACCGACGCTACGGTCACACGGCGACATTGCTACCCTCAGGCAAGGTGCTGGTCACGGGAGGATGGTATGGTGCCGCCTTGAATAGCGCGGAGCTGTATGATCCGACAACGGGAGTCTGGCAGTCGGGCGGCACCCTCGGCACCGGACGCGTGTTTCACACAGCGACGCTGCTGCCCTCGGGCAAGGTCCTGGTCATTGGAGGAAGTGATGGCCGAGGTAATTGTTTTAGCAGCGCAGAACTGTATGACCCGGCGGGTAATACGTGGACGGCGACCGCCAACATGGGCACCGCACGCGTGTATCACACAGCGACGCTGCTGCCCTCGGGCAAGGTCCTGGTCACTGGAGGAAGTGATGATCGCAACGCTTATTATAGCAGCGCAGAACTGTATGACCCGGCGGGTAATACGTGGACGCCGACCGGCAGCATGGGTGCGGCACGCGAGAAACACACGGTGACGCTGCTGCCCGATGGGAAGGTGCTGGTCATCGGGGGAAGGGATGGCTTCGTCTTGGGCTGGGCCAGCTGCGAGCTGTATGATCCGGCGAGTGGAACGTGGACAGTGACTGCCAGCCTACCAAATGCTGTAAGTTCGCACACAGCGACGTTGCTGTCGTCAGGCGAGGTGCTCGTGGCGGGAGGAGCGAACCTTTCCTTCAGTCCCGCGGAGCTGTACGATCCAACGAGCGCAACTTGGACGGCTACTGGGAGCCTGGAAACCGCCCGCCACAGTCACACAGCGACGTTGTTGCCCATCTTCAACGGCAGGGTGCTGGTGGCCGGAGGATTCAACGGCAGTTACTTGAGCAGCGCGGAACTGTATGAGCCGGGGACTGGGCTGTGGACGGCGACCGGGAGCTTGATCACCGCCCGCTACCTACACACGGCGACGCTGTTGCCCACTGGCGAGGTGCTCGCGGCGGGGGGATTCAATTCGTCTAATCGATACTTGAACAGCGCGGAGCTGTATGACCCGGCAATGGGAACGTGGGCGGCGACCGGCAACCTGGGCACCGCCCGCGCCTTTCACACGGCGACGGTGCTGCCCAACGGCAAGGTGCTGGTGGCGTCGGGATCGAATGACAATGCTCGCTTGACCAGCGCGGAACTCTACGACCCCGTCATTGGAAGCTGGAGCAACACTGGCAGCCTCAACACCCCACGCGAGTTTCACACAGCGACGCTGCTACCCAATGGCAAGGTGCTGGTAGCAGGAGGGACTAGCGGTTCTCCCCAGAGCAGCGTCGAAGTGTACAATCCGGGGAGTGGAACGTGGACAGGTACCGGCAGCTTGGCCACCGCACGCTACTCTCACACAGCGACGTTGCTACCCAGTGGCAAGGTGCTAGTGGCGGGGGGAACTAGTGGCACTAATGACTTTAGCAGCGCGGAACTGTATGATCCGTCGAGTGGAACGTGGACAGGTACAGGCAGCTTGGCCACGGCACGCTACTCTCACACAGCGACGCTGCTACCCAATGGCAAGGTGCTGGTGGCGGGGGGACGGAATAGCAGTGGCTACTTGACGAGCGGCGAGCTGTATGATCCCGGGAGTGAAACGTGGACGGCAACCGACAACCTTGGCACTGCACGCGATTTGCACACGGCGACGTTGCTACCAAACGGCAAGGTGCTCGTCGTGGCAGGAGGACAACCGGGTGATACCGCCAGCGCAGAACTGTACGATCCGGGGCTGGGATTTAATTTTACAACGCAACCTTTACTGGGTGCGATCTCGCCCCCAATCCTGCCAAGTGGTGGCGCGTTGACAGCTTCCGGTTCACGCTTCAAAGGCATTTCTGAAGGTTCCGGCGGTAACGCACAACAGAACTCTTCTTCCAACTACCCGCTGGTCCAACTGCTGAGCCTCGTTAATGAGCAGACGCTGTTCCCGCCAGTGGATGCCACGACAGGGTGGTCTGACACCTCCTTCACTTCTACGCCTATCACTCTAATGACCAACAGTTCGAGCGGGTTCCCCGTCGGCTATGCACTGGCAACTGTGTTTACTAACGGCATTCCCAGCGCATCGCAGTTCGTAAGCGGCGCAACACCCGCCCCTGCGCCAACGCCAACGCCGACGCCTACGTGCCCGACGGGCGGCTATAACTATGTTACTGCCACTGCTTTCGGTGCTTTGTTGCAAGGCACCGCCGACATAGGGAACCACTGCGATGATTGCACCACCGGCATCACATTCCCATTCTCGGTTTTCTTTTACGGCACCATGTTCGACGGCGCCGTCATCAGCTCCAATGGCAATTTGCAGTTTACTAGCAATAACAATTATTCAGGCTTTACCTGTCCGCTTCCAGATCCCAATGTGCAGGAAGCGATCTTCCCGTATATGGACGATCTGCGTACTGATCAGGTGTCGCCCGACTGTGCGGGTGAGTGCGGCGTGTTCACCTCCACCATGGGCACGGCGCCCAACCGGCAGTTTATGATTGAATGGCGTGCTGGCTTTTTTAACAGGAGGGGCCGTGCCTCCTTTGCAATCGCATTCTATGAGAACACCCCAAGCTTCTTCGACATTCTCTACGGCGACATACAGGATCTCGGCAGCAACGGAGACAGCGGCGTGCAGGCAAGCGCTACCGGCCCAGCTACGACGTTCTCATGTCGCACTCCTACGCTCTTCCGCAGCGTGAGAGTCCGATACACCTTAGCGTGTCCGAGCCCCTCCCCCACGGCTACTGCTATAGCTCCAGCTACCGCTACCGCCACGGCGACAGCGACCGCTACATTCACGCCTACGCCCACGCCGGAGGAATCACCGACGCCAACACCTACTGCTACTGCCATGGCGACAGCCACCGCCACAGCTACTGCGACGCCCACAGCTACAGCAACAGCAACTGCAACTCCAACAGCGACGCCGACACCCTGCCCCACACTCGTGGCCCCGAAGGCACGGAACGCAACCAGCGTGACTTTCAGCAGCTTTACCGCGAACTGGAACAGCGTAAGCGGTGCGAGCGGTTATCGGTTGGACGTCTCTACAAGCAACACTTTCACCACTTACGTACCTGGTTACCAGGATCTGGACGTCGGAAACGTGACCAGCTTTGCAGTGACCGGATTAAGCGCGAACACGACTTACTTCTACCGAGTGCGAGCCTACAATGGGTGTGCCACAAGCCGCAATTCCAACGTCAAAAATGTAAAGACGTTGCCCTGCACACCTGCGGCTCCGAACGCACAAAACGCAACTAATGTGACTGCCAGCAGCTTTACCGCGAACTGGAGCGGCGTAAGCGGTGCGGCTGGTTATCGGTTGGACGTATCCACAAGCAACACTTTCACTACTTTCGTCTCCGGTTATCAGAATTTGGACGTCGGAAATGTGACCAGCTACAACGTGACCGGGTTAAATGCGAACACGACTTACTATTACCGGTTACGAGCCTACAATGGGTGTGATATAAGCGCCAATTCCAACGTCAAAAATGTAAAGACGAAGCGGTGAGAGCAGAAGACGACCGGTGACCAGCACTCCCATGATCGGGTTAAGTGCGCATACGACGTACTCCGACGTGCACTTTGCCGCCAGCTACTATCGGTGTTACCCGAATCACCGGGGGAGTCATGGGACCCGTCGATGAATCTGTTTACACCGGCCGTCGGATAACGGCTCAAACTTCAGGATTTCAAACTGCCAATATGTCTACAACATAAGTGCCAGCGCGATGAGACCGGGCACCTATCAAGTGGACATCCTCATTAACAGTCAGGTTGTAGGCAGCGCCACGTTCGGATTGCAGTAACTTTCCTAGCGAGGGTGGGTTGTTAGACCAGCGACGCCGGTGGCGCGCGGCGTACTCAAGCGCGCGTCATGGTAGGGCGCGTCACTCCTGTGCGCGCCGTTCTTATGAATTCCTAGAGCGGCGTGCAGAGGACTGCCCGCCCTACCGATTTGTTGTTGCCGCGCGCTTGCTTTCATCCATCGACGCCGGGTTTTCCAACGCGGATGTGTCGCCGAGTCTTTTGCCGAAATATGCGGCGCGCAAGATGCGGCGCATTACTTTCGCGTTTCGGGTTTTTGGTATGTCGGTGACGAACATGATTTCCCTTGGTGCCAGCGCTTTGTCCGGTTGGACGGCGGACGCGTTTTCTAAATTGTGGGCGTTTCGGCCGGCGTTATGCTGCGCAACGATGACTTCTTTGCAAGCAGACGCTGGGGAAGGTGCGCGCAGTCGAATCGCGTGGCGGCTTCTGCCGTTTCTGTTTCTGCTTTACGTCGCCAATTACCTCGATCGCACCAACATCGCCTACGCGACGCTCGGGATGAAAGGCGATCTTGGTCTGACCGATTCGGTCTTTGGCACGGCGAGCGGAATTTTCTTTATCGGTTATTTTGCGCTGCAAATTCCCGGCGCGCTATTGGTCGAACGCTGGAGCGCGAGGCTGCTACTCGCGCTTACACTGATCACTTGGGGCGGGCTGACGACACTCACCGCGTTTGTCCATACTCCACATCAGCTTTACGGCGCGCGATTTTTATTGGGCGCGGCCGAAGCGGGCTTTTTTCCCGGCGTAATCGTTTATCTATCGCACTGGTTCATTTATCAGGACCGCGCCAAAGCGATTGCACGTTTCATGTCGGCGATTCCGATCGCCTATATTCTCGGCGGACCGCTCGCTGGCGCGATCCTCGGGATCAAGTGGTTGGGAACACCTGGCTGGCGTTGGTTGTTTTTGCTCGAAGGTGTGCCGGCGGTTTTGCTTGGAATCGTCACGCTATTCGTACTGCCCGATCGCCCAACGGAGGCGCGGTGGCTTGCGCCTAACGAACGCGATTGGATCGCTTCGCGTCTCGCCGAAGAACGTCGCGCAAAGACGCACCTCGAGGAGATGTCGATCTTACAAGCGCTGCGATATCCGCCGGTGATCATTCTGACGCTCGGTTTGTTCTTTTGTTACAGCGGCGGTTACATTTTTTGGTTCTGGATGCCGACGCTCCTCAAACGCATGACCGGATGGAGCGATCTTCATGTTGGTTGGATGGGCGCCATTCCATTCATCGCCGGATTGATCGGCATGCTCGTGCTCGGATGGAATTCGGACCGCACACGGGAACGGCGCTGGCATTTTGCCGCTCCGCAATTGACCGCCGCTTTCGGTCTCGCGATTTGGTTCTTTCTGCCGCATTCGACCGCGCTGCTCATGGTCGTGTTTACTCTTATCGGGTTCGGGAGCGTTGCCTATCTGCCCGCGTTTTGGGCGTTACCATCCGCATTCCTCACGACGAGCGCAGCAGCTGCGGCGGCAGTTGGCTTCATCAACTGCACCGCGAGCATCGGCGGATTTGTCGGCCCAAAAATTTTCGGCGACTTGAGTCAGCGCACAGGATCGTTCAACACCGGTTTCGCGGTGATGATCGCGTGCTGGATTATCGCTTCGTTGCTTGTTCTCGTCTGTCCGCGAGAGCGCGCAGAAGTTATTTCTTAAGCGCGACCTCGAACGGCGCGCCGGTCTTCGCGCGAATGTCGTCCACAGTCGCGTTGGAATGAATCTCCGTGAGAAAGAGACCGCCGCCTTCTTTGACTTCAAACACGCACAGATCGGTGATGATGAGATTCACGACTCCGAGACCGGTGATCGGAAGTGTGCATTTTTTCAAAATCTTCGGGCTGCCGTCTTTGGATGTGTGCTCCAACACCGCGACCACTCGCTTCACGCCCGCGACAAGGTCCATCGCGCCGCCAGGTCCCTTGATCATCTTTCCGGGAATCATCCAGTTTGCGATGTCGCCTTTGTCGGTCACTTCGAACGCGCCGAGAATCGCAAGATCGATATGTCCACCGCGAATTTGTCCAAACGAATCCGCGCTCGAGAAAAACGCGGAGCCCGGCATCGCGGTGATGGTTTGTTTGCCGGCGTTGATCAAGTCGGGGTCTTCTTCGCCGGGTTTGGGAAATGGGCCGATGCCGAGCAGGCCGTTCTCAGACTGAAGCGTAACGTGAATTCCTTCGGGAATGTAATTGGCAACGAGCGTCGGAATTCCGATGCCGAGATTGACGTAGTAACCGTCGCGCAATTCCTGGGCGGCGCGTTTCGCCATTAATTCGCGCACCGGATTTTCTTTCTTTGACGCGGCCGCGCCCTGAACCGTGCGGAACTCGATCCGCTTCTCGTATTTTGCGCCCTGAATGATTCGGTTAACGAAAATCCCGGGCGTGTGAACTTGGTCGGGATCGAGCTCGCCGATCTCAACCAGTTGTTCGACCTCGGCGACGCAGACTTTGCCGCAAGTGGCGATCATCGGACTAAAATTTCGCGATGTCTTGCGGTAAATGAGGTTACCGGATTTATCGCCCTTCCATGCCTTCACGATCGACAACTCCGCGGTGATACCCGGCTCGAGGACGTAATCGGCCTCGCCAAATTTTTTCGTCTCCTTGCCTTCAGTCAGTTTGGTGGCGAAACCAGTCCGCGTGTAAAATCCCGGAATTCCCGCGCCGCCCGCGCGTAATCTTTCGGCAAGTGTGCCTTGCGGAATAAGCTCGAGCTCGAGTTCGCCGGCGAGCACCTGGCGCTCGAACTCCTTGTTCTCTCCGACGTACGACGCCATTACTTTTTTCACCTGGCGCGCTGGCAGTAAAATTCCCATGCCGAAATCATCCACGCCCGCGTTGTTACCGACGATCGTCAATCCTTTCACGCCGCTCTCGTGCACTGCGGCGATCAGGTTCTCTGGAATGCCGCACAATCCGAATCCGCCGGCGGCGATGGTCATGTTGTCGTGCAGCAATCCATCCAGCGCGGCTTTCGCATTCGCATATACCTTGTTCATCTAGAAAGATAGTGCGCATTTTTAGACGGTAGAGCAACCACCGACAATCGCTTGCCGACATGATTTTCGTCGGCAGATTGGACGTTCAATTTCATGGCCACGAAAACGCTTGCTCATCAACTTGCCGATTACGCGTGTGCACTTCGATTTGAGGATCTTTCGAAGGACGTCGTGCACGAAGTGAAGCGGCGTGTCATCGACTCGCTGGGCTGTGCGCTGGGAGCATGGAATGAAGAGCCGTGCGCAATTGCGCGAAAAGTTGCGTCGGATTTCTCAGCGAAACAGGGCGCGACGATTGTTGGCACGAATCACAAAGCGCCGCCGGACTGGTCGGCGTTCGCGAACGGCTGTTGCATCCGTTATTTCGATTATAACGATACTTACCTGTCGAAAGAGCCGGCGCATCCGAGCGATAACATTGCGGCGGCGCTGGCTGTGGCGGAAAGCGTCGGCGCAAGCGGACGCGAATTGATCACGGCAATCGCGCTTGCTTATGAAGTGCAATGTCGCTTCTGCGACGCGGCAAGCATTCGCGCGCGCGGCTGGGATCACGTTACCTACGGCGCGTTTTCGACGGCGCTGGCGTGCGCGAAGTTAATGAAGCTTGATCCGAAAAAAACGCGACACGCGGTAAACATCGCCGGAGTTGCAGGCGCAGCGATGCGGCAGGCGCGCGTAGGTGAGCTGTCGCATTGGAAAGGCGTGGCGTTCGCGAACGCTGCGCGGCACGGAGTCTTTTCGGCGCTCCTCGCCCGCGCGGGCATGACCGGACCGGGCCCGATTTTCGAAGGCCAAATGGGATTTGAAAAGCAGCTCGGCGTTTCGTTGGGCAACGTCGCCGAGAAATTTGCGGTGCCGTTTGCCAAGACCGGGGACGGCCCGGCGTCAATGATTCTGCGCACGAGCATCAAGTTCTGGCCGGCCGAATATCACAGCCAGAGCGCGATTGAAGCGGCCCTTTTTTTGCGAAACCAGATTGGTGGCGTGGAAGTGAAATCGATGAGGATTGAGAGCCACGACGCATCGGTCGATATCATCGGCAGCGAACCGGAGAAATGGAGACCGGAGACGCGCGAGACGGCTGATCACAGTCTGCCCTACATCACGGCGATCGCATTGATCGACGGTGCGGTGACTGAAAAGCAATTTCAGCCAGAGCGGTTTTCTGATCCGAAGATCTGGAAATTTTTGGAGAACGTGAAGGTCGAACGCAACGCGGAACTGAGCGGGTTGTACCCCGGCGCGGTGGCAAACATCGTGCACGTTGATCTTGCCGACGGCCGGCGATTGACCAGGCGTGTCGATTATCCGACGGGGCATGCGAAGAATCCGCTCAAGGATTCGCAGGTGGAAGAGAAGTTTAATGTTTTGGTTGACCCGATGCTCGGCAGCGATCGCGCACGGAAGATCATTGATATTGTGTGGAAGCTCGATGAGGCGAAGAACGTTAGTGAATTGATGCGCGCAATGGAAATGGCGACAAAAGGCGAATAATAAGAGATTCCTCGACTTCGCTCGGAATGACAAAGGCCCGCTCGACATGACAAAAAAGGGATGAGCAAGAGCAAGAGGCTGCGTGAACTGATTGCCAAAGGGGTGTTGTTGCCGGGCGTGCCGAACGCGGCAATGGCGCGACAGGTCGAGCAGGTTGGGTTCGATGCCGTTTATATCAGCGGCGCTGGAATGGCAAACGCAACCGCCGGCGTGCCGGACATCGGTTTGTTGACGCTAACGGAAGTCGCACAGCTGGCTGGTTACATCGCGAAGGCTATCAAGATTCCAGCGATTGTCGACGCAGACACGGGTTTTGGTGGCGCAGAAAATGTGGCGCGGACAATTCGCGAGTTGGAAAGCGCAGGCTTGGCCGGTTGCCACATCGAGGACCAGGAATTTCCAAAGCGTTGCGGCCATCTCGCAGGGAAATCGATTGTCGAACTCGAGGAGATGGTTGGCAAAATCAAAGCTGCCACAGGTGCGCGGCGCGATCCGGATTTCATGGTCATCGCGCGAACCGATGCGCGCGCGGTAGAAGGTTTTGATCGGGCAGTCGAGCGGGCGGGGGAATATATCGCTGTTGGCGCGGACGCGATCTTTCCCGAAGCGCTGCAAAGCCTGGAGGAATTCCGCAATTTCGCAAAGGAGATTGATGCGCCGCTGCTTGCGAATATGACGGAGTTCGGGAAGAGCCCGTTGCTTTCGTTCCATGATTTAATGGAGCTTGGCTATCGGATTGTGATTTTTCCAATGAGCGCGTTTCGCGTGGCGATGAAGGCGAGCGAGAAATTTTTGGGTGCCCTGAAGAAGAGCGGCACGCAAAAGGATTGGATCGACGAGATGCAAACGCGCGAGGAGCTTTATCAGCTACTTAATTATGATCCCGCGAAGGAGAGCTGGGCGGGTAATAGCTAAGAGAATTTTAAACGCTCA
>Ga0193713_1000460_pt1 | contig 13802 bp, 12 predicted proteins | sample H3a2metaG_FD_143054 | JGI IMG/M metagenome (GOLD analysis project Ga0193713, IMG submission 143054) | Soil microbial communities from a riparian zone of the East river system, Colorado, United States - H3a2 | ecosystem: Environmental > Terrestrial > Soil > Riparian zone | place: USA: East River... | reverse complement strand
GGCCCGGGCGGGCCCTCCGGTCCCTTCTTCGGGTGGGGCGGAGAGATGGCGACTCCGATCTCCCCTCGTACGTTCCGCAGCAGCCCGTCGACGAAAGCATCCCGGTACGCCGCGAACTCCGGATCCCCGGTCGGGAAGAGCTCCTTGAGCTGGTCCTCGCCCCCGGGAAGCGCCTTGACGAAGGCCTGGCGCAGGGCGTCGTACGCGGGCTTGAGCTGGAGCTGCTGCGTCCAGAGGAACCACGTGTCCGCGGTGAGCAGATCGGCCGCGCCGAGGGGAGCGTCCGGTCGGTCTATGGCCGGCGCGCTCTTTTCGACCTCGGGATCCATCAGCGTGACCGATTCCCCCGGGGCCCCGAGATCGGGATGGAGGGCCGAAATTTCGGCGCGGACCATCGAGGTCCACCTCACGAGCTCATCCGTCGCGGCGAGGCCCGCGTGCATGATCTCGAGCGGCCCTTCCGGGGCGCCGCTGTTCTCCGCGAACATGTCAAGCCATCCGCGCCAGGCGGACCAGGAAGCCTGGATCCGGTCGCCCGGCCTGGAGTAGGAGAGATAGAAATAACCGGGCTTGACCTGCTCGCGCGCCTCGCGGAAGAGCGGGTCCTCCTCCAGCGAGCCCCCGGTCGTGCCCGAGGAGAGCGTGGCAGCCTCCTCGGTCATTTGTTTGCCGGTCAGGAACAGAACTCGATTCCCCGTCAGGAGCAGGGTTGGCCGGAAGGCGCCCAGGAGCCTCTCCATCATTTCCTGGTTCTTTCCGGAGGCTTCGGCCGCCATCATTTTCAAGGCCCGGTCCATGTTCAGGGACCAGATGAGCGTCCCGGCGCGCTCCTCCCGGTTCACCCACTCCGGCGCCCTGGCATGTGCCAGATCGAGGCCGCCCGCGAGCAGGAAGAGCGTGACGGGATCCAGGTCGATGCCGAACGCGTACTGGGAATCGGTGCGCTCGTCCTTGCCGGGATAGGCCTTGGCCGCGAAGACAAATTCCCCGGAGGAAGCGTCGGCGACGGAATCCAGGGCCGATTTCACGACGTCGCCGATGAACTCGCCATCCTTCGAGAGGCGCGCCAGGAGCTCGTCGTCGGTCCTCGCCCCCCGCGGCAGCGCATCGCGCAGAAGGTGCTTCAGGCGCGGCGGGTCACTGAGGAGGGCGTCGATCTCCTTCCAGAGCGCCTTGTCCGTGACTTCCTTGATCTGGGCTTCGAGCCACCGGCGGGTCTCGCCGCCTGGGAGGGCCACCGCCATCTCGAGCTGGAACAGGCCCTTGGGGAGCGACCGGGTCCACGGACGGGGAACATCGCTTCGGAACGAGCATCGCAGGGGCGCGGCGCTCTTGCCCGTGGCCTCGGCCGCGGCGAACACCACCGCCGGATCTTTCGGGGCGAGCACGAACGCGTTGCCGATGAACTCGTCGATGGGTGCCAGGTCGCTCTTCCAGTCGGCGAGCTTCGTGTCGCGCTTCAGGTAAAAGACGAACGACTCGTTCTTGCCGGGAGTCGGACAGACGCGGCGGAGGACGGCGTCGGCCGCGAGGGTGCCGGCGGGACGCTCCGGCTTCTTCTCGTCCGTGGCGGCGGCCAGCCGATCGAGCGAGTCCCGCATCGCGGCCGCGGAGTCGGAGATGAAGAAATACCCGCGGCCCACGGCGTAGTAAATGTTTCCGACGGGCTCGGCCGGCTCCTGGAACATGGGGAACCCGTGGTGAAGCGGGGGATCGCACGGACGGACGCCGCCGGCTTTGCCGAGGTGATCCTGGAGAAGGGCGGCCGCCCCTCCTTCGGGGAGGCGGGTCACGAAGAGGATCCGGGGCTGCTCGCCCTTGGCGCCGGGAACGACGCCGACCGCCGTGTGCTTGCCGTAGGTCTCGTAGAATTCCCGGGTGGTGGGGAGAAACCCGAACTTCTCCTTCGCCTTGTCGAGCTGGGTCTCGAGGAACTGCGCCATACCCGCAAGCGGGGGAGGGAGCCGCTCGCTGTCCTTGTCCCACAGCCGCCGAATCGCAAGGTGGGTCGCGGTCGCTTCGAATTTCTTCCACCACGCTTCAGCCTTGGCGTAGGACTGGTCCAGGCCGTGAACCTCGGCGTAGAGGAGCGTCGACTCCGGGAATAGATCGGGAGCGAGCACCTCGACGGGCGCCATCACGCGCTCGACGGCCTTCTGGGTGCCGCGGAGGCGGACGCCGGCGGCGATCGCGATGATCACCGCCACCACGAGACCGACGAGGGCCAGCCGCTTGCCGAGGCTCATGGAGACTCCTGTTCAAAGCCCGTCGAAGGGCGGGGTTCAGCGGAAACCCTACCAGAACGGTTTTGAGGAACCAAGGACGACGAACGAAGCCAGGGGTCGCGACTTCGGATTTGATCGACTTGTTTCCGTTCCGACCGGATAATGTCCGGCCATGAGCATTCACTTTGTCGGCGAGTCCGCCGCGGCCGCGCCCCCGTTCGACAGTCTCTTCTTCAAGTCGGCCTTCGACCAGATCGTGGAAAAGGCGGGGAAGATCGCGAACCGATTGACGCTCTTCCTGTCGGATGGCACGACGTTCGACGTCTGCCAGATGGAGGAACTGGCCGACGCCTACATGGTCGTCCACGGGTATCGCGGGGGGACCGACGCCTGCGACCTCGCGGTCAACGTGATTCCGTACGGCCTGATTTACCGCATCGAGCTCGGGCCGAAGGGCGGCGACGAGACGCGGGTGGGCTTCAGCTGGACGCCGACCACCGTGCGGCGGAAGGGCGAAACAAAGCGGCGCTGAGCTTCCAGCGGCCGGCAATAATCTCACTCTGCGAATGGATCTTGGACGCGCATGCCGATCCAAGACCTGGTGAAAGTGTCGCCCGGCTGGGAACGGGGATCTGGAAGCCGAAAGCAGCGCCTCAGCGCTCGCCGCCGTCCGTAAGAATCCGCCCCGTGGTGTCGTCCAGGGCGGGAGTGGGCCGACCGGTCGCCAGCATCCTCACCACATCCGCGATCCCGTCCGCGTCCAGGTTGAGGAACTTCTGCAGCTCGGGCCGGCTCGCGTGCTGGAGGAAGGCGTCCGGGATGCCGTGAATCTTCACCTTCGAGGCCTCTTCGTTGCGCAGCGCGAGGGCTTCGACCACGGCCGAGCCGAATCCGCCGAGAATCGCGTGGTCCTCGATCGTGAGGACGAAGGGGAGGCGCCGCGCCAGCGAGGCCGCGAGCTCCGCGTCCACCGGCTTGGCGAACCGCGCGTTCGCGACCGCGATCTGGAGCCCCTCGCGCTTCAGGATCTCCCGCGCCTGGAGAGCCTTCACCGTCATCACCCCGTACGCCAGGATCGCGCCGTCCTTGCCGTCGGCGAGAAGCTCGCCCCGGCCGAGCTGGACGGGATTTTTCGGCAGGTCGAAGTAGCCCAGGTCCGGGACATTTTCGCGCGGGATGCGGATCGCGCAAGGGCCCTTCAGGGTCAGCGCGAACTCGAGCATCTGGTGCAGCTCGACCTCGTCCTTCGGGGCCATGAGCGTGATGTTCGGGAGGGTCCGGAGGAACGCGATGTCGAAGTTGCCGTGGTGAGTGGGGCCGTCTTCGCCGGCGATGCCCGCCCGATCGAGCACGAGCGTCACGGGGAGATTATTGAGGCACATCTCCTGGAAGATCATGTCGTAGGCGCGCTGGACGAACGTCGAGTAGATCGCGACGAGCGGCCTCAGTCCCGCCTGGGCGAGGCCCGCCGCGAAGGCGATTGCGCACTGCTCGCTGATCCCCACGTCGAACGCGCGGTCGGGATAAGCCTCCCCGAATTCGAGGATGCCGGTCCCGTCCGGCATGGCCGCCGTGATCCCCATAATCCGCGGGTCCTTGGCGGCCAGGGCGATCGCCGAGTCAAGGAAGGCGCGGGTGTACGACCTCGAGGCGATCGGCGGCGCCTTCCCCCCGGGCTCGACCTTGCCGGCCGCGGCCTTGGGCTCGACGGGCTTGTGGACTCCGAAAGGATCGTGGTCCGCGTCGGGATGGCCGAAGCCCTTCTTGGTCACGACGTGGAGCAGGACGGGCCCCTCGATGTTCTTCACCTTGTTGAGGACTTCGACCAGGTGCTTGAGGTCATGGCCGTCGACGGGACCGTAGTACTGGAAGCCGAAGGCCGTGAAGATGTTCGGGAAGAGCGCCTGCTTCAGTCCGCGGCGGGCTCCGTCGAGGACCTGTTCGACCGTGTGGCCGAGGGGAATCTTCTCGAGGATCTTGTGGAGCTCGCGCTTCGCCTCGTTGTAGAGCGGCGCCGTCCGAAGCTCGGTGAGGTACTTCTTGAGCGCGCCGACGGTGGGGGCGATCGAGAAGCCGTTGTCGTTCAGGATGACGAGCAGGTTCCGTTTCGAGTGGCCTATGTTGTTGAGCGCCTCGTAGGCCACGCCGGACGTCATCGACCCGTCGCCGACATACGCGATCACCTTCCGATTCCGGGCCAGCTTGCCGTCGGCGACGGAGACGCCGTACGCGGCGGCGAGTCCCGTGCCCACGTGGCCGAAGTTGAAGGGGTCGTACTCGCTCTCGGGCTTCCATCCGAACCCGCAGAGGCCGCCGATCTGGCGGAGCGTCGGGAAGCGCTCCTTGCGTCCCGTGAGAATCTTGTGGGTGTAGGTCTGGTAGCTCCCGTCCCACACGATGAGGTCGCGCTTGAGGTCGAAGACGTAGTGGAGCGCCAGGGTGAGGTCGACGACGCCGAGGTTGGATCCCAGGTGGCCGCCCGTCTTGAGGACGACCTCCATGATGAACTTGCGGATGTCCTCCGCGAGGTCCGGCAGCTCCTGGAGAGAGAGCTTGTGGATGTCATTGACCCCGGTGATTCGTTCCAGCATGGCTGTCATTGCCCTGCGCCGCACAGGACCATTGGCCGGGACAGTTATCAGACTTCAGACATCGGACTTCAGAGTCTACAGTTGTCAGCCGGGCCTCAGCGCGATCGGCCCACGACAAATTCCGCCAGCGCCGCGAGCGACCGGCCCTTCTTCCCGAGAGGCGCGACCGCCTTGAGCGCCTGCCGCGACAACAGGTCCGCGCGGCGGCGCGAAGGCTCGACTCCGAAGAGGGCGGGGTAAGTGGCCTTGTCCTGCGCGGAATCCTTGCCCGGCGTCTTCCCGAGCTCGCTCGCCGTGCCTGAAACGTCGAGTATATCATCGACGATCTGGAAGGCAAGTCCGAGCCTTTCTCCGAAGGTCCCGAGCCTGTTCACCCATACCGGGGAGGCGCCCGCCGAGAGCGCGCCCATGCGCGCCGCGCCGCGGAACATTGCGGCCGTTTTCATGCGATGGATGCGATCGAGGCCCTCCGCGTCAGTTCGTGAGTTTCCGGAGAGATCGAATACCTGGCCGCCGACCATGCCGCGGCTGCCGGCGGCCGCGGCCAGCTCCGCCGTGAGGGCCGCCGCCAAGGCGGGGCGACGCAGGTGGCGGGCGATCGTTCCGAAAGCCTCCGCCTGCAGCGCGTCGCCCGCGAGAATCGCGGTCGCCTCGTCGAAGGCCCGGTGGCACGAGGGCCGGCCGCGCCGGTAATCGTCGTCGTCCATCGAGGGCAGGTCGTCGTGGATGAGCGAGTACGTGTGGATCATCTCGAGAGCGCAAGCCGCGGGCATCGCCACCGCGCGGCGGCCGCCGAGCGCCTCGCAGGCGAGGATGGCGAGAGCGGGCCTCAGCCGCTTGCCGCCGCCGAAGACGCTGTAGCGCATCGCCTCGTGGAGGCGCGTCGGAGGTTCCGAGGCGGCGGGGAGGCGGCCGTCGAGGGCCCGGTCAACGGCACGGACGAGCAAGGCGAGGCGGCCTTCCACGGCGGCGGTCGCCGCTATCACGAGGCGTCCGCCTTCTTCCGGCTGGCCTTGGCGTCCGCGTCGAGGTCGCGCGCAGTAAGCGATCCGTCCTTCTCCTTCACGAGGACCTGGATCTTCCGCTCCGCCTCCTCGAGGATCCGGTAGCAGGATCGCAAGGCCGCGATCCCGGCCTCGTACTTCTCCAACGATTCCTCCAGGCCCAGCTTGCCCGACTGCAGCGCGTTCACGACGTCCTCGACGACCTTCAGCTGATCCTCGAACCGTTCTTTTTTCGCGGGGGATTTTTCGGCGGCCATGCGCGGCATTCTAACAGGCTCGGCGGCCGGATCAATGTTCGACCCGGGACCGGATCGACCCGTCGGAAAGGCGCGTGTCGATGGCGTCGCCCGGCTTCACTTCGGACAACTTCCGCACCACGTGCCCATCGAGAGTCGTAATGCTGTACCCCCGGCCGAGTACCGCGACCGGGCTCACCGCCTCAAGATGGCGGGCCACGGACTCGGTGCGTTCCCGCGCCGCCTTCGCCAGGTGACCGAGCTCGGTCAAGGCCCGCTGCGCCAGCACTCCGAGCCGCTCGCGGGCCGTCGAAACGGTGCCGCTCAAGGCGATCCCGAGCCGCTCGTGGAGTTCGTCCAGCCGTTCGCCGTGCCGGGCTACGAGGGCGACCGGCTCGCCCAAGGCATGGCTGTCGCGGAACCGGTCGAGCTGCGACCGCGCGAGCTCCGCCCGCGTGGTGAGCGCGCGCCGCAGCTTCGCGTCGTGATCTCCGAGCATGGCCAGGAGGTCGGCCAGCATCGGCACGACCAGGGTGGCCGCGCCGGTGGGGGTCGGGGCGCGCACGTCGGCGACGAAATCGGAAATGGTGAAGTCGGTTTCGTGGCCCACGGCGCTGACGACCGGAATTCGGCTCGCGTGAATGGCGCGCGCCACGACTTCCTCGTTGAACGCCCAGAGGTCCTCGATTGATCCTCCTCCGCGACCCACGATCATGACGTCGATGTCCGGCCGTGAGGCGTTGAGGTGGTCGATGGCGGCGGCGATCTCCCCGGCCGCTTCGTCGCCCTGGACGCGGACGGGGTACAGGAAGACGTCGACCGCCGGGCAACGTGTCGCGAGGGTCCGGAGCATGTCCTGGATGGCCGCGCCGACGGGCGAGGTCACGAGGGCGATCGCCCGGGGCAGCATGGGCAGGGTCCGTTTCCGCGCGGGGTCGAAGAGGCCCTCGGCCTCGAGCTTCTTCTTGAGCTGCTCGAATCGGAGGGCGAGGGCGCCGGCGCCCCGGGGTTCCATCTTTTCCACGATGAGCTGGTACTGGCCGCGCGGCAGGTAGACGTCGATCCGGCCGTACGCGAGCACCTGCTGGCCGTTTTCAGGCTCGAAGGCCAGGCGCACGGCGGAGCCCTTCCACATCGCGCAGGGAAGCTGCGACTCCTCGTCCTTGAGCGTGAAGTAGAGGTGGCCCGACGGATAGGTCTTGAAGTTGGAGATTTCGCCCGCGACCCAAACGAACCGGAGATTGTCCTCGAGAATCTTCTTGATCCTCCGGGTCAGCTCGGAAACGGAAAGGGCCTTCCGTTCCTCCGGGAACGACAGCTCGGCGGGTAGACCCATGGCGCGAGTTTACCGGAAAAAAGTCACGAGTCGAGCGCCGGGAGCCGGAAGGGAATGGCTTTGAAGCCGGTCGACTTCGCGGTATCATCCGTTTTCATTCGCTGGAGAACCCCGCCATGCATCCATTCGCGGCGATCGCCTTCGGTATCCTGCTCGTCCTCGCCCAGGACGGCGCCAAATCCGGGGCGAAGGACTTCGGCAAGACCTTCATCGTGAAGGTCCAGGCGAAGACCCGCTGGTCCACGAGCTTCCGCCAGGCGGATTTCGACCGGGACCTCAAGAAGCACGCCGACGAGCTGCGCGTGACCGGGCGCGAGGCGATCGAGGAGGACAAGGCGGGATGGGACCAGTGGACCTTCGAGGCGGCGGAAAGCTGGAAGCTCGAGCTGGACGTCATCCAGCTGATCTTCGGCCGGCACATCATCATCCGCCGGTACGACATCGTGATCGAAGGATCGGTGAAGGCCGACGCGCAGCGGACGTACTGGCTGACCCACGAACCCACCGGCAAGAGGTATCGCCTCTGCAACCGCCCGAAACTCCCCAAGGAAACCGAGGTCCCGCCGGACATCCGCTCCAAGATCGACGCGGCCGTGAAGGCGGGTCAGAAGACGTTCCGCGTGACCGGGGAGATCATTCTCAATCCGACGCCGGCCGTGCTCCTGGACACGGCGGAACCGGTCGAGGAGGAGAAGAAGTGATCTCGGCTTTCGTCGGCGCGGCGATCTTTCTCGGGGGCGGGTCGCTTGCGGCCCAGGAACAGGAGAAGCTGCCGACCTACCGGGTCATCGTCACGGCGAAGACCAGATTCGCCGGGTGGAAGGACAGCTTCGCCGAATTCAAGGAACGGGTGAAGAAGATCATGCCCTTCGCCACCCTGGTCGGCCGGGAGGAGGCGCCGAACGACACGGCGGGCTGGGAGCGCTGGACCTTCGAACTGGCCGGGGAGAGCAAGCTCGACGTCACCCTCTTTCCACGGGTGTTCGGCGACATGAAGGTCAGCAAGTACGAACTCGCGGTGTCGGGGACGGCCACGCAAGATCCCAAGACCCGGATCGTGTTCCTCGCCTCGTTCGGCGGCAGGGTAAAGGTCAAGATCATGAACCGGCCGAAGCGGGAAGGGTCGACGGAGGAGCCCGAGGATCGGGTGGCCCAGCTCGCCGAAAAGATGACCGCCGGCCAGGGGCATTTCCGGGTCCAGGGGGAAATCTATTCCCACGGCGGAACGTTGGCGATTCTCCTGGATCGGTTTGAAACCGTCATCCCGCCGAAACTACCCGAGGAGAAGAAGAAGTGATCCGGGCTCTCGGCGTCCCGGTGACCTGGGTGGCCGCAGGCCTCCTCCTGGCGACTTTCAGTGCCGGCCGGCAGGATCCAGGAGAGAAACCCTCCGACGGCAATTCTCCGGCTCCGGCGGTCTACACCGTGTACGTCACGGCGCGGTCCCAGGCGATGCAGAAGGACGCCTTCAACGCCTTCATGGAGCGCCTCAAGAAACCGATGCCCCATCTCAGCATGCGGAAACGCGGGTCGATCTCCACCCCCAAGGAGGGCCTGGATGAATGGAGATTCGTCGGCGACGCGCGCGTGATCTTCGATCCCCCGAAACTCCGCAGCCTTTTTCTCGACTTTAAAGTGCAGAAGATGGCGATCGAAGTGGCGGGCGAGGCCGTGACCTCGGGTGAGGAGATCGACCTGGTCTGTCATTATTCGGGCTGGAAACTCCGGCTGAAGCCGCGCAAGAAGCGCGAGGGGGAGAAGGAGCAGCCTGAGGACCTGACCAGGCAGATCTACCGCCGGATTCTCGAAAAAGGGGCGCACTTCCGTATCCGGGGTGACCTCATCGCCACCTCCAAAGGATACGTGCTCGAGGTGGAGGAGTGCCACGACGCCGAGGCGCCGCCGCGGCAGGAAAAATAGGAGGGGGCCGCCTAGCGAACGGGAGGCGCCGGGATCGGCGCCTGCTGGGTGAGGACGACCCGTTTCACCTCGAGGGCGCGGCCGGTCTCCGAATCGATCGTCGCCAGCGCCCCGCAGATCCGCACGTCGCCGGTCGCCACCTCGAAGTACGCGGGCATGCCGGTCGTCATCCGGTGGAGGACACGGTCGATGCGCCGGCCGATGACGCTCTCGTAGGGGCCGGTCATGCCGCAGTCCGTGATGTAGGCGGTTCCCTGCGGCAGGACGCGCTCATCGGCGGTCTGGATGTGCGTGTGGGTCCCGAAGACGAAACTGGCGCGTCCGTCCGTGTGCCATCCCATCGCGACCTTCTCGCTCGTCGCCTCGCAGTGCATGTCGATGACGATGATCGGCGTCTGCTTCTTCAATTCGGCGATGCAGGCGTCGGCCGTCTTGAACGGGTTCGCCGCGGGGGTGTTCATGAAGACGTTGCCCTGGAGGTGGATGACGCCGACCTTCAGGCCGTCCGCCTCGATCACCGCCGCTCCCCGGCCCGGCTGCTCGGAGGGATAGTTGGCGGGACGCAGGATCGCCGGCGTCTTGTCCATGTAGGGGATGATTTCCTTCTTGGCCCAGACGTGGTCGCCGCAGGTGATCGCGTTCACGCCCGAGCGGAAGAGTTCGTCGGCTTCCTCCGGCAGGATGCCGCTGCCGCCCGCGATGTTCTCGGCGTTGGCGACGACGAAGTGGACACCCTCCTCGCGGCGGTAGGAGTTGAGGCGCTCCCGAACGAGGGCCCGACCCGGTCGGCCGACAATGTCGCCGATGGCGAAAATCTTGACCCTCATGCCGGTCTACCGGAACCGCGGCGGAAGCTGGGAGAGGCCGCCGCCCTTTTCGCCGCGGGGAACCATGGCGTGACGCTGATCGACCAGGTAGTAGACAAGGACGGCGATCGCCGCGACCAGGATGATGAAGATGAGAAACCCTGCGGCGTCTCCACCCACGAATTTCTGCAATTCCGGCGCCTGCGCCTGGCGCTGGGCGAACTCCGCGGCCTCCGCCTTGGACCCCTTTTCTCCGTTCGCCAGGGCGGTCTTCGGAAACGTCGCGACGACGAGGACCAGGCACATCACCCACGCGATGTGTTTCATGCGTTGCGCCTCATTCGGGTTCCCATGCTGTCAGCAGGAGCCGTCCCGCCGGTTCCCATTCCGCGAAGAATCCGTCCAGGTGATTCTCGCGCCAACCTCGGGCCGGGTCAAGGGGGACCACGCGCTTTTCCACCGGATGGACCGCCACGACGACCTCGTAGTGCAGGGCGGCGCGGTCGAGGTAGGGAAGCACGAGCCCGACGATCAGGGGCCGCCCCTTCCGCACCTGCCGCTCGAGGTCCGCCAGGTTGCCCTCGACCACGAAGGCCTGCAGTCCCTTGGACTCGAGGTAGGACCGGAGGTCGCCCGCCGGGATACCCCGGGCCTCCGGCAGGAGCAGTCGGGCGGCGATCTCTTCGGACGGGACGGGCCGGTTCCAGTAGGAGAGGACCATGGCCGCGGCGGCCGCCCCGCAATCGCGTTCGGATTTCTGGAGGATCAGCGGGACGTCCCCCGCCCGGAGCCACCGCGGATCCCGGGAGAATTCCGCCGGGTCGAAGTTTCGCGCCGAGCCCAGGTAGCCGCACCCGGCCGACGCGAAAGCCGCGAAAAGGACGAAACCCGCCCGCATCAACGCGCGTACTCGATCACCCGGGTCTCCCGCAGGACGGTGACCTTGATCTCGCCCGGGTAGGTCATCTGCTGCTCGATGGTCTTGGCGATGTCCCGCGCGACGGAGAGCGCCTGGCTGTCGTTGATCTTGTCGCTGTCGACGAGGACGCGGACCTCGCGGCCCGCCTGGATCGCGTAGGCTCCGGTGACCCCGGGCATGCCCTTGGCGATCGTCTCGAGCTGCTCCAGCCGCTTCACGTACCGGTCGAGATTCTCGCTGCGCGCGCCGGGCCTCGACGCGCTGATGGCGTCCGCCGCCGCCGCGATGACCGTGTAGGGGAACTTGGCGTCCGCGTCGTTGTGGTGGTTCGCCGCGGCGTCGACGACTTCCTTGGCCTCGTCGAACCGCTTGAGCAGCTCGCCGCCGATGACCGGGTGGGATCCCTCGAACTCCTGGTCGACCGCCTTGCCGATGTCGTGGAAGATGCCGCAGCGCTTCGCGAGCTTGGCGTCCATCTTGAGCTCGGCCGCCATGACCCCGCAGAGGTGGGCGACCTCCCGCACGTGCTGGAGGACGTTCTGGCCGTAGCTGGTCCGGTACTTGAGCCGCCCGAGGAGCGTGACGAGCTTCGGGTGGACGTTCTGCAGGTCCATCTCGTAGAGGAACTGCTTGCCCACCTCCATGATGTGCTGTTCCATCTCGCGCTTATTCTGCTCGACGATCTCCTCGATGCGCGTCGGGTGGATGCGCCCGTCGAGGAGGAGCTTCTCCATCGACCGGCGGGCCATTTCGCGGCGCACGCCGTCGAACGCGGAGAGGACGATGACCCCGGGCGTGTCGTCGACCACGACGTCGACGCCCGTGGCCCGCTCGAAGGCGCGGATGTTGCGTCCCTCGCGGCCGATGATCCGTCCCTTCATATCCTCGCTGGGGAGGTCGACGACGCTGACGACGCTGTCCGCGGTGTGCGAGGCGGCGAACCGCTGGATCGCCATCGTGATCACGCGCTTCGCCTCGACTTCGGCCCCTTCCTTGGCGGCGTCGAGGCGCTTGCGGATGAGCTCCGCCTTGTCCCGCTCCAGCTCCGGCTCCAACTTGTCCATGAGGAGCTTGACGGCCTCGTCGCGGGTGAGCCCGGCGATCTGGTGAAGGGTCTTCTTCTCCTCTTCGAGCGTCCGGGCGATCTCCTGCTCCCGCTCGGTCGCCTCGCGATCCTTGCGCTCGAGGTCCTTGGCGCGTGCTTCAACCGTCCGCTCGCGCGACATGAGCCCCTCGGCGCGCTTTTCGATGACGTCTTCCTTCTTGACCAGTCGGTTCTCGAACTCCTTCAGCTCCCGCTTTTCCTCGCGGATGACCTTGTCCCCCTCGTCCTTGACCCGGACCGCCTGGGCCTTGGCCTCGACGACGATCTTCTCCGCCCGGAGGCGAGCCTCTTCGAGGACGTCCTCGGATTTGCGGAAGGCGGTCTTGTTCAGGCGGCTGAAGTAGAGGAAGCAGGCGCCGAAACCCGCGGCGAGACCGAGGGCACCGGCCACGATGGCTTCAATTGGCATGGCTTGCGCTCCCAAAAAGGGGAGGCGCTCGCCCGGGGTGGCGCCGCGGAACAGGAACGGTCCAGGACGTCCGGCTAAACGATCCTCGTCCGCGTCGTTTCGTCGATCAACACTCGTACAGCGAACAAGCCCGCGGCCCCAGGGGGCCGCGGCGTGGAATGCTTTCGGATGATCGCCGCGTCACACCCGGCGTATGCGCCCATCTATCGTGAACCCTTCGCTCTGAGTTAACCTTCTGCAAAGGGGGACCGAGCGACATGGTAGGCGCGACCCTGGGGGGTGTCAAGACCCGGTGGCGCGGGGTCGCGCCGGCTTCCAGCTTCCGGCTCCCCGTCCCCAGCTCCGGAAGCGGCCAGCTTCGAGCCGGAGAAGAAGGCAACTCGTGGCGGGAGTGGCGGCCCGATTTGGGACTTATGCCTTCGTTTGGCGAACCGTCGCACCAAAACCTTGACCCCCGGCGTCTGGTCATATAACGTTGCTTCGAACGTGGAGCGGGCTGGCTGCGATCGACGGGAACGAGTGCCTTCCGATGCCCGATCCGCGCACAGTAACCGGCCCGACTTCCGGCGAAAATCCTCCGCTCATGCCTAAAGTTATCGTGCAATTCGGGGGCCAGGAGTGGCCGATCGTTCTCCGCGAGGGGATCAACGTCGTCGGCCGATCCCCCCAGGCGGCGGTCCCCATCAAGGATCCCAGCATGTCGCGCGAACACTGCGACATCCTGCTCGAGGAGGGCGTGGCGACCCTCGTCGACCGGGGGAGCATGAACGGGACCCTGATCAACGGCGTCCGGATGGACCGCAGGGTCCTGGAGGCGGGGGACCGGATCCAGATCGGGAAGGTCACCCTGTTCTTCGAGCAGAAGCAGGCGGGCGGGACCGCGCCGCCCGCTTCCAAGGCCGCCGAGGCCACTCCGGCGGGTGTCGAGGATTTTTCCTTCTGGCAGCGCGAAAGCGGCGGATTGATGTCCGCGGTGGTCGCGCTCGTCGTCCTCGGAGTGATCGCCGCCGGAGCGGTTTATTTGTTCCGGACCCTCGGCAAGTCCGGCGTGGTTCCGGTCGACGCGGACAACCTCATCGGCGCCGCCGGCCGGTTTGATCCGGGCCCGGAAGGCAACGTTCTCGGCTGGGGGTTGAAGCCCGGGCTCTCGAGCCGCCTTTCCGTCGTGGAAGGGGCGGCCAAGGAGGGCCGGACCTGCCTCCAGCTCGACAAGAGCGTCGGGTCCGCCGACCTCCTCGCCGAGATCCTGTA
>Ga0193713_1000459_pt1 | contig 13802 bp, 14 predicted proteins | sample H3a2metaG_FD_143054 | JGI IMG/M metagenome (GOLD analysis project Ga0193713, IMG submission 143054) | Soil microbial communities from a riparian zone of the East river system, Colorado, United States - H3a2 | ecosystem: Environmental > Terrestrial > Soil > Riparian zone | place: USA: East River... | reverse complement strand
CGTGGGCGGCTTCCTGCATGCCGCGCACGCCGCCCGCAACGATGCGCCGCGCGTGCCGCACCAGGTCCGTCATGCCCATGAGCGACACGGTATCCGCCGCGATGACGTCGATCAGCGTCGTGCGCCGGTCCGCGCTCAAGTAGGCGTTGAAGAACTCGGGGTATCGATCCCGCACCGCCTGGGCGTCGCTATAGAATATCGCTAACTGCAGGGTGGACATCCCGGGTCGCAGGGTCGCGACGCCGCGCACTTCCCGCACCCGCGGGTCCTTCCGCATTGAGTCGCTCAGCGCCTTGAGGCCCGGCAGGCGCCGCGCTGCCAGCACCGACTCACCCTCGGGCAGCTGCACCACGATGCGGATCGGCATGATGACGCCGCTCGCGCCCATATCCCGGAGCACCGCCAGCCCCCGGCCCGACTCGGACTCGGGCGGGAACCAATTGCGCGCCGGGAGGCCGATGCGGATCTGCGTGAGCGGCAACGTGAGGATCACGAGCGCGATGCCGCCGCCGGCGATCGCGCGCCACGGGCGATGTCCCAGCCAGCGCGCCCACCGCTCCCAACCGCTCGGCGTGTGGATCCGCACCAGGAACTTGGCCAGCCATTTGGGCCGATCGATGTTGCGGCCCAGCACCGCGAGCACCGCCGGGAGCAGCGTGGTCGCGAGCAACACCGCCACCGCCACGACGATCAGGCCCCCGATCCCCACCGAGCGCGTCTCGGTGAGCGGGGTGCCGATCAGCGCCGCGAACCCGACCACCACCGTGAGGCCCGAGGTCACCACGGCCGACCCGGCCGTCTCGATGGTCCGCACCGCCGCGTCGGCCGGGGAGAGGCCCCGGTTCAGCTCCTCGCGGAAGCGGGTCACGATGAGCAACGAGTAGTCGATGCCCACGCCCAGCCCCACCATCGTGGTGATGTTGAGGACGAACACCGACATGGTCTGGTATTGGGCCGCGACCGTGACGAGCCCGAGGGCGATCGTGATGGCGACGACGCCCACGATGATGGGCAGGGTGGCGGCCACCAGCGCCCCGAACGCAATGACCAACACGACCAACGTCACGGGGAGGACCCGCTCTTCGCTGCGCTGAGTGTCTTCGGCGCTGATGCTGCGCACGTCGTAATCGAGCGCGGGATTGCCGGTGACCATCACCTCGAACTCGGCGCCCCGGGGCATGCGGTCCATCGTCTCGGCGACCAACGCCCGCAGATCGGGCACGACCGTGCGGTTCAAGTCGCTGGTGCTGCTGGGGGTGAGGGCGGCGATCAGGAACGTGGTGCGGCGGTCTTTGCTGACGAAACTCGACTCTCCGATGGTGCGGACCGACACGACCTGGCTGATGTAGGGACGGCGGGCAATCGCGGTGGAGAGGGAATCGAGCACGGCGTCGAAGCGAGGATCGGTCCAGCGGACCGGTCCGTGCACGACGATCGCGACGTAGTCGGCGATGGGATTGGGGAAGGCGGCCCGGATGAGCTGATTCGCGCGCGCCGACTCGGTGGCTTCGACGTTCGACCCACGCACCGCCAGCACGCGTTGTACGTGACACGCCCGCGGCGCGAACAGCAGCGCGAGCGCCGCCCACGCCGCAATGACCCAACCGCGCCAGCGGATGAGCGGCCTCGCGGGTAACGCGATCACCTACTGTCCAAGCATAAGCAGGTCACAATCATAGAGACGCCATCGCGCCAAAGCTAGCGGCTGGGGCACGCGTCCGAGCATATTGCGCCCATGGTGGAACGTCGGCTCACCGCGATGCTCGCGGCGGCGGGTGTACTGATCGTCCTGTTCGTTTTGTGGGATCTGTTCACCCCCGCTCCCCACCCGGCCCCGCCTCCGGAGCCCGAGCTTGTCGTCACGCACACCGACCCGCCGCCGGCCAACACCAGCTCGCAGGGGACGGCGCCGCCGAATCCCAGTCCTGCGCCGTCGCCGAACCAGCCGAACTACATGGAGGCGCTGGCGCGGTATGAGATGCGACGCCGGATCCGCGCCAACGCCGGGAGCACGTACCTGAACGACATGCTCGCGGCGAGCGGAGACTCGATGATACGCCGCTGGGACAACCGGCAGTCGTCGCCCGTGCGGGTGTGGTTCGCGCCGACCTTTGCCGCGAATTTCCAGCCGACGTTCATCGACGCGGTTCGCCGGGCGATCGGACTCTGGGGCGCCGCGGGCGTGCCCGTCGCGTTCGATCTGAACGCTGACTCGAGCAGCGCCGACGTGGTGGTCCGCTGGAAACCCCAGTTCGAGATCGAGCGCAGCGGCCAGACCGACCTGCAGTGGGATCAGGACGGCCACATTCAGTCGGCGGTGGTGACCCTCGCCACCTTCGATCCGAAAGGCCGCGCCATGGACGTGGACGATGTCCGCGTGGTCGCCGAGCACGAATTCGGCCACGTGTTGGGGCTCGACCACTCCCCCGATTCGACGGACCTCATGTTCCCGACCGCCAAGGTCCGTGACTTGTCCGACCGCGACGTGCGCACCGTGCTGCTGCTCTACCAATTGACGCCCGGGAGCATCCGCTGAGCGGGGGACCGGCATGGCTCGGCGCGCCATCGTTTCGTTCCTGACGCATTCGGCCCCCCCTGCAGACGGGGGGTCGGCGACGCTGGAGCAGGCGCTCGATGCACGGGTCCGTGAAGGGGAGCTGATCGAGCGGTTGGACGGGGGCGCCGTGCGCTGCTTCGCGTGCGGGCACCGCTGTCTGGTGAAGCCGGGACGCCGCGGCATCTGCAAGGTCCGTTTCAATAAGGAAGGGACCCTGCTCGTCCCGGCCGGCTACGTCGCGGCGCTGCAATGCGATCCCACCGAAAAGAAGCCCTTCTTCCACTGCCTCCCGGGGAGCGACACGCTCACCTTCGGAATGTTGGGGTGCGACTTCCACTGCGGGTATTGCCAGAACTGGCTGACGTCCCAGGCGCTGCGCGACGACAGCGCCGGGGTCATGCCGAGTGACGTTACCGCCGGCGATCTCGTGCGGCTGGCTCAGCGCCAGGGAGCCCGCATGGTCGGATCGTCATACAATGAGCCCCTCATTACCGCGGAATGGGCGATGGACGTGTTCAAGCTCGCGAGGGCGGAAGGCTTGAAGACCGCGTTCATCTCGAACGGCAATGCCACGCCCGAGGTGCTCGACTACATCCGCACCTGGACCGATTGCTACAAGATCGATCTCAAGGCGATGGAGGATAAGCGCTACCGCGAGCTGGGCGGCGTGCTGCAACACGTGCTCGACGCGGTGCGGATGGTCTATGAGCGTGGCTTCTGGCTCGAAATCGTCACGCTGATCGTGCCGGGCTTCAACGACGACGATACGCAGCTGGCCCGTGCCGCTGCGTACATCGCGGCCGTGTCGCCGGAAATCCCGTGGCACGTCACGGCGTTTCATAAGGATTACAAGATGACCGATCCCGACGACACGCCGGCGGCCACGCTGATGCGCGCGTGCGAGATCGGAGCGGCCGCGGGCTTGAAGTTCATCTACGCGGGCAACCTTCCCGGCCGGGTGGGGCGGTGGGAGCACACCTGGTGCCCCGACTGCGGCGACCTCCTCATCGAGCGCTTCGGCTACGTGATCAAGCAGCAGCGGATCGGCGCCGATGGACGCTGCCCTTCCTGCCACCGGCGCATCCCGGGCGTATGGTCGTAGCGGCGCTGTTGTGGCTGCAGGCTGCGTCGTTCGACGCAGCGACGTTTGATCCCCTCGTGCTCGATGGTATCCAGCGCGGTGCCTACCCTGGGGCCGTACTCGTCGTGGGCCGGCGCGACACGATTCTGTTCGCGCAGGGATACGGGCGGCTCACGTGGTCGGCCCGCGCCGCGGCGCCGAACGTCGATAGCACGCTGTGGGACGTCGCGTCGCTCACCAAGGTCATCGCCACCACCACGTCGCTGATGCTCCTCGTCGAGCGCGGGCGCGTGAGCCTCGACTCCCCGGTTGTGCACTACGTGCCCGAGTTCCATGGGCGCGGGACCGGCGCGGTGACGGTGCGCCACCTCCTGACGCATACATCAGGACTGCGCGCGTGGCTGCCGCTCAATCGCCTGGCGCGCGATTCCGCCGCCGCGATGCGGATCGTGTTCGCGCAGATGCCGCGGGTGCCGCCGGGAACGCGGATGGAGTACTCCGACTTCAACGCCATCTTGCTGGGGGAGATCGTGCGACGCACCACGGGCGTACCGCTCGACGTCTTCGCCGCGCGCGAGATCTTCACCCCGCTGGGCCTCGAGCAGACGATGTTCCGGCCGCCGCGGCGCCTCATGCCGCGCATCGCGCCCACCGGTGTGTGGCGCGGCCACCCCGTCGCGGGCGTCGTCAACGATCAGAATGCCGCACGGCTCGGCGGTGTGGCGGGCCACGCGGGGCTATTCAGTACGGCAGCCGACCTGGCCCGCTTCGCCCAGTTCATGCTGCGCGAAGGCGCGCCCCCGCGCGGCCCACGCCTCATCAAGGCCGAAACGGTGCGCGCGTTCACGGCGATCGCCGTGCCGGCGCGGCGCGGTACCAGTGCGCGGACGCTGGGATGGGAAGCGCTGCCGACGGGCGAGACCGTATCGAGCGCGGGCACCCTCCTCGGGCGGCGGAGCTACGGGCACACGGGTTGGACCGGCACATCGCTGTGGATCGACCCCGACCGAGGCGTATTCGTGTTGCTCCTCACGAACCGCGCATATGCGCCACGTGGCCACTCGTTCACGACACTCAAGGAAGTCCGCGGGCGCGTGGCCGATGCCGCCGCGAGGGCCGCGGATGCGCGCTGATGCGGGCCCGACCGTGATCTACGACGGCGAGTGCGGCATGTGCAGCGATGCGGTCGCACTGCTGCGCCGGTGGGATCGGGAACATGTGCTGCGGTTCGTGCCGTTCCAGGACGGAGCGGCCGTGGCGCGGTTCGGCATCGCGTTGCCCGCACTCGCGGCGGCGATGCACCTCGTATTCCCTGACGGGCGCGTGTATGCGGGTGCCGATGCGGCACCCGAGCTGCTGCGGCTCCTGCCGGGCAAACGGTGGCTCGCGTGGTGGTTTCGAGTGCCCGGGGTGCTGCCGCTCGCGCGGCGGGTGTACGCCCGGATCGCCGCGCGACGCCGTTGCCTGGTGCGCGGCGTCTCGCCCCGCTAGGTTCGCTTTGAGGAGGGCAGTCGTAAATGGCAACAGCAGTGAATGCCGAAGCCGTCCGCCAGGCGCTGCGCCAGGTGAAGGACCCCGAGCTCGATTTGAACATCATGGACCTCGGCTTGGTCTACGACGTCGAGGTGGAGGACGGCGAGGTCCGCATCGAGATGACGCTCACGTCGCCCGGCTGTCCCGCCGGGCCGATGATCACCAACGACGCCCACAAGGCTGTGCGCGCGCTCGACGGCGTCAAAGACGTGAACATCGAGATTGTGTGGGAGCCCTACTGGACCCCAGAGAAGATCGAGCCGAAGGTCCGCGCGATGATGGGGTTCTAGCGCAAGGCTTCGAGCAGCGCGTCGCCCAGGACATCGGCTTGCCAGCGCCGGAGCTCCCCGACTTGGGCGAGCCCGGCGCGGTCTTTTGGCGCTGCGCGTGCAACCGCCTCCAACGTCGTCCGGCCGCACAGCACGCCGGCATCGATGCTCAATTCCGTGGCCAACCGATTGCGCACAGCTTTGAGTCGCTCGACCCGCGAATCGAAATTCGGATCCTTGGGGGGCCGAGGGGAGCGCTCGAGGCGCGGCAGCTCGCTCTCGGGCAGGGCTCGAGCCCGCGCCACGGCCTCGAGCAGGGCGGGGCCGTGACGCCGCGCGAGCGACGCCGGAACTTCCTTGAGCCGCGCGAGGTCACTCGGGTTGGCCGGCAGGGCCTTGCTGATCGCGAGCAGCGAATCGTTCCCGATCACCCGGAATGGCGCCTTGTCATCCCGCTCGGCGACGGTTTCCCGCCAGCGATGCAGCTCTCGGAAGGCTGCGAGGCCGCGGGGCGGCAGGCCCTTCGCCCCTTTCACCCGCAGGTACCCATCGGTGTCGCCCTCGGCGACGCCGGTCCAGCGCAGCGCCTCGAGCCGCGCGAACTCCTCCTGCGCCCAGCCCAAGCGGCCCAGCTCGCGCAGCCGCTGCTCGAGGGCGTCGCGCAGCGCGAGCAAGTGGCGCGTGTCCTCCGCCGCGTACGCCAACATCGGCGGCGGTAGCGGGCGTTGAGACCAGTCCGCCTTCTGGTGCTCTTTGGCCAGTTTCACACCGGCATACTTCTCGAGCAGCGCGGCGAGACCAATGGCGGGCTCGCCCGCGAGCTGGGCCGCGATGCGCGTGTCGAAGAGGCGCGCGGCGCGGAATCCGTAGTCGCGGTCCAGGACCCGGAGATCGTAGTCGGCGTCGTGGAAGGTTTTCTCGATGCCTGGATCGGCCAGCACCGCCCCGACCGGCGAGAGGTCGGCGACGGCGAGGGGGTCGATCAGTGCCGTGCGGTTCGCGGTCGAGATCTGAATGAGGTAGATCCGGTCGCGGTAGCGGTGAAAGCTCGCCGCCTCCGTATCCACCGCGATCCGGGGTTCGCGACGTACCACGCCGATCAACTCGGCGAGGGCTTCGGGCTGCGCTACGTAGCTATCCACGCGATATTCGCTTATTCCGGCTTCGCCAGGCGTTCCATGCCGGCGGCGATTTCTTCCAGCGCTTTGGCCAAGGTCTTGTAGAATTCGGCATCGGGGGCTTGCGGGGCGCCACCCAGCGGGTCGTCGGCGCACTTGCGGGCCGCCCGAGCGGCATGACGGATGTAATCGGTCGCTATGTGCATCGCCACCTCCGCGTCAGGGGACGTCGTGGACGCCGCAGCGTTCACCTCAAAGATACGCAGCGCCTTTGCGCAATGCAGTCTCGGCGACTGGCCGACGCCCCTCGAGCCGGCCCCGGCGCTGGCCCGAGCCACCGGCGTCGACGCGTTGTGGCTCAAACGCGAAGACCGATCGGGTGGCAACAAGGTCCGCGGTCTTGAGTTTCTGCTCGCGGGCGCGCCGCCCCACGCGGTCTTTGTCACGGTCGGCGGCACGGGGTCCACGCATTGTCTCGCCACCGCCTTCCACGCGCATCGGCTCGGCCACCGCATCGTACTGGCGCAGTTTCCGCAGCCTGATACCGACGCGAGTCTCGCGGTCGCGGCCGCGACGGCGCGTGCGGCCGATCACGTCGTCAGGGCGGGTTCGCAACTCGGGCTGCCGTGGGCGATGCTTCGCGCCTGGACCCACGCGCGCCGCCTCGGTACGCCGCGCTGGATTCCGGGAGGGGGTGCTGACCCGCGTGCCGTCGTCGGTCACGTACTGGCCGCGCTCGAGCTTCGGGCGCAGCTCGACGCGCCACCCGATGCGATCGTCGTTCCGTTTGGCAGCGGTGGGACAGCGGCGGGGATTGCCCTGGGCGTGGCCTGGCTTGGCTGGCCCACTCGGGTAGTCGCCGTGCGCGTCGCGCCGCGCGTCGTCGCCAATCGGTGGCGCATCAGGCGCCTCGCTCGCGGAGCGGCGCAGATCCTCGAAGCTGCGGACCCACAATTCCGCATTCCGCGACCGTCAGGGAGTCCTTTAGGGCATTCCGCGTTCCGCATTGAGGTGGTGGACGGGCTGGGGGCCGGCTACGGCCACCCGTCACCGGAGGGTGAGCGCGCCCGGCGCACCGCCGCCGAGCACGGCCTGCGACTCGACCCCACGTACGGCGCGAAAGCGTTCGCAACGCTTCCCGGAATGCAGAGAGTCGTCTTTTGGAATACGTTTGCCTGGCCGTGACCGCGCTCCCCACCGTCGATCTGACCGTTTACCCGTTCGAGTGCGACGCGTTTGGGCATTTGAACGAGGCGTCGTTCCTGGCGCTGTTCGAACGCGCGCGCTGGGACGCGCTCGCGAAGGGCCCGGGGATGGATCTGTTCAAGCGGAACCAGGTCTGGCCCGCGGTGCGAAAGGCGACCGTCGAGTATCGGGCCGGTGCGTTTCCCGGTGATGTGCTCAGCATCGAGACGGTATTGACGGACCGCGGTACAACGAGCTTCACGATGCAGCACGTCGCGAAGCGGATGCAAGACGGCGCGCTCATCGCCGAAGCGACATTGGTCTTCGTGTGCATCGACCGCGCCGGCCGCCCCACGCCGATCCCGGATGAGGTCGCCCGCGCGCTGGGTGGCCCGCGCGGGACCTCCCGCGACCCGCTGCGCATCACCGCCGCCGGCGCCGAGCTGGCCGTCGAGGTACGCGGCGAGGGCGCGCCGATCCTCTTCATTCACGGCTTCCCGTTCGATCGAACTATGTGGCGGCACCAGCTTGCCGGGCTGTCCCGGTGGAAACGGATCGCCCTGGACCTGCGGGGCGCGGGCGGGTCGAGCGCCCCGGCGGACGGCTACTCAGTGGCGCGCTACGCCGACGACATCGTGCAGGTGCTGGACACGCTGGGGGTCGAGCGAGCGGTGGTGTGCGGCCTTTCCCTGGGTGGATACATCCTGTTCGAGCTGCTGCGCCGTCACGCCGGACGGGTGCGGGCGGCGGTGTTCTGCAATACGAAGGCGACCGCCGACACGGCCGAGGCGCGGCGCGGCCGGGATGAGATGGCGGCGCTTGCCGAGCGGGAAGGATCGGCGGCCATCGCCGAGCGATTGATGCCGCAGCTGCTGGCGCCGGCGACGGTCGCGGCCCAGCCCGATGTGGTGAAGCACGTGCGCGAGATGATCAACCGCACGCCGGTCGTCGGACTCGTGGGAGCGTTGCGCGCGCTGCGCGATCGTCCTGACTCGACACCGCTGTTGGGGTCGATCGGGGTGCCGACGCTCGTGATTGCGGGCGAGGACGACCAGATCACGCCCGCGGACGGCATGCGCGCGATGTCACAGGCGATCCCGAGCGCGCAGTTCGCCGTCATCCCCGCGGCAGGACATTTGTCCCCGCTCGAGCAGCCGCTCGCGACCAGTCGCACCGTGGCGGACTTCCTCGAGGGGCTGCGCTGAAGTAGGCTTCCCCGATGGCCCCTTCACAACCCCCCAATGTCGAGCCGATGCGACAGGGGTTCGTCGGTTACATCAACGTCGAAGGATTGCAATGGCGCGTAATGGTGCGGCTGCGCCTCGAGGACGAGGCGTGGTGGCGCGGGCGCCTCTGGTTTTCGGAAGCGGGCGGGACGGAGGTCTGGGATAAAGAAGAGATCTTCGGGCGCAGCCCCGAGGAGCTGCTGCGCCAGGCCCGTGGCGTGCCGGCGGAGCAGCTGGTCGGCCGGCTCCGCGCCTCCTATGACGACCGGCGCCGCTACTTCGCGCTACGCGCCATCATGGACGACCTGATCGAGAAGGCGCGCGCCTTGAACCGAATCGCCGTGCGGGCGGCCGCGGGAGAATCGGATGTGGAACGCTCCCGGGCCGAGATGGACCGGATCCAACAGGAGATGCAAGCACTTGTGAAGGGACTGCGTGAAGTCGCCGCGAAAGAGGGACGGCTGGTCGGCTAGGAACCCTTGCGCTGCGGCTTCCCGGGCGGAGTGGCGCTCTGGAACACGTCGCGGTTCTTCGCGATGTAGTCCTTCCACTGCGGCGGCGTGTCCTCTTCAGGAAAGATCGCGGTGACCGGGCATTCGGGTTCACACGCACCGCAGTCGATGCACTCGTCGGGGTGGATATACAACATGTCCTCGCCCTCGTAGATGCAGTCCACCGGACAGACATCCACGCAGGACCGATCCTTCACATTGATGCAGGGCTCCGCAATGATGTACGGCATGTGTTCGCCAAACCTAGATTGGCACGTACCCCAGTCAAGGACTTCATCGCCACCGCGTTCGACATCGAGGCTCGCGGTCGATTTTTCCGCGTTGTGTGCGTCGCCGATTCGGGGGCGCACCAGTTGCGAGCGACAGCGCGGGCGGAGCCCGGGACGCCTTTTTACGTGCTCAAAGGCGCCCGGAACGCCCAGTTAGGATACTAGACGGTATCTGAGATACTGACGGGTCTGCAGTTGGAGAGGAAGCCCACAGGCACGCGCAGCGAGCACCTGGCATGGTTGCGAAGGTGATTCTGATCAGTATCATGGATACTCATGGGAATCATCCGGCAGAGGCGCAAGGTGGAGACTCGGGCCCTCCTGATCGAGGCAGGCCTGAACGTGTTCGCAGAGCGGGGACTCGAGCTCGCCACGCTCGATGATGTGGCAGCGACCGCCGGCTTCACTAAGGGGGCGATCTACCGCCAGTTCCCCTCGAAGGGAGCGTTCTTGCTCGGTCTGTTCGAGCAGTATGCGGCGGTTGCCCGGTCAGGATCAGCCGCCCGGCAGGCGGCCTGGTTCATCCCGCTCACCATTCAGTTCGCTTCACAGGCCATGCGGGACCCGCTACTCCGCCGCCGGCTCGCCATCGTGCTCGCCGAGGCGCCGGATGGCGGCTCGGTCGACGGTCAGCTCCTCAAGGCACTCGCGCGGATATGGTCCGTCTAGTCGATCTGAGTCACGAGATCGAGCACGGCATGGTCACCTATCGGGGGCTGCCCGCGCCCGCGATCAGCGATTGGCTCTCGCGCGACGCGTCACGGGCCCGGTACGCCGCTGGTACGACCTTCCAGATCGGCAAGATCGAGCTGTTGGCGAATACGGGCACCTACATCGACGCTCCATTTCATCGTTACGAGATGGGCAAAGACGTCGCGGGCTATTCGCTCGAGGCCGTAGCGGATCTGCCCGGTGTGGTGGTCCGCGCAGTGGGCGCCCAGACCCGGGCGATCGACGCGTCGCGATTTTCGCAGCTGGAGCTGAAAGGGAAGGCCGTCCTCGTTCACACCGGGTGGGACGCCCACTGGCGGACCGACACGTACTCGGGGGGAGGCCACCCGTTTCTCACTCGCGACGCAGCCGAGCAATTTGTGCGCGCAGGGGCGGTCCTCGTCGGCATCGACTCGCTCAACATCGACGACGACAAGGACGGCAGCCGCCCGACCCACACCACGCTCCTCGGTGCCGGGATCGCGATCGTGGAGCACATGACGAACCTGGGTGCGCTGCCGGACAGCGGGTTTCGATTCTTCGCGGTGCCGCCCAAGGTGAAAGGCATGGGGAGTTTTCCGGTGCGGGCGTTCGCGCGGGTGGACGCCTAACCCGCAACCCTTTGTCCCTCTCGCGCGTCTCCCTTCTTGAGACGGTCCCACCTCTTCCGAAACGCGGGAGTCCTTGTGCGCCTGCTCCGGTTCGCCTGCACGCTACTCGTTGCGCTGCCGCTCTTCGCTCAGGAGCCTCCTCAGCCCGACCGTACCATCGATGCCGCCGAGCGTCGTGCCGTCATTGACGGAGTGATCGACCGTCTCAAACAGGCGTACGTCTTTCCGGACACCGCGCTCGCCATGGAACGCGCGCTTCGCACACGTCAGCGCCGCGGCGAGTATGACCACGTCACGAGCGCGCGGGCGCTCGCCGACTCGCTCACAGCCCATCTGCAGGCCGTGAGCCAGGACCGACACCTGCGCGTACGGTACAGTTTCGCAGCGCTACCGGCTGACCGCGACGAGGATCGTCCCAGTCCGGAGGAGCGCGCGCGTGCACGGGCGTTCGGACAGCGAGTGAATTTCGGGTTCGAGCGCGTCGAGCGCCTCGACGGCAATGTCGGGTACCTCGAGATCCGCAGTTTCGGTTTCGACCCCGCCGACGTGGCTGACGCGGCGGCCGCCGCGTTTACCTTCCTCGGCAATACCGATGCTTTGATCATTGACGTGCGTCGCAATGGCGGGGGCTCCCCGTTCATGGTGGCCTACGTCTCGAGCTATCTCTTCGGGCCCGATTCCGTTCACCTCAACTCGCTGTACTGGCGCCCTGGCGATCGGACGGACGACTTTTACACGCGCTCCGTTCCCGGCACGCGCTTCGGTCCCGACAGGCCGGTGTACGTGCTCACGAGTCGGCGCACCTTCTCCGGCGCGGAGGAGTTCGCCTACAATCTCCAGGCATTGCGACGGGCCACCATCGTGGGCGATACCACCGGCGGCGGCGCGCACCCGGGTGGGATGCAGCGTGTGACGGATCACTTTGGCGTGTGGGTGCCGACCGGGCGCGCGATCAATCCGATCACGAAGACAGACTGGGAGCGCGTGGGAGTGCGGCCCGACATCGCCGTGGCGTCGGATCAGGCACTACGCGCGGCGCATCTGGCGGCATTGCGCGGGCTGCGCCGGCAAACGTCTGATCCCGAGCGGCAGCAGGCGCTCGATCGGGCGATCGCCGACGTGGAAAGCGGGCGCAACTAGTCAGCGCTCGTGATCTCTGGTCCGCGAACGACAGTACGCGGACGTCCTTGTCGGTTGCGGGGCGGTCCGAATCGGGACTTTGCGCGAGTTTAGAAAGGTCGAAGCTCTTGGCAGCGAGATCGGTGATCGGGCAGAGCGAACACAGGAGGTCTACTCAAAAGACGCACTCGTGGACTTCGACAGACCCGAGACAAGTGAACTCGTTCGTCAAGGAGATCGTCAAGGTTGAAGAGGGAGTGTCTGGCGTGAAGCTCATCAACACAACGGTGGGTGAGCGTCGAGGTGCCGGGAGCGTTCAGAGCTCGACACGATCGTCCAGGACGAGCGTCGAATCGTTCTCGTCCCGAAAATGTTGCCGATTCGTCCCGAGATTCTTGTCTGCCGCCGCCTTGATCCAACAGTCCAGGATTTCGCGTCAGCTGTAGAGGATTGCGTGGTGACAGTACCCCGACACTAATCCGTCAGTCGGCCGGCAGCGACTCGCGTTTGTCTTGATTCTGCGGGCCTTTCTGAGGCTATGACGTTTGGTGCGGATAGCCTTACGGTTCGGTGCTCCGTCTCGCACGTTTTTGGTATGCCGCGCATTCGCTTTCCCCGTTCCCGCGTCCTCTACGCCGCCGCGCTCACCGTCGGCGCCTTCCTGGCGTGCGAGTCGCCATTCGAGCCGCGGGGCGAAGGCGAGCGGGTGCCCATCGGGTTCGAGATTACCGACGATGTAGGTGGCGATACGGTGGCGCGCTATTCCTTCGTGGCAGAGTCCGGCGGCGCGTACGCCGTGTTCCTCGACGCGATCGACGGCACGGTGCAACTGAGTATCGTAGACTCCACGCACCAGTATTCGGTCGCGTTCCTCATGTCGGGTCCCACCTCACCTCCCCTGTACCAGAACCCCACTTCGACGTTTTCGGGAGCGGCGGGGGTTGTGTACCAGTTGCGTGTCACCGCCTCCCCGGGCGGCACCCACGCGCGGTTCCGGTTCGTCGTCTACCGCATCAACACAGCGCCCGAGTTGCTGTCCGACGTCTTCGCGTTCGGCGACACAGTGAACGGGGAGACGATCGACCCGATGGTGGATCTGGATGGCTTCCATGCTCACGGTATTGCGGGGCAGGAAATCGTGGCGGTCGTGGAACCGCAGGGACCCGCTGGGTCAGGATCGGTTGGCCTCAGCGTGATCGACCAGTCAGCGAATGTGTTCCTGGGTTTCGTCTTCGCCGATGCGGGCACCACGAATCGATTGACAACCGGCCGGATGCGACTCGAGGGAACGCACGACTACCTGTTCGGATTCGGTTCCGTTACGAGCAACCAGTACCCCCGTTACCGCGGGGCGTACCGGTTCTGGACCTACGTGATCAACCGGGCGCCGGAGCACCGAGGCGCGCCCATCCCATTCGGTAGCGAGATAGCCGCCGAAAGCATCGACCGGGAGGGGGACATCGATGAGTTCACGTTCACCGCGAGCGCCGGACAGCAATTCAATGTGTTCCTCCAGGCATCGCGGTCGTTCCAGCTCGAGGTCGCCCGACCGGGCACCAACCCCTATGAGTTGGCGGCGGCGGTCCCCGGTGACACCGGCCTCTTTGACCA
>Ga0193713_1000456_pt1 | contig 13823 bp, 10 predicted proteins | sample H3a2metaG_FD_143054 | JGI IMG/M metagenome (GOLD analysis project Ga0193713, IMG submission 143054) | Soil microbial communities from a riparian zone of the East river system, Colorado, United States - H3a2 | ecosystem: Environmental > Terrestrial > Soil > Riparian zone | place: USA: East River... | reverse complement strand
GGCCGATGCGCCCGCCGATCTCGTGGCCCGCCTGCGCACGGCCTTTGTAGGCGCGGCGGATCAACCGTGGTTCGCGCCGCTGGGTGATCTGCTGCTGCTCGATGGATTCGCGGCGGCAGGCAGCGCAGATTACGCACCGCTCCTCGCCTGGGACCGGGAAGCAAAGGCCGCTGGCTACGAACTGCCCGCCTGAGCCGCGCTCGGCACCCGGCCCGTTGGGTGCTGGAGCACATCGTGCGGGCGGAACCGGAAACGCCGCGCGACATCGAAATAGGTCGAGTACACGAGTCCGGCGTTCTCCGTGACGAGGCGCGCGCGAATGAGCCGGTAGCGGGCGTTGTATTCATACCAGGGCATCGCGGGCTCTTCGTGGTGCATGGCATGCAGGTTGTTGAACAGGAACAGGGGCCCGAATATCCACGACCCTTCGACGATCGCGGTGCGCTCCAGCACGTCCGGGCGCGCGCGATGCTCGGCAAAGGAGCGGATCAGGAGCAGTCCGTTGCCCGGGATCACCATCGTCACCACATAGATCCACAGCGGCATGCGGCAGATGAAGGCCAGCCAGGCGAGCACCGGCAGGCACCACAGCAGGTGCTCGAGCCAGATGGCGCGCTTGCCCTCGTCATTGCGGACCACGGCGCGAATTTCCCCGCGCAGAAAGCGGGCGATGCGCCAGAACGATCCGATCAGGATGCGCCCCGCGAGTGTCTGCTGCACCTGCAGGATTGTTCGCGCGAGGGGGTTCAGGTGTGACCAGTTCTCCGGCGTCAGGTAATAGGACTCGGGGTCATCGAGCGGGTCGGTGAGCCGCTCGTTGTTGTGATGCACCAGGTGATTGCGCCGGTAGCGATCGAAGGGCAGCCACAACGACAGCGGCACCATGCCAAACAGGCGATTAAGCGCTCGCCAGCTGGTCGGGTGACCATGGACGATTTCATGCTGCATCGAACTGTGCAGCGTGAGCAGCGCGGCCGTCAGGGGCGCGACGATCCACAGCGGCCAGCGACCGTAGTGGTAGGTCAGTGTCAGCCAGGCGGCGTACACCCCCAAGATCAGGAGCAGGGTGGGCATCTCAATCAAGGCCCGTGCGGGGCGTACCGTACCCCGGGACGTACCCCAGGCCGTCGTTGGCACTGTCAGGGATGGTTCGCGCGCGTCGGTGTTCATGGTGAGTCTGATTGTAGTCAAACTCACACCGCCACGCTGCGGGTTGGCTCACATCGGGCCGCCCGGAAACCCGGCCGGCTCAGGCCGGAACCGCCCGCAAAAGGCGCCGCTCGAGCGTCACCATGGCATCGTAGAGCAGGATTGCCATCAACCCGGTCAGCAGCCCGCCCTGCAGGACGAAGGCGGTATTGTTGGACAGGAGCCCCGCGATGATCACTTCACCCAGTCCCTTCGCGGCCACCGTGGATCCAATCGTGGCCGTGCCGACGTTGATGACCAGGGACAGTCGCACGCCTTCCAGGATCAGCGGCATCGCGAGCGGCAATTCCACCGCCAGCAGGCGCTGGCGCACGCTCATGCCCATCCCGTTCGCCGCCTCGAGGACCGCCGGCGGACAGCCCTGGAGTCCGGCGACCGTGTTCTCGAAGATCGGCAGCAGTCCGTAGGCAAAAAGTGCGATCAGGGTCGGTGTCTGGCCGAACCCGACCAGCGGGACCGCGACGGCGAGCACGGCCACGGGCGGAAAGGTCTGTCCGATGTTGGCGAGCGTTCGGGAAAGGGACAGGAATTGCGCCCCGCTCGAGCGCGTCACGAGGATCGCCAGTCCCACGGCCACGAGCGTACTCGCCGCTGCGGCGAGGAACACGGTGCCCAGATGCGCCAGCGCGAGGGACAGGAGATTCCCCTGATCGTAGATCGGCGGCGCGCCGTACTCGGTCAGCGGTGCAAATAACGGGGCGAAACGCTGTGGCGCCACCAGGAACGCCACCAGCAGCGCGATCGCCACAAGCCGCAGGAGCGTCGCGGCGCGCGGCATCAGTCCTGTCGTCCGTGCGCGAGCAGTCGCGCGAGAGTCAGGCGCCCGGCACTCGTGCCATCACTGTTCATGACGGTCGCGGCATCGGTGCCGCTCCAGATGAGATCGGAGAGCACTTCGCGGAGTGAGGCCGCCGCAGCTACGGTCCGCTTTTCAGGCGGGCCGGGCTCGGCCAACTCCCCGGCCGTCGTGAGTGACAGGAGCCGCAGGGCGCGCTCTGCCGTGCCGCTCAGGCGCGTGACAAAAGGATCGGCCGGATGCGTCAAAAGCAGGCCCGGCCGATCGTGCTGCAGTACGCGTCCCTCCCGCATGACGGCGACCCGATCGCCGAGGCGGAAGGCTTCGTCCATATCGTGGGTGACCAGCACGATTGTCGTGCCAAAGCGCCGCTGGATGTCGAGCAGGTCGTCCTGCGCCTTGCTGCGGATCACCGGGTCGAGTGCCCCGAATGGTTCATCCATCAGCAGCAGCGCGGGTTCAGCGGCCAGGGCTCGGGCGACGCCGACACGCTGCTGCTCGCCACCCGAGAGCTGGTGAGGAAACTTGCGTCCGCAGGTGGCCACATCGAGCTGGAACACCCGCAGGAGCTCCGCCACGCGGGCGGTGATGCGCGCTTTCTCCCAGCCCAGCAGATGCGGCACCGTCGCAATATTCTCCGCCACCGTCCGGTGCGGAAACAGCCCATGGCTCTGGATCGCATAGCCTATCTGGCGCCGCAGCAGGTGGGCGGGCGTGGAGGTCGTGTCGGCCCCGTCGATCAGTACGCGCCCGCTCGTGGGCTCGACCAGCCGGTTGATCATGCGCAGCAGGGTGGATTTTCCGGATCCCGAGGTGCCCACGATCACCGTGATCGAGCCACTCTCGATCGACATCGACACCGCATCGACGACGGTGCTCGATCCGTAGCGCTTCGTCAGGCTTTCGATGCTGATCATCGCGCCGCCCGGTTCATCAGATCCACCAGGGCGTCGAGCACGACCGCGGAAGAGAACGCCAGCATCACGATCGGGATCGCACCGAGCAGCACCAGATCCATCGCCGTCTGCCCGATCCCCTGGAAGACAAAAGCGCCGAAGCCGCCGCCACCGATCAGCGCGGCCACCGTCACCAGCCCGATGTTCTGCACCAGCACGATGCGGATGCCGGTGAGGATGACGGGCAGCGCCAATGGAATTTCGATGTGGGCCAGGATCTGCCGGGTCGTCAGCCCCATGCCGCGCGCAGCGTCGACCGCGGCGGGCGAGACACGGGCGAGTCCCACGACCGTGTTGGCGACGACCGGCAGGAGCGAGTACAGAAACAGCGCCACCACGGCCGGGGCGGTTCCGATACCGCGGATGCCATGCTCGGCAGCCCAGGGAAAGGCCGCCGCCAGTGCACCGAGCGGTGCCATCAGGATGCCGAACAGCGCGATCGACGGAATGGTCTGGATCAGATTGAGCGTGCCGATCACCCCGGCGCGGATCCGCGGGATCCGGTGGCAGAGTATGCCGACGGGCAGTGCCACGACCACGGCCGCGGCAAGGGACCCGAACGCCAGCAGCACGTGCTGGCGGGCCTCGCGTGCGAAGCGATCCGAGTTCACCGCGTACTCGCGCATGATCGAGAGATGGTCAAAGGCGCCGCTGGCGAAGGCCAGGCCTGCCGCAGCCGCAAACAGTGCGAGCAGGAGTACGCGCATAGCGGGCCCCGGGCGCAGCCGCGTGATCGCATCCGTGGTCATGAGCCCCAGCGCAATCAGCAGCACCCAGAAGCCCGCACCGGGTGCGACGCGGACGACCTTGTTGCCAGGCGGGGTCAGGGCATTGCCGGCCGCGGCAACTGCCATCGCCACGGCGATCACTCCGAGGAGCGCAACGGCGAGGCGCCACCTGGCATTGGCCACGAACAGGGCCGTGCCCGCTGCCACTGCCAGCATCAGATCGAAGGCGAGCAGCGGCCCCGCCGGTAGAAACTCCAGCAGCGTGCGCGCTTCGCCCGGAACGACCCGGTTGGCCTTGAACACCACGAACGGCAGGAAAACCAGCGCTGCAACGCCGATCGCACTGAGCAGAGCGCCCAGCGGATCGAGCGCGGGCAGCCGCCGCTGGCTCACGGCAGGAGCCTGCGTGAACGCAGGTAGTCCTCGGCAACCGCCGCGGCGGATTCACCGTTGACCTGGACCCGCGCGTTCAGCGCCTGCAGTGTCGCGGTGTCAAGGCCCGCCATCAGCGGCGCAACGATCTGGGCGATGCGCGGATTGGCCCTGAGTACGGCCTCGCGTATGGTCGGCACGGGCGCGTAGACGGGCTGGTCATGCCGGTCATCATCCAGCACCTGCAGGTCCGCCGCCACGATGCCGCCATCGGTGCCATACACCATCGCCGTGTTGGTGCCATTGGTCCGCGCGGCCGCTGCACCAATGGTCGCCGAGGTCTCGCCTCCGGCCAGCACGATCAGCTGTTCGGAACGCAACCTGAAGCCGTAGGTTTTCTCCAGCGAGCGCAGCGTCCCTGCGTTCGCGAACTCCGCCGAACAGGCGAGCACCACCTTGCCACCGCCGCTGACCCAGCGGGCAAAATCACTCATCGTGCGCAGGTGGTTGATCCTGGCCACATCCTTGCGCACTGCAAGCGCCCAGGCGTTGCTGGCGTTCGCGGGTGTCAGCCAGACGATATGATTGGCCTCGTAGTCGAGGCGCGAACCCAGCTCGTACCCCTGGCGCAGATCCTTCCAGGCCGGATCGGAAGTGCGGTTGAAAAAAAAGCCCGCGTTGCCGGTGTACTCCGTGTAGAGGTCGATCTCACCGGCGATCAGCGCCTTGCGGACCACCGGGGTTGCGCCGAGCGCGGTCCGGTCCACGGTGCTGATCCCGGCCGCATTGAGCAACAGCCGGATCATCTGCCCGATCATTACGGATTCACTCGAGAGTTTCGAGGAAACGACCACCGTCGCCTGCGACGGAGTCAGTCCGCCGAGCGCGAGCAGTGCCACCACAATCACGGACTTCAGCGGCTTCGACAAGCGGCGCCTCCAACGGGCCCATCCGCACAAGTTGTCGGTTGTTGCCGCGCGCGTCAAGCCCGCCGCGAGTCCGCCGCGTACTTGTCAAGGCCTATGGGACATGCTCCAATGCGGCGACAGCGTACAGGCGATCGCCTTATTCATACGAATGCGCAGCGCGCAGCGAGCGGTCGGTATTCCGCCGCGCGACTGTTCCTGGAAGGGCTCCTTGGCCATCGCGGCTGGTCGCGCGCGTGGCACAAGGCGAGCCTGCGTCCCCGCTACCAGGTAGTGATCGTCGGAGCCGGCGGCCAGGGGCTGGCGACCGCCTACTACCTCGCCACCGAATTCGGAATCTGCGACGTGGCCGTCATCGAGAAGGGCCCGATTGGCCTGGGCAATGTCGGGCGCAACACGACGATCATTCGCTCCAACTACTTCCGGCCGGAAAATGTTCGTTTCTACGATTACTCGCTGCAGCTGTGGGAAGGGCTCGAGCGCACTCTGAACTTCAATGCCATGGTCAGCCAGCGCGGCACGCTGAACCTGTTCCACACCGAATCGCAGCGTGACCTGTTCACGCGCCGCGCCAACGGCATGCGGCTGCTGTCGGTGGACGCACTGGCTCTCGACCGCAATGAGGTCAAGACCCTGGTCCCCCTGGTCGATCTCGACAATGGCCGCTACCCCGTGCTGGGTGGTTTTCTTCAGCCGCGCGGAGGAACCGCGCGTCACGACGCCGTGGCCTGGGGCTATGCGCGTGCGGCCTCCGCCGCCGGCGTGGACATCATCGAGCATTGCGAGGTCACCGGGATCCGGCGCGAGGGGCACGTGGTGCGCGGCGTGGAAACCACGCGCGGTTTCGTCGCGGCCGATCGCGTGTGCCTCGCGGTGGCGGGGCATTCCTCGCAGCTGGCCGCCATGGCCGGATTCCGCTTGCCGATCGAGACCCACGTTCTGCAGGCATTCGTGAGCGAACCGGTCAAACCGGTGCTCAACGTCGTGCTGACCTACGGTGCCGGTCATTTCTACGTCAGCCAGTCGGACAAGGGCGGGCTCGTCTTCGGCGGCGGCATCGACGGCTACAACAGCTACGGCCAGCGCGGCACCCTGCCGATGGCCGAAGACGTGGCGGCCGCGGGCCTGACCCTGATGCCCGGCCTGGCGCGCCTGAGGGTGCTGCGCCAATGGGGCGGCGTCATGGACATGAGCATGGACGGCTCGCCGATCATCTCGCGCACGCCGCTCGAGGGCCTGGTCATCAACTGCGGCTGGTGCTACGGCGGATTCAAGGCGATCCCTGCCGGCGGAATGACCACGGCCCATCTGATTGCGCGCGGCGAACCGCACCCGCTGGCGGCTCATCTGGACCTGGAGCGCTTTGAGGCGGGACGCACCCTCGACGAGCGCGGACTGGGCCCGTTCCCCTACGCGCACTGATCCGGGGCTACACCGTGCTGCGAATCGAATGTCCCTGGTGTGGCGTACGCGACGAGATCGAATTTCGGTATCGCGGCGATGCCTCGCTGTCGCGCCCGGAGAGCAACGCCAGCCTGGCGGAGTTCTGTGCCCAGACCTACGTGCGCGAGAACCGCCGCGGCTGGCACCTCGAGTGGTGGCTGCATGTTGGCGGCTGCCGCAAGCTCCTCAAGGTCCTCCGCCATACCGACACGCACGAGATTCGCGCCGTCGGCCATGCGCAGGATGCTCTGGCGTTGCCGATGGAACCGGTGCCGCCGTGAGCGCTCCGGGCAGAGTTGCCACGGGATTGTGGACGCGCCCGGACGAGCCCCTCGAATTTCGTTTCGATGGGCGAGCGCTGCGCGGCCTGCGCGGCGACACCCTGGCCTCCGCCCTGCTCGCCAATGGCGTACAGCTTGTCGGGCGCAGCTTCAAGTATCACCGGCCGCGCGGCATCGTCACGGCGGGGCCCGAGGAGCCCTGCGCCCTGGTCGATGTCCTCGGACCCGGCGGACGTGAACCCAATTGCCCCGCTACGACGCTCCCATTGCAGGAAGGGCTGATCGCCGAGAGCCAGAACCGCTGGCCTTCATTGCGCTTCGATGTCCGCTCCATTGGCAATCTTGCCGCGCGCTTTCTGCCTGCGGGCTTCTACTACAAGACCTTCATGGCGCCCGGATGGGCGTGGGAGCGTCTCTACGAACCGCTGATCCGTCGCGCGGCGGGCCTCGGCCGCCTCGATGCCGCCGGCAGCGATTACGCCGCGCCCGCCGAGACGGTGCACGATCATGCGGATGTGCTCATCGTCGGAGCCGGGGCCGCAGGTCTCGCCGCCGCCTACGCTCTGGGCCGGGCCGGAGCGAGGGTCATGCTGCTCGAGCAGGATGCCGCGCTCGGCGGTGGGACGCTGCTGGACCGGCGCTGGCAAGCCTGGCGGGAAGCGCAATCCACGGTTCTGGCAGGACTCGGCAACGTGCGCTGCCTGCCCCGATGCTGCGCCGTCGGCGCCTATGGCCATGGCGTGTACGCGGCGCTCGAGCGGCTGACGCCCGGGGAGTCCGTCCTCTTCCGTGGGCTTCGCGAGAGGCTGCACATCATCCGCGCCCGGCGCGTGCTGCTCGCCACGGGTGCGATCGAACGGCTCATCGCCTTTCCGGGCAATGATCGTCCGGGGGTGATGCTGGCCGGCGCCGCGCTCGCCTACCTGCGCCGCTATGGTGTGGCCGTGGGCCGGCACCCGGCCTTCTTTCTCAATTCAGACGAGGCGTACCAGACGGTGTTCGAGTTCGCCGCCGCCGGCATCGATTGCGCGGGCGTCATCGATGTACGGCCGGAATCGAAGGCCGCCGATCGCGCCCGCGCCCTCGGCATCCGCGTGCACAGTGGCGCGCTGGTCGATCGTGTCGAAGGCGTTCACTCAGTACGGCGAGTCAGGATCGCCAAGGTCTGCGGTGGCGGCGGAACGCTGGAGGCCGACAGTCTCCTGATGTCCGGAGGCTATTCGCCCGCGACGGCGCTGGCGAGCCACCTGGGAGCCCACCACAGGTGGCTGGAATCCATCGCCGCCTTCGCTCCGCTCCTCGATCCACGGATCGGGCGGGTGGCGGGCGCGGCGCGGGGTTGCTACGGCCTGGAGGCCGCGGCGCGCGACGGCGCCACGGCGGCTGAATCGATTGCTGAAGAACTCGGCCTGGCGACAGGACCGGTCTTGCCCGCCTCCGATCTGCCGGCGGATCCGGACCAGACTCCGATGGTTCCATTGTGGGAAGTCCGCGGCCGCGGCAAAGCCTTCGTAGACCTGCAAAACGACGTGACCACGGAGGACGTGCGGCTCGCGCATCGTGAAGGCTATGAGCACGTCGAGCACATGAAGCGCTACACCACGCATGGCATGGCCACTGATCAGGGACGCATCGGCGGTTTGGTCGGCAGTGCGGTCCTGGCGCAGGCGCGCGGTCTGCCGGTGTCCGAAGTCGGGTTGCCGAAGGTCCGCCCCTACGTCCAGCCCCTGCCGTTCGCAGCGCTCGCCGGACCCGAAACCGGCCTGCACTTCAAGCCGCGCCGCCGTCTCCCGCTGCACGACTGGCACGAGGCGGCGGGCGCCCGCTTTGTGTCCATCGGCCTGTGGTTGCGTCCACTTGTCTATGCGCCGGAGTCGGAGTGGGAGGTGGTACTCCGAGAAGCGCGCGCGGTGCGCCAATCAGTCGGCATCACCGATGTGTCGAGCCTGGGCAAGATCGATGTGCAGGGACCCGACGCGGCGCGCTTCCTGGATTACGTTTACGCCAACCGTTTCTCCACGCTCCCGGCGGGCCGCGCACGCTACGGCCTCATGCTGCGCGAAGACGGCATGCTGCTCGATGATGGCACCACTTCGCGCCTCGGGGCGGACCATTTCCTCATCACCACCACTACGGCGAACAGCAGCGTGGTGCTAGAACACATGGAGTTCCAGCTGCAGGCTGTCTGTCCGCATCTCGATGTGCTGCTCAGCGATGTCAGCGATCAGTGGGCCCAGTTTGCCATCGCCGGTCCGCGCTCGCGCGAGGTGGTGGCCGCCGTTGTGTCGGACCTGGACCTGTCCAATGCGGCTTTTCCTTTCATGGCCGCCTCCGGCGCGACGTTGGCCGGCGTGGCGGGGCGCGTGTTCCGCATTTCCTTTTCGGGTGAGCTGGCCTTTGAACTCGCCGTGCCCGCAGCCCACGCCCTCAAGGTGTGGTCCGCGCTGCTCGCGGCCGGCAACGCCTTCGGCATCGCGCCCTATGGACTCGATGCCCTGAACACACTGCGGATCGAGAAGGGGCACGTCACCGGCGCGGAACTCAACGGCAACACCACCGCGGATGATCTGGGAATGCAGCGGATGCTGAAAACCACGGGCGACTATGTTGGCCGAATGCTGGCGCAACGACCCGGATTGCGATCGCCGGAGCGGCTGCAACTGGTCGGACTCCGGCCCATCGACTGGAGCCAGCGCTTGAGGAACGGGGCCCAGCTTATCGTCCCTGACGCTGAGTCCAGGAGCCTGGGATACATCACCTCCTCCACGCCCTCGGTCGAACTCGAGGGCTGGGTGGGCCTGGCACTCCTCGCGGGTGGCCGGGAGCGGACCGGTCAGCGGCTCATCGCCACCTCGCCGATCCATGGGGAGAGGACCGAAGTGGAAATCCTGAGCCCACACCTGATCGATCCGGAGAATGCGCGTGTCCGTGCCTGATCTCCACCCTGCCTCGCGCGATCCGGCAGGCCTGCGATGGGGCCGCTGCCCGGCGGACATCGTTGAGATTGCCGCCCTGCGCAATCGCGCCTCCGATGTGGCAGCACTCGCCGCACGACGCGGCTGGCCACTGCCGGCGCTGGGACGGTACCTCCTCGCGCCGGGCCAGCTCGCGCTCAGCGTGCGGCCCGGGCGCTGGCTGCTGTTGAGCTCGCCGGCCGCCCCCGGCGCTACGGCGATCCAGTGGGGGCAGCACTGCGCTGGTCTCGCCGCCGCCGTGGACCTGTCCTCCGGACTGTCGGCATTGTGGCTTGAAGGCGCCTCGTGGCGCGAAGCGTTGGCCCGCGGTTGCCGGCTGGACCTGCATCCCAGCGTGTTTCCGGCCGGCGGCGCAGCCGCGACGGTCATTGCGCAGGTCGCGGCAAACCTCGTGGCGCTATCATCAGGTGTGCTGCTGCTGACGCCTTCCACCACAGCGCGCCATTTCTCAGAGTGGCTCACACACACCGCGGCGCCATTTGGGCTTACGGCCCTGTCGGCGACATCGTTGACCCACTTGTCTGGAGATCCGGTTTCATGAAGTCGAGCGCCAGGGCAGTGATCATTGGCGGCGGAGTCGTCGGCGCCAGCACGCTCTATCACCTGGCCAAGATCGGTTGGACGGATGTGCTGCTGCTCGAAAAGAGTGAGCTGACATCCGGATCGACCTGGCATGCGGCCGGGGGCATGCATACCTTTAACGGCGAGGCGAATATCTCGCGCCTGCAGAAATACACGATCGACCTGTATCGTGAAATCGAGGCGCTCTCAGGGCAGTCCTGCGGATTGCATCCGAACGGCGGGCTCATGCTGGCGGCGACGCCGGGCGAACTCGACAGCCTGAAGCTCATCTGCTCCCGCGCCCGGTATCTGGGCATGGAGACCGAGATGATCTCGCTCGAGCAGGCGCTGCAGTTCAATCCGCTGATCGACAAGCGCTATTTCATCGGCGCGCTCTGGCGTGCCGACGGTGGCCACTGCGACCCGTCGGGGACCACGCACGCCTACGTCAAGGCGGCACGGCTCCTGGGCGCGTCGGTCGAACGTCACACGCGAGTGCTGTCGTTGTCACAGCGGAGCGACGGCTCCTGGGACGTGCTCACCGACAAGGGCACGGTCCACGCCGAGCATGTCGTCAATTGCGCCGGCCTGTGGGCGCGCGAGATCGGACGCATGGTCGGAATCGAACTGCCCGTACTCGCGATGGAACACCACTACCTCATCACCGAGGACATTCCAGAACTCGTGGGCCGCCCACGCGAATTCGTCAACACCACCGACTATGCCGGCGAGATCTACGTGCGCCAGGAGCGCGGCGGGGCGCTGATGGGGACCTACGAACCCCAGGGCGTGATCTGGTCGGCACTGAAGACGCCCGACGATTTTTCCATGCAACTGCTGCCCGATGATGTGCCGCGGCTCGCGCCCTACTTCGAACTCGGCTTCCAGCATTTTCCGGCGCTCGGCCGCGTGGGCATCCGCAAGGCCGTCAATGGTCCCTTCACGTTCGCGCCCGACGGCAACCCGCTGGTCGGTCCGGTCCGGGGCCTGAGGAATTTCTGGGTCGCCTGCGCCGTGATGGCCGGCTTCAGCCAGGGCGGCGGCATTGGCCTGGTGCTGTCGCGCTGGATGGCCCACGAGGATCCCGGCCAGGACATCCTGTCCATGGATGTCGCGCGCTTCGGTGCCTTCGCCACGCCGAAATACACCTCCATCAAGGTGCCGGAAAATTATTCGCGCCGCTTCCGGCTCGCCTATCCGAATGAGGAGCTGCCCGCGGCGCGGCCCGTGCGCCGCTCGCCGATCTACGATCGGCTGAAAGCAGCCGGCGCCGTGATGGGCGCGAACTTCGGACTCGAGCACGCGCTGTGGTTTGCCCCTCCGGGTGTCGAAGCGGTGGAGACCCCCAGCTATCGGCGTTCCGAAGCCTTTGCTCACGTGCGTGCCGAGTGCCGGGCGGTGCGTGCCAGCGTGGGCCTGTATGAGACCAGCAACTACGGCAAGTACGAGGTCAGCGGCCGTGGCGCACGGGCCTGGCTCGACCGCGTATTCGCAGGCCGGATTCCCCGCAGCGGGCGCCTCGCGCTCGCCCCGCTCCTCAATCCGGCCGGCCGCCTGGTCGGCGATCTGTCGATTGCCTGCCTCGCCGAAGAGCGATTCCTGATCGTGGGCTCAGGCTTCGCCGAGGAGTTCCATCTGCGCTGGTTCTGGCAATGCGCGCCGCCCGCGGATGTGTTCGTGCGCTCCGTCGCCTCGACCCTGACGGGTTTCTCGATCGCCGGTCCGAACTCGCGCGAGCTCCTGGCGCGCCTGGTCAGTGTGGACCTGTCCCCCGCGGCCTTCCGGCTTTTTGCCGTGCAGGAAACCGCCGTCGGTCTGGTTCCCGCCATCCTCACGCGCGCCGGCTTCACCGGCGAGCTCGGCTATGAGGTCTGGACCACGCCGGATTATTTCGCGACGCTCTATGACGAACTGTGGAACGCGGGACGGAGCCTGGGACTGGTGCATTTCGGCGGACGTGCCCTGTCCTCGCTCCGGCTGGAGAAGGCTTATGGGTCCTTCAACAAGGACTTCCGCCCTGATCACACGCCTTCAGAGGCGGGACTGGAGCGTTTCGTCGACTTCGGCAAGGCCGAGTTCATCGGCCGCGCCGCGGCCGTGGCCGAACGCGAGGCGGGACCAAAGCGGCGCTTCGTGGTCATGGAAGTCGAAGACGCGCAGGCCGAGGTCATCGGTTACGAGTCCATCCTGAAGGATGGCGTGGCGGTCGGCTATGTGACCTCGGGCGCCTACGGACATTGCATCGACCGAAGCCTCGCGGCCGGCTACGTGCCCTCAGCCCTCGCTGTCGAGGGCGAGCGGCTCCAGATCGACATCTTCGGGGATGTGCGTACCGGGACTGTCCGGCGCGATCCGCCCTACGACCCGCAGGGCCTGCGGTTGCGCGCCTGAGGGCGCCACTACCGGAATCCGCCGGGGGGCGCGGCCTAGCGCTTCACGCAGAAACGCCGGATCCGGGCGCAGGCCTCATTGATGTCGTGTTCCTCCATGGCAAAGCACAGGCGCACGAACCCTTCGGTGGTGCGTCCGAAAACGGCTCCGTCGAGCACCGAAACACGCTCGGCATCGTAAAGTCCGCGCACGAATTGCGCGCCGCTCACCCCTAAGCCGCGGATATCGACGAGCATGAACATGCCGGCGTCGGGCAGATACGGCCGAAGCCCTTCGATGCCGGCAAGTCCGGCATGCATGAGGTTGCGGCGCCGCTGGCAGTATTCGCGCATGCTGCGCTCCGACTCACCCGCAATCTCGAGCGCGGTGATCGCCGCCTCCTGGACGAAACCGGGCAGCCCGTACAGCATGCAGGCTGCAACATCGTTCGCCGCCTGGACGAAGGCCGTGGGGCCGACGATCCAGCCGGCACGCCAGCCGGTCATGGCGTGCGTCTTGGACAGGCTCGACACGGTCAGCACCTGTTCGGGCAGGCGCGCGCCCAGGCTCGGCACCCGCCCTCCTTCGGCGAGGCCGGCGTACACCTCGTCCGACACGATCCACAGTCCGCGCCGCCGAGCCATGTCGGCGAGCCGGCGGACTTCGTCATCGCCGAGCACGGTCCCCGTCGGATTGCTGGGAGTTGCCAGGAAGATCGCGCGTGTCCGCGGCGTGATGGCCGCCTCGAGAGCCGCCAGGTCGGGATGGAAGTTCGCGGCAGCGGGGGCTGGTGCGGGCACCAGTGTCGCGCCGGACGCCTGAATCGTCGCTGGATAGGTCACGTACATCGGATCGATGGCGATGATCTCATCGCCCGGGCCGGCGAGCAGGAGCGAAGCGACGAACAGCCCGTTCTGCGCGCCACCCAGAAAAATCACGTTCTCGGCCGTCACCGCCTGCCCGGTGCGCGAGGCGTGGCTGCGTGCAATCGCCGCGCGCAGCAACGGGCGGCCGGCCGTCTCGGTGTAATGCGTGTCGCGCGCGCGCAGCCGCTCCACCGCCTTGTCGACGACTGGCGCAGGCGTGTCGAGGTCCGGATCGCCGGCACTGAGCACCAGGACATCTTCGCCCGCGGCGTGCGCATGGCGGGCCTGCCAATGCAGCACCCAGGGATCAATGCCTTCGGGTGCGACCCGTCCTGCGAGC
>Ga0193713_1000451_pt1 | contig 13878 bp, 14 predicted proteins | sample H3a2metaG_FD_143054 | JGI IMG/M metagenome (GOLD analysis project Ga0193713, IMG submission 143054) | Soil microbial communities from a riparian zone of the East river system, Colorado, United States - H3a2 | ecosystem: Environmental > Terrestrial > Soil > Riparian zone | place: USA: East River... | reverse complement strand
GGCCATGTTAAACGCGCCATCGAGGTGGCTGTGGCCGGCGGTCACAATGTCTTGATGATCGGACCGCCCGGCTCCGGTAAATCAATGCTTGCGAAACGTATCCCCACGATCATTCCACCTCTCTCGCTTGAAGAAGCGATTGAAACGACCAAAATACACAGCATCGCCGGTTTGCTCGATGGCGAGCGCTCCTTCGTGTCGACGCGCCCATTTCGCTCCCCGCATCACACTATCAGCGATATCGGTTTGCTCGGGGGCGGCGCATTTCCAAACCCGGGGGAAGTAAGTGTGGCGCACAACGGCGTTCTTTTTCTAGATGAGCTGCCTGAATTCAAGCGATCGGCATTGGAAGTCATGCGCCAACCCATCGAAGACGGAAAAGTAACGGTTTCCCGCGCTGCCGGAAGCGTGACTTTTCCTTCGGAGTTCATGTTGGTCGCGGCAATGAATCCCTGTCCCTGCGGATATTTTGGCGATTTAAAACGAGAATGCCGCTGCGGGCCGGTTCAGGTGCAGCGCTATCGCCAGCGCGTTTCCGGACCATTGCTCGATCGTATCGATCTTCACATTGAAGTGCCGGCGGTCGAGTACCGCGACGTCGCAAGCGAGCGCGCCGAAGAAAGCTCGACCGCGATTCGCGACCGGGTCATGCGGGCGCGACAGCGTCAGCAAGAACGTTTTCGCAATGATCCTAAATTAACTTGCAACGCACGCATGACTACGCGCCACCTCAAGCAACACTGCAAGCTCAGCCAGGATTCGCAGGATCTGATTCGAGTAGCGATGAATGAGCTAAACCTCAGCGCTCGCGCTTACGATCGCATCCTGAAAGTCTCACGAACCATCGCCGATCTCGATGACAAGTCCGCCAGTCGGACTGACTCGTCCCGTGGCGAGATCGATATCTCACCCGAGCACGTCAGCGAAGCGATCCAGTATCGCACCTTCGATCGCACACTCTGGGTTTGAGACCTGATCCCACCTAATCGAAACAAGGCGGGATTCGCTACTAAAATTTCTGAATCCAATTGGGATGAGGGGCGCATCTCATGGGAAACAACACCTATTGAGACTATGAAACCAACACCACTAACCCTTCGCAGAAATCACCGCTCGCTCATGACGGATCACAATTATCATTCCTTTGCACTGGAGAGTTTTAACACTAATTGTGGGCGCGCCTCAGCGCTCTCGCTCTGGGATATCAGCCGCAAATATTTCAAAAACGAAGCTCGTTACGATTTTCTTGGTCAGGCCGCGCTCTTTGCGGTGATCGTCCTGACTGCGTTTCTTCCCTTGATCAACAACGCCCATGCCTTGGTAGAATCTGCTCGTGCCATCGGCAAGTTTTGACCAGCAGAGCTTTCGCGTGGCACTTGTCGCGTGTTCGCTGTCGCTTATCGGCTGCCGCTCTGCAAATGACCGCGTCCTTGAGGAGACGATCGAGCAATCCTATAAAATCGAACCAACCGCCCGTATAAGCATCAAGAACGTTGATGGGTCGATTCACGTTTACGGTGCGCCTGCTAACGAAATGACACTGCAGGCGACGAAGAGAGCCTATACGCCCAACCGGCTGAAGCAGATCGTGGTCAATGTTTCTGCACAGCCAGGCTCAGTTGCAATCGAGACGAATCTTCCCAAAAAACCGAAATGGGGTGGTTTTGACCGCTCCGGTACGGTCGATTACACCATAGTCCTCCCCGATACCGCCAGTATATCAGGATTGGAGTTAGCGAATGGCGAAGTTTCAGTCGAGGGCATGCGTGGGCAAAACGTCCAAGCCCGTTTGGAAACTGGCCGGCTCCTCGAGCGTAACTGCTTCAGTAATGTGGATCTCGCAGTGGCCCGTGGCACTCTGACCCTGGCTTACGAATGGTGGGAGCCAGGCAAATTTTCAGTCCACGCAAACATCGCAACTGGCAATGCAATTGCGTTTTTGCCGGGGGACGCCGTTTTCCACCTAGTTGCTGAAACGGTTCACGGGAAAATTGCCAGCGACTTCGCCCCGGAAGGAGAGCGCCGCGCGGAGCCAACGACCAAGATCGACATGTTGGTCAACGGCGGAGGCGACATCGGAATTAAAATGGATACTTCCGAAGGCAATATCAAAGTTGTCGAGCAAAACCCCTGATGCGGGTTGCGTCCAAAAATTCAGAATTTACAATCCAAATCGCAGATGCCTTCTTTCGATATCGTCTCCGAAGTAGACAAACAGGAACTCGATAACGCGCTGAACCAGGCGCGCAAAGAGCTGGCCACCCGGTTCGATTTCAAGGACACAACGGCTGAGATTTTCGCAGAGAAAGACAAAATCACTCTTACTGCCGAAGACGCCGCCCGGCTGCGAGGGTTGCGTGAAATTGTGATCGGCAAACTTTCGAAACGCGGCGTCGATCTTCGCAACGTCGAACAGGTTGAGCCTGCGATCTCATCCGTCGGACATGCCCGACAGGAGTTAAAAATTCAGCAGGGGCTCGAAGGAAATAAAGCCAAGGAAATCATCCAGGCGATCAAATCACAGGGATTCAAAGTGCAAAGCCAGTTGCAAGATCGACAAATTCGCGTCACCGGGAAAAAGAAAGACGATTTGCAAGCTGTGATTCAATTCGTGCGCGGCCACGACTTTGGTGTCGCGACAAATTTCAAGAATTTCCGGGACTGAATTCTGTAGCCTCTTCGCTCCGCGAAGGGTGCACGTCGCCCACGGAGTTGACGGCTGCAGCTATCCGCCCTGCACAGGCGGCATGATCGAAATCTCCTCGCCCGGTTTTAACTCATGATTGCGATCGACAAATTCTACGCCCCCGCCGATGAGGATGCTTTTGTCGCGTGAGCGCAGCGCGGGTGCGCGCTCATAAATTATTGTCAGTAGATCGCCGACCGTCGCTTTATCCGCAAGTTCGACATTCAGTTCGGATGCGCCCGCCAGGTCACGCAAATGCGAGTAGAATTGGACACGAACATTCATCGGATGATCAGGTTGGTTGCGATCAATTCCTTCCGCAACACCCCAATGTAGAGAAGATTGCGGTAGCTTTCCATGAAATCGAGCCTGTAATGCGCGACTATTTTTGTTCTGGATGATATTTTCGCGCCGCTAATTCTATGCGCATCCACCAACAGCGACTTGAAGTCCGCACGAATGGCAAGGGGACGTACGAAGTCACCGAAGACGTGCAAGCGACGATCGACAAATGCGGTTTGCGCCACGGAACGGTCACGGTCTTTGCTCAGCACACCAGTTGCAGCTTAATTATTATGGAGAATGCTGATCCGACAGCGCGACGCGACCTGGAGGAATTCTTCAATCGCCTGGTGCCAGAAGAGGCCGATTACTTCACGCACGGCTCGGAGGGCAGCGACGATATGCCGTCGCACATCCGCATGGTTTTGACGCGAACGAGTGAGACCATTCCGATTGCGAATGGGAAAATGCAGCTTGGAATCTGGCAGGGAATTTTTCTCTTCGAACATCGTCGTGCACCACACCGGCGCAAGATTTGGATCACGATTATGGGCCAATAGGGAAAGGCGGTTGACTCGTTCACTCAATCACGTCCTAGCTGTAAATCGCGTCCACGAACCGCAATGATTTGTCGTTAGGCAAAAGCGATTGCTCCATTTGGTTCATCACGTAAGCGAAGCTAATTTTATTCTCCGAGTCGGCGAACGCATGGCTGCCGCCCGCGCCCGGATGCCCAAATGCCATCGATGTGCCGAAAATTCGTCGCCTTGCATTCCGCGCATTTTTCATAAAGCCAGCGGAAAACGCAGTCTGTATTTGGAAGACGCGGTCGATTCCATCGGCCAGCGTTGTCGTCATCCACCGCAAAGTTTCGCGCGAAAAGAAATGTTGTCCGTCGAGCTCGCCGCCATTTGCGAGCATGGAATAGAATTTTGCCAGCGACGCGGCGCTGCCGATCCCGCCAAAAGAAACAATCGGCTGTGCGCGGACCGAGATGTTGTTCATCGCGCTGACCGCGTGCAACCCGTAAGGCGAAGTGAATGTCTTGCGCGCCAGCGTGCCTGGTGTGGTTAGATCGACATAAAATTTTCTCGGCTCCGGTGGCTTGCCAGCTCTTGCGGCATACATCGTCGCCGCGCGAGGATTCTCTCTTTCTGGCAAACCGATCCAAAGATCGAGTTTGAGAGGCTCGCCAAAGACTTCTCGCCAGTACTGTGCCAGCGGTTTCCCAGCGATGCGCCGGACAAGTTCATCGAGAAGAAAGCCGAAAGTGCGGGCGTGATAACCATGCGCGGTTCCGGGCGGCCACAACGGCACTTGTTCTTCCAGCGCGCGAATGACTGCGCCGTAGTCGAGAACATCAACCCGTCTATCGAGCGCGCAGAGTCCGCCCTGATGCGAAAGCAGCTCCGCGAGCGTGATTTTTTCCTTGCCGGCTTGCGCGAACTCCGGCCAGAACTCAGTTACGCGTTGGCTGATGTCGATTTCATGTTCCTGCAAGACGTGGAGCACGCACGCGCTACCTAGTCCCTTCGTCGCTGACCAGATGAGAACGATCGTATCTGACGCCCATGGATGCTCGCGACGCACATCACAGAAACCGCCATAAAGATCGACAACTGGTTTGCCATTTTGCCAAACTGAAATGGCGGCACCCAATTCGCCGCGTTTTTCGAAATTTTCGCAAAAGAGCGGCTCCAAGCGCTCGCGAAGTTCGCTTGGTTTCAGTTGCATCGACGGAACCTGTAGTGGCAGGCGTGCCGCCTGCAATATTTAAGGTGCAGCCGACACGGCTGCCGCTTCAGAAAATGGAGGGACGACCTCCGTGTCGTTGGATTTCGCTACAGCAGAAGGGCTTCTAGCTCGTCCAGGCGTCGCTCAAACAATCGGAGCGTGCTCTCGATCGGCGCAGGTGTTCCCATATCCACCCCGGCGATTTTGAGCGTCTCGAGCGGAAACTTCGAGCCCCCGGAGCGCAAGAAATCTAGATACGCGTCTACGCTGCCCTGTTCCCCGGACAGAACCCTTTCGGAAAGCGCAACGGCGGCGGAAATACCAGTCGCATATTTATAGACATAGAATGCGCTGTAGAAATGCGGAATGCGCAAGCATTCCAGATCGAGCTGCGGATCAAGAACGAAATTTTCCGCGAAGTAGGTCTCGAGAAGTTTGCGGTACCGCGACTTGAAAACGTCGAGAGTGAGCGCGTCGCCGCTTTCCTCAACCGCATGGATGATCTTCTCAAACTCGGCAAACATCGTCTGCCGAAAGAGCGTGCCGCGAAGATCGTCGATCTGTCGATTGATGATATAAGCGCTCATCTTCGGGTCGCTTGTTTGCTCGAGGAAATGATGGGTGAGCAACTCTTCGTTGAATGTCGATGCAACTTCTGCCAAAAAAATCGGGTACTCATAATCCTGAAAGCTCTGCGATTTTTGAGAAAACCAGGTGTGCATCGAGTGGCCGGCTTCGTGCGCCAGCGTATAAACGTCGGCGAAGACGTCGTCCTGGTAATTCAACAGAATATAGGGCGGCGCGCCGTAACTTCCGGATGAAAACGCGCCGCTACGTTTGCCTTTTGTTTCATAGCGGTCGCACCAACGGCCGCGCAAACCTTTGGCCAGAACATCGACATATTCTTTCCCAAGCGGAGCAAGCGCGATGAGAACGTGTTCGACGGCTTGATCAAAAGTGACGCGCGTTTCGACTTCCGGAACGAGCGGCACATAGGTATCGTAATAGTGCAACTGGGGCAAACCGAGCACTCGCCGGCGCAATTCGAAATACCGAAAAAGCGGTTTCAGGTTTGCGCGGACGGAAGTGATCAATCCGTCATAAACGGAAACCGGCACGTCGTCAGGGAAGAGCGCCGCTTCGAGAACGGATGAGTAACGCCGGGCGCGCGCGCGAAAGATGTCGGCCTTCACCGAATAAGCCAATGCTGCAGCGAGCGTGTACTGATGATCTTGGAATTCGGCGTAGAATTGATGAAAAGCGCGTTTGCGCAATTTGGGATCGCGTTTTACCAAAAACGAACTGAAAGAACTTTGCGTCAGCGGTTTCTCGCGTCCGGTTTCATCGGTTAACATGCCGAACTTCATGTCCACATCCGTGAGTTGCGAGAACGTGTCGTCATATCCGCTAAGGGCGACCCTTCCTAACGCGAGAATGCGTTCCTCCGGTTCGGAAAGCACGTGCGGCTTCATTCTCCGAATTTTCTGGAGTTTGATCCGCCAATCCGCCAGCGCCGGATCGACAATGAACTTTGCGAAAGTTTCGTCGTCGATCGTCTGGATTTCGGGGGTAACGAATGCACCCGTTTCTGCGATCTTTGTCATCAGGTTTTGGATCTGCCCGATCCGCGCGAGGTATCCATTGTTCGCGCTGTCCTCGGCCAGTTGAAGGGACGCGAAGTGATAAAGGCGCTCGAGTTTCACCTCGAGCGCCTTTTCAAATTCAAGACAATCAACAAGGCTTCGGGGCGAGGCGCTGAGCTTGCCCTTCCATTCTTTCAGGCGCGGATAGCTTGTTTGGACCCAAATAAAAGCTTCCTGCCACTTCCCCACGTCAGCAAAAAGACCCGTCAGATCCCATTTATCCGATTGGGGAATTTCCGAGCGCGTTGGTATTTTTAATTCGTCCATCAAGAAACGGCGTACTAAGGCGAGCGCGCGATTGAGGTCAATTTCGGCGCTTTGCGGTCGCGATCTACCAGGTCGGCAATCGCCGGGTGCAGAGCAATTTTGCGCATCGCGCGCTCAGTCAGTTGCTTGCCCGGCAGAATCTTGTGCCAGGGCGAGGCGCCCGAAGGATGCGGCAAAGGGATCAGATCGAATCGATGTTGTGCGCGTTCAACGCGGAATTTTCGGCCGATGACTTCGTCCAGCCTGGCGCAGTTAATGAACTGCGCGATAGCCAAGCTGCCTACGGGAATGATCAATCGCGGTCGCAAGATTTTGATCTCTTCATCCATCCAGGACGAGCAATTGCGAATTTCATCCGGTGCAGGAACACGATCACCGCCGCTCGAAGTTTTCCCGGGAAAACATCGACACACCGCCGCGAAGTAAACTGTCGATCTAACGGTTGATTCAGCGAGACCGCAGAATTTCCCGAACCATTGAAAGAGGGTACGCCCCGCGGTATGCGCGAACGGGCGTTGCAAAACTGGCTCTCTTGGTCCCGGCGCCTGACCAACTAGCATGACATCGCTGACAACCACGCCGCCTGAAACAGGTGTCGATTGCATGCGTGGGCAGCGTCGACACTGCATGAGATGCGTAACGTGATCTCCGAGAAGAGCCTGAGTGCGCGAATGGCTGATCATTTCAAAGAATGATCACCGTCGAAAGATCGACAATAACAAACTCAGTAGAATGCTGAGGATGATGCAGGTGACGATGGGAAAATAAAACGCCGAGTTGCCGCGCTCGATCCGGATGTCTCCGGGCAGTCGCCCCAACCATTTCGGCGCAAAGCCGCCCCAACAAATCAACCCGATCAGCGCAATCACGACGCCAATAATCATTAAAAACTTTCCCGTTTCCCGCATTGCCAGATTGTCTTCGAGAACTGAATTCAGGGCAAATGGAAGCGCATAGTTGCGTGGCACGAGTCGTGCGAAGAGATTCAAAGCGATGGCGGTGCAGTTTAGAGATTATTACGAAACCCTGGGCGTCCAAAAGACGGCGAGCGAAGATGAGATTCGCACCGCCTTTCGCAAACTGGCGCGGAAACATCATCCCGATGTCGCGAAGGACAAAGCGGCCGCCGAGGAAAAGTTCAAACAGATCAATGAGGCGTACGAAGTCCTGAGCGATCCGGAAAAGCGAAAGAAATATGATCAGCTTGGGGCAGATTGGAATCAGCCCGGCGGATTTCAGCCCCCTCCGGGATGGGGCGCGCAGCAGCCTGGCGGCGGATTTTATCAATACGGAGGTGGCGACGGCGGAGTCGAATTCGAATTTGGCGGAACCGGGTTTAGCGATTTTTTCGAGGCGTTTTTCGGCGGTGGCCGTGGGCGTTCAGCTTTTGGTGGATTCGGCGGACGTCAGGCAACAGCCGCGCGCGGGAGTGATGTCGAAGCGGACATCATGGTTACGCTCGAGGAGGCGCTCCATGGATCGACAAGAACAGTATCGTTGCGCCGAGCGGGTTCAAACAAAACGGAGAGTTATCAAGTCAAGATCCCGCGCGGAGTTCATGAAGGCCAACGCATCCGGCTCGCCGGTCAGGGGGGAGCGGGAGCGCGCGGCGGCAAGAGCGGGGATCTTTTCTTACGTGTTCGGCTGGCGCGACATCCCGATTTTACGGTTGAAGGAAGCGATCTGATTCACGAGGTCAAGATTGCGCCATGGCAAGCGGTTCTTGGAACGGAACTGAAGGTACCAACGCTCGAGAGAAACGTTCGCTTAAAAGTTCCGCCAGGAACGCAGGGCGGACAACGCTTCCGCTTGCGCGAACAGGGTCTTCCCGGAATTTCGGGCAAACGCGGGGACCTTTACGTGGTTGTACAAATGAATGTGCCGAAAAAACTAACCGAGCGAGAGCGGGAAATCTGGAGCGAATTGGCCAAATTGCACGGGACTTAGTTACGGCGGTCTTCAACCAAATCCCAAGCGATTGAGGTCAATCGTCGCTAGCTGCTCGACATTTAGCGTGAATTCGGCTTAACAAATTCCCTTATGAAGATTTCGCTCGGAACGGATCACGCCGGTTTCCATTACAAAGAGAAAGTGAAAGAGTTGCTCGGTACACTCGGACATGACGTGAAAGACTTCGGCACGTTCAACGAGGAACCGGTCGATTATCCGCTTTTCATCCGGCCGGCGGCGGAAGCCGTCGCGCGCGGTATTTGCGAACGCGGGATTGTATTTGGGGGTTCGGGCAACGGCGAAGCGATGGCGGCCAACAAGGTGCATGGCGTGCGTTGCGCTCTATGCTGGAATGAAGAATCGGCACGCCTTTCCCGAGAACACAACGATGCCAACGTTCTTTCCATCGGTGAGCGCATGATCCCAGAGGATTTGGCGCTGAACATTGTGCGGATCTGGCTAGAAACACCTTTCGAAGGCGGCCGGCACGAGAGGCGTGTGGCGCAGTTGAACGCGATGTGATCGGTTAAATCCATCGATCCACACAGACTGCGACCAGGAAAACGGAGCTTACAAATGCGTTGCTCTGGAAAAAGGCGCGATTGATTCCGACCAGATCAAGCTTCCTCGCGGTTCTATGTTCGTAAAGAAGTGCCACGGCAACGAGAGGCATTCCACCGTAATAAATTAGGCCGAGCTGCGCGGTGATACCAAATACGATCAGCGCGGCAAACATTGCGAGGTGCAGCAATTGGGCCAGGCGGAGACTGCCTGCGATGCCAAGTTTCACGACAAGCGACCGAATACCCTCACGCCGGTCGAAATCATGATCCTGCGTTGCATAAATCAGGTCAAAGCCGGCGACCCAGCAGATCACGCCCGCTCCAAGCATTAGCGGCGCAAGATTGATGTGTCCTGTCTGCGCAATCCAGGCACCAACCGGAGCGACAGCGAGCGCCAGTCCGAGAAAGAAGTGCGTCGCGCTCGTGAACCGCTTCGTGAGCGAGTAGAAAAAAATTAACGCGAGAGCGATCGGCGCGAGCATCAACGTCAGTTGATTGATTGCCGCAGCTGCCAAGATAAATCCGGCGGAACTCAACGTGAGCAAGATAATTGCCCCCCATTTTGGAACGAGCAGGTGACGCGACGCCGTGCGCGGATTGCGCTGATCGAGCGACCAATCAACCAGGCGATTGAAAAGCATCGCTGCCGTTCGTGCAAAAACCATGCAGATCACGACCAGCAACAATATTCGCAGCGAAGGCCGGCCATTCGCGGCTACGACAAGTGCACCAAGAGCAAACGGGAGCGCAAAGACCGTGTGAGAAAAACGAATCAGGCGGAGAAACCCTGCCAGCGGCCCGTCAGGTCTGATCTTTGGCTCACCTTGTCGATCGTTGAAGTTCACAAGCGGCACGATCAAAGATCGCCATCCAGCAGTTGACGCAATCGGTCGCTCGCCCTCGAGAGAATCGGCAGGCCGTGCGCGAAAAGCATCCGTTGAGTTTTGCAGGTCAGAAGTTTTCGCAACGCCCGCCGCATTTCTTTTTCGTTCGAGCAGTACTTCCCAGGAAGAAAAGTGAAACCGTACGGTTGGAAATTGATCAGTGCGTCGCCCATGATAAGCGTTCCGTCGCCTGACGCGCAATGAAGGGCAATCTCACCTGGGGCTGCGCCATCGATGCCAATCACATGCAGTTCATCGCAAATCTTCTCACCATCGGCGAGTTCGCTGAATTGCCGCGGCATCGTATCACGAAGTATCGCGCGATGCGCAAAGATCGGAACCGAGAACTGCTTGGCAAATTGACCGGATGCCCGCAGATGATTGGCGTTGGTAATGACGACGCCGGCGATGACTCCTTCCTGGTGGAGCTGAGCAAATGGAGCCTTCCTCAGCGGAATCGGATCAACAACAAAAATTCCATTCCGAGTAACAATTGCGCTAGAAAACAGGTCCGACTTCGCCGCCCGATCGTACGCCTGCCAGATAAATAGATCGGCCGCGATTTTATCGAGATCAGTAGCAGCAGTCATCACGTCCAACGCGGATAGTTAACGGCCAGATTATGATTCGAGCACGCTCCGGGTCGCCCCAAAGATCTTGGAGATCTGAGACAATCGCCGCTGTTGGGTCTTTATGATTTTCAGCGATGAACCGCTGGGTCGCCGACCATGTTCGCAGATAGCCCTGCAAGCGCTCGAGCGACCAATACGCCTCCATTCGAAATTGGGGTGGATCCAGTTCAGCAAACGGAAACGCAAGATGTGCATAACCTTTCTCGATAACTCTTCGCTCCGATGGCCAGTAGGGACCGACAATCTCCTCGTAAAAGTGGTTGATCACGTTGTCGACGTCTGGCGCGATTCGCAGTAGATTATAGCACCAAACGGCGAGTACACCTTGCGGCTTTAGCACGCGTTTCGCTTCAGCGTAAAACAAATCCAGGGTGAACCAATGCAGAGCTTGCGCGACGGTAATGATGTCGATCTTGCCGGAATCTATTCCGCTCTTTTCCGCCGTCACCACGCGGTAATCGATACGCTCGTGTCGTGCCGCCTTCTTGATCTGCGTCTCGCTCGCATCTGTAGCGATTACATTTCTGAATTTTGAAGCGAGCGCGACCGCAGCCTGTCCGTTTCCGGTGGCGCAATCCCACACAATCTCATTGTCGGGCGCGATGTCGCTCAGATAATCAAATAATTCAGTCGGATAATGCGGCCGGAATTTTGCATAATCTGCCGCTTGCACTGAAAAATGATCCCTGAAGTTCATATTGTTAGCTCGCGGCGCTGGTCACATTCGCCACTCGTGCGAACATTTCGTGATAAATGCGCTCGATCGCCATGCTTGGATCTTCGAGCATCATCGATTCCTTGATCACAGTCGCATAGATCGGAAATGCAAATGGTGAGACGGCGGCGAGCTCTCGCAGCTTCCAATCAAAATTCGAGACTGCTTCGAGGAAATCGTACGCTGCTTCGGCGTCAAGAAAGGTGTGCGCGGCCTGTCGATAAGCTTCGACGAGAAGCGGGTGCTCCGGCTCATGTTGTTGCAGAACCCGAAAAAGCACTTCGGCGCTCCAGCTAAACTGTCTGACCTCGCGCTGTCTTCCCCGCGAGTTGCGGGGGACCATCAAGCCGGTTTGCGCGACCCCGCGAAATTGCCATTTCACCAATTGCGATCCTCGGAGCGCAGAGTTCAGGTCTTGCTCCGCCCGATCACCTAGAAAGCAAAGCCGCCATTTCTCCAGTGGCATCTCTTGAAATCGCCGGAGCGTCAGCAGAAACCCGTGGTCATCTATCGTTACCAGCGCGTTGCCGCCGATCCGTTCCTTCACGCGCCAGGCGACGATGCGCGAGAGGGCATCATTCGCGCTGCGACCAATCAGCGAATGGAAAAAATAATGCGAGTAATCGGGTCCGCGATAAAGCTCGATGAGCATCTTCTGATCAACGGGAATTTCCGAGATGCTCATCTGCACTCGGAACTGCTCGACGATCGCTTGTGCGTTCGCGATTGAGAGATCGTAATTCTCGACCAGCCAATCAACCGACTCCTCTTGTCGATCTTTTCGCACAAGGTGCGCCGCTAATTCCGTACGCAATTTCCTTACCGCTCGCGCCACGCCGGAAGTGAGCGGCATTTTCGCGGCGTTCCACCGCGGCACGGTCGGGAGCTGGCCATCGGCGCGTTCAACAAACGCTTCGTTAGCGCCGGTGTCGATCAACCGAACAACGCGCCCGGCCAGGACAAAGAGATCGCCGATATTGAGTTGTTTGATGAAATTTTCCTCCACCGAGCCTAAACGGCGTCGTTTGAGCAGAACATCGACATATCCTTCTGAAACAATTGTGCCGATATTGACGAGCAAATCGCGCACAATGCGCTGATGCGTCAGTGACACCATCTCGTTGTCGATTTTGATTTTGCCGAATAGACCAGAATAACGCGCCGCCAGCGATTCACCGCCTCCTTTGAGATACAGCAAAATCCGATCGAACTCTTCGCGCCTCAGCTCACGAAACGGGTAAGCGCGGCGTATCAGGGCGAATGCATCATCAATCTTGATCGGCGCAAGCGCAGCAATTCCGACAATCTGTTGCGCTACGACATCAAACGGTTTTTCCTCAATCCGGACCGGATCGAGCACGCGTTCTCGCACCAGTTTTGCGGTGACGGTTGCCTCGACCAGATCATTCACATTCGTCGCGACGAGCACACCGTGACTGCTCCGATTCAATGAATGACCAGAACGCCCAATCCGTTGAATGGCGCGCGAAACTCCTTTCGGCGTCGCAACCATCACGACAAGATCGACAGCACCGATATCGATCCCCAGCTCAAGGCTGGTTGAGCAGACCACAGCGCGCAGCTCGCCGTTCTTTAACCGGTCTTCCACTTCGAGCCGCACGCTACGATCAAGGGACGCATGATGGGTTTCGATTTGATCGGACAACTCTGGCAAGAGTTCCTTTAATCTCAGACCGATTTGCTCGGCGGCGGAGCGAACATTCGTAAAAACCAGCACCGATTGCTGTTGTCGGATCAAATCGGCCAACTCGGCATAAAGACGCCCGCCGGTGTAGCCTGCCGGCGGATACGGATCGCGGCGGACCGGTGAAAACACTTCGACGATCGATTTCTTTTCAATCCGCGCTTCTGCGACGAGGCATGGTCGATCTCCCCCGGCAAGGAACCGCGCAAGTACATTAAGCGGCGCAGCGGTGGCGGAAAGGCCAATGCGACAAAGCGGCGAAGCAGAGTTTTTCCGGAGACGTTCGAGACGTTCGAGCGAAATGCTTAGATCGGCGCCACGCTTATTTCCCGCGAATGAGTGCAGTTCATCGACAATGACGAACTGGCAGTTGCGAAAGTGCGCTGCGTAATCTTCCTGCGCGAGCATGACCGCCAAACTCTCCGGTGTCGTGACAAGGAAATGCGAGCCCTCTCTACGGAACTTGGCCCGGCTCGCTTGTGTCGTGTCGCTCGTACGCAAATGGATCGACAATTTCTTATCGAGGCCCATGCCGGCAATCGGGGTACGCAAGTTTTTCTCGATGTCGTAAGCAAGTGCTCGCAGCGGCGAGACGTAAATGCATTGGACTCCATCGAACGGATCGTGACTATCAATCTTGCGCAGGAGAAAATCGAAGACACCCAGGAAGCCGGCCAGCGTTTTGCCGCTCCCTGTCGGCGAGGTCAGCAGAATCGATTGTCCATCTAAGACTGCCGGGACGCAGAGCAATTGGGCATGCGTAAATGCCACAAAAGCTTCACGAAACCAACGCGCCAAATGCGGATGCAAGCGCGCA
>Ga0193713_1000450_pt1 | contig 13887 bp, 17 predicted proteins | sample H3a2metaG_FD_143054 | JGI IMG/M metagenome (GOLD analysis project Ga0193713, IMG submission 143054) | Soil microbial communities from a riparian zone of the East river system, Colorado, United States - H3a2 | ecosystem: Environmental > Terrestrial > Soil > Riparian zone | place: USA: East River... | reverse complement strand
CCCGTTGTCGAGCTTCTGGAAAAAGCAGCTGTGCCTTCCGGTGTGGCAGGCGATTCCTCCGCTCTGCTCCACCCTGAGCAGCACCACGTCCTCGTCGCAGTCGAGCCGGATCTCGCGCACCGTCTGAACGTTTCCGGACTGCTCGCCTTTTTTCCACAGCCGGTTTCGGGAACGCGACCAGTAGTGCGCTTCACCGGAGGCCGCCGTCTTGGCGAGCGACTCGCGGTTCATCCAGGCGAGCGTCAACACCTTGTTTGTGGACACCTCCTGGGCGATTGCGGGGACAAGGCCGTGCTCGTCCCACTTTACTCTCTCAAGCCAGTCCTCTGCCATCGCTCCGCCGCTTCAAAGCCTGACTTCGATCCCGCGCTTTGCCATGTATTCCTTCGCCTCGCGCACGGTGAATTCGCCGAAATGAAAAATGCTTGCAGCGAGAACCGCGTCGGCGCGGCCTTCGAGCACACCCTCGGCCAGATGATCGAGCTTGCCGACGCCACCGCTCGCGATCACCGGTACGCCCACCGCCTCGGCGACGGCGCGCGTCAGGGCGAGATCGAAGCCTTCGCGGGTACCGTCGCGGTCCATGCTCGTGAGCAGGATTTCGCCCGCGCCCAGCTTTTGCATTTTACGCGCCCATTCGACGGCGTCCAACCCGGCAGGCCGGCGCCCCCCATGGGTAAACACCTCCCAGCGAATCCCGGGACTCGCAGCAGGCTGCGTCTGTTTGGCGTCGATGGCGACCACGATGCACTGAGCGCCGTAGCGACCGGCGGCATCGGCGACCAACTGCGGGTTCTGGACGGCAGCGGTGTTGATGGAGACCTTGTCGGCCCCCGCGTTGAGCAGGCGCCTCACGTCCTCCACCTTGCGCACGCCGCCGCCCACGGTAAGGGGAATGAACACCTGCGCCGCAACCTCTTCAACCACGTGCAGGATCAGGTCGCGCTCGTCCGAGCTCGCGGTGATGTCGAGGAACGTCAGCTCGTCCGCGCCCTGTTCGTTGTAGCGCCGCGCGACCTCCACCGGATCTCCCGCGTCGCGCAGGCCGACGAAGTTTATGCCTTTGACGACGCGCCCGCGGTCGACGTCGAGACAAGGAATGACGCGCTTGGCGAGCATGGTGCTGAATCCAGGATCTGGAAAGATCAAATCGCAAGCCGAGGGAGAGTTTCCCCTCGATTCTCAATCCTGCGTCTTCAATCCTTGGCCTTCCCCAGTTTGTCCGCTTCGGCCTGGGCCTTCTTGAAATCGAGCGTGCCCTGATAGATCGCGCGACCGGTAATGACCCCGTTGATGCCTTCGGATTCGATTTTGCAGAGCGCCTTGACGTCCTCGACACTGGTCAGGCCGCCGCTCGCGATCACCGGAACGCGCAACTCCCTTGCGAGTCTCAGCGTCGCGTCGACGTTCACCCCGGTCAGCATGCCGTCGCGGCCGATATCGGTATAGATGATCGCCTCGACGCCGTAGTCCTGGAATTTCTTCGCGAGGTCCACCACGTCGTGACCGGTCATCTTGGACCAGCCCTCGACGGCGACTTTGCCGTCCTTGGCGTCGAGCGCAACGATGATGTGCCCGGAAAAAGCGGTGCACGCATCCTGCAGAAAGCCTGGATTTTTCACCGCCGCCGTCCCGATGATGATGTAGCCGACCCCGAGATCGAGATAGTGTTCGATCGTGTCCAGGTCGCGGATTCCCCCGCCCAGCTGCACGGGCGGGGAATCCCCGAGCGCCTGCAGGATCGCGCGGATGACGCTCTCGTTCTTGGGCTTGCCGGCCGCCGCGCCGTTCAGATCGACGAGGTGCAGCCGGCGCGCGCCTTCAGCCTTCCAGTGCTTGGCCATCCCGACGGGATCCTCCGAGAACACCGTGGCCTCGCTCATCTTCCCCTGTTTCAGGCGGACGCAGTGTCCGTCCTTGATGTCAATCGCAGGAATGATCAGCATTGAGTCGGAGAAAAACGCAGAGTCTCGGGCACCCGGGACCGCCGATGAGAAGATTCAGGGATTCCAGTTGAGGAAGTTGGCGAGCAGCCGCAGGCCCGCAATATCGCTTTTTTCCGGGTGGAACTGTACCGCAAAAATATTATCCCGTGCCACCGCGCAGGTAAAGAGGACGCCGTAGTCGGTGGTGCCCCGCACCAGCGCGGCCTCCCCCGTCTGCGGAAAGTAGCTGTGGACGAAATAGAACCGGCTGCCGTCCTCGATGCCCGACCACAGGGGGTGCGGCGCGGCCTGTTTCACGCGGTTCCAGCCGATGTGAGGGACCTTGAGCTTGTGTCCTTCGGTGTCGACCATGGCCTCGGCGGGAAAACGACGCACGGCTCCCGGAAGGAGCGCGAGCCCAGCCACGCCGCCTTCGTCGCTGCGCTCGAAGAGCATCTGGAGCCCGATGCAGATTCCCAGAAACGGCCGGCTGCGGGCGGCGTCGAGGACTGCCGGACGCAATCCACGCGCATCCATCTCGCGCATGCAGTCGGGCATAGCGCCCTGGCCCGGAAATACGACGCGGTCGGCGCCCGCGACGTTCACGGGATCTGAAGTCACCTCGACCCTGGCGTGCGGCGCGACATGCTCCACCGCTTTGGAAACCGAGTGGAGATTACCCATGCCGTAATCGACAACCGCGACGCGCATTGCAGGGTCAGTCGGAAAGGAGCCTAGAGCGTGCCCTTCGTGGAGGGGACGGAGCCCGCGGCGCGCGGATCCGGCTCCAGCGCCATGCGCAGAGCCCGCGCGAACGCCTTGAACATCGTTTCGCACTGATGATGCGCGTTGTCGCCGCGCAGGTTGTCGACGTGCAGCGTCACCTGGGCGTGGTTGGCGAAGCCCTGAAAGAACTCGTGCACCAGATCGACGTCGAACTCGCCGATCAGCGCCCGCTTGAACTGGACGTGGTACTCCAGGCCGGGCCGCCCGGAGAAATCGATCACGACACGCGACAGCGCCTCGTCGAGCGGTACGTAGGCATGCCCGTAACGCCGGATGCCTTTCTTATCGCCGACGGCGCGCGCAACCGCCTGGCCGAGCGTGATCCCGACGTCCTCGACCGTGTGGTGTGCGTCGACATGCAGGTCGCCCTTGGCCTGGATATCGAGATCGAGCATTCCGTGGCGCGCGACCTGGTCGAGCATGTGATCGAGAAACGGAATGCCGGTCGCAAGGGTGGCTTTGCCACTGCCGTCGACATTGACGGAAAGGGCGATCTGCGTCTCCGTGGTCTTGCGGTCGGCTTTTGCGGCGCGCGTGGGCATTGCGGTGAGCTTCAGCGCGATAGCCTACACGAAATCAGCCCTCGGCGAGCGCTTCCGCAAACGCGGCAAGACATCGCCGATTCTCTTCCGGGGTGCCGATCGTAAGCCGGATGCAGTGATCGAGCAGCGGCACGCCGGTATGCAGGTTCTTTACGAGCACCCCGCGGCGCCGCATGCCTTCGAAGACCTCTGGAGCGTCGGGAACGCGAACCAGGATGAAATTTGCGTCGCTTGGAAAAACCGTTATGTCCGGCAGCTTGCGCAGCTCGCCGTCAAGGCGCTCGCGCTCCGCGTTGATACTCCGCGCCTGCGCGTCGAGCACGTCATGGTGCGCCAGAACGCGCTCGGCGACAAGGTGGGTCAGCATGCTCACGTTGTAGGGGGGCCGCACCTTGTCGAATTCGCGGAGCCACTCAGGCCGCCCGACGGCGTAGCCGAGCCGAATGCCTGCGAGCCCAAGCTTCGATAGAGTGCGCATGACCACGAGATTCGGAAATTCGGCCAGCCGCGTCATGAAGGTCTTGCGCGCAAACGGATGATAGGCCTCGTCGATCACCACCAGCCCCGGCGCCGCGGCGATTATCCGTGAAATGGCCTCATCCGAAAATAGATTTCCGGACGGATTGTTGGGATAGTCGATGAACACCACTGCGGGCCGGTGCTCCGCCAGGGCGCGCAGAAAAGCACCGGTGTCGAGCGTGAAATCGGGATTGAGCAGCACACCGACATAGCGCAATCCCGCGAGCCGCGCATACTGGCTGAACATGAAGAAGCACGGCCGGGGCGCGAGGACTACGGCTCCCGGACGCGCCACGCTTTGGACGATGATGTGAATGATTTCGTCCGACCCGTTGCCGAGCAGGAGGTCATACTCCGGGCCGATCCCGATTACATCGCGAAGGCGCTTCATCAGAGCCGGTGCGGTCGGATCGGGATAGCGATTGATTTCGGCGTTTGCCACCACCTCGGCGATCTCACGACGCAGCCCATCCGGCAGGTGATACGGGTTTTCCATCGCATCGAGCTTCACCATACCCTCGCCCGATTGGACATGATAGGCGGTGAGCGCCCGGATTTCGTCGCGGATGATCTTTTCCGGTCCGGCGCTCATGCGCGCCCCTTGCGCGTCTTTTCCAGCCTGAGCTCGGCCGAGCGCGCGTGCGCCTGAAATCCCTCGCCGTTCGCGAGCGTCATGGCGAGCTTGCCGAGCTTTTGTGCGCCTTTGCGCGAGACCGAGATGATGCTCGTGCGCTTCTGGAAATCGTAGACGCCGAGAGGCGAGGAAAACCGCGCCGTGCGCGAAGTCGGCAGCACATGATTGGGCCCCGCGCAATAGTCGCCCAGAGCCTCGGAGGTGTGGCGACCGAGGAAAATCGCGCCGGCGTGTCGGATTTTTTTCAGCCATTTTCTCGGATTCGCAACCGAGAGCTCCAAGTGCTCGGGAGCAATCCGGTTGGCGATTTCGCACGCTTCGTCGAGGTTTTTCACTTTGATCAGCGCCCCGCGCCGGCTCAGCGACTTCTCGATGATTCCTGCACGCGACATGCCTGCAAGCAATCGTCCGATGCTTTCCTCCACGCGCTCGATGAATTCTTCGTCGGGCGAAACGAGGATGGCTTGGGAAGTCTCATGGTGCTCGGCCTGCGAAAAAAGATCCATCGCGATCCAGTCCGGTTCTGTCGAGCCGTCGCAGATCACCAGGATCTCGGTCGGGCCCGAAATCATGTCGATTCCGACCGTGCCGAATACGCGGCGTTTTGCCGCAACAACCCAGGCGTTGCCGGGCCCTACGATTTTGTCGACTTGCAGGATCGTCTGCGTGCCGTAACCCAGCGCCGCGATCGCCTGAGCGCCGCCAATCGCGAACACGCGGTCGATGCCGGCGATCGCGGCCGCAGCGAGAACCAGCGGGTTGCGCTCGCCGCGCGGTGTCGGCACGCACATGACGAGCTCGCCGACTCCGGCGATCCTGGCCGGAATGGCGTTCATCAGGACCGACGAGGGATATGCTGCCTGGCCACCGGGAACGTACAAGCCGACACGGTCGAGCGGCGTCACGCGCTGGCCGAGCGTCGTGCCGTCGGCCTCGGTGAATTGCCACGACTTCGCGCGTTGTCGCTCGTGATACTTGCGAATGCGCGCCGCGGCCTGCTCGAGCGCCTCGCGCTCGCCGCGCTTCAATCCAGAACGCGCCTTTTCGAGTTCCCGGCGCGATACCTCCAGATCCGCGACCCGTGCAACCTTGATCCGGTCAAAGCGTTCCGTGTACTCAAGCACCGCCGCGTCGCCCCTTGCGCGCACGCCGGCGAGAATCCCTGCGACCTCGTCCTCGACTTTCTGGTCGAACGTCGTGTCGAATGCGGTCAGCGCCTTGAGACGCGCATCGAAATCAGCTTCCGTCGTCGAGAGACGGGCGATCTCAGGCATGTGTTCCCGCGGCCTTCGTGAACTGGTCGAGGAGCGGCTGGATCGTGTCGCGTTTGAGCTTGAGCGCCGCCTGGTTGACGATGAGGCGCGCGCTGATCGGCCGGATTTCCTCGACCGCGCGCAAGCGGTTGGCGCGCAGCGTATCGCCGCTGGAAACCAGGTCGACGATCGCGTCGGCGAGACCCACGAGCGGCGCGAGTTCCATCGAGCCATGGAGCCTGATCAGATCGACGTGCACGCCCTTGGCTGCGAAGTGCTCGCGCGCGGTCTGCATGTACTTCGTCGCCACTCGCAAACGCGCTCCCTGGCGCACCGCACCCGCATAGTCGAACCCCTCGGGAACCGCGACCATCATGCGGCACGATGCGATGGCGAGGTCGAGCGGCTGGTACAGCCCCTCGCCGCCGTGCTCGAGGAGTACGTCCTTGCCCGCGATGCCGAGTTCCGATGCGCCGTACTGGACGTAAGTCGGAACATCGGCTGCGCGCACGATGAGCAGGCGCAGGTCGCTGCGGCTCGTGCGCAGAATGAGTTTGCGCGAGCTGTCGGGATTGTCGAGCGCTCGGATGCCCGCTGTGGCGAGCAGCGGGAGCGTTTCATCGAAAATCCGGCCTTTGGAGAGGGCGAGGGTAATCACGGTTGAATCGGCCAAAAAAAGATTTTACCGCAAAGAACGCGAAGACCGCGAAGGAAAACCTTATTTTTCATGATGTTCCGGAAATTCCGGAACGGTTCCGCGTCCTTGCGCCGCTTCGCAGTTCAATGAACCCGCTTGATGCGCGCGCCCAACTGCGCGAGCTTCTCCTCGATGCACTCGTAACCGCGATCGAGGTGATAGATTCGATCGACTCTCGTTTCGCCTTCGGCAACCAGACCCGCGATGACCAGGCTCGCCGAGGCGCGCAGGTCGGTCGCCATGACGATCGCGCCCTGCAGCTTCGGAACGCCGCGCACGATCGCCGTGTTTCCCGAGATCTCGATGTCGGCGCCGAGACGCTGCATTTCCAGGGCATGCATGAACCGGTTCTCGAAAATGGTCTCGGTGATGACGGCGGTGCCTTCGGCTATGGCATCCAGCGCCATCAGCTGCGCCTGCATGTCGGTCGGGAACGCCGGGTAGGGAGCGGTCCGGAAATTGACTCCATTGGGCCTCCCCCGCATGGCGAGCGAGATCGTTCCGTTTCCTGTCTGCAGCTCCGCGCCTGCCTCGCGCAGTTTTTCGAGCACCGCATCGAGGATGCCGGCGTCCGTGCCGTGAAGCGTGATGCGGCCGCCGGTCGCTGCGGCCGCCGCGAGGAAGGTTCCGGTTTCGATGCGGTCGGCCATGATGCGGTGCTGGGCCCCGTGCAGCCGGGCCACGCCTTCGATCGTGATCACGTCGGTTCCTGCACCTTTGATCCGCGCGCCCATCGCAGAGAGGCATTGGGCAAGGTCCACCACTTCGGGCTCGCGCGCGGCATTCTCGAGCGTGGTCGTGCCCTCGGCGAGACAGGCGGCCATCATGAGATTTTCCGTTCCGGTGACAGTGACGGTGCCCGTGAGGATGCGTGCTCCTTTCAAGCGCTTCGCTTTCGCCGAGATGTAACCCTGCTCGACCGAGATTTCGGCGCCGAGCGCGGCCAGCCCCTTGACGTGCAAGTCCACCGGGCGCGTCCCGATGGCGCACCCTCCCGGGAGCGACACCCGAGCCTCGCCGCAGCGCGCCAGCAGCGGCCCGAGAACCAGAATCGAAGCGCGCATGGTCTTCACCATGTCGTAGGGGGCGAGCGGCTCGGACACACGCTCCGCCCTCAGAGACAGGCCCAAGCGGTCGTCGAGGGAGACTTCCACGCCCATCTGTGCGAGCAGCCGAAGCATGGTGCTCACGTCCCTCAGGTGCGGAACGTTGGAGAGCGTGAGCTGCTCGTCGGTGAGCAACGCCGCACACATGAGCGGGAGCGCCGCATTTTTCGCACCCGACACGCGGATCTCGCCCGAGAGAGGCACGCCTCCCTGGATGATGAGCTTATCCATTCGCCGCTTCTTCGGGGGTGAGGGTGCGCATCGACAGCGCATGGATCTCCCCGCGCATGCGCTCCCCGAGCGCCGCATAAACGAGCTGATGCCGCTGGACCCGGCTCTTGCCGCGGAACGCTTCGCTCACGACAAGTGCCTCGAAATGCTCGCCATCGCCCACGACGCGCACCTCGCTGCAGTGCAGCCCTTTCTCGATGTAGCTTTGAACCTGCTCCGGCGTCACCATGCTAATGCCTCAATCTGTAACCGCTCTTCAAGATCGCAAGCGTCATTCCGGAAACCACACCCAGAAAAACCGCCACGACGGCCAGACTCCGAAGCGGATGAACGTCCGAGACTCCGAAGAAGCCGTAACGGAATCCGTCAATCATGTAGAAAAACGGGTTGAAATGCGAGAGCCTCTGCCAGAAAGCGGGAAGCGAATGGATCGAGTAGAACACCCCCGAAAGAAAGGTGAGCGGCATGACGAAGAAGTTCTGAAAAGCGGCGACCTGGTCAATTTTCTCGGCCCAGATTCCGGCGACCATCCCGAGCGAGCCGAGCACCGCACTTCCGCAGAAAGCGAACGCGACGATCCACAGCGGGTAGCGAAATTCGATCTCGACGAAAGGCAGCGTCACCAGCAGCACCGCCGAGCCTACGACCATCCCCCGCACGACCGCGGCCAGTACATAGGCGGCGAAGAACTCCCAGTAGGCAAGCGGCGGCAGCAGCACGAAGATGATATTGCCCGTCATCTTGGACTGGACGAGCGATGATGAGCTGTTGGCAAAGGCATTCTGCAGCACCGACATCATCACCAGGCCCGGAACCAGGAACGCTGCGTACGGAACGGCGTCGTACATCCGCGTCCGGCCTTCCATGACGTGGCTGAAGATGAACAGGAAAAGGACCGCGGTGAGCACCGGCGCGCCGATCGTCTGGGTGCTCACCTTCCAGAACCGCAGGACTTCCTTGTAGAGCAACGTCGGGAACCCGCTCACGATCGCTGCATCACGTCGATGAACACGTCTTCGAGATCGGGCTGCATCAGCTCCATTTCCTCGATGCGGCGGCCCGCCCTCCGAATGCAAGCGAGCGTCTGCTCGACGTCCTCGTAGCCCTTCAACCGCAGTACGTGGGCTTCCGCGGTGCTGCCGTGCTCGAGGGGACTGAGTTCGCCGGGGAGCTCGCCGTCCAAACGCAGCCGAAGGAACAGGTGGTGCACCCGCTTCAGAAGGTTGGACGTGGAGTCGAGGGCGACGACGCGCCCCTGCTTCAGCATCGCGATGCGACTGCAAAGCGCCTCGGCTTCCTCCAGGTAGTGCGTCGTGAGGACGATGGTATGGCCGTCCCGGTTGAGCCTTCGGATGAACTGCCACAGCGCCTTGCGAAGCTCGACATCGACGCCCGCGGTCGGTTCGTCCAGCACGATCACGGGCGGTTTGTGCACCAGGGCCTGAGCCACGAGCACCCGCCTCTTCATCCCGCCCGAGAGCGCGCGCATGTTGACCTCGGCCTTGGAAGCGAGGTCGAGGTGCCGCATCACTTCTTCGATCCAGGCACCGTTGTCGCGCACCCCGAAATAGCCAGATTGGATGCGTAAGGTCTCGCGCACGGTGAAGAATGGATCGAATACCAGTTCCTGGGGGACGACCCCGAGGGAACGGCGCGCGGCGCGGTAGTCGGCACGCACATCATGGCCCATCACCCGGGCCGAACCCCTGTCGGCGTGCGCGAGGCCTGCAAGAACGCTGATGAGGGTGGTCTTGCCGGCTCCGTTGGGTCCGAGCAACCCGAAGAACTCTCCCTGCGGGATCTCGAGATCGATCCCCGAGAGCGCCTGCAGCGCGCCGAAGCGCTTGTGGATGTCGCGGACTTCGATCGCGGCAGGCATGCCGGTCGCCTGCGCGAAAGATCAGCTCGAAGCCGACTGAAGCAGCTCGGAGACTCCGTAGAGCTTGGCGAGGTTCTGCATCGCAGCAGGTAGGTTGGCGAGACGCAGCCCGGTCTTGCTTTCCGCGGCCTGACGCAGCCACTCCAGGGCAAGGGCTACCGCGGCGGAATCGACTTCGGTCACGTTGCGGAAATCGACTACGCGCGCGCCCTGGCGCAGATGTTCTTCCGCCGGTCCGATCAGCCCCGGCACGGTATCCAGGGTCACCGGGCCTTCGAGGATGAGCGAGTCGCCCTCTCGACGGATCACGTCTTGCCCGCTTTCGAGCCTTCGGGCTGGCGGTTTTTCGCGGCGAGCGATTTGATCAGGCCGTCCACGCCGCGCTCGCGAACTTCGCTCGCGAAGGTGTCGCGGTAGGTCGTAACCAGGCTCACCCCGCCGACTTTGACGTCGTAGACTTTCCACCCGTTGGGGGTCTTTTCCATCTCGTAGTCGATGGAAATCGGCTGGGATGAGCCCGATGGCTTCACGTCGGATTTCACCGTGACCTCGGTATCCTCGGGCTTGGCGCGCAGGGGTCTGTAGTCGATTTGCTGGTCGCGATAATTGGAGAGCGCGGTCGAATAGGTCCGAACCAGCAGCGTCTTGAATTCGCCGACGAGCTCCTTTTGTTGCTCCGGAGAGGCGAGCCGCCAGTTGCGCGCCATGGCGATCCGGGTCATGCGGACGAAGTTGAAATGCGGGACGATTTTGGTTTCGATCAGATCGGCGGCCTTTTTTGCGTCGCCTGCCTGAATGTCCTTGTCCTTCTTGAGGATGGCGACGACCTCCTCGGTGATCGATTTCACCAGGACGTCGGGCGGAAGCTGCTGGGCCTGAGCGAGGGGGACGAGCAATGCAAAGAGCAGGCAGAAAGAGATTTTCATGGCGATTCGATCCGGTTACTTGGTGGGTTCATCATCCGGTACCTCACGCTCCCGCGGGGGATCGCCGTCGTAGACGAGGTTGAGTCGGCGCTGCAGCCAGGCTTCGCGCACGAACGAGTATTTGTCGAGCGCCGCTTGTTCGATAACGCTCGAAGCAGCGAGCAGGTTGGCGCGATTGCTGATCGCGCGCGTCCCGTAGAGGGAGTTATGCACGGGAACTCCGTCGATATAGAACACGAGATCGGCCCGCGTGTCCAGCAACAGGCCGAAACCGTCGCGGATCGTGGAGGGGCCGAGGATCGGCAGAACCAGATACGCGCCGCTGCCGACGCCCCAGGAGCCGAGGGTCTGGCCGAAATCCTCGTTGTGCTTCTGCAACCCCAGCCCGGAGGCAAAGTCGAAAATCCCGGCGACGCCGAACGTCGAATTGAAAAGAACCCGGCCGAAGTCGTCTACCCCTTGCTGGAATTTACCTTGCAGCACGTCATTCACCGAAATCCAGACGTCCTCGAGATTGGAAAAGAAATTGGAAACGCCGGTACGGACGATTCCCGGCAGCACGCCACGGTAGGCTCTCGCCACCGGCTGGATGACTACCCTGTCCGCGGCATCGTTGAAGCTGAACACCACCCGGTTGAGCGGCTCGAGAGGGTCGGCCGGGTTGCCCCCGGAAGTGGCGCAGCCAGCCAGCGTTCCCGCCACGAACAGCGCCGTGCACAGCCTCTTCGCCTTTGCCATGCGGTCGGCTTCCAATTCTTACTTTTTGCCGTCCCCTTCGGCAGCTTTATTGTACAGGAACTGACCAATCAAATTTTCCAGTACGACCGCGGACTGCGTGAGCTTCAGGGTATCGCCGCTCTTCAGGTTGGCCGAATCGCCCCCGGGCGAAAGACCGATGTACTGCTCGCCGAGCAGTCCCGCGGTCATTATCTTGGCGGAACTGTCCTTGGGAAACTTGAAGCGGCCGTCGATGTTGAGAGTCACCACCGCCTCGAAGCTTTCATTGTCGAAATGGATCTCGCTGACCCGGCCGACGACCACCCCGGCACTTTTCACCGGCGCGCGGACCTTCAGACTGCCGATGTTTTCGAATTTCGCCTGAATCTGATACGTATCCGCCGCCGAAAAAGAAGCGAGGTTCGCCACCTTCAGCGAAAGAAACAGCATCGCGCCGATTCCGATCACCGCGAAGATCCCCACCCACAGGTCCAGCTCTTTACGCGTCATCATGACTAGGTTCCTCTGAACATCAGTGCCGTCAGCACGACGTCGAGCGCGAGGATCGCGAGCGACGAGGTGACGACCGTGCGCGTTGTCGCGCCCGAAACGCCTTCAGCGGTCGGCGGCGCATCATAGCCCTCGTAGACCGCGATCCAGGCCACTGCCACGCCGAAAACCAGGCTCTTGATCACACCGTTCAGGACGTCTTCGCGAAAATCGACCGCCGCCTGCATCTGCGACCAGAACGAGCCCTCGTCGACACCGATCAACTGCACGCCGACCAAATAACCCCCGAACACGCCCATTGCGGAAAAAAGCGCCGCGAGCACGGGCATGGAAATCACTCCGGCCCAAAAGCGCGGCGCGACCACGCGGGCGATGGGATCGACCGCCATCATCTCCATCGCTGCAAGCTGCTCGGTCGCCTTCATCAGCCCGATCTCGGCGGTGATCGCGCTCCCCGCGCGGCTGGCAAAGAGCAATCCCGCGACCACCGGCCCAAGCTCACGCACCAGCGACAGGCTCACAAGCACTCCGAGCACCTCCGAGGAACCGAACCGCACGAGCGTGTCGTATCCCTGCAGCGCCAGAACCATCCCAACGAACAGCCCCGACACGAGGATGATGATGAGCGACAGCACCCCGGTGAAGTAGATTTCGCGAATCGTAAGGTGGAAGCGACGAAAGCTCGCCCCCGACTCCTTGAGCGTGACCCACAGGAAGCGGAACGCGAATCCCAGACGCCAGACCCAGTTGTTCACGATGCGCGCGCCGAGCGCGCGCAGGAGCTCGGCGATGCGCGCTGTCATTGCGCGAGCAAATCCTGCCGATATTCCGGCGCGGGATAGTGAAACGGCACCGGCCCGTCGGACTCGCCGTAAACAAACTGCCGGAGCGAGGGGAGCTTCCCTGCACGCACCTCGTCGGGCGTACCTTGAAACTCGACCTTTCCCGCGGACATGTAATAGACATAATCGACGAGCTCGAGGGCTTCGGCCACATCATGGGTCACGACGATCGAGGTCGCGCCGAGAGAGTCGTTCAGCCGACGGATGAGCTGGCCGATGACGCCGAGCGAAATCGGGTCGAGCCCCGTGAAAGGTTCGTCGTACAGCATCAACATCGGGTCGAGCGCGATCGAGCGCGCCAGCGCCACGCGTCGCGCCATGCCGCCTGACAGTTCCGCAGGCATGAGATCGGCGGCCCCGCGCAGGCCCACCGCCTGCAGCTTCATGAGCGCGAGATCGCGAATCATCGACTCGGGCAAGTCCGTATGCTCGCGCATCTGGAACGCCACGTTGTCGAACGAGGACATGTCGGTAAACAGGGCTCCGAACTGGAACAGCATGCCCATCTTGCGCCGCAGCTCAAAAAGCTCGGCATCGCCGAGCTTGTTCACGACGCGGCCAGCCACACGGATTTCGCCCTCGTTCGGGAAAAGCGCCCCGCCGATCAACCGGAGCAGGGTCGTCTTTCCGCAGCCGGACAGACCCATGATGGCGACCACCTTGCCTTTGGGAACGACGAGGTTGATATCCTTCAGAATCCGGCGCTCGTCGTAGCCGAACCAGACTTGGTCGACTTCGACGAGATTGCTTGTCGCCACGGTGTCCTGCATAAGGGGCGAATTCTAGCCCAGAAAAGTGCACGGCTCTAGCCTAAAAAAGTGCGCGGCAACGATTTCGACTGCATTTCACCGAGCGCGTGCGGTGTTCCGTGAAAGAGCGCCGCCTTTGCGCTATCATCGACGCCTTCCCACGAAGGGCTTGCCTGCCTTATGCTCGAGCCGTCGGTTCGATTCCGCGGAGTGAACAAGAGCTTTGGCCGCGCCGGAGTGCTGCGCGGGATCGATCTCGACGTGCGCCCGGGCGAATGCGTGGGCCTGGCCGGTGTGAACGGCGCCGGCAAGACCACCTTGATCAAGTGCCTGCTCGATTTCTGCAACCTCGATTCGGGCGCAATCGAGATCCACGGCACCGCGCACCGCCGCCCGCGCGCCCGTGCCCGCCTTGCGTTCCTGCCCGAGCGGTTTACCGCCCCCTACTTTCTCACCGGTCGCGAATTCATAGCGATGATGCTGCAACTGTTCGGACGCCGGTACGAGGAGGAGCGCGTTTGCGCGATGTTCGCTTCGCTCGACCTGGACGTCGCCGCTCTCGACAAGCCGG
>Ga0193713_1000449_pt1 | contig 13888 bp, 9 predicted proteins | sample H3a2metaG_FD_143054 | JGI IMG/M metagenome (GOLD analysis project Ga0193713, IMG submission 143054) | Soil microbial communities from a riparian zone of the East river system, Colorado, United States - H3a2 | ecosystem: Environmental > Terrestrial > Soil > Riparian zone | place: USA: East River... | reverse complement strand
CGACCGCAACGGTCTGGTTTTGATGATCGATCACACTTTTCTCTACTCGTCGCCGGTGCAGAAGATTGCCCAAATCGTTCAAGCCGGGGATTTGGGTGAAATCCGCTATATCAATTGCCGGCGTCTCAATCTGGGATTGTTCCAAAAGGACATTAATGTCGCGTGGGATCTGGCGCCGCACGACATTTCGATCATTCTCCATATTTTGAATGAATTTCCTACCACGATTAACTGCCAGGGAAACGCTCATATTACGCCCGGAGTCGAAGACGTGACTAACATGTCGCTCTCCTTCTCGCGTAAACGCTTCGTAACCATTCAGAGCAGCTGGCTCGAGCCACGGAAAATTCGCGAAATGACTATCGTCGGTACGCGACGCATGATCGTGTATGACGATTTGCGGACTCGCGAGAAAATCCGCATTTACGATGCACGAGTAGAACGTCCGCCGCACTACGACACGTTCGCTGAATTTCAATACTCTTATCATTATGGAGACAGCTATATCCCGTACCTCCATCAGGAGGAACCGTTAAAGCTGGCCTGTCAGCATTTTGTTGACTGCATTAAAACGAATTCTCAACCGCTAACGGATGGCCGTCGGGGACTGGAAATGGTCAAAATCCTCGAGGCGGCTAGCGCTTCACTTAAGATGAACGGTGCCCCGGTGACATTGTCTCAACCGAGTAACGGTGCGCCAGCTCGCGCCCCCGTTAAAGCCGAAGAGATTTTTCAGGTTGAAGCATTCGCTGGATGAGTGTCGGGAGAGCTTTGCATCAGCTTAGCGCTGGGTGTGAAGCTTGACCTCAGCTCCCCAGATCCACCGCATAAGCCTAAGCCCCAAAATGAAAGTTCCCTTTCTCGATTTGAAGGCGCATCACGCTCCTTTAATTGAAAAGTTCGATCGTGTTATTCGCGAAGTAATCGAGAGCAGCGCCTTTGCCGGCGGGCCATTCGTGGAAAGATTCGAAGAGGAGTTCGCGGCATTCTGCGGCTCAACCGACGCAATCGCCGTGGGCAATGGCACTGACGCGCTTTGGCTTGCTCTCCTGGCGCTGGGAATTGGTGAAGGCGACGAAGTCATTACGGTTCCGAACACATTTATCGCTACCGCCGAGGCGATTACCTACTGCAAGGCTCGGCCAGTGTTTGTGGATGTAGACCAAGAGACATTCACGATGAACCCGGCGGAACTTGAGAAGAGTCTGACCAAGAGAACCAAAGCGATAATTCCGGTTCACCTTTTCGGGCAACCGGCGGACATGGACCCGATTTTGGAATTTGCACGCGCAAACGGACTTTTCGTCGTTGAAGATGCCGCTCAGGCTCATGGCGCTGAGTACAAAGGCCGAAAAGCAGGCACGATGGGCGACGCGGGTTGCTTCAGTTTTTATCCTGGCAAAAATCTTGGCGCCTTCGGCGAGGCCGGCGCAGTCGTGACGAACGACCCTGAGTTACGGAAGCAAATCCAGATGCTGCGAGACCACGGCCAGTCACGAAAATATTACCACTCCATGATGGGATGGAACTGCCGGATGGACGGCATTCAGGCGGCAGTCTTGTCGATCAAACTGGGTCATCTTGACGAAGCAAATTCCCTGCGGCGCAAACATGCCTTGGAATACAATCAGGCTTTTGCTGGAATCGATGAGGTTCTTACACCGTTTGAAGCGAAGTACGCGCGCCACGTTTATCACGTCTATGCCCTTCGGGTACAAGAACGCGACGCAATCTTGCGACATCTCCAGGAAAAAGGAGTCGGGTGCGCAGTGCATTATCCGGTTCCGGTTCATCTCCAAGGGGCCTGCCGAAATCTCGGCTATACAAAGGGCGCATTCCCAGTAGCGGAGAATCTCGCCGCTGAATTTCTTTCGTTGCCAATGTTTCCGGAGTTGACCGAAGAACAGATCGAATACGTCGCTCGCTGCGTTAGCGAAGCGGTCGGTGTGGAAGTACTCGCCTAGAAAGAGTTTTTGAAAACTCTCCAACCAGACGGAGCACAATCTGCCCAAGCGGCATCCTTTTCCGGCGAGGATTCCTTGGTAGAGCGAAAGGCAAACGAGGAATCGCTGCAAATGCGGATTATTAATCCCGTCCAAAATCCAGGTTGGGATCTTGTGATTGCCTTACATCGCGACGCCGGTTGCTTCCACACCAGTGCCTGGGCAAAGGTGCTTCATAAGACTTACAACCATCAGCCTTTTTACCTTCAATTTTCCCGCGGACGCAGGTTAGCCGCTCTGGTACCGCTGATGGAAGTGAAGAGTGCGTTTACCGGACGCCGCGGCGTCTGCCTCCCATTCAGCGATGTGTGCGAGCCGCTCATCTTTGATCCAGAAGTGGCCGATGTAGTAAGAGATCGTCTCGTCCGCTTCGCGCGGGAACGCCGCTGGAAACACCTTGAAATTCGCGGGGGTAAATCGTTTCAATCCGTCTCGGGTTCGGCACCTAAATTCTACGGACATACACTGGATTTACGCTACCGTGTTGAGGAACTGGCCAGTCGCTTCGACAGCGCAGTCCGCCGTGCAATTCGCAAGGCAGAACGCAGCGATGTAAGCGTATTCGTCAGCCGCAATCGCCAGGCTATCGACGATTTTTACCGGCTCCACGTCCAAACGCGCCGGCGTCACGGTCTCCCACCACAACCGGCATCGTTTTTCTTGAACATTTACGAGCACATCATCAAACCCGGTCTGGGGTTCATTGTTTTGGCACGACGCGGCTCACGCCCAATTGCTGCGGCGGTTTTCTTCCGTTTTGGAAAGAACGCCGTCTACAAGTACGGCGCTTCGGACAAGAGGTTTCAAGAATTTCGCGCGAACAATCTTGTCATGTGGCAAGGCATCCAGCTTTTGGCGCGCACTGGCGTCGAAAAATTACATTTCGGGCGCACCGACTGCGAAAACGACGGTTTGCGACGATTCAAACTTTCCTGGGACACGCAGGAAGAAACAATTGATTACTTCCGAGTCGACCCATCGGGTCGGCAGTGTCTACCTCCGATCCGCCGTAACGGCGGCTTGCACAAACGGGTCTTTGGCAGATTGCCACTGGTATTCAACCGGCTGGCGGGCTCGATCCTCTATCCACACCTCGACTAAAGGCTAAAATTATGGCTGAAATCCGACACGAAACTCTACCTCACTCCGGTTTAAAACTTGGCGAAATTCTTTTCGCTCTCTTTAAACGCAAACGAACAATCATCGTATGCGCGGCAGCAGGCATTAGTGCCGCTGCAGCGTTTTATTTTCTTTATCCACCTTCTTACGAATCGCAGGCCAAGTTGTTGGTGCGGTATGTTCTGGAAAGAAGCGGCGTTGACCCGGTTGAAGCAGAGAAAGCCGGGGCTGCAGCGACCGAAGCGGATAGAGTAATCGGCGCTGAGATCGAGATTCTAACCAGTTGGGACCTGGCCATGGACGTCGCCCGAGCAATCGGTCCCCAGCGATTGTTGCCACCGCCGCAAGACTTGCTCTCCCGGGTTGCCCGGGCAATTGGTCTGAAAGGATTGCTGCCCCCCTCTGGAGCATCGGCAACGGAAGGCGCCGCGGCTAGCAGCATCGCTTCAGGGTTGAACGTGCTTTCTAGCAAAGGAAGTAACATTATTCTTGTCTCCTATAAAAATCGCGACCCACAGATCGCGACTCTCGTTTTGCAGGAACTGTTAAGTCGTTATTTCGTCAAGCATCTTGAAGTGCACCGCTCTGCCGGCGCCTTCGATTTTGTGACTCAACAAACCGATCAGGTCCGCGCGCGCTTGAATCAAACGGAGGATACCCTGAAGTCGTTAAAGGAGAAGACAGGAATTGCGTCGCTCAAGGAAGGCTCGGCGGCCCTTACTACCGAGGCGGCGAAGACCCAGGAACAAATTAATGGCGCCGAGGCGGACCTGGCCGAACAACAAGCCCTCGTTAATCAGATCGTAGAAAAAAAGACAAAAGGCTGGAGAACAAAGACCGCGTCATCTGAAAACAGCCCGCAATCCGTAAAAGCGAAGGTGGCTGGCACACAGGCAAAAGTCGAGGCGCTTAAGTCCCGACTTCGCGATGTTCAGCAGAGAACGAAGAAGCTTTCAGAACTGGCTCCGCAAATTGAAGACTTGGAGAGGAAGCGAGAGATGGACGAAGCGAATTACAAGTACTTCGCAGCATCACTAGAAAAGGCACGGATCGACGAGGCTTTGGATCCATCCAAAATGCCCAATATTAGCGCGGTCCAGCGGCCCTCTCCTCCTACCTTGGAGACTAAAAAACGCGATAAGATCGCACTCGCGTTGGTTGGCGGGGGAGTGGCCTTGGGCCTAGCGCTCGCGCTGCTTAGGGGCATGGTTTTGAACCAGACCGTTGGCCGGCCGCTCCAGCTGGAAACACAGTTACACATCCCATTGATGCTCTCTATTCCATATAGGAACGGTCGCTTCTCCTTGCCTCGTAATGGTTCACCCGCGAATCCGGGAGCGCTTACCACGGGGCGACGTCACGCCAAATTGGCGCCGTGGGAGGCCGACCATTTCATCAGGCCATACTGCGACGCGATCCGGGATCGCCTCGGTCTTTATTTCGAACTCAATCACTTGACGCATAAACCGAAGCTGGTTGGCGTTACCAGCGTTTCGGAGGAAGGGGGAACTTCCACCCTTGCTGCTGGACTCGCTGCGTCACTTTCAGAAACAAACGACGGCAAGGTGCTCCTCGTCGATGTGAACCTGGGACCGGAGGAGGTGCATCCGTTTTTCAAGGGTAAACCTGCTTATCCTCTGAACAAAGCTCTTAAGCCATCTGACTCCATCGCCTCGGCTGCGGACAATCTCTATCTCGCCACAGTGGGATCGCCTAATACGGGAGGTCCGGCGCAGCTAGGCTTGAAAAAATTCTTCGACATGATGCCAAATATGAAGGCGAGCGACTTTGACTACATTATTTTTGACATGCCCCCGCTGGATCAAACGAGTCCCACGTGGGGAATGGCTGCTTTCATGGACCAGCTCTTGCTAGTGGTCGAGGCAGAGAAGAACAACCGTGAGGGTATTAAGCGCAGCTTCGGGAAGCTGATCGCTGAGCGAAAGAACGTTGCAGTCGTAGTAAACAAGACGCGTTCCTACGTCCCGAAGTGGCTTGACTCTGAGTCTTGATCGGCCGCATTATAACTGTTGAACCGCGGTTCTAATGGCTGCAATGGTTAGCTTACGGCCGCTTTGGGATTGTTGATATCCTGAGGATGCTCTTTGTCTTCTTCATCTTGCTTATACTCCTGTTTGCGCTCCCACACCGGGTTGAAGCTCGAAAGCAGGGAGGGCACACAAGCGTTTTCGATACGCCGTTGGATGGTCCCACGGACGTTTATCGCGAGTCCTGAACTCGCGATACCTTATGTTACGCAATAGAATTTATTACGGCTTAAAGCCTTTCGTTCCGCAATTCATCCGAACGGCGATTCGACGAAAGCTGGCTATGCGATTACGCAAGCAAAGCGAAGACGTATGGCCTATCATGCCGGGATCGGAGCGGGCACCCGAAAACTGGCCGGGCTGGCCGGGCGGCAAAAAGTTTGCGCTTGTTCTGACGCACGATGTCGAGAGCAAGATAGGTCTGAGCAGGTGCCGGTCCTTAATGGAACTGGAATTGGACCTTGGATTCCGTTCTTCCTTTAATTTTATCCCCGAGGGCAGTTACCGACTTCCAGCAGAACTAAGGCAGGAACTCACTGCCAGGGGATTCGAGGTTGGGATACACGATCTTAAACACGATGGCCATCTGTTTTCCTCGCGGCGCAAGTTCAAGCGCAGCGCCGCGAAAATCAACGGCTATGCACGCGAGTGGGGCGCTTTAGGGTTCAGATCGGGATTCATGCTACGTAATCTCGATTGGTTGCACGATCTCGATGTGCAGTACGACGCATCCACCTTTGATACGGATCCGTTTGAGCCGCAGCCCCAGGGCCGCCACACGATCTTTCCCTTCTGGGTGCCACATCCAAACGGGAGTTCAATCAACCCCGAACGATCAGTTATCAACCCTTCTTCAAGAGGTTACGTTGAGCTGCCTTATACCCTTCCTCAAGACTTCACGCTCTTCGTGCTATTGCAAGAGAAGACACCGGAAATCTGGCTGCGAAAACTCGATTGGATTGCTCAACACGGCGGGATGGCACTAGTTGATGTCCATCCTGACTATTTGTGCTTTGATAACACGATTGCAACATCAAGGGAGTATCCGGTAGATCACTACAAATCGCTATTGGAGTACGTGAATCGGCGCTATGACGGTGCTTTTTGGAACACAACACCGACAAAGGTGGCCCAGTTCTGTGCGCGTGTAACCAAGGGCGCCAGATCTAATGAAGGGTTAGAGATATAACTTTTATGGATGTCACAGTTTTCGGAATGGGGTACGTGGGCTGCGTAACGGCCGCATGCCTGGCTGAGATGGGCCACTCGGTAACCGGCGTGGACTTACAGGAAGTTAAGGTCTCTCTCATTAACTCAGGAAAAAGCCCCATTATCGAACCGGATTTGGAAGAATTGATTGGCCGCGGAGTTGCGGCGGGACGCCTGCAAGCTACTCAGCGCGCGCATAGACTCGGCGACCTTTCCCTGGTTTGTGTTGGCACGCCGAGCAATGACAATGGCAGTCTGGGTCTTGCCCAGCTTAAAAGAGTTGTGAGCGAGATCGGCCAGTTGCTACGAAAAGCGAACGACTTTCACGTCGTAGTCGTCCGAAGCACCGTTTTGCCCGGAACAGTAAACGATGTGGTGCGCCCCTTGCTGGAAAAAGAATCTGGCAAAAAGGATGGAAAGGACTTCGGCATCTGCATGAATCCCGAGTTCATGCGCGAAACGACGGCTATTCATGATTTTCATCATCCTGCGTTTACGATCATCGGAACCTGTGACGAGCGTGCCGCTGAACGAGTCGCCACTCTTTATTCCAGCCTAAAAGCCCCCGTAGAGCGTATCCCCCTTTCAGTAGCGGAGTTGATTAAGTACGCCTCCAACGCATTTCACGCCCTTAAAGTGTGTTTCGCGAATGAGATCGGAAATCTCTGTAAGGCTATGGGCACTGATAGCCACGAAGTAATGGAGATTTTTTGCAAGGATACAAAGCTGAACATCTCTCCCTATTATCTTAAGCCTGGCTTTGCTTTTGGTGGGTCATGCCTGCCAAAGGACGTTCGCGCTATTCTTTACAAGGCGAAGCAATTGGATCTGGAACTGCCGGTGCTCGGTGCTGTGCTCGAAACAAATCGTAAGCAGATCGAGCTAGCCTTCAATTTAATCCGCCACACCGGCAAGAACCGTGTTGGAGTGTTGGGCCTCAGTTTTAAGGGCGGATCCGACGATCTCCGTGAAAGTCCGATTGTTGGACTGATCGAAACCTTGATCGGTAAAGGATATAAATTGGCTATCTACGACGAAGAAGTTGCTTTGGCGAGACTCGTAGGTGCGAACAAATACTACATCGAACAAGCAATACCGCACATTTCATCGTTGATGGTTTCTTCTGCAAAGGAAGCCATCGAAGCCAGTGATGTAGTGGTAGTTGGCAAAAATAATTCCAAAATTCAGGAAGCTGTAGGCAATAATGGCGATTCAAAGTTGATTATTGATTTGATTCGGTTGCCCGGTGAAACCGTAAACGGTTTTGCGAATTATCAAGGCATCTGCTGGTAACGCGGTTGCAACGCGGGCGAGTCATGAGCCAATCTCAAACAAAAGTCCTAATGTGGGTTGAAAACCACTTTCCTCAGGATACTCGTGTCGCGAACGAGGCACGTTTACTCGCTGACGCAGGTTACAAGGTCGCAGTCGTTGCGCTCCGGAGAGAGGGTCAGCCAGCGCGCGAGACCTGGAACGGTATTGAAGTTTACCGTGTGCCGACATTGGAGCTCTTTAAAAAGACTTCGTCTGCCAATGATAGCCGAACGAACCTGCTCTTCGTTAAGCTGAAATCCTTTTTTGGTTATGTTGTAGAATACCTTTACTTCACCACAGCTTGTCTCACTGTTAGCACTTACATTTTTGTGAGGCGCGGCTTCGACGTGATGCACGCTCACAATCCTCCCGATACTCTCTTTCTAGTGGCTTTGCCCTTCAAACTGCTCGGAAAGAAATTCGTCTTTGATCAGCACGATCTCTGCCCGGAGCTCTACCGATCCCGTTATGGCGCCGCTGAAGGATTTTACACGCGGTTGCTAGGAATGTTTGAATGGTGCAGCCTGAAACTTGCTGATATCACGATTGCTACGAACGAATCCTACAAACAGATACAAATCGAACGCGCGAACAAGGACCCGCGTGATATCTTCGTTGTAAGAAATGGACCGAACGAGATGCGGATGACGCCGGCAGCACCCAGCGCCCGTTTGAAAAAAATGAACAAGTCCATTTTATGCTATGTCGGTAGCCTAAATCCACAAGACGGTGTTGATTATCTACTCCGGTCGTTGCGGCATTTACTGCATGGTTTGAGGCGTGCGGATTTTTATTGTGTCATAATGGGCACGGGGGACTCACTGCAAGATTTGCGCGATCTGGCTAAAAACCTGCAACTCAACGGTTGCGTCGAACTAACCGGTTTCGTCTCTGATGAAGAGTTGCAAGCTAACCTTGCGGCTGCCGACATTTGCGTGGATCCGGATCCTTCCAGCCCATTAAACGATGTGTCTACCTGGATCAAGGTGATGGAATATATGGCCTCGGCAAAGCCGATCGTGTCTTTCGACCTGAAGGAAACGCGCTTTTCTGCCCGAGACGCTGCCGCCTATGTTAAACCGAACAACGAAGCGGAATTCGCGGAAACTATTGCGCAACTCATGGATAAACCCGAGCTTCAGAAAAAAATGGGCGCTTATGGTCGCCGCCGAGTAGAGGATGAGCTCCAGTGGACAAAGGTCGGCAAGAATCTTCTGACTGCTTATGAGACGCTCATGGCCACTAAATGAGCGACTTCTGTAAAGCCGATCGCCGGGAGGAGACCCATAAAGCCTAGTTCCAGTTGGCTCAGCTCTATGTTGGATAAATCAGCAGGTCCGGCCTTGACTACGCAGGCGTCTTCAACTCTGCCATTAAGCGAGACGTTCATGGCAAAGCCAGAAATTCGCCATGCAGGGATTGTTGACGTCACGTTTGGTGAAAACGTTACGGTGGTGCAGCCGGTCAATCTCTATGGATGCACGATTGGAGATGCCAGCTTCGTTGGTCCATTTGTAGAGATACAAAAGGGAGTGAATATCGGCAAGCGATGCAGGATTCAATCGCACGCATTCATCTGTGAGCTCGTAACCATCGGAGACGAGTGCTTCATTTCTCATGGCGCTATGTTTATCAATGATGAGTTTGTTACCGGAGGCCCTGCCGGGAAGCCGGACCTTTGGCAAGCAACAAGACTTGGGAATCGTGTAAGCGTCGGAACAAATGCCACCATCCTTCCGGTCACGATCTGCGATCAAGTCGTCATTGGCGCGGGCGCGGTCGTTACCAAAGACATTACTGAGTCGGGGATTTACGTTGGCAACCCGGCGCGATTGTTGCGACGCCTCGAAGACTCCAGCGTCGGGACCTGAAAATCAGACGGTAGTTTTCCACACTCTAAGGATCGCTACCTCTTGGAAAATCAAGCGTTCCCATCTTCAATTTGATCGTGGTAACCGCTCATCGATTTAACGGAACCTAACTATGGGCCTACATTTGCCTCCCAACATAGCGTCCTGGCTTACGCTCGCCTTCATGGCCTTCCTTTTCAGGCGGGACATTCGGCAAAAGCCCGATGTTACCGGCGCCCTGTGGCTCCCACTTATTTGGCTGGTAATCGCTTGCTCAAGAGGGCTTTCTCAATGGCTCAACCTCTTCGGCTTACCTGTAGGTGGCGCTGTTTCGGTGGAAGAGGGAAGTCCGCTGGACGCTTGGTTTTTCTTTTTCCTGATTGTCGCGGGCGTTTATGTTCTTAGTCAGAGGCAAGTCCGTCTTTCAGAAATTGTTCGCAACAATCAATGGCTCACAATATTTCTCCTGTATTGTTTGATTTCCATTATTTGGTCCGATTTTCCCTTCGTGGCTTTCAAGCGGTGGATCAAGATTCTGGGTCATCCGATCATGGCGCTGGTCATCCTTACGGAGCCGAATCCCGACCAAGCGATTAAAACATTGCTGAAAAGGTGTGCTTATGTCGTCGTCCCGGTTTCCATTCTGTTCATCAAATACTACCCCGACTTGGGTCGAGGGTTCGACCCGTGGACGGGAGAGACATTTAACACAGGTATCACCAGTAACAAAAATCTACTGGGTGCCGATTGCCTGATCCTGGGTTACTTTTTCTTTTGGTATTTGCTGCAAACCTGGCGAACTGACCGGAGCACCTGGAGACGAAACGAGCTTCGGCTAATTGCCGGGTTTTTGATAGGTATCTGGTGGCTTTTATCACAGGCGCACAGTGCTACATCGCTTACATCTCTGATTGTAGGGGTAGTGGTGGTCGTGTTTCTGGGCAGCCGTTCTGTAAACAAGAATTTTATTGGGACGTATATGCTAGCAGCACTAGTTCTCGTGGTGGTAGCAGAACTGGTGTTTGGAGTTTCAGGCCACTATTCGGAGGCTCTGGGTAGGGGCGCCGGTCTTTCGGGGAGAACGATGCTTTGGACACGTCTCCTGGAAGTGCATATCAATCCAGTTCTTGGAACCGGATTCGAAAGTTTCTGGTTGGGGGACAGGCTAAAGGAGCTGGAAGGAATTTTCTTTTATATCCCAAACGAGGCCCATAACGGGTATTTGGAAACTTATCTGACCTTGGGGATAATTGGGGTGTTGCTCCTGGTCGGACTATTTGTTGCCACTTTCTGGAAAATACGCCTTGAGCTTTTTCGAAATTTTGAATGGGGGCGATATCGATTGGGCTTCCTCGCGGCAGTAATCCTGTACAACTGGACGGAAGCAGCCTTCAAAACGGTGAATGCCATCTGGTTTGCTTTCTATCTCATTGCAATGGACTACCCGCAAACTCGCTTCACCACTGCGGAATCGTCTGTGGGGACTGCGAGATCCGAAGACGACATGGACTCGGGCATGTCAAACGATAACCCTGACGTGCCCGGCTTTTTGGCACGGCGTCCTTGAGCAACCTTTGAAGTTTGAGATCTTCGAAATTAGAATTGTATCCTGGGGAAATCGCAATGCAGAATTCCATCCCGGGCTCGAATTTAATCAGGCATGCGTTGTGATGCCACTGGTGGCGCAGAACGCCGTCGGCCTTTCGATCCGAATTCGCTGTTTGTGTTGCGGTCGAATTATGCAGTTCTGAGTTCGGTCCTCGCCGCTTTGCTTGTTGCCGCTTCTAGCGCCGCGATGCCGGCGAGAATTATTAACGCTGCCAGCCCTTCTCTTGCTGATGTTAGGAGGGCTATAGCGTCTGCAGCGGATGGCGACACTGTAATCGTTCCGGCTGGAAGGGCCGCCTGGACTTCAGCCCTTGCGATTACGAAGGGCATCACGATTCAGGGACAGACCACCGTCGATTCGGACAGGGGCACAACCGACGATCAAACTGTTCTCGTGGACAATCTGGTTCGTGTGCCCGGCGGGCAAGGTTTCTTCCATTGCAAGACGAACGCGGGCCAATCACTTCGGATTACCGGAATCACATTCACTGGCACAGGCGGGCTAACCACAACTGCATATAACGGCGCGATTAAGTTATCTGGCAGTTCCAACCAAGTGCGGCTTGATCACCTGCATTTCACAAACCTTTATCACTCAAATTACATCGCCGTTTATGCGAGTATCCGAGGCGTAGCCGATCATATCGTTGAAGATCATTTGGTGGGCCAGAACGGGCAGAACCGCACCTTTAACGGGACGAACTACGGGGACGTCGAATGGTCGCAACCGGCAGGTTATGGCGGCCCTGATTTTTTCTTCTACGAGGATTGGTACGTGGACAACAGGGGTCATCCTTTTAGTACGGCCGGGGGATGGGATGCAAATCAAGGTGGACGGTTCGTGATACGCCATTGTCATTTGTGGGATGTAGAGATCTTGTGTCACGGCACGGAGATTGATCGCAACCGTGGCGGGCGCGCACAAGAGATTTACAACAATGATTATCATTGGAGCTATAATCTTGGCGCGATGGACGGTATTCGCTCAGGCTCGATGATAGCCCACGACAACACTTACGATGGCAACCTACCAACTGGCTATTCAATGCAGACGTATCGGGTATCGCGTAATTATCAGGGTACACCATTTGGTAACGCGGACGGACAGAACCCTTGGGACGTAAACGTTACCGAGGCGGATGGCTCTCACGTTGACGGGAATCCGCCCTACGTATTTGAAAGTGGTACGGCTACGGGCGGCAGCGAGAGTGTCCAAGCCTCAACGAACTCGCTCACTGACACATCAAAGAACTGGACTGTGAACCAGTGGAAAAATTACACGGCCAAGCGCGTGTCAGACGGTTTTATCGGTTTCATCATGTCGAACACGAACGACACGCTCACAATGCAATGGAATTGCCCGGCTGGTTGTGGCGGCGCGACATGGCGGGCTGGCGACCAGTACGAAATTTGCAAGGTGATGGTCGCGCTCGATCAACCGTGTCGCGGGAAAGGTGATTTACTGCCTAATACCGCTGGTCCACCGCCCAAGTGGCCAAATCAGGTGATAGAACCTTGCTATTCATGGAACAATATCCATCAGCCGGGTGGTGAACACATAAACTTTAATCCAGCGGCAAACACAGCGTGGATGCTGACGCCGGGGAAAGATTATTTCAATGATACGCCGATGCCGGGTTACACGCCTTACGTTTACCCGCATCCGCTGACGAAAGGCCTGCCGCCACCGGAGCAGATGACGCGAGACGCGACAGGGGACTCGCAACACAATACGCTTAAGAAAAGGCAACCCTGGGGTGGGAAGAAGCCCGACAGAAAAAAAGCAAAAAAGACCAAAGAAAGCCCGACAAATAAAATGGCTGACGACCAGGATAACCTCGGTAACTGAAATGAGTCAACGCCGTCCTCCTAATCCGGCATCGAATTCCGACTACATTGTATCGCGGGATGAGCGCATCCTAGTCACTGGATCCAGTGGCTTTATCGGAACTAAAGTAGTCGCTACGCTCCTTGACTACGGCTTTACTGATATCTGTTGTTTTGTCCGGCCATCCAGCGACCTTAGCCGACTCGGAAAAACGCTCCGCCAATTCAATGCCGAGAAGAAAGTAGAAATCGTTACCGGCGATCTTCTTTCGCCCACGGATTGCCGGAAAGCGGCGGCGAGGGCCTCGATTATTTACCATCTAGCAGCCGGCATGGAAAAGTCGTTCGCAGGTGCATTTATGAACTCGGCGCTTGCTACGCGTAATCTCATGGATGCCTTTCTCCACTTTGGTGAGCCCAAGCGCTTTGTGAATGTCAGTTCCTTTGCCGTGTATTCGAACCTCACTTTGAGCCGTGGTGCTCTCCTGGATGAGAACTGTCCACTAGAGGATGCGCCTCAGGAACGATTTGACGCTTATGGGTTTGGTAAACTTAAGCAGGAGGAACTGGTTAAGGAGTACGGCGCGGTGCATAATCTGCCCTATGTGATTCTCAGGCCAGGGTACGTATTCGGACCAGGGAAGCGAGAATTGAACGGCCGCGTCGGCACCAGCGCATTTGGATTTTTGATACAGGTAAACGGTTCGCAGGCTTTGCCATTGGTCTTCGTCGATAACTGTGCCGAGGCCGTTGTGTTGGCCGGTCTCAAGGCCGGAATCGATGGTGAGATTTTTAACGTTGTGGATGATGAATTGCCGACAGGGCAACAGTTCCTAAAAGCTTACAAAAGGAAGTCGAAATCTTTTGTATCAATCAGAGTTCCGTATATCGTCGGTTACGCCATGTCCCT
>Ga0193713_1000446_pt1 | contig 13969 bp, 12 predicted proteins | sample H3a2metaG_FD_143054 | JGI IMG/M metagenome (GOLD analysis project Ga0193713, IMG submission 143054) | Soil microbial communities from a riparian zone of the East river system, Colorado, United States - H3a2 | ecosystem: Environmental > Terrestrial > Soil > Riparian zone | place: USA: East River... | reverse complement strand
CTACTGCGGCGTCGGCTGCAATTTCGACGTGGGCATGAGCGGCGGCCGGATCGTCACCATGCGGCCCGTCGAGGAGAGCCCGGTCAACTGGGGCCACGCCTGCGTCAAGGGCCGGTTCGGCTGGGACTACATCTACTCGCGCGAACGCCTCCTCAAGCCCATGGTCCGGAAGGGCGCCGACTGGGTGCCGATCGAGTGGGACGACGCCATCAAGCTCATCGCCGAGAAGTTCTCCGGGATCCGCGAGAAGCATGGCCCCGACGCCCTCGCGGGCGTGAGCTCGGCGCGCGGGACCAACGAAGAGAACTACCTGATGTCGCGCTTCATGCGCGCCGTCGTCGGCACGAACAACGTCGACAACTGCGCGCGCGTCTGCCACAGCGCGACTGTCAGCGGCATGATGGAGGTCTTCGGCACCTGGGCCGCCACGAACTCGCTCAAGGACATCGACCAGGCGAAGCTCCTCATGATCATCGGGTCCAACCCGACGGAGGGGCATCCGGTGACGGGCGCCCGGATCAAGCGGGCCGTCCGCCGAGGCGCGAAGCTCATCGTCATCGACCCGCGGAAGATCGAGCTCTGCCGGTACGCCGACGTCCATCTCCAATTGAGAGCCGGCACCAACGTCGCGGTCTTCAACGGCATGGCCAACGTCATCTTGGAGGAAGGCCTCTACAACGAGGACTTCATCCGCGCCCGCACCGAGAACTTCGAGGCGTGGGTGGAGTTGGTGAAGAAGTACACGCCGGAAAAGGTCGAGGAAATCTCGGGCGTGCCCGCTCACCTGCTCCGGAGGGCGGCGCGACTCTACGCGACGAGCGGCGCCTCGATGTGCTGCCACGGCCTGGGCGTCAGCGAGCACCGCTGGGGCTCGTACGGCATCATGACGATGTGCAACCTGGCCGCGCTCACGGGCAACATAGGGCGGCCGGGAACGGGCATCAACCCCCTGCGCGGCCAGAACAATGTCCAGGGCTCCTGCGACGTGGGCTCGGTGCCGGTCAATTACACGAGCTACCAGAAGCTCGACGATCCGAAAGTGCGCGCGCTCTTCCAGGAGATCACGGGACACCCGCTGCCCCAGCGGAAGGGATGGAAGCTTCCCGAGATGTGGGATGCCGCCCTCGACGGCCGGCTCAAGGGCGCGTGGATCATCGGCTACGACGTGGCCCAGACCGATCCGAACCTGAACAAGGTCCGCGCCGCCCTCTCGAAGCTCGACTTCCTCGTGGTGCACGACCTCTTCTTCAACGAGACCGCGAAGTATGCGCACCTGGTTCTTCCGGGGGCGAGCTTCGTCGAGAAGGACGGGACCTTCACGAACGGCGAGCGGCGCATCCAGAGGGTCCGCAAGATCGTCGACCCGCCGCCGGGGATCAAATCGGACTGGGAGGCGATCTGCGAGGTCGCCACCGCGATGGGCACGCCGATGTCGTACGAGCACCCGTCGCAGATCATGGACGAGATCGCGCTCCAGACGCCGGCCATGAAGGGGGTCGGCTACGAGAAGCTCGATGAGGGCTTCGGCCTGCAGTGGCCCGTGCCCGAGAAGGGGCATCCCGGCACGGTCGTCATGCACACCGAGACATTCCCGCGCGGCAGGGCGAAATTTGTCCCGGTGGAATACATGCCCCCGAGCGAAGAGCCGACCGAGGATTATCCCTTCACCCTCGTGACCGGCCGCGTCCTGCATCACTACAACTGCGGCGCCCAGACGCGCCACTCGCGCCTCATGGATTTCGTCGACACCGACGTGCTGGAGATCCACGCCGATGACGCGACGGAGCTGGGTTTGAAGACCGGCGACAACGCGCTCCTGAAAAGCGCGCGCGCCCAAGTGACCTTGCCGGTGATGATCAGCGACCGCGTTCCCCCCGGGACGGTTTTCACCACGTTCCATTTCCCCGAGCTGAACCTGAACACGCTGTTGTCGAGCTCCGCGGACGATCTCTCAAAGTGTCCCGAGTACAAGGTATCCACCGTGGCCCTCTCCCTTGCGCCGGCCGGCAAGGGGAACGGCCGGGGCAATGGACACGGCAAGGCGCGCAGCGTCCGGCGGGGAACGCCGAAAGTCCGGATCATCGAATAGGAGCCGCCATGGCCTCGCCCCGGATCGCCAAGCACGACACGAAGAAGATCGTGCGCGGCGTCCTGCACCGGGAGGCGCCGGACGAGCTGGCGGTCGAGGAGCCCCTCGAGATCCGGATCAGCGGCGAGCCGATCGCGGTCACGATGCGGACCCCCGGGGACGACTTCGACCTTGCCGCGGGCTTCCTCCGCACCGAAGGGATCCTGAAGTCGCCCGAGGAGATCGGCGCCATCCGCTACTGCGGCGAAGAGAAGCATCCGGACCTGCGCAACGTGATCGAGGTGACGCCCGCGACCGGCGTGAAGGTGGACCTCGAGCGGCTGAAGCGCAACTTCTACGCGACGAGCTCCTGCGGCATCTGCGGCAAGGCGGCCATCGAGAACATCCGGACCGACGCGAAGCCGCTGAACGGAAAGTTCCGGGTCAAGCTCGACATCTTCTACAAGCTCGGCACCTCGATGCGGAGCGCCCAGACCGTCTTCGACAGGACCGGCGGACTCCACGCCGCGGGCCTCTTCGACCTCCACGGATCGCTCCTCGTGCTGCGGGAGGACATCGGGCGCCACAACGCGACGGACAAGGTGATCGGCCGCATGTTCCTTGATCGGAAGTTGCCGCTCGACCGCCACATCCTCCTGGTCAGCGGCCGCGCCAGCTTCGAGATCATGCAGAAGGCCCTGATGGCCGGCATCCCCATCGTCTGCGCCGTCTCGGCCCCCTCGAGCCTGGCCGTCGAATTCGCGGCGGAGACGGGCATGACGCTGATCGGATTCCTCCACTCCGACCAGTTCAACATCTACAGCGGCGCCGAGCGAATCGAAGTCTGACCTTCCGGTTCCCGGATTCCGTCGTAAGGGATCGCAGCGGGGTGACTCCATGTCCTGTTTCCGGGCCTCCGTCGCGGGGATTCTGCTGCTCGGCGTTTCCTGCGCGGGAGCCGGGACGCCGGCGCCGCTCCCGTCGGAGGAGAGCGGCCTCGTCCGAATTCCCCTCGTCCTCGATCGGGGAATGGCGTGGATCGACGTCATCATCGCGGGGCGCGCCTTCCGGCTGCTCCTGGATCTCGGGGGATTCGACACGGTGGCGCTGACTCCGGAGTCGCTCCAGGGGATGGCCGTGACGTGGACAGGCCGGACGCGGACCACGCTTTCCGCGATGGGGGACGTCGCCAAGGCCCGGGAGTACGTCCTGCCGGCGATGGAGCTGGGCGGAGTCGTCTTTCGCGAGCTCAGGGGAACCGAGGACCTGCTGAAGGGCGAGAAGCGCGTGGTGCAGCGGACGGGTTACCTCGGGCTGGGTCTGCTCCAGCGGTTCAACCTGATCATCGATTATCCGGCGCGCGAGCTCGTTCTCCTCTGGCCCAACGTGGCCCCGCCGGCGGCGTACGCCGTCGAGGAATGGCCGTCGACCGAGTTCGCCTCAGGCGTGAACGGCGTCGTCGCGACTGTGGAGATCGATGGATCGAAGCGGCGCCTCGTGTGGGACACGGGCGCCTCCCACTGCGTCCTGAAGACGGGACTGCAGGGATCGGCCCCGGTCCGTAAAGAAGGCGATTACTCGGTATGCACGCTCAAGGCCTTCGACGTGGGCGGGCATGATTTCGGGCCGGTCGATTTCGTCCTCCTCGACTTCAAGCAGCCGCCCGCCGACGGCTTCATCGGCTATCCGTTCTTCGGCAAGCACGCCGTCTTCGTCGATTTCCGGAACCACCGACTCGCCGTCCGGCCGTAATGGCCGATTCTGGATTCTCGATTCTGGATTCTGGGGATGGCGGGGGCGCTAGTCGCGCTTCACGGGCGTGACGTCCACGGTGAAATCGATGGGAATCTCGATGGGCTTCCAAATGGTGCACGTGATGCGGGCGACATCCTCAAGGGGCACATCTCCGGTCTGGGTTTCAGCTTGATAGCCAAACACGCGAGAGAGGCGACGGCCAAGCGCGGGCTCATCCGAGCCCGATGTGCATTCACACCAACCCGACCTGGGTTTTGATTCTCTCACACCTCAACCGAAGCCAATTCCGCCGATACTCTGCATGGGCATGCGCCTTTGCGCGCCCGGCTTCATATCGAATTCGAAGCGGTGCTGAGGCGGCCGGTACGAATCTTCCGGAAATCCCCCCATCGAGGTTACCTTGATTCGGGGCCAAGCGACCTCAATGGGCATGTCGCCCACGAGCTGAGATTGCCCCATCTTGGGTTCCGAGAACTCGACCTCATAGCGGCTGAACCATGTCTGGACACCGCGGACTCGGATTCGCATCGGTCCGTCGTGGTCTTTCGCCAAGACCATTCTCGGGCTGCGCCGGGCGCATCGAACGAGGGGGATTTCCCTCCCCTCCAGGGTGCACGCTTTCTCGATGTCGAATCGGACATCACCCTTCCTCTGGCAAAGGCGGTCGTATCGGTAGAGGAAGGGCTCGAATTCCGTGTAGATCACCAATCCGCCGTCGCGCGGGACGGCACCCAGGGCAAACCTCGCGCCTTCGGTCAGCGCGGACCATCGGCGCCCGCCGGGCTTCTCCAGATCGGGGGGTCGATTTTCTTCAAGCAAGGCCGCCAGTTCCTTCGCGTCGTGCTCTCTCTGCCGTTCCCCGCGGTCGAAACGGAGCCAAACCGCGCGGGCCCGCAGCGCCCTCTCCGGATCATCCGAGGCGACAGCCTTCCTCAACGCTGGAATCGCAGAAGCCCCAATTTGTGTCAACGCCCGCTGCGCCTTTTCGCGCACCTCGATCAGGTCGTCGCCCAGGTCGCGAATCAGGTCGTCGATCTGACGGGGTTCACTTTGGACGAGCAGGGCAAGGGACAGAAGGGCGGTCATACGTTTATCCGACGCCTCTAATGGGATGAACGTAGACCGGCGTGGGGCGGTTCGGCGAAGTCGCTGCGGCGGGCAGGCCTAGGTCGTCGGCCGCTTCTCGTGCCAGGGCAGGGAAGCGACCTTCCCTGTGTACTTGATCTCCCCGGCGTCCAGCGTGACCTTCGTTCCCGCCGCCTTGTGGTCCTTCTTGACCATGGCCAGCGCGAGCAGGCCCTGCATCTTGCGCGACCAGGCCAGGCTCGTCACGCGCCCTATGGTTTGGCTGTCGACTAGTACCGCCGTTCCAGGATTTGGAGCGGGAACCTGGCCGCCATCCTTGGTGGGGGGGCGGGGATCCATCAAGATCTGCACGAGCGCCCGCGGCGCTTCCGAGTATGTCTTCACCCGCTGGATGACCTCCTGGCCGAGGTAGCACCCCTTCGAGTAGCTGATCGCGATGGGATCGAGCCCCGCCTCCATCGGCAGCACGGTGCCATCCATGTCGGCGATCCATCGCGGAAACCCGTTCTCGACGCGCATCGTCTCGAGCGCGAAGAAACCCGCCGGCCTGGCGCCTGCGGCGATCAGCTTGGCCCACACCGCGGCCGATTCGGTCGCCGGCAGCAGGAGGTCGTAGCCCGGAACCGCGAACAGGTTGAAGGGAGAAACGACGACTTCGCCCGCTTTCGCGAAATGATGGTCGGGAATCTCCGGCAGGGCGCCGAGCGCCTGCGAAACCACCTCGCGCGCCTTCGGGCCGTCCACCCGGAGGACGTCGATCTCCTTCGAGCGGTCCTTGATCTGCACGTCCTCGCTGACGACCATCCCGCCGAGCGTCGTCGTGGTCATCGTGAGGGCGCCGCGATCGATCTCCAGCCACGCGCGGTCCTCGAAGAGACGAACCTTGCCGTCGGCGACCATCTTGCCCTGCCGGCTGGGCACCACGGTGAACTGGCCCCGGCCTGAGGGCGTGGTGGCGAGGTCCACTTTTTCATCCCGCCCGAACGAACCTCCCTCCCGACCCGTGGCCAGCCTCAGTACGTCGTTCGTCGTCACGTTGTGGAGGAACCGCACGCGATCCCGGCCGGTGATTTCGAGAAGGCCGCGCCAGGAATTGGGGCTCAAGCCGGCCCCTTCCCGCAGGGCCGATTCCTCGGCGTCGGAATCGCCGAAGTGGAGGGGGAGCCCCCCGCGGTTCACGGTGCCGCCCGAGGCCTTGATCGCTTCGAGGAGCGTCGCCATGGGCGGAATTCTAAGACTTGAAGAGGCCAAGCCGCTCTGATATCTTAAATAGGACCATAAAGGTCCGATATTCGAGGACGCACGATGATCCGGCTGACGCGGCTGACCGACTACGGCATCATGCTCCTGACCATCATCGCCCGGGAGCGGAACGGGGCGACCCGGAGCGCCCGGGAGCTGGCGGCGCGGTCGCGCCTCCCCCAGCCCACGGTCAGCAAGCTCCTGAAGGCGCTCGCCCACGGGGGCCTGCTCGAGACCCGGCGCGGCGTCCGGGGGGGCTTCACCCTGGCGAAGCCGGCGGAGCAGGTGACGGTCGCGGATATCATCGCCGCGCTCGAGGGGCCCATCGGCATCACGGAGTGCACGGCCCACCCGGGCCAGTGCGGCGTCGAGCCCATGTGCCCCGTGCGGACGAACTGGCGGAAGATCAACCGGGCCGTCCTCGAGGCGCTCCGGGGGATCTCGCTCGCCGAAATGGCCCGCCCGATTTCGTTCGACGCGAAACCTGTCGAGCTGCGGCGCTCGGCCGGCAACGGAGGATAGCATCATGGCCGACACCGGGAACAAGGCGATCGAGCAATTCACCCGGAGCGACTACCCCTACGGATTCGTCACGGACGTGGAGTCCGACACCGTCCCCAAGGGCCTCAACGAGGACGTGATCCGGGTCATCTCGACGAAGAAAGGCGAGCCCGACTGGCTCCTCCAGTGGCGCCTGCGGGCCTACCGCCACTGGCTCACCATGAAAGAGCCCCGGTGGGCCAACCTCCGGTATCCGGAGATCGACTACCAGGCGATCCGCTACTACTCCGCCCCTAAAAAGAAAGAAGGGCCGAAGAGCCTGGACGAAATCGATCCCGAGATCCGCCGCACCTACGAGAAGCTGGGCATTCCGCTCGCCGAGCAGGGCCGCCTCTCGGGAGTCGCGGTCGACGCGGTCTTCGACAGCGTCTCCGTCGCGACGACCTTCAAGGAGAAGCTGGCCGAGGCGGGCGTCATCTTCTGCTCCTTCTCCGAGGCGGTGAAAAGCCATCCGGACCTCGTCAAGAAGTGGCTAGGCAGCGTCGTCCCCTACACCGACAACTTCTACGCGACGCTGAACAGCGCCGTCTTCACCGACGGCTCGTTCTGCTACGTCCCCAAGGGCGTCCGTTGCCCCATGGAGCTCTCCACGTACTTCCGGATCAACGCGATGGACACCGGGCAGTTCGAGCGCACCCTCATCGTGGCCGAGGAGGGAAGCACCGTCAGCTACCTCGAGGGATGCTCGGCGCCGATGCGCGACACCAACCAGCTCCACGCGGCGGTCGTCGAGCTCGTCGCCCTCGACAACGCGACGATCAAGTACTCGACCGTGCAGAACTGGTACCCGGGCGACAAGGACGGCAAGGGCGGCATCTTCAACTTCGTCACCAAGCGCGGCCGGTGCAAGGGGATCAATTCCCGGATCACCTGGACGCAGGTCGAGACGGGCTCGGCGATCACGTGGAAGTACCCGAGCTGCATCCTGCAGGGCGACAACTCGATCGGCGAGTTCTACTCGGTCGCCGTCGCCAACCACTGGCAGCAGGCGGATACGGGGACGAAGATGATCCACATCGGGCGGAACACCCGCAGCACGATCATCTCGAAGGGCATCAGCGCGGGCCACGGGCAGAACACGTACCGCGGCGGCGTGACGATGACGAAGTCCGCCCACAACGCGCGGAATTACTCGCAGTGCGACTCGCTGCTCCTGGGCGACCAGTGCGGCGCGCACACGTTCCCGTACCTCGACGTCCAGAATCCCACGGCCCAGATCGAGCACGAGGCCTCGACCTCGAAGATCGGGGAGGACCAGCTCTTTTACTGCCGCCAGCGCGGCCTCTCGACGGAGGACGCGGTCAACATGATCGTCAACGGGTTCTGCAAGCGGGTCTTCAAGGAGCTGCCCATGGAGTTCGCCGTGGAATCGCAGAAACTGCTGGGCGTCAGCCTCGAAGGGAGTGTCGGCTAATGTCCGCGACCCATGATCTGCTCGAAATCCGGGACCTGCACGCGACCGCCGGCGGCAAGCCGGTGCTGCGGGGCATCCACCTGACCGTCAAGGCGGGCGAGGTTCACGCCATCATGGGACCGAACGCCTCGGGCAAGAGCACGCTGGCGCACGTCCTCGCCGGCCGCGACGGCTTCGTCGTGACGAAGGGCGAGATCCTGTACAAGGGCCGCGACCTCCTCGCGATGTCGCCCGAGGAGCGCGCCCGGGAAGGACTCTTCCTCGCCTTCCAATATCCCGTCGAAATCCCGGGCGTGGGGAACACCTACTTCCTCAAGAACGCGCTGAACGCGATCCGGAAACACCGGGGCCTGCCCGAGCTGGACGCGGTCGAGTTCCTGGCGCTCGTCCGGGAGAAGGCGCGGATCGTAAAGATCGACGAAAACCTCCTCAACCGGCCCGTGAACGAGGGGTTCTCGGGCGGGGAGAAAAAGCGCAACGAGATCCTCCAGATGGCCGTGCTTCAGCCGACGCTGTCGGTTCTCGACGAGACCGACTCGGGCCTCGACATCGACGCGCTCCGCGTCGTGGCGGACGGGATCAACGGCATTCGCGGCCCGGATCGGGCCATGATCGTGGTGACGCACTACCAGCGCCTGCTCAACTACGTCGTGCCCGACAAGGTTCATGTCCTCGCGGGCGGGCGGTTCGTCAAGTCCGGCGGCAAGGAGCTGGCCCTCGAACTCGAGCAGAGGGGTTATGGTTGGCTCGAGGAGAAGGCGGCGGCGGCGCCATGACCGGAGTCCTCGAAATCCGGGACCACTTCCAGTCCGAGTTCGATCGGGCGGCGCGGAAGCTCCCCGGCTTCGAATCGACGCGGAAGGCGGCGATGGAGCGCTTCGCGGCCCTCGGCCTGCCGACGGGGTCCGAGGAGGCTTGGCGTTTCACGGACATCACGCCCATCGCCGAAACGCAATTCAAGGCGGTGACCCGGCCCGGCGATCCCGCGCGGGTCGCCGATCTCGCCCGCGGGCCGCTCCAGGCGTGCCAGATCGCTTTCGTGGACGGCCAGCACGCACCGAGGTTATCCAAGTTGGACCTTCCGGCGGGCGTGACCGTGGAGCCGATTCCGTTCCGCGACGCGTCCATCGAGAAACACCTGACGAAGCTCGCCCCCGTGGACGGCCGGGCCTTCACGGCGCTCAACACCGCGTTCATGCGGGATGGCGCCTGCATCCGGATCGGCAAGGGGATCCGCTTCGATACGCCGATCCACATCCTCTTCCTGTCGACCGATCGGGGAGCGCCGTACGTGACCCATCCCCGGGTCCTCATCGTCGCCGAGGAGGGCGCGCACGTCTCCATCGTCGAGAGCTTCGTGGGAATTTCGGGCGTCTACCTGACGAACGCGGTGAACGAGATCGCGGTCGCGGAAGGCGCGACCGTCGAGTACACGAGGGTCCAGCGGGAGAGCCATCAGGCTTATCACGTCGCGGCCCTCCAGGTCCGCCAGGGCCGGCAGAGCGTCTTCAAGTCCCACTCGATCGCCCTCGGCGCGGCGATCTCGAGGATGGACACCGGCACGGAGCTGGCGGGGGAGGGCGCGGAAGTCACGCTGAACGGGCTCTTCGAGGGCACGGGCCGGCAGATCGTGGACAATCACACCTTCATCGACCACATCAGCCCCCATACGACGAGCCGCGAGCTGTACAAGGGCATCCTCGGGGGCCAGTCGCACGGCATCTTCGACGGCCGGATCGTGGTCCGGGCCACGGCGCAGAAGACGAACGCCGTGCAGGCGAGCCGGAACCTCCTCCTGTCGAAGGAGGCGATCGTCAACACGAAGCCCCAGCTCGAGATCCTCGCGAACGACGTGAAGTGCAAGCACGGGGCGACGATCGGCCAGCTCGACGAGGACGTGCTTTTCTACCTGAGGTCGCGGGGCATCGGACTCGCGGACGCGAGGCGGCTCCTTGTCCACGCCTTCGCGAGCGAGATCCTGGACCAGGTCTCCGTCGAGGCGGTCCGCGCGCAGCTCGGCGGCTGCCTCTTCATGATGGTGCACTAGCATGGGCACGGCCGTGGCGCTTGATGTCCGGAAAGTCCGCGCGGACTTCCCGCTCCTGGCGCGGAAGGTGCGGGGGAAGCCCCTCATCTATCTCGACAACGCCGCGACGACGCAAAAGCCCCGGGTGGTCCTCGACGCGATTCGGAACTACTACGAGACCGAGAACTCGAACATCCACCGGGGCGTCCACTACCTGAGCGAGCTGGCGACCAAGTCCTACGAGGGGGCCCGTCTCAAGGCGCGCGCGTTCCTCAACGCCGCCGATGGCCGGGAAATCGTCTTCGTCCGCGGGGCCACCGAGGCGATCAACCTGGTCGCGAACAGCTTCGGCCGGGCCTCAATGAAACCGGGCGACGAAGTCCTGATCACGGCAATGGAACATCACTCGAACATCGTCCCTTGGCAGATCCTGCGCGACGAACACGGGATTGTCCTCAAGGTCGCCCCGATCGCGGACGACGGATCGCTGATGCTCGACGAGTTCGAGAAGCGGATCACGCCGAAGACGAAGCTCGTTTCCGTCGCCCACGTCTCGAACGCCCTCGGCACGGTCAATCCCATGAAGCGGATCGTGGAGATGGCCCATGCGCGCGGCGTTCCGGTCCTCGTGGACGGCGCCCAGGCCGCCCCGCACCTCCGGATCGACGTGCAGGACCTCGGCTGCGATTTCTACGCCTTCTCCGGGCACAAGATCTACGCCCCGACGGGGATCGGCGTCCTGTACGCCAGGGCGGAGCGGCTCGAGGCTATGCCTCCGTACCAGGGCGGGGGCGAGATGATCCTGTCGGTCACCTTCGAGAAGACCGTCTACAACCGGATCCCGCACAAGTTCGAGGCGGGCACGCCCAACATCGAAGGCGCGATCGGCCTGGGGGCGGCGCTCGACTTCCTCACGGGATTGGGCCTCGAGGCGGTCGAGGCGCACGAGTCGGCGCTCCTCGAGCACGGGACGAAAAAGCTCTCCGCCGTCCGGGGCCTGCGGATCATCGGCACGGCGCCCGAGAAGGCCGGGGTGATCTCGTTCGTCATGGAAGGCGTCCATCCCCACGACATCGGCACGATCCTCGACCAGCAGGGAATCGCAATACGGACGGGCCACCACTGCGCGCAGCCGGTGATGGAACGGTTCGGCGTCCCCGCCACGGCGCGGGCCTCGCTGGGCGTGTACAACATGACGGAAGACCTCGACGCGCTGGCGGCCGGACTCACGCGCGTGGGGGAGGTGTTTGGGTCGTGAATATGGAAGGCATCAAGCACCAGGCAGCCGGCATCAGGGAAGCCCGAAGCTTCCAGCTTTCGGATCCCTTGATGCCTTATGCCTGCTACCTGATGCCGGCTATCTGATGTGATCCAAGCGGGAATTGCGATGAACGACGATCCGATCGGCGCGCTCGACGACCTGTACCAGGAGGTGATCCTGGACCACTACCGGAAGCCGCGCAATTTCGGGACGCTTCCGGGGGCGGACCGGACCGTCGAGGGTCACAATCCGCTCTGCGGGGATCACATCATCCTCCAGGTGAAGATGAAGGGGGACGTGATCGAAGACCTCCGCTTCCAGGGGAAGGGATGCGCCATCTCGACGGCGAGCGCGTCGATCATGACCGACGCCGTGCGGGGCAAGACCCGGGCGGAAGCCGAGGCCGCCTTCGAGAAATTTCACGACTTGGTCACGGGGAAGGGAAACGGGGCCGACCCGGGCCTCGGCAAGCTCGCCGTCTTTGCGGGCGTGAGCGAGTTTCCCGTCCGGGTGAAGTGCGCGTCGCTCGCGTGGCACACGCTCAAGGCCGCCCTGGAGGGCGACCGGAGTTCGGTTTCGACGGAATAGGGTTCGAAAGGAGAATATCCATGTCACTGCCCCCGATCTATCCGCCCGACGCGGTGGTGCCGTTCCGCGAGGAGCTGACCGCCGTCGGATTCGAGCAGCTCTCGACGCCCGACCAGGTGGACGAGGCCGTGCGGTCCACCAAGGGGACGCTGCTCTGCGTCATCAATTCCGTCTGCGGCTGCGCCGCCGGGAGCGCGCGGCCCGGCGTCGGAATGGCGCTGCAGCATCGCGTCATCCCGGACCGCCTGATCACGGTCTTCGCGGGGATGGAGCGCGAAGCCGTGGAGCGCGTCCGCGAGCTGCACGCGGAGGCCGCGCCGCCCTCGTCGCCCTCGATCGTGCTCTTCAAGGACGGGCGAGTCGCCGCGATGATGCCGAGGTCGGAGATCGAAGGCCGCACGCCGCAGGAGATCGCGCAGGGGCTGGTGTCGGTCTTCGACAAGTTCTGCGCCCGGCCTGGCCCGTCGATCCCGCCGGACCAGTTCTCGAAACTGAGCCACATCAAGATGTGCGGGTCGCAGATCCCGCGATTCGGCGGCATGTAGGAGCCGAGCCCATGAACCGCGAGCCGATCGCCTTGAAGCGTGAGGTCGACGCCATCCAGATTCCCTATGGCGAGCCTGTGAAGCTGCCCGCGGGGAGCCAGGTGACGATCCACCAGGTGCTCGGCGGAAACTTCACGGTGGTGACCGACCGCGGGATCATGGCGCGCATCGACAGCTGGGATGCCGACGCGCTCGGCGAGGCGGGGAAGCTCGCGCAGGCCGAGGCAGCCCCCGCGGCTCCCGCGAAAATTGATCCGAATCAGCCTGCCACGAAGGATGGCGTCGTCAAGGCGGTCTGGGACCAGCTCAAGACCTGCTACGACCCCGAGATTCCCGTGAACGTCGTCGAGCTCGGGCTCGTCTACGAGGTCAAAGTCGAGCCGCACCCCAGCGGGCAGGGCTACTCCGTCGACGTGAAGATGACGCTGACGGCGCCGGGATGCGGCATGGGTCCCGTGCTCCAGATGGACGCCGTCGCGAAGCTCAACGCGATCCCCGGCGTGAAGCGGGCCAACGTCGAGATCGTTTTTGACCCGCCCTGGGACCGCGAGATGATGTCCGACGCCGCCAAGCTCCAGCTGGGGATGATGTGAGCCGGACGACCCCGATCTACCTCGACCACCACGCGACCACGCCGATCGACCCGCGCGTCCTCGATTCGATGATGCCTTATCTCCGGGAAAAGTTCGGCAACGCGGCGAGCCGGGAGCACGCGTGGGGCCGCGAGGCGGCGGAAGCGGTCGAGGCGGCGCGCGCCCGGGTCGCGGCGCTCATCGGCGCCGACGAGCGCGAGATCGTCTTCACGAGCGGCGCGACGGAGAGCGACAACCTCGCGATCAAGGGGGCCGCGGAATTCCACCGCGAGCGCGGAGACCATCTCGTCACCACCGTCACGGAACATCCCGCCGTTCTCGATTCGTGCGCCGCGCTGGAGCGCGCGGGCCGGGCCCGCGTCACGCGGCTTCCCGTGGACGGCGAGGGCCTCATCTCCCTCGACGCCCTGCGGAAGGCGCTCACCGACAAGACGGTCCTGGTCTCGATCATGTTCGCGAACAACGAAATCGGGGTGCTCCAGGAGATCCCCGCGATCGGAGAACTCTGCCGCGAGCGTCGCGTCCTCTTCCACACCGACGCGGCGCAGGCGGCGGGCAAGGTGCCGATCGACGTCCGCGCGACGCCGATCGACCTTCTCTCCATGAGCGCGCACAAGATGTACGGGCCCAAGGGGGTGGGGGCGCTCTACGTGCGGCGCCGCAATCCGCGCGTCCGCCTGACGCCGATCCTCGACGGAGGCGGCCACGAAGGCCGGCTGCGGTCGGGGACCCTGAATGTGCCGGCGATCGTGGGATTCGGTGCCGCGTGCGAGATCGCGCGAAAAGAAATGAACGCGGAGGCCGGGCGACTCCGGATGCTTCGGGATCGG